>Ga0163144_10014519_pt1 | contig 16339 bp, 11 predicted proteins | sample OliLak19BULKMAT1_FD_123175 | JGI IMG/M metagenome (GOLD analysis project Ga0163144, IMG submission 123175) | Freshwater microbial mat bacterial communities from Lake Vanda, McMurdo Dry Valleys, Antarctica - Oligotrophic Lake LV.19.BULKMAT1 | ecosystem: Environmental > Aquatic > Freshwater >... | reverse complement strand
GCTCATTCCAGGCACCTATCGCTCATTGGTTTTCCCTAAGTGCATCACGAGCTCCTCGTGACCATTCAATCCCAATCGAGAATCTTGACAGAGTAGAACGATTGTCCTCAATCGTTCCCGTACTGGAAACCCGCAATCCAAGTAGATCAAATCTCAAATCGTTTCCCAGCCGTTTCACCAAAACGGCCCTGAGGTGTCCGAAAAGCGATTGAGGACAATCGCTCTACTCTCGAACCAATTGCGATTCAGCAGGTCAGCAACGCATTCGCGAAGCTGCCAAGTCTCGACAAAAATTGCACTTAAGCCACGAACTCTTCCTCACCGTCAGAACCTGGACGTTGCAGTTGTCCGGATTCTTCGAGCGTTCGAAGGATGTCGACGATCTTTTGCTGAACACCTTCGACATCGCTCACCTTGACGCGTCCCAGGAATCCGATTTCTTCTTTTAGGATCTCGGCAGCGCGGGTCGACATGTTCTTCATGACCTTCTCCTGAAGTTGTTGGCTTGCTCCTTTAAGCGCCATGGCCCATTGGTTTGTTTCGACGTTCTTGAGAATTGTTTGAATGTCTTTGTCTGCGAGTTTCTGGATGTCTTCGAATACAAACATGAGCCGGCGGATTTCCTCGACCAACTCCGGATTGTCTTTGGACAGTGACTCCAGCACCAATCGCTCCGTCGCTCGATCGGTGACATTCAAAATCTCGGCAACAGCCGGTACACCACCCGCCTTTCGGAACGATTGGCTCATGACGAGTGACATGCGCACCTCAAGCGCGTTTTCGATTTCTTTGATCGCCTCAGGATTGGTTTGCTGCATCGCTGCGATACGCTTGATGACGGACAGTTGCTTCTGTTGAGGCAAGGCGTTCAAGATCGAAGCACCCGTCGCCGCTGGCAAGTGGCAGATTACCACTGCAATGGTCTGTGGATGTTCTTCCATAATGAAGGATAAAATGTTTTGCGGGTCTGCTTTTTGGAGGAATCCAAAGGGCAACGATTCCAACGTTTGCTGGAGTATCGAAAGCATGTCGGCTGCGTCTTTGCCGAGCGCTTTCTTTACCAGAGACTTGGCGCGATCTAGTCCACCGCTCGAGTGACCAAGAGAGCTTGGCTCACCACCAAAAAACTCCGTAATGATCTCTTCCTGGATCTGTCCGGAAATGTTGTCCAGCTGAGCGATGGCCAATGAAACTAGCTCAACCTGCTTGGGTGGTAGTTTCCCCAACAAGATAGCGGCATCATCCTCCTCAAGAGCCATGAGAAGTACAGCCGCTTTAACAATTCCATTCTGCTTTTCAGACACGAGTACTCTGCAATCGGTTGAACGAAATTCGTGGGATCGTGGTTGCCCGGCTTCCTTTGATAGGAAACTATGCGGCAACATCTGAACTCGACCTTCAACATGTCTATCGCTCAACAAATCTGGCTGGGCTATCGCAACGACTACTTCTGTTCTATCCAGGGCAATCGGCAAATCCCCCACTGACCATGGTTTTCGTCGATTCCAATCTCAATCGCGCTCAAACGCGGCCCAATCTCAGGATAAAGTGTGTCCCGAAGTTGAGTGGCCATCCACCACGCGATCTCCTCAGCCGTCGTGTTGACAATCGGCAAAAGCATGCAATCCTCTCGTGGAAAAACCCAGCGTTTATTGCGAAACCGCACGGTTACCTCGTCATCCTTCTCCTCCAACAGGATCGTCGCATGCTTCGTCGGTAGGAGCATGTGGTGATCCAGCTGCTTTACTAGACCACTCAACGCATCGCGAAACGCAATAAAGTCAATGACATAACGGTTTTCGTCGAGCTGCCCCTCGACTTCCGCGCGAACACCGTAGTTGTGCCCATGGACACATTCGCAGATATCCCCTGCAAATGTGATGAAATGGGCGGAGGAAAAAACCAATTGTTCCTTTTGGAGAAGAACACGAAACGCGGATGTATTCGAAAGTGTCATTTGATTTTAGATTTGAAGTTCGATTGGGTGGAGAAACGCGACTTGGAGGAATTGTGTAAGGTGGGCTGAGCCCACCCTACGGCTGCTAATTTTAACCCAAAGGCAAGAGTTCGCTGAAAAATCGCCGAAAGTCATGTATCCTAGGACTTTTGCCGCAGGCTCGCTTCGCATCTAATTTCACTATGGCAGATGAGCAAGAAGAAGGTAACGAGACGGAGCTAGATCGAGCGCTGCTTGATTTCATGCGCCGCTTTGACGCCGGGGACATTCAAGATCGAGAAACCTTTCTCCTGGAGTACCCGGAGATTGCGCCCCAACTGCGAACTCTTCTAGACGCAGCCGACCTTATCGAGACGATGGCGGGGCCAACACTCGCCGAGCTCGCCAATCCGAGAGCGAACTCCGAGTTGCTGACCGGACAAGCGTTTTCTGGGAGCCCGTCGGAACCGGCTGATCCAAATGCATTGACATTGCCACCCCCGCCCTCCGGCAAATTCGGATCTGGCAGACCTGCTTCGATTTCGCCTAACGATTCGACACTGCCGCCTCCAAAAAATCAATCGGATTTCAGTCTCACAAGTCTGGGCAATACCAACAACTCGCAGTCCATCCTTCCGTACCGCTTTGGCGATTACATTCTGGAACAGGTCTTAGGCCGAGGCGGAATGGGGGTCGTTTACCTTGCGTTTCAAGTTCAATTGGAACGCCGCGTCGCCATCAAAATGATCCGCTCCGGCTGCTTGGCCAGCGACGATGAAGTGAATCGATTTCATACCGAGGCGCGAAGCGCAGCCAGTCTCGATCACCCTAACATCGTGACAGTCTATCATTGCGGTGAATGCGATGGCCATCATTACTTCTCGATGGACTATGTTCCTGGCACCGATTTGGCGAAACGAATTACCTCGGGCCCGATGAGCCCAAGAGAATCCGTTCGGTACGTGCGGGATGTCGCTCGAGCCATCGACTACGCGCACCAACAAGGAGTCGTTCATCGCGACCTGAAGCCAGCCAACGTCCTTATTGATGAATCCGACGCTGTTATGATAACCGACTTTGGATTGGCCAAACAAATGGGCTCCGACAAGGGGCTTACTGCGACCGGTGCGACGTTGGGAACACCAAGCTACATGTCGCCGGAGCAAGCGGCTGGTAAAAGCGAAGAACAAGGTGCTTCGACCGACGTCTATGCCATCGGAGCCATCCTGTACGCCTTGCTTACCGGCACGCCACCGTTTCAAGGCGAGTCGGTTTTGCAAACCATCATGCAAGTCATCCATCGACCTGCTCCGACCGTTCGACAGAGCAATCCGAATGTCCATTCGGACTTGGACACGATCGTTACCAAGTGCCTCGAGAAACTACCGTCACGGCGCTACGCAACGGCGGGTGATCTCGCGGAAGATTTGGATCGATTTTATCAAGGGATTCCAATCACAGCGCTCCCGCCGTCGATTTTTCGACGCTGCAAACACTGGTTAGCCAACGTACCCCTGGTGGCTGCAGTGACTGGCACTAGAAACATCGAACCAACTCCATCGCAACGTATCGCGCAAAATGTTGTCATGGTTTCCATGATGGCTCTCGCATTCCTCTGGCTCACTGGCGGCCAAATTGTGGAGTACATTCGCAACGCCAACATGCCACGCAACATTTCAATCGCCTCCGGTGCACCTGGCGGAATGTATTTTGAAGTGGCTGGGAAGCTGGCAAAACGATTACAGACCAGCAGCGGTCGTGCGCCAAACGTCGTCGCGACGAATGGATCGGTGGAAAATTTGAAGCAACTCGTGAACAGCAACGTTCAACTGGCATTGATGCAGGAGTCCTCGGTTCGAGCGGATCAAGTTGCTGTCGTCGCACCGCTCTTTTACGAAGCGGTGCATATACTTGTTCCGAAAGACTCCAAAGTGGAACATATCGTTGAGCTTGTCGGCAAAAAGATCATGATGGGCACCAAGGATTCCGGCACGTACCAAACGTCGACGAGGTTGCTAAAGCATTTTGGAGTTACGCCCGAAAACACAACGCTGGTGGATAGCGATTGGACTCATACCGATCGGCTGGCTGAGGCCGATGTCGTCATTGCGGTTACGAAAGAAGGACAGCAAGGAATCGTAGAACTGCTAAAGGACGCTCGCTACCGATTGTTGTCCATCGACGATGCCGCCTCTCTCGCTTTAAAAGAACCTATGTTTCGTTTGTATGAGATCCCAAACCAGGTGTACGGCACTTCGTCGGACGGCCATATTTTTACATTGAGAACCACTGCATTGCTCGTCGTTCGCAAAGACGCATCGGCGAGGATGGTGGAAGAATGCCTAAAAGCAATTTACAGCGGCCCCCTGGCGGGAGACGGGCTTATTGCGTTGGAGCTTGCCGCCAACTGGCAGGGACTGCCCTACCACGAAGCAGCTCGAAGATTCTTCTCCGCGAGTCTGGGGGCTCCATGACGATGGCAAGAAATATCCGACAGCGTTGGTACAGTGCACAAGGTCAAAGTCGAATACATTCCAGCGCTTTGCAGCAGTCCAGCGGCACTCGGAGATTGATCTCGCTACTGGTCCTTCTTGGAATGGTCTTGATTCTCATTCAGCAGACCTCGGACGTAAAGAAGGTTGAGAAGGTAGCGACCGCCATTGGCCTGCTGCCCGTTCAAGACTCGCTATCGCAAAGCGCCTCCCCGCCCTCGCTCGATCCGGCAACCTTGCGAGAAATTCCATCGACGCCGGACGACTCAATACTCGAAGAAGTGGCGTTAGAGGCTGCAAACCCTACCGTTCGAGTGTACCAGCAGGTGTGGGCTTCGCTGCTCAAGCGAGCGCCGGTTTCCGTCGTCAGTGCTATGTCACGAAAACTATTTCGCCGACCAAGCATCAATACAAACGGTATCTTGCCTGAGATCCCATGGGCCGGAGTTCCCGAGTGGTACGATGCCTCAAGCATTCAGCTCGCCCAATGGAATGAAATCGAAACGAATAATGCAACAGGGCAATCGGCATCAGAGCGATCGGCACCGGAGCCGAAGTCTCCCATTCCTCTTTTCATAGAAGCGTTCCAAAAACACGAAGGTTGGTTTGCTTATTCCGTCTCCAGCGAAAGCGAAGTGAGTCAAGAAAGCTTTTTTCGAGGACTGCGTATCGCTTTGGATGAACGACTTTTGGAACAGATTGTCGACAACTCCCCATGGTGGTCAACAGACTGGTTCCCATTTATTAGAACTTGGCAACGCATCGAGACGCTTCGCGAACTGATTGCCAGCCGAGTCGCTCTTCCTCAGCATTTCACTCAGCTCGGCGCATCGCAATTGCAAATGAGTGGCCATGGCCATCGCGGGCGACCGATACGATTTGACGGAACCGTTTATCAGGTTGACGATAGCGCTTCAATTGCAGAAACGGGATTCGCCAATTTTGAATACAGGGCATTTTGGTTAAGACCAGATGACACTAGCGGACAACCCATCAAGGTCTACGCACGGGCAGAGAACATCGACGGAAACGTCAAGCTGGACAAAGATTCGCACGTCTCCCTAGTTGGCTTCTTTTTTAAAAAGATCGCTTATAAATCACAGCGTGGGCAAGAATTCTCACCGCTTCTAATTGCAGCGTACGTTGCACCATTCGGTTTAGCAGACACAGCGGATGCAGGCGATCCTTTTCTTAAAATCCAACAATCATCGCCTCGCGACCAAAAATGGCAACCGCCCGTCGATACAAACAACGCACTCTCCATCGTACGACCAAGCATGGAAAAGGCTTTTGGCTCAATGGACGGCCAGGTTCTAGTCGACGCATTCCAAGGAGCCAACGCATCGGTTGCAATGAAACCCATTTTGGAATTAGAACGACTCGCTCCAGAATTCGATCTCCTATTGAAACAACGATCGCAATGGCCGATCACGGATTCGGTTGCCGTTGCTCAGTTCGCCGGAATAGCGACTAAGGCCGAGATCATCAAAATCGATTCGAATCTTGCGGCGGTGCGAGAGGTTCCGTACCTGTATCGTCTTCAAATCGAAAGCGATGGCACACCGATTCAGTTGCTCTGTTCGACCATTCCGAACGACTGGCTGCACCCCGACGGTTCGGTGTTGAAACCCCTTAGGCAGCCTTGTGTGGTCAATGGTGTGTTGTCAACCCAGAGCGATGGTTCACGGCTTGCATGGTCTCGAACGATTCAATGGAAACGAACCGACGCAAGTAAAGTTATTGACGCATCGTTACTCCGGCCAGAGCTCTCAGAATCTGCTATTTTCCTGATGGATCATGGCTGGGATTTAGCTTGGAGGGATCAAGTAGGCGAGTTGCAAAAGGATTCCATCAAGCCGCTTTCGGCCAAGGAAATCGAACCGTTCTATCGATTGATGCAGATTGCCAAACGGGCACCGTTCATAGCTTCTAAGTCGGTTGCAGAATCCGAAACCACGGATCGTTCCATTGTAAAATTACTCGATGCACTGACGCTCAAGAATAAGAAAGTGAAGCCGGTTGTGGAACGCGTATCCATGAACATGCGAATCGTGCGAGTCTCAAGTGTTCGAGTGGAGGACCCCGCGCAGGCCGCCATGTTAGGGAGCGACCGATACTACCAATTGGATGGAATGGCAGATATTGGAAATCGCGCTTACGAAGACCTTGGTGATAAAAATTCCGCTGGCAACCAGGTTCCCATCCTTCACCATAAGGAGTATCCAGTTACTTGTGTCTGCCTTGAACTACCGTCATGGCTCATTTCTGATGCCCAAGATCCGAAAGGTAACTCGCGTTCCGACTCGGAAGCCGTTTGGTACCCGCGAATGAAATCGTCGGCATCGGGCTGGTTCTTTCGGTTCTGGAGTTACAAGACACAGGAGACCGCCCAATCACTTGGCGAAAATCATCGCCAGATCGGACCGCTAGTGGTATTGGACTCTCTGACACTTGGTATCAAAACCACCGATGGCGATAGTTCCGGCAGCACCAATGCGAATACGGCGAACACGCTCACGATGCTAATTGGCGTGGCAGGGGCGTTGGGGATCTGGTGGTTTGTGCGTACCAAAGCTACATCAAAACGGCGATCACTCAAATCAAGAGCATAGACCCGTGTGGCACGCTCTGAGGAACCATTGCGATTTCTCCCCCTCGCCCCTTTTTAGGGAGACTGCTGGGATAGTAGCATGCCGGACGTTTGCTGTTCAAATCCTGTTGTTTTTTTTCAATTTGTCGTGAGGGTTAGGTTGGCATAGTTGTTTTTACGCGATGTGTTTGATGGAATACTCGTCACGGGGATTCTTGAAGCGATAGATCCACCTGAATCCTACGCCTTGCAACTCAAAATAGGGGGTTCAGGGCGTTAAACCTAGCATGTTGCTGTGACAGGCGCAGGGCGGGACAGGAGTATCAGCTTGGTGATTCGTTTTGCGTTCACCGCCAACGCGGTCATGTACCCTTGTATGGTAACTTTTGCTTCGCCCCAATACCTAGCGTTGCGGCAGCGGTGGTGACGAACCAGTTCGTTCAGCTTGCGTTCGACACGCGGATGTTCCTTACGAACTGATTCGTAATGTGGCGTCTTGGCTTTAGCTCGAGCACGTACATATTCCGCCTCATATTGGTTTTTCGAAACGCGGCGACCGGTTCGGCTACCTTCTTTCTTATCTGGATGGCATTGCTGCAACAACGGACAACTCTGGCATGTTGCACCCGAAAACTGAAAAAATGTCACATTCGGCTTGTCGGTTTTTTTCGTAGCTTGTCCAGAAGTTTTGCCAGCCGGACAAAGCACGCGAGTACCCTCTTCGACAAACTCAAAGTCACTGGCAGGAAAGCCGGCGGTCAAATTAAAGCCTCGTTAGAAGAATCTGTGGGTGAATTCTAGCTGAGGGAGGTCGCCGAGGTTGTGATATAGTGCGATTTCGTAGGCTTCTTGGGTCTTAAAGCCATAGGACTTTCGGGTAACCAGTTTGACTTTGTTGTTGAAGCCCTCGACGGAACCAGAAGATAGCGTTCCACCCGCTCGAAACCAATTCAAAATTAGCTCGCGCTTGGAGCGAAAGGACTTCGCGATCTTCTTCATCGGTTCGATCTTGCTCTTCATTGCGCGTGTACACCATTGATCGAGAAACTTGCCTGCCCATTCCCGCTGTGCTGGATTCCCAGAACCGTTGAAAGTCCTCCTTCATAAGATGGCTTCGTATCGATTTCAAATTGTACCGGAGCAATTCGCTCAGTTTAATGGCCTGCTTGTCCGTCGGGTTCTCAGGGCGTTTGAGTAGTACCCATCTTGCTCCTTTGAGGATCGGTTCGTAACCGCCTTGCTGGAGTTGCTTGACCTCCTCGGCTCGCACTGCATTGATCGCCTTTCCAATCATCTGTATTATGTGAAATCGGTCTAAAACATGGATCGCATGGGAGGCCTTCTTGTAGATTACCTTCAGGTAACCTTGCCACATATCGCTACAAATGAACTGCAATTTCTTGGTGCGATCCTTGCCCAAAAATCGGAAAAACCGAAGCAGAGTTTTGGCGGTTCGGTCTGGTCCGATCCAGAGTAGTCGCTTACAGCCTTCGTCGATTTGATAAACTAGGGTTTGGTATTTGTGGCCTCGGTGCCACTGCACTTCATCGATCCCAATGGACTCAATGCCGTCTAGGCTTCTGTTGCTCAATCCCCAGGAAACAGCCTGCTTTACCGACTCAAAGACGCAGTCCCAGCTAACGCGAAAAGCCGATGCGACCTCCTTCCAACTTATCAGCTTTGCCCACTTTGCAAGAAACCATTTGAGCTTGTAGGTCACAGGACTCTTGCCATCCGCCCATGGAACCTGTTCGACACGAATACCGCAATCAGGACATTTCACGCGACGCATGAAGTAGACGAATACAACCGCCATACCCCACATTGGAACGAAATGGAAACGGCGAGGCGTCGGCATCGTGTCATAGCCAGGCGTTACTTTGTAACATCCCGAACAAACCCGTAACCCATTGCTTCGCGGTCGTACTTCCACTTCGATGAACTTGTCCAAATCTGTTTCGACAATTTGGCATTTTCCGAAGATGAATGACTTGTCACAAGATGCATCTTCAAATACGTTCTTTTTGATGATACAATTTGAAAACCTGGACAGAAGATAGAGCTCTGATGGGAATCAACTCGAGCGCTGATCTGGGCCTAGAAGCAAGGGGAGGCTATTGCAAGATAGCCACTATCTTCTTTTTTCCAAAACCTTGCTTTTAGCACAAAGCGAAAAATCCCGGGGTTCGGGGCGGGCCCCGAGGATCACTGAAATTCACCCACTAATTCGTCAGACGAGCCAAAAAAACGCGACCCTCCGTGTAATTATCAGTCACAACGACTCACGGAGGATCGCGTTAATGTCTTTGCAGGAAATAAAAAATCTCGGTCGCCTTATCATGGCTTTTTTAGGACTCTTTGCCGACTGCTTCGTAGGCGTTTCTGGCCGAAGACTCTTTGCTGTCTATGTTAAAGGTCAGCTTTCGGACGTCCAGCGAAAGAACTGCGAAGCCATCGCGATCCGATTCAGTGTCGTGCCAAGAACTTTACAGCGATTTCTTGAATCAATCAAGTGGAATGAGGAGCTAGTTCGAGATCGTTGCATCGAGCTCGTTGCCAAGTATCATGCCCATTCAGAGGCGATCGGCTTAATCGATGAATCCGGTATGACTAAGAGTGGCAAGTGTACTTCTGGCGTGGGCCGTCAATACAACGGCAATCGAGGAAAGATCGAGAACTGCACCGTCGGAGTTCACCTCGGCTACGCGACGCCTAAATTCAAGACAATTCTTGACAGTCGCTTGTACCTGCCAGAAGACTGGGCAAACGATCCCGTACGTCGAAAAAAAACTACATTCCCGACGATATCGAGTTTCAAACCAAGCAACAGATCGCCCTCGACTTGATCTGCCATTCGTTGGCAAAGGGGATTGTAGTAAAAGCCTGGACTTTCGACGAGCTGTATGGTCGAGATAGCAAATTCCTTGACGCCTTAGATGTCTTGAAACAAGGCTATGTAGCAGAAATTCCAGCCGATACGAAGCTTTGGACTAGTAAACCAGAACTCACGCGACGCCAGCCAGTCAAACGTGAGAAACGTGGGCGGAAGTATAATACGCCTCGCATCATCCGTAGCCGTCCGGCCTGCGAGGTACGTAACTTGGCCCGTTACTCATCCAAGTTTACCGATCAAACTTGGCAACGGTACCGCATTAAAGATACTGACAAAGGCCCCGAAGTTTGGGAAGTGAAATGGTTACTCGTGTGGCGTAAGACTCAAGATAAACTACCCAGCAAGCAACAGACTTTGATGGTTGCTCGAAATGTACGAACCGGAGAGGTTAAGTATTTTCTGTCGAATCTGATCGTGGGCCGTAATGGTGTAACGTTGCGTAGTCTGCTGCGGATTGCATTCGGTCGCTGGGCCATTGAGGCGTGCTTCCGAACCGCCAAAGAGGAACTTGGGATGGATCACTTCGAAGTGCGTGGCTGGCGCTGCATCCATAGACATTATTACTTAACTGGCGTGAGCTACCTGCTGTGTAGTCGGATCCGCGAACAGCTTGACACAGAACAAACCGGGGAACTGACCGTGGAGCAAGTGCGTCAGAGTATCAATACTTATATGACATTCCACGACCTCGCACCTGTAGATCGCGATCGCCATTTCGAGAAAGCAATTTCAGACCAGAGATACTACCAAAATCGAAACGCTCAGGCCCGTAAGTCCCATACCAAGACACGGCGGAAACTCTACGAAAAACTTGGGATCAATGTCGATGCAATCAAATCCTGTATACAATGAACTCATTCGTCCCATTCCCAATGATTTACAAAGCAAATGTCCAAAAGTGGCGCTGTCCAACTAAGCGATTGGGGACAATCGCTCTACTCTATCGCGAAGCTACCAAATGGCTGAAGTAACTCGTTTGTTGGCAGAGATTGAGTCGGGAGATCGACGGTCGGCGGACAAACTCTTGCCGCTGGTTTATGAAGAATTGCGCAAGTTAGCTGCAGGCCGCTTGGCCAACGAAAAGCCGGGCCAAACGCTCCAAGCGACCGCATTGGTCCACGAAGCCTATGTCCGATTGGTCGGAACCGAGGGCTCTGCTCAATCTTGGCAAGGCCGCGGCCACTTCTTTGCTGCCGCTGCCGAAGCGATGCGGCGAATCCTGGTCGACGCGGCTCGCCGCAAGTCCCGCGACAAACATGGCGGCGGTTGGCAACGCACAGAGATGGACGGCGACCAATTCGTTGCGGCTGAGATTGCCGACCCTGACCTGATTCTCGCCATCCACGAATCACTGGAACGACTAGCGGCTCGATCGCCACGCAAGGCGGAGTTGGTCAAGCTGCGTTTTTTTGTGGGATGCACGCTAGCCGAAGCAGCCGAGATCCTAGGAATTGCGGAAAAAACAGCAGAAGCCGACTGGACCTACGCCCGGGCCTGGCTGCGGCGCGAATGGCTGCGGCAAGAGAAATCCGCCGCCGACTCGTAAAATTCAAAATATTATCAAGGGGTTCTCTTCCCTGACGTCGCATTGATTCATAGTGCAACATACACATCGGAAGGAAAGCTCCATGACAACCAACCCAACCAGCGAAACCGAGATCTTCCAAGTCGCCGTCAACTTGCCGGCTGCGGAACGCGGCGAATTTCTTGACCGAGCTTGTGGCGACAATCAGCCATTAAGGCGCGAGGTCGAGTCGCTACTGAATGCTCACGAACCCGACGATAGCTTTTTGCAATCGCCTGCCATGGTGGCCACTTTGTTGCAACCAATGGTTGAAAAGGCGGGAACTATGGTCGGTCCGTACAAGATCCGCGAACAAATCGGCGAGGGAGGGTTCGGCGTCGTCTATGTCGCTGAACAAGAACAACCGGTCCGCCGCAAAGTGGCCTTGAAAGTGATCAAGCCAGGTATGGATTCGCGGGAGGTCGTCGCCCGCTTCGAAGCCGAACGCCAAGCGCTGGCGTTAATGGATCATCCACACATCGCCAAGATCTTTGACGCTGGGGTGACCAGTTCTGGTCGACCCTACTTTGTGATGGAACTGGTCCGTGGAGTATCGATCACCGAATATTGCGATGCTCAGAAAATGCCAACGCGTCAACGTGTGGAGCTGTTCATTCAAGTTTGCCAGGCGGTTCAGCATGCGCACCAAAAAGGGGTCGTGCATCGAGATTTAAAGCCCAGCAACGTGCTCGTCGCACCCCACGATGGAGTTCCAGTGGTCAAAGTGATCGACTTCGGTGTCGCGAAGGCGCTTGGTCAACAGTTGACCGACAAATCAATCTACACGCGATTCGCATCGATGATTGGGACTCCGCTTTACATGAGCCCAGAACAAGCAGAGATCAATGCCTTGGATGTCGATACACGGAGCGATGTCTATTCGTTGGGCGTGTTGCTCTATGAACTGCTGACAGGAACGACCCCTTTCGATCGCAAGAAGCTCGAGTCGGCCGCGTTTGATGAAATGCGTCGAATCATTCGAGAGGTCGCTCCAGAAGCTCCGAGCTCACGCGTCACGACTTTGTCCGAGGAGAGCAAAGCAATAGCCAGCAGTCGCGGAGTGGACTCCGTGCAACTAGCCAAGATCATTCGAGGCGATCTCGATGTGATCATCATGAAGGCGATGGAAAAGGAACGTGGGCGGCGCTACGACTCAGCCTCGGCTTTTGCAGAAGATATTGGCCGGTTTCTAAACCAAGAAGCCATCCTGGCCAAGCCAGCATCGACGGCTTACCGCTTCAAGAAGTTTGCACAGCGCAATCGCGCAACCATGTTGACCGGTTCCTTGATCGCCGCATCGTTGTTGCTGGCCACCGTCGCCAGCGCCTGGAGTGCCATCGCGGCCAGCAGATCGCGCAACGAAGCACTTGCCAGCACTGCGGAGGCGATTGAAGCCCGCGGCCAAGCCGAACTCTCTGCCCAAGAAGCGCGAGCAGCCCAGCAAGTCCAGACGTTGCGTACTGGAGAAGCAAGAAAAGCCACGCTGGAAGCCGAGGCTAGGCAGGCTGAAGCAAGTGCAACTCTTAAGTTCTTGACCAACAAGTTACTCGCCAATTCCGATCCCGGCATCAATTTTCTGGACTTGAGAGGTGCGTTTGCCAAACCGACCCCCAGCTCCGAGCTAGGCGAAATCGATATCAGCTCACTTGCGTTCGCTGAAACGAGGTCGGATGAGCGAACGGACGCACAGAACCCGACAGTGATCGAACTGTTGGATCGTGCCGCGGCGGAGCTATCCGAAGAGCGGATCGAGTTGTCATTTCCAAACCAACCTCATGTCCAATGTACCGTGCTGCATACAATCGCTCAGTGTTATCGCAGGCTGAATAAACCAGAGAAGGCTTTGCCCTACGCACAGCGGGCAGCCCAGCTTGCCGAAGAGTTATATGGATTCACTGGCGAGCGAACGATCCGTGCGTTGCTCCTGTTGGCACGGACTTTTAGCGGCACGGGAGAAGCAGAGAAAGCAAAATCGATCGCCACTCGTGCGTTAGAGATCTCGAAAACCCAGTTCGGGGAAAATCATGACGTCACATGGGTTTGCACGGGTACACTGGCCGGTTGCTTCAAAGTCAAACCCTATCAAAACGCGGAATTTCTTGCATTGCATCAAAACATCCTATCCCATCTGCAAGGAGTAGATATTGCTCAGCTACCGAACCACGAGATCCTGACTGACGCCTACCCCGAAGGTTGGCCTGAATTTCTGTCAATTGCATTAACGAACGAAGCGAAAATTCAGGCATTAGCAGGTTCGCATGATCAAGCGAACGAGTTGGCGCAGAGAGCACTCGCGATCATTGCGCCGCGAGATGGAGTGGAAACACCTGCCAGCCTGCGAAACCAGGCTCAATTGGCTCAAGTCAAACACCGAAGCGGTGATGTTCAGGGTGCGAGCATAATCTTGGAAGCGACTTTGGCCTCTTTGGTCAATATATATGGAGAAGAGCATCAAATTGTTTCGAGCTCCAGACGCAGCTTGGCACTGCTATTTAAGGCGATAAAGGATTACAGTCGCTCCCTAAAACTGCTCGAGCAACAGTGTGAAATCGACAAAAAACACCGCAAACCTGACGATCCAGTTGTTTTTGAAAACTTGATAGTGCTAGCTGGAGAGAGACTTTCCGCGAAAAGGTTTGGAAGTGCCTTATCCTTGATGGAAGACATTCGTCCTCGTATCGAGCAAGATTTCAAGGATCACCACCTCAAGCTGATTCGTTTTTGGATCCTTCTGGCAGGGACAAGATGCGAAGCCAAAAAGTTCGACAGTGCGGTTTCCTTGCTAGAGGACGTTCGTCTTCGTTATGCAAATGACACGGTGGAACGAGTATGGCTCAACCGGCCATTGTCGTACGCCTTGGAGAAATCTGGTCGCATCAATGAGTCGCTAGCCATTTATGAGCAGTACTACGCGGCAGGACCAGACCGTTGGCCTTTCGATTCCCTGAATGCCCACTTCGATATGATTCGACTCTACATGGCTACGGACCAGCCGACGAAGGCTTTACCGATCATACCTGCCCTGCTCGAAACTTCGCGCGCGAAAGATCGCAAGACTGCACTTGAAAGGCTCAGGTCTATAGCCAAAAACTTATTAAAGAATTCCCAAACGGAGGCTGCCGTTCCTGTACTTGAAGAGGTATTGCGACGTGAGGAGGAATTTCAAAAGGACGAAAAATCTAAGGCCGAACAAATCGTCCAGTCAATATTTGTCGCCGAGAATCACGAACAATTACTCGATGCCTATCTCACCCTCAATCGCCTGGAAAACGCCAATTCCTGTGTTTTGGGCTGGATTGAGCCGGAGGGCAAGCTGGAAGCACGTTCATTGCTGGCCGCGCTTCGCGTATCCGCAGCGTTCATAAAGTCAGGGCAAGTGGAGGATGCCAAAAGTTTACTTTCAAGTCTCGAACATGCCACAAGGAATGGTGTCACTTCCCAGAGCGAGCCCTGGATAAGATTGGTCATGGCCGACGATGTAAGGCAACTTGCCCTGTTTGGTGACATAGCATGTCAACACTTAGAGTTAGGCGACATGGCCAGCGCCGAGCGATTGTCGCGCGAATGCGTTACGCAGTACGCAAGCTTGGAGCGGAGCGGCAGAATCTTATTGCCCATCCAAACCAACCAGGCAAAATACTGCTTGGGTCGTGTGTTACTTGAGCAGAGCAAATATGACGAAGCTGAACCGTTGTTGCTCGCCTCGCTGTTCAGCGAAGAAGAGCTTTCGGACGGCGCAGATTCAACCGCCCACAAGGCTGCCATGTCCGCTCTAGAAAAACTCTACACGGCGACCCACCGCCCCGAGCTTGCCAACCAGTGGCGTCAGAAGCTTCGATAGTCAAGTCAAGTTTGAGCCAACTGCTGGGCCACGAACACCAATTGCATGCGATTCTGTTCTGCCCGACTGAGGGCGTAGTGTGGGAGGGCCATGGGGATGGGAGGGCCATGGGGGGGTCGGGGGGTGAGGGGTGGAGCTATGATTTGCAATCCTCCGGTTCAGTGATTTGTTCATGCTTTTGAAGGGAGGTAAGGAATTGAATCCACGATCAAAAATCCAATCAAAACACATCGCAAAACCCCTCTCCCACTAATTCGAAGCGGTGTTTGCTCGTTCATTGCTCCAAGCCGCTGCGTTGGATTGAATCCAAGAGCCTATTTCTCCTGCGTCCATGCCGCCAACTCGGTCGTCGATCACTTTGCCATGCAGGAACAGAAACGAGTGAGGTATGGATCGGACACCATAATGTTGCGAAAGCCCTCGACTGGAATCCACGTCTATGACCACCACCTTGACGTCTCCGTTAGACGTGCTTTCGTATTCGGCTAATGCTTTATCCGTCGAGCGACATGGAGGGCACCAAGTCGCACCGAACTTTACTAATACCGGCCGCGATTCCTGTGCCACTGCGGATTGGAAATCTGCGTCCGTTGATGGTTCAATGTCTCGTTTGCTGGTCGGCTTAAAGTACAGTAAGCAGACACCAACCAATAAAGCACCAATCAGCCAATTGCTGTATTTGTTCATTAAGTTGAGCATTTTATGTTTTCGATTCGTTAGGACGATCAACCGCAGACTTTTTTATCGCGAACCACCCACAAACCATAACACATCGAGGGTGCCAAGGCAAAGGCTAGGAATCGTCCAGTGACCAAATACAATCGATTGTGCCGAGAAATAGATGGGGTATAACTTGATGATGGCAAAACCAACAAAAATCATCATTATTGGCGTCGGAGACGATGGTTCTGAAGGACTCACCAAAGTCGCGCGAGACTGCATTCATGCGGCAAGCGTTCTCGTCGGCTCCCCTGGCCTACTCGCAAAGTTTCCTGACTTTACCGGTCGCAAGGAAGTGATAGG
>Ga0163144_10014518_pt1 | contig 16339 bp, 17 predicted proteins | sample OliLak19BULKMAT1_FD_123175 | JGI IMG/M metagenome (GOLD analysis project Ga0163144, IMG submission 123175) | Freshwater microbial mat bacterial communities from Lake Vanda, McMurdo Dry Valleys, Antarctica - Oligotrophic Lake LV.19.BULKMAT1 | ecosystem: Environmental > Aquatic > Freshwater >... | reverse complement strand
TGGTGGAGTTTTTGATGAGGTTGATGTCGCCACCATCCGCCGCCAACTCGCCCGCGATGAGTTTGAACAGGGTGGATTTGCCAATGCCGTTTGGGCCAACCAACCCCACGCGCTGACCTGCGCCGATAGACAGCGATGCTTTTTCGAGCAAGGTGCGGCCGCCAACGCGGTAGGTGAGATCGGATATACTGAGCATGGAGGCAATCAGGGCGGGGGTTGAAAGGGCGCGCAACCTAGAGGGGGCGGGCGGTTAGGTCAATGGTTGCTTTAGGGGGTGTTTGGGAGTAATTATTGCGCCCATTACCTTGACATCCACACGGGAGCGCCCCATGTATGTGCCAACGAATGAGGAGATAGTTTGTGGAAGCATTAGCGCAATGGTTTGACCATTTTGTGAGTTGGCTGGTCGCTTTTGTCGAGCATTTTGGCATTTGGGGCATTTTCATCATGACGTTTTTGGAATCGACCTTTATGCCGATTCCATCCGAAATCACAATGATTCCTGCGGGATACCTTGTTCAACAAGGTAAGCTAGATTTGGTAAGCGTTCTGGTTGCAAGCATTATTGGTACCATTGGCGGGGCGTATTTTAATTATTGGCTTGCGCGTAAATATGGGCGCGGGTTGTTTATCCGATATGGTAAATATTTCATGATGACGCCTACTAAATTAGCGAAGCTTGAGTCATTTTTTTACAAGCACGGGTCGATTTCGACCTTCATTGGGCGGCTGATTCCGGGGATTCGTCATTATATCTCCTTTCCCGCCGGGCTGGCGCAGATGGATTTGAAGAAATTTATCGTTTACACTGCATTAGGCGGCGCGATCTGGATGAGTGTGCTGATTGCGCTGGGCTACCATATTGGCGAAAATAAAGAGCTGATGACGGTGTATTTGCCGATTATTAAAGGCACTATGCTCCTGTGCATTTTTGTGATTGGCGTAACTTATGTCTACCGCCACAAAAAAGAAGCCAAGCGCCTGCTTACGAATCAAGAAGGGCAGTCATCAGACGATAGGTAATAAACGAGGCCGCGTAGGCAAGCGCCATTAAATAGCTGAACGAAATCCACATAAACTTTGCACTGTTGGTCTCGCGTTTAATCACGGCGAGGGTGGAAATGCATTGCGGCGCGAAGACAAACCAGACGAGGAATGACAGCGCCGCTGGCAAGCTCCACCCACTGGCCAGGGCGGTTGCGAGCGAGCTCACATTATCATCCACGTTGCTGATAGCATAGACGGTGCCAAGCACACCCACTGCCACCTCACGCGCCGCCATGGCGGGGATGAGGGCGATAACCATTTGCCAGGTGAAGCCAATGGGCGCAAAAAGCGGGGCGAGGAAAAGGCCAAGCATGCCCGCGTAGCTGTGCTCGATAGCGCGCTCCGTTCCCTCAGGTGCAAGCGGGAAGGTGGAGAGAATCCAGATACCGACGATAACGAGAAAGATGATGCCACCCGCGCGCTTCAAAAATATTTTTGCGCGCTCCATCAGGCCCAGCACAATGTTACGGATGGCGGGAATTTTGTAGGTTGGCAACTCCATGACGAAGCTATCGCTCGTTTCGGTATACACAAAACGCTTCAGCACAAAAGCGACAAGCAAACCTGACACGAGGCCCAACATATAAAGCGCGAACATAACGATACCTTGCAAATTCATGCCGTAAATGGAAGTGGCGGGAATGAAGGCGGCGATGAGCAGGGTGTAGACGGGCAGGCGGGCGCTGCAGGTCATCAATGGCGCGATGAGGATGGTGATGAGGCGGTCGGATTTATGCTCGATGGTGCGGGTGGCCATGATGCCAGGGATAGCGCAGGCGAAGGAGGAGAGCAGCGGAATGAAGGATTTGCCGTGCAGGCCGACGCCACCCATCAAGCGGTCGAGCAAGAAGGCGGCACGGGCCATGTATCCCGAATCCTCGAGGATGAGGATGAAGAGATAGAGCACCAGAATTTGTGGCAGGAAAATAATCACGCCGCCCACACCGGCGATGACACCCTCGACTAGGAAGCTTTTCAGCAAACCATCGGGCATTGTGTTGCCCACCAACTCACCCAGCGCGCCGAAGGTTGCATCAATCGCATCCATCGGCATGCCTGACCACGTAAACACAGCTTGGAACATAAGGAACATGATGCCGATGAGGATGGCAAGGCCTGCGAATGGGTGAAGTAATAGGCGGTCGATTTTGTAGGTGGTGACGGGCGGAGTGCCGTAATTGACGCCCGCTTGGTCGAGCATGGCAAGTGCGGTGCGGTTTAGCTCGCGTAGTTCCGTCGCGCTGGGTTCGTGCCAAGTGCTGATGGTGGGTTTTGCACCCGCGGTGAGGGCGGTATCCAGCGTGTTGAGCAATCCATCCAGCGCGCCGCCGCGCACGGCCACGGTGGTGATGACGGGCACACCGAGGAGTTTGGACAAGGCCGCACAATCGATGCTGATGCCACGGCGTAGGGCAATGTCGTGCATGTTGAGCGCCAGAATCATCGGCACACCGAGCTGTTTGAGTTCGAGCGCGAAGCGCAAATGGAGCTTCAGGTTCGTCGCATCCGCCACGCAAATGACTAGGTCCGGCTGGCCAACATCGTGCAATTTTCCGAGTAGCACATCCCGCGTGATGGCTTCATCCGGGCTGCGGGCGCGCAGGGAATAGGCGCCGGGTAAATCGAGCAACCTAAAGGCTTGGCCGGTTTTGGTGTGGGCGATGCCCTCTTTGCGTTCTACCGTGACACCCGCATAGTTGGCCACTTTTTGGTGGCTACCGGTAAGGCGGTTGAACAGGGCGGATTTGCCGGAATTGGGGCAGCCCGCTAGGGCAATGAGGGGCATGGACATGGCGTTTACGCAATCCGTTCGATAGTGATATGGCTGGCGTCCCGGCGACGTAGGGCGATGGAGCGGTCGGAGATTTCGATCGCCATGGGGTCGCGCCCGAAGGGGCCGGTGTGGGCAAGGTGCAGATCCATCCCCTCGTGCAGCCCCATTTCCAGCAGCTTGCGCATCAGGTTATCCTCGGCGTGGATGGCAGTAATACGGGCTTTTTCTCCGCGTTTAAGGTCGCTTAACTTCATGGTTTTCTCGGGATGGTTGCACCGCTTGATAGTGCTAATGAGAACCATTTGCAAGTAAAAGCAGCGTTGTTTTAGCGCAGCACCGAGCGTTCTTCTTGCCATTCGTTCGACCAAATCATGCGGCGCGGCCCCAAATACAGGCGTCAAATACCAAGCCGCCGCCCCAGCGCAAAAATAAATGAGAAAACATGCATTTTTTTTCTGAGTTGTCATCATGTTGTCACAATCATGTGTCATGGTCATAGGGTATGCATCCATCGACCGACATTGCAGTAACGACACCTGCGCCTGATAAGGCGGGGGCGGGTGTGGGCGTGCGCGAGAAAGAGGCTGCGACAAATAAGGATATTAAGCCCGAATTAATACTTACAGCACCGTCAAAAGCCGACCGAAGTGAGCCTGCAAAGCTTTTTGGAGTGTCATTTCCAGAAGGCATCAGCAATTTTTTCTATGATTTGAGTGATTTTGGATCTCGTGCAAGATTTCATACGCTCAAAGTACTGCCAGGTTTTATTGTTAACCACTCTTCTAATGCGATTGGCATGACACAGCTTGTGGGAGAGGCGCTGTATTTTAAATCGAGTGGTGTTGGTAAATTTGTTAAGGATGAACATCGAGGAACTTGGAAAGCTTTTGTTTACCCCCCTATTAATGTCGTCGAGGGCGTCTTCAAGAAGTCGGCATTTAAGATTGATTATAAGCAGCTTTTAAATCCCAAACATGTTCTTGGTGAGATACGTAAGTTTGGTGATTTGGAACAGGCGACCAAGGTTGATTTTGCCAGAGATGGTAAATTATCAAATCGCTGGTCAGCGCGGTCTGGTTTCGCAGGTATGACCGCGATGGCGATTGCGGCGGCGTTTCCAGATGAAAAAGATGACCCAGAAGTTACAGAGAAAGTGGCGCTTATGGCCACGAACAAACCGATTACCTATGTTGGCTATCGCCTTGGTAGAGGACTACTCTTTCCTGTTACTGCTGTTACGGGATTAGTGAAAAAGATATTTGAACCTAACGTAGATCACCACATAGGCGATGGAAAGCGTGAGTTTTCTGGAATTGGTATGACGCTTACGGGAATTTTCTCGGTACTTGCAGGGTTTCGTCAGCCCCGCCAGCTTGGCAATGTCATGAAGTATGATTTTAATAAATGGCAGTCACTTGGCGGAATGATAACTACGTTCGCGGGGGCACAACTTTTACTCAGTATTGATAATCAGCAAGGTTGGACAAACTATGGTAAAACACAGTTCTTGAGGCTGATAACGCTTCCGCCCAGTATCAAAGAACGATACCCGAATAAAATGGGTTGGGGGGACCCCAACGCGCATTTTTATCTTGCTGCACAGGGTGTTTTTCAATCAAAGAACGTTGTTGCATCATTAATTGGCGGTGCACAAAAACTGCCAGATGGCACTATTATTGACCAGAAGAAAGTTCGTGCAGAAGCAAAAGACAAGGCATTGGAAGCCAAGCGTGAACACCGCACCACCCACCATGTCGAGAAATCGGATACCACCCCCGAAACCCCCACCCCCCACACCACCGTATCCCACGCATCTGCTGAGCGGGCGATGCCTGAGCGGGTGGAGGTTAAGGAAGCGGTGGTGGCTTGAGGTGGTTTGGTAGGGTGAGTGACACTAAAAAGGGCGCCCCAGTTGAGGCGCCCTTTTTGTTTGTGGTAGTTACGGGAGATCCCGGCACAAGGCCGGGATGACGCATTTCTCAAGGCGCACAGCGCCTAACGAAATACGTCATTTCTTCACGTTGAATTCGATTTCTACGCGGCGCTCTTTGGCCATGCAGGTGATTTTCTCAGCGCGTTTCAGGTCGGCGCAGCCTGCTTCGGGGCTGGATTTGCCGAGGCCTTTAATGTCGCCTTCGGTTTTAAGGCGCGACTTGGAATCGAGGTAGGCTTTGGCGGTGGCCACGCGCTTGTTGGCCAGCGCGTCGTTGTACGATGCGGTGCCTAATTGGTCGGTGTAGCCGTAGATGGTTACGTTTGTGATGGCCGAGGTATCGTTGATCACCTTTGCTAATTCGTCGAGTTTGGCAGTGGATTCATTGGTGAGGTTGGCTTTATTGAAATCGAAGTATAGGGTGCGTGCTTCGCGCTCGATGATGGGTGAGGGTGCGGGTGCAGGCTGTGCTACAGGTGCGGGCGCAGGGGCTGGCACTTCAGGAGCGCAAGGGTCGTTTACATCCTGCCATTTGGTGCGCACGCAATTGCCGCTGGTATCGATCACGGGTGATTTGTTTTTGTCGTAGGCTGCATCCTCCGCTGAAGCGGCAAAGGTTGGGGTGGCGGTGGTGAGCGTAATTAGGCTGACGGCGGCGAGCAATGTGGAACGCATAGGAAAACTCCATGGTTAATGTTGAATGCAGGCGCGTACCATAGCGCCCTCGCGCATTTGGGCAAGCGCCAATTTTGGACAGTTATAAGGGAACTGTATCTAAAGTAATTTCTTCGCGTTCTGACGGATAATCGTACGTTCGATGCATTCAATCATTTGGCCTGCGATATCCTGCCCGGTAGTGGATTCGATGCCCTCGAGGCCTGGGGATGAGTTGATTTCGAGCACTTTGGGGCCGGAGGCGGAGCGAATAATATCGACCCCCGCCACTTTAAGGCCGACGATTTTCGCGGATTGGATAGCAATTTTGCGTTCCTCGGCGGTGATTTTAATTTCGGTGGCCGAGCCGCCTAAATGGATATTGGCGCGGAATTCGCCAGCGGGCGCCACGCGCTGCATGGAGGCGACGACTTTATCGTCGATCACGAAGCAGCGGATATCCTTACCATCGGCCTCCTTCACGAATTCCTGCACGAGGATGTTGGCTTTGAGGGATTTGAAAGCGTTGATGATGCCCTCGGCGGCGTTGGTGGTTTCGGCCAGCACTACGCCGACGCCTTGGGTGCCTTCGAGCAGTTTGATGACCACGGGTGCTCCACCGACCATTTTAATCAGCTCCGTAGTTTCCTGCGGCGAATGGGCGAAGGAGGTGACGGGCATGGGGATGGATTTTTGCGCGAGCATTTGCAAAGTGCGAAGCTTATCGCGGCTACGGCTGATGCCTACTGCGCCGTTGAGGCAGTAAGCGCCCGAAATTTCGAACTGGCGCAGCACGGCACAGCCATAAAACGTGATGGCGGGGCGCAGGCGGGGTATCACCGCATCGAACTGGCTGAGGATTTCGCCGCCGCGATAATGGATTTCGGGCTCATCGGCGCTCACGTTCATGTAGCAATGCTGAATGTTGACAAAGCGCATGGTGTGGCCGCGCTCGCGCCCTGCTTCCATGATACGTTTGTTGGAGTAAAGCTCGCGATCCGATGCGAGGACGGCGATTTTGAGGCCGCCGCGTTCGCCAGTTATGTCGTCGCGGTACAAATGGCGGGCTTCTATATCCGACAGCATGCCCTGGGTGAAGGATTTTTCGGGATCAATCAGCATGCGGCCTTGCATGGCTTCGCGGCCCAGCAACATGCGGTAGCCCAGCGCATCGCGGTTGGTGAGGGTTAGCTGGATGGTTTGGGTGACGGCGCCAATGCGGATGGAGGTTTCGATGACCGCGCGGCGCTCGGTATGGCCGGAGGAGGATTTGACGTCGCGCTCATCCACCAGAGGTGCACGGCACTGGACGGTGATTTTACGGTCTTTTTGGATGGGGTTGATGTCGAAGCGAACCCATTTATCGCCACGGCTGGTGAAAATTTCGATGTTATCCGCATGCAGCGCGCTGGTGCGTGCGCCCGAATCGATGCGAGCCTTGATGGCAGGCAGGCTGATATCCGGCAGCGCGCACCATTCCTCTTTGCCTATTATCATTTTCTGGGTGATGAGCATGGGGGGGCCTCGCCGCGCGTGAGTGTGTGCCAAGGGCTATAGCAGACAGTTTACCGAAAGCAAGGCGGCAACAAAAAACCCCGGGATTTCTCCCGGGGTTTTCATTTTTAGTGGTGTATTCGCTAACCTTAGCTGATGAGAAAATCGGTTGGGGTTAGGGAGCTTGCGCTTACGCCCACGAGGGTGACGGATGCGTTTGCACTGAACGTGATGACGGCATTGCCGTTCGCATCGGTGCTCAGGCGTGAGGTGATATCGCTCCAGTCGTCGAGCAGAGCTGTCAAGCCGCCTTCGAAAGCAAGGATATCGCCTTTGGTGAAGTCGGTAACAACATCGTGGCCGAAATTGAGTTGCGAGAGCGAGGTGCAGCCAGAAACTTCGTTGGTAAATACGAAGTAATCGTTCTCGGTGCCGCCAGTGAGGGTGTCGTTGCCTTGGCCACCGCGAATGGTGTCGCTGCCCGAATCGCCAAGTAGGATATCATTACCGGTTTCACCGTAGACAAAATCGTTGCCTGCACCGCCGTTAGCATAGTCATCGCCGGCATCGCCGTGAATGCAGTCATTGCCGTTGTTGCCGTAAAGCTCATCGCCGTGGTCGCCGCCGTAGATGAAATCATCGCCGTTGCCACCGTTGATGATGTCGCACCCTGCTTCACCGTAAATATGGTCATTGCCATCCGCAGAATTCAGGTCGAAATCGCCACCGAAAATGTGATCATCGCCGTTGCCGCCGTAGATGCAATCGTCGTTATCGCCGCCTTTCAGGGTGTCGTGGCCGTCTTCGCCCATGATGGTATCGTTGTCTTGATCGCCACCTACGAGATCGTTACCTGCGCCGCCCCAGATGAGGTCGTTGCCCGTCCAACCATGCACGGTGTCGTTGCCTGCGCCAGCAATCACTTGGTCGTTGCCTGCATCGGCGTAGATATGGTCGTTGCCATCTTCACCGTAAACGGTGTCATCTTCGCTGCCTGCATAGACATCATCGTCGCCAGCGCCAGCCATGATTAAATCAGCGCCCGAGTCACCGTAGATGGTGTCTTTTACGTTACCACCCCAGATGCTGTCGTTGCCAGAATCACCAATGAGGGTATTGAAGCCATTGCCACCGATGATGCTATCGTTGCCGGAGCCGCCATTGATGATGCTTGAACCTACGCCACCGTAGATGGTGTCGTTGCCCGCATCACCCGAAAGATAGTCGTTACCGCCACGGCCTTCGATGTAGTCGTTGCCTTCACCACCGTAGAGGCCATCGTTACCTGTGCCACCGAAAACGCAGTCATCGCCTGCATCGCCATTGGCTTGGTTATTGCCGTTTCCAGCGTAGATGACATCGTTGCCAGTCCAGCCAAAAATGCTGTCGTTGCCTTCACCGCCATACACTAGGTCGTCGCCTTCATCGGCCGTTACGAAATCATTGCCTTCGCCACCGATGACGGTGTCATTTTCCGAACCAGCCCAGATAATATCGTCACCCGTGCCACCGAAAATGAGATCTTCACCGTCGAGTCCGCAAAGAGAATCGTTGCCTGCTTGGCCGTAGAGCGTATCGTTGCCCGAATCACCACTTGCGCAATCATCGCCTTCACCGGTGACGATATAATCATTGCCGGTGCCACCAAAGATGATGTCGTTGCCAGCATGGGTGTAAATGATATCTTCGCCCGCATCACCGGTTACGAAATCTGCGCCGGTGCCACCAATTACGGTGTCGTTGCCCGACCATGCGTAAACAAAACCGCCGCCGTTGCCCATGACGTAATAGTCGTTGCCGCTTTGGCCGTAGATAGTGTCTTGGCCACCGTTTGAATAGACAAGGGTGTTTACACCCGCGCTGGTGTGAAGAATTTCGCTATTGGCGGAACCATTGAGCACCGTGAAGCCGGATGCTGGAATACCTGGTGCAGCCAGAATGGACTCAATCGGTGGGATTTCCGAATAGGTTGGTTTTATGTTCGATGGCGTTGGTGTTGTGCTGCCCATGATACTTATTCCTTTTGTGTGTTTATTTGTTTGCAGCAAATTAGTTAATACATATTAATTACTAGAATTTTACCTATTGTGCAATCACCAAAGTGTGAAGTTTTTATGACAGAAATAACTCATTGATATATATAATAATAATTAACAGTTCCCTTGACGAATAATTATTTGTAGTTAAGGATTCCTTTTGGGCGCAACATAGGCCGCAGCTTATTAAGAAACAATGTGGGAGAACTTGATGGCTGGGAGTAGTGGTTGCGTTGGTCTTCTTGTCGTTGTGGCTGCAATTTATTTTAGTGACGCGGGAAGCTGGATGGCGCGTCAGTTAAACGCTATCAATGATAATTGCTACACCACGCTATCAGGGGTGGGGGCTGAAATTGCCAATCCTGTGTGCCAAGGGGTTGCGGCGGGATTTAACGCCGCTAACCAAGTGGTGGCGGCGGCGAGCGATAAAATGGGCGATATAAAACAGCGAATATTAGGTAACTCCTCTATGGAAATACTAGATGGGTTTGTTTCTGATTTGGCTGAAAATGTTATTGATCTAGCGAGCCCGAGCAGCGATTTGACGCGCATGATGTCGCTTGGACCGAATAATCCGCAGACGTTTGCTGCTAATCAGCCGTTTCAAAGCGCTATCGATAGTTTTGCTATTGGCCAAAGTTTTTTAAATGATTCGGGAATGATTTTTCAGGGAATACCTTGGCTTAAGCACGGGGCTCAACAACCTATGGGTTACGGAGTCATGTCGCAGTTGACGCTTGGGAATGTATATCTGAAAGGTGGCCCCGGGATACCTGCAAACCCAAATATAGCCGCCGCTTACCTTCAACAGGCGAGCCAGTCTATCTCGGTGCTTTCGACGAGCAATACGCCACAATCGCAGCAGCTTTTAAAAACACTTCCCATGTCGCCGCCGCAAATGCAGCGTGAAATTGAACGTGTCATGCGGGAATTAAAATCTGCGGGAAGATAAACAGTTCACGCGGGTGTACTATAATTTTCCACTCACAGGTCCGTTAATTTTTGTTTCCCACATTCCGTTGCTGCCACCGCCGAGACCGGTCATTGCAGCTACACACACAAGTACTATCAGTGCACCAATTAGTGCGTATTCGATGGCGGTTGCGCCAGACTCATTTGAAATAAACATTCTCTGTAGCTCCGCAAGAAAAGTGGTCTACAGCATTACGCTGTAGGCCACTTGAAGATCAATCGTTTTAGATCAATGCTATTAGAGCTTGTTTGAAACGTTATTGAAGGTGTTGCCCAGGTTGTTGCCAAGGCTGGACATTGCAGCAATCGCAGCAACGGCAATAAGCGCAGCAATCAGCCCGTATTCGATAGCGGTTGCTCCGGACTCGTTCGATAGAAATGATTTTGCAAATTTGGTCATAGTAGAGTACTCCTCGTTTATAGTGTTCGGTGAATATCGGGCTTGCCTAACTTACGTGACCACTTGGTTTACGCTGGACATACAGCTAAAGAGAGTTATAGCAAATAATACATCTCTTCGCAAAGTAATTCTAGATGCTGCATGTATTTTTATAGGGACATTTTAGTAAAATCATGCCCAGAAACCTTGGGGTTGCGTTGATTTGAGCGTTGCGTTTTCCATTCACCCACGAGGATGTCTAGCCCATGCAAAAAGACGCGGTGGCTGCGCTCCAGCGCAAGCGCCAGCGTTGGCTCGCCCCATGCGCGGCGCATGAGGGTAGCACTCAGGAATGCTGGAGTTTCGTTGAAGACGCTGACGCGCATGACGGGCTCGTAACGCCGCGCGCGTTGTAATTGTATCACGGCCGCGTGGTATTCTTTTTCGCGCAGCGCTCGCCACTGTAATTTATCCTCATCCATCGCGTATTGGCTGTCCTTATCCACATAACGGGTGGTGACGATGGGCGCGCCGTAACGCAAGGTGTAGAGCCAGCGTAGGTGAAGGCTACACCAGTGCTGATCGGGGGTGATGAGCTTACGCTCCAAACACAGGTCGATCGGCTCGCGGGTGACGCCCAGCGCGCGTTTGAACTGGAGTTCGGGGGTGCCGGCATCGTTACCATCGAGCCGTGGGCGCGGCGGGCGGCCACGTCGGGTAGAAAAAGCCATGGGACCTCCTAGCGGCTTGGGGAGTGGTAAATTGTGTTGGTGAGGCGGCCCTGAGTGCGCCAGCCTTCACCGTTGGGCAAGCGCCACTCGAAATTACGCTGCATGGCCTCGCGCGTTCGGCGGCGGACGTAGCTGGGGTCGAACCCTGCATTATCGCATACCGCTTCGAAATCGGCAGAATTACCCAGTAACCAGCGCAGGGCGTCTTCACGCGTACGACGGGTTTCGGATCTATGCGATTGGCTGGCGGCATCCATGAGGGCTTGGGTAATAACCGCGCGCCAGAGGCCAGGTTCATGATCGGCAAAGGAGCCGGCGGTTCGTTGGTGGTGATTTTGGGCAACATTGCTGTTGCTGTAGGTTGCGGTCATTGTAGTTTCTCCTTGGGCGTGGCTGAATGAATCGAAACACAGAAAAAACGAATAGAAACAATGTGATTGATGCGTATCTTCGTTTGTTTAACGAACAGAAATAAACAATCTATAGTTGTGTTAAGTGATATTTATGCAACCAGCAACCCCAATTATTTTACATGAGGGGGCTTCCTGATATTCAGGTCATGGAGTAGGGTGCGTATTCATTGCCTGCACTATTGCTGCGGCCAACCCCAGAAGAGCCCTATGAAACGAAGCAAGCAACGCGTTGCGCCATCACTCGCGCGGGCGAATAAGCGCGCCGAGGCGCTGATTGAGGCGTTACTTAAGGAAATGCAGCGCGGAGTGAAGAATCAAGCGCTGCTGGAAAACCCCGAGTGGGACAGGTTGTTTGGCTCCAAGCAAAGCGTGGTGGTGAATGTGTTGAAACTGGTGCAGGCGCTGGCGGCATTGCCGAGTGAGGCGGATACTCAGCCTAGCAGCGACATCGCCAAGCCGGAAGGGGAGCGCTTGAGTGATGAGGAAATGCGGCTGCTCGCGGCTTGGTTGGAGGAGGAGAATGCGCGTGATTAATGAATCGTATGCGGGGGTTGGATACGGCTGATTTCCACTGGCGGTGCCGCTCGCTCGCTAAAGCGGGCGGTTTTTAGGGCGTAGCGGCGCCACAAGGGGCCAGTATCGGCTAAACCATCCACAAGGGTAAGAAGTGTTTCGCGCTGGTGGTGGAGTTTACGGCCCAAGCTTAACATTTCGGCGAAAAGCTGGAGTAGGGGGCCTTGGCGAAAGCGGTGGAAATCCGGGGCGGTGAGGGCGAGTTCGACGGCGTTGTCGATGGCGTCCATCCAATCATCGGGCAACTGGGCTTTCTCCTGATGCGCGGCGCGCATGGCGGCCCAGCGGCGTTGGAGGATGATGTCGCGTTCACTGGTTGCGCTTGGCGCTTCGGGCAGCATGAGGGGCTCGTAGCGTGCCCGCTCGAGCGCGGCTTCGAGCATGAATTGGTGAACGAGTGCGGTGCCATCGCTGAGGGATTCGCGTAGCAATGCGCGGATTTCGGTAGGGCGTAGCTGGGTGGCAGCGGCAATGGCCGCGCCAATGCTGACGAGGGCGGCCAGCATATCGAGGATTTTGAAGGCGGGCATGTAGCGCACGTCGTCGTGGCTGAGCAGGTTCAAGGCGCGCTCGCGGATGGTGGTGGTGATGAGATCGCTGTGGGGCCCACGGATTTTTTTCTGCGCAAAAAAGCCATCGATGACGGTGGAGAAATCATATGCGGCGGCGGTACTGACCATGAGGTGAGGATAGCATAGTTGGGGTGGGGATTCTAGCGCGAACCTAAACCTCGAACCCGTACTTCTCTTTGAGGTAATCCTTCACTTCCTGCGAGGGCTCCTCGCCGTAGCAGCTGGCGACGACTTTGCCGAAATCCTCAAGGTCGATGGTGCCGTCGCCTTCGATGGATTTGAGGAAGGCGGCTTCGCGCGGGGCTTCGACCAGAACGAAATAATAGGCCCAGCGACCGGTGGTATCCTTCGCCTTCAGCTTATGGATCAGGTGGCCCTTTTTGGCGATGATCGAATCTACGAATGAGCGGCGTTTATCATCCATGGGTGCTGCTAGAATCCTGTTTCTGTGGGCATCTGCGTCGTCACGTCCGTCCTCGAATCCTCACGTAGCGCTGCTACGCTGCGGTTCTGCGGGCGGGCGCTCCTAGCATCTGCTCCACATAAACAGGATTCTAACAGCACCCACCGAATCCTAAACATACGCCCCCGTCCCTCCAAACTCAAGAGATTCAAGCAAAATATGACAAAAAATCCATCGGAATCTTCACTGCGTGTTAAATTCGACGCAGCCAGCCGTGCCCATTTCTCGCTGTTTTTGCAGCGGGTAATGGGCAGTGTTAGCCCCAATGTGAAGCTTTCTCATAATTGGCATATGGAGGCGATTGCCGAGTATATGGCGGCTTTGTGCGAGTGGGCAGGTGACGCGGCTGGTGATTAATTTGCCGCCACGGATGCTTAAATCGACCATGATTTCGGTGGCGTGGCCAGCGTGGCTGCTCGGGCATAACCCTTCGGAACGGATTATGGTGGCGAGTTATGCGCAGTCGCTGAGTTTGACGCATTCCACGGATTGCCGAGTGGTGATACAGGCGCCGTGGTATCAGCAGTTGTTTAAGGGCACGCGGCTGGCGGATGACCAGAACGAGAAGGAGAAGTTCGCGACGACCCTGCGCGGCTATCGGCGAGCGGTGTCGGTGGGTGGGGCGGCGATTGGGGAGGGCGGGAATATTTTGATTATTGATGACCCGCTCAACCCGCTGCAGGCGAGCCACCACCACCAGCGCCAAAGCGTGAATGAGTGGTTCGATCATACGTGGGCGACGCGGCTTGACGATAAGCAACATGGGGCGATGGTGCTGGTGATGCAGCGGCTTCACCCGGAGGATTTAAGTGGGTATTTGTTGGCCAAAGGGGGCTGGGAGCATTTGTGCCTGCCCGCGATTGCGCCAGAGCGCACCACCGTACAGGTGGGGGCGTTTTGTTATGAGCGCGCGGGCGGAGAGCCATTGCATGCCGCGCGCGAGCCGCTGGCAGTTCTGGAGCGGCTGAAGTTGGATTTGGGGAGTGCGAACTTCAACGCGCAATATCAGCAAGAGCCGATGAAGCAGGTGGGTGGGCTGGTGCATGCGCATTGGTTTGGGCGGGTGAATGTTGAGGAGGAAGGGGCGCAGATAGTGCAATCCTGGGATACCGGCGTGAAGGCGGGGGATAAGCACGACCCCAGTGCCTGTGCGACGTTTGCGGTGGTGGATGGGGTGCATCATTTGATTGATATGTTGCTAGTGCGGCTGGAATACCCTGAGCTGAAACGGGCGATGATTAACCATGCGGCACGCTTTAACCCTGAGGCGATACTCATCGAGGATAAAGCTAGCGGGCAATCGCTGTTGCAGGACTTGCGACGGGAAACGCAGTTGCCGGTGATTGCCTGCATGCCGGACGCGGATAAGGTGACGCGGCTGATGCGAGTGACACCCTTGATGGAGGCGGGCAAAGTGGCGTTGCCGAACCATGCGCCGTGGCTGGCGGCGTTTGAGGCGGAGTTTTTCAGCTTCCCCGATGGCGCACATGACGACCAAGTGGATGCGGTGAGCCAGTATTTGAATTGGATGCGGGGGAAAGGTAGCCCGAGTGTTATGCGGGTGAGGAGGGTGTAGTGATTTTTATTCCTCCCCCTTCTTAGGGGGAGGGCTGGGTGGGTGCGGCGGGTGTGATTGTTAAGGTTTTTGTCATCAAACCTTCATAAAACTATCCAACTTTTTGTGGTAAATTTTGAGGATGGCAGATTCCAACGTAACATCCAAACCATCCGATGATGCGAGCACAGGTCGCTTCCGCGGTGGTATGGCGCGTGCTGTGTTTAGTGCGGCGGTGTTTGGGGCCATTGGGGCCTATTTCGGCAAATGGTTAGGCAAGCGCGGCAATGCCGAGGGCAGCCACATGGCCGAGCCGATACTGAAATGGAGCATGGGGGCGTTTTGGGCTGTGCTTGCGGCCTATGCATCGCTAAAAGCGAGCGATCCGGTGGTGCGTGAATCCAAACCTCCTGCGTCAGAGGATGAGAAGGGTTCGGCCATTAGGGATTATTCTACGGTGGGGGAGATGAGCCACGCACTTGCGCAAGACGTACCCGCGTTGCAGGTGCAAAAAGCCACCGCAGTGGCGCAGGGAATGGTGCAGCAGCATGCACCGAAATTAGCACCGCAAAAATAATTTCACTTTGCCCCTTCCGGGTAATGGGGTGGCGCGTTACAACCTTAAATATAGAATGGATTTCGTGTGAGAGGAGCTAAGGCTTCGTAACTCAAACGGGTTCAGCATCATCGCCCTCACATCATGTGATTTGGGCGATTTTTTTTTATTTCAAATCTGCACCCCTAACGACGGATATGAATTATGGCACGTATGATTCCGTGGCTATCGCGCACGCGCACGCCGCAAACACCTGAGGCTAAATCCTACCCATCGACAACGGCGTATATGATGCCCGTTGGGCAACCGGTGTGGATGCGCCGCGAAATGAGCAAGTTTGCGGATGAGGGTTATCGCCGCAATGTTATTGCGCATCGGGCGGTGGCGATGATTACGATGGCGGGGGCCTCGGTGCCATGGAAATTGACGCAGCGCACGGCGCGCACCAGCCGCATTGTGGAGGTGCATCCGCTGCTGACGTTGTTGAATAACCCGAACCCGTTGCAAGGTGGAACGGAATTGTGTGAGGCGCTGTATGCCCACCGCTTGATTGCGGGGAATAGCTATTTGCATGCGATTGGCCCGCGTGATTCGCAACCGCTGGAGCTGCATGTGCTGCGGCCGGATCGGTTGGCGATTATTCCCGGGGCGGGAGGGATCCCGAAGGCCTATCGCTACACGATTGATACGCGTTCGGTGGATGTACCGGTGGATGGCATTTCTGGGCAATCACGGATTTTGCATTTGAAGACCTTTCACCCGCTGGATGATTGGTATGGCCTCTCGCCCATGGAGGCAGCGGCCTATAGCATTGATCAGCATAACCAGTGCAGCGCGTGGAACCAAGCGCTGCTGCAAAACGGCGCGCGGCCAAGCGGCGCGCTGATGGTGAAGGCGGCGGATGGGCAAGCGGGAACGCTGAGTGAAACGCAATATGGGCGGTTGAAGGCGCAGTTGGATGAACAATTCAGCGGTGCGGTGAATGCGGGGCGGCCGTTGTTGCTTGAGGGTGGGCTGGAATGGAAAGAGATGAGCCTAAACCCGAAGGACATGGATTTCATCAACATTAAACATTCCAGTGCGCGGGATGTGGCGTTGGCGTTTGGGGTGCCGCCACAATTGCGGGGCATTCCCGGCGATAATACCTACGCGAACTTGAAGGAAGCGCGCATGGCGCTGTGGGAGCA
>Ga0163144_10014517_pt1 | contig 16340 bp, 12 predicted proteins | sample OliLak19BULKMAT1_FD_123175 | JGI IMG/M metagenome (GOLD analysis project Ga0163144, IMG submission 123175) | Freshwater microbial mat bacterial communities from Lake Vanda, McMurdo Dry Valleys, Antarctica - Oligotrophic Lake LV.19.BULKMAT1 | ecosystem: Environmental > Aquatic > Freshwater >... | reverse complement strand
GTCGGGCGAAACGCCTCGCCGCCTTGAATGACTTCCTGTTCAAGCAGCGCGGCTACCACGGCAGCCGATCCGAATACTACACCCGCGCCAATAGCTATCTCAACGAAGTAATCGACGACCGCGAAGGCCTGCCTCTGACGCTCTCCGTGCTCTACATGGGCCTGGCGCGTCGGCTCGATCTCAACGTCGTGGGCGTTCCCCTGCCGGGTCACTTTGTCGTTCGCTTCGAGCCCAAAAAAGGCGAGAGCAAGCTCATCGACGTCTTCGAGGAAGGCAAGACCGTCAGTCGCGAGGATGCCGCGGCGCGCGTTCTCAAAATCACCGGCGAAGAGTTGACGGATAAGGATCTGGAGGCGGCGACAAAGAAGTTCATTATCATGCGGATGTTGCACAACCTCCTCAATGTAGCGCAGCAGGAGAAAGATTTGCCCGCGATGATTCGGTATCTCGATGGCATTCTTGCGGTCGATGCGGAGGCGCACGAGGAACGCTGGGTGCGCGCCGTATTCCGCTATCAGATCGGCCGCCGCGCCGATTCCTTGGCTGATTGCGATCTACTTCTCATGCAAAACCCGCCTGGCGCGGACCTGGCCCGTGTTCGCGAACTTCGCAAGCTCCTGCTGCGGGACCGATAGTCCAGCAATGCCGCTCGTCCACGAGCGTTCAAACGTGGACGCGCTCGCCCAATCTCCGCTGGAGCAGGCTGGCGCCGTCCGTGCCGATCGCGTTATAACGCAGGTGCAACTTCGTGAGTCGATTCGCGACAGGCGAGTCGGCCAGCGCCCGCACTCCCGCGTCCGAGATGCGGTTATCGCACAAATAGAGTTCGCGCAAGCCCGTCAGAAATGGCGACGAGGCCAAGGCGGCGATTCCCGCATCGCCGATGCCGCTGCTGGATAGGTTGAGGCCGCGCACATGGCAGAGATAGGGCGATTCCAAAAGCGTCCTGAGGCCATGGTCGCGGATCTTGTTCCCTGAGAAATCGAGGTGTGCCGCTTTCTGCAGGAACGCGGACGAAGCCAGACTCTCCAGGCGATCGCGCACATGGGCCAAGTGCATGACCTGGATCGGGGCACGCGCGAAAATCGCGGAAGCGTGCATCAAAAACTGCGCGGAGGTCAAAGAAATTTCCGTCACGAAGCCGCGGCGAAAGACGCACCATTGCGTCAGTTCCGCCAGGTCGCCGATCCATTTGTTTTCATGGTCGGCTAGCAATTCGCGTTCGCGGTTCGCCAACTCGAAAAAGTCCACATGGTTTGCCTTGGGCCGCGCCAGTCGGCATTGCACGCGGATGAATTCCCCCAGGGGATCGTTTCTTTCCTCCAACCAATCCGCGTAGCGAAGGCGCGGTTCGTCGTTGTGCGGTTGGTCCAAGATGTCGCCAAATAATTCGGCCGGGTGCGTCATGCTCTCGATCCCTCGAATGGTGCGAAATGAAATCACCAGCTGCCAGGAGAGATGTCAGCTGCAATGGGCCAAAAATGACGTTCTGAAGAGCCCTTGTCAAGGAAAATTTGAAACCCGTAGGACAGGCTTCCAGCCTGTCCGATCCGTTTCTCGCGCTATTCGCCACGATTCGCGGGGCAAACCGACTCATGGTCGGCGCTCTCGAAGTTTATTTTTTTCTTGAAAGGATGACGGAACATGTCGGCGAAGAAGACGTTTGTCACCTGGGGGATTTCGGACAGGCTGGAAGCCTGTCCTACGAGTGCGTTGGAGTGCGCTCTTGCGGATGGCGGCGGCTTCGCCTAACATCGAACGAAGTTGACGCCTTTCATCTGCAACGCGGAGCGCTTTCATGCTGCGGCCTCTCCTGGTCTTGATTTTGTTTTCCATCTCGACGCCCGCCCTCCTCGCTCAGCGCGAGTTCGGCTTCGATAATCGCAAGCCATCGGGGCAACCCTATCTCCCCGCCGAAGAGACCGTCAAACGCTTCACCATGCCCGACGGCTGGGAAGCGAGCGTATTCGCGGCCGAACCCAACGTCATCAATCCCGTCGCCTTCACCGTCGACGAAAAGGGCCGCGTCTGGGTCGTCGAGTGCTTCGAGTATCCCAGCCGCACTCCCAAGGGAAAGAAGCCGCGCGACCGCATCAAGATTTTGGAAGACACCGACGGCGACGGCAAATGCGACAAGGTCACCGTCTGGGCCGAGGGCAAGGATCTCCCCATCGGTTGGGATCTGGCCACCGGCATCGAGGTTGGCCACGGCGGCGTGTTTCTCGGCGCCCCGCCTTATCTCTTCTTCCTCAGCGATCCGGACAACACGGGCAAATGCACCAAGCAGGAAATCCTCCTCAAGGGCTTCGGCAGCCAAGACACCCATGAAACGCTCAACACCTTCCAGTGGGGCCCGGACAGCAAGCTCTATGGCTTGCACGGCGTTTTCACCGTTTCCGATGTCGACGGCGTGAAGATGAACGCCGCGGTTTGGCGCTACGACGTCAACACGAAGAAGTTTGAGATTTTCGCCGAGGGCACCAGCAACCCCTGGGGCATGGACTTCGACAAGAACGGCCAATGCTTCCTCGCCTGCTGCGTTATCCCCCATCTCTTTCACATGGTCCCCGGCGGCACCTATCGCCGCCAGGCCGGCAGCAGCTTCAACCCCTACGCCTATGGCCTGCTCCCCGAAATCTGCGACCATACGCATCACAAACTTTCCGGTTGGGCCCACGCCGGTCTCATTTCGCTAGAAGGCGAACATATTCCCGCCGACCTCAAAGGCAGCCTCGTCATGGGTTCCATCCATGGCTGCTCCTTGAAACGCAACACACTGAAACCCAACGGTTCCACCTTCATCGGCAGTTCCGCCCCCGATTTCCTCGTCTCGGCCGACAAGAACGTCCGCCCCATCAACCTTCGCTGGGCTCAGGACGGCTCCATTTACTTCATCGACTGGCACGATCAGAATCCCTGCCATCAGGCGCCCGCCGATAGCTGGGACCAGAAATTCGGCCGCGTCTACCGCCTCCAGCGCAAGAGAGTTCCCACGCAAAAGAACGAAGACGTCGCCAAGAAATCGACCGACGAATTGATCTCACTCTTACAGCGAGAGAATCCCTATTGGTATCGCACCGCCACGCGGCTTCTCGTCGAGAGGAAGGACAAGTCCGCCGCGCCCAAGTTGGCCAAGCTGTTCGATAACGCCAAGAATCCCACGCACGCCCTGCGCGCCCTCTGGACGCTGCACGGCCTCGGCGCCTTCGACGCCGCCCTGGGCAAGAAGGCGCTTGACCACGCGGATCCCTGGGTGCGATCGTGGGGTGTTCGCTTTCTCGGCGAAGACGGCAAGCTTGCCGACGGCATTCAAGATCGCCTTGTCGCGATGGCGAAGAACGACCCCGCGCCCCAGGTCCGTCTGCAACTGGCTAGCACCTGTCAAGATCTCCGAAAAGCCAATCCGCTGCCCATCATCCAACAACTTCTCAAGCACGCCGGCGACAAAAAGGACATCTATCTGCCGCTCATGATCTGGCTCGCCTATGAACCGCATGTCGTCGGCCAGCGCAATCCCGTGCTCGATTGGCTGAAGGATAACGCAATCGACAACGCTCTCGTTGTCGAAGAGATCGTCCCGCGCGTGATGCGCCGCCTCACGGCAACGGGGAAAACGGAGGATCTCGAAGCCGCCATCGTCTTCATTGGCGAAGTCAAAAACACGCAGGTCCGCAAGAAAGCGCTCGAAGGCTTGCTCGCCGGCATCAAGGGACCGGTCGATGCCCCGCCGTCCTGGCCTCGCCTAGCTGTCGCGCTGACAAAGGAGAAAGACTCGTCGCTTCATGAACTCGGCGGACGATTGGCCATCCTCTTCTCGGATCGCAAGGCAATCGCGCATGCCCTCGCCACGGCGCGCGATCTCAAGAAATCGGACGAGCTACGCGTCTCGGCCATCCGCGATCTTTCCGCCATCAAGCCGAAGGAAGCACAACCCGTCCTAGCCAAACTGGTATTTGCCGACGGCCCCGTCGCGGTGCGCGTCGAAGCCTGCCGCGGCTTGGCCGGCTACGATAGCGCCGACCTCGCCAAAAACCTCATCGGCAAATGGAAAGATCTGCCGCAACCCGTCCGCGCCGAAGCAGTCAACCTCCTCGCCGGACGCAAGGCCTGGGCGAAAGAACTGCTGGCCGGCGTCGGCAAAGGCGCCGTCGCTCGCGCCGAACTCAACGACAACACGATTCTCCGCATCCTCGGCTTCAAGGATAAGTCGCTCAATCAACAGGTCGAAAAGGTCTGGGGCAAATTCCGCGATTCCCCCAAGGAACTCGCATCGCTCATCGAAAAGATGCGCGCGGAACTCCATCTCGGCACGGCCTCCTTCGAACGCGGCCGCAAGGTCTTCGAAGCCCAATGCGCCAAGTGCCATCGCTTTGAGGGCAAGGGGCATCTCGTCGGCCCGGAACTCGACGGCGCCGCCCGCGACACCGAATATCTCCTGGGCAACATCCTCGACCCCAATCGCGTCATCGGCCAACCCTACCTCCTCCGCCTCGTCGAATTGAGCGATGGCCGCATCGAATCCGGCTTGCTCCATGCCGAAGACGAAAAAACGATCACGCTTAAAGTCGAGAACAACCAGCTCAAGACCATCGCCCACAAGGACATTGAGGGCAAGGTCCGCGTGCTCGACAAATCGATGATGCCCGAAGGCCTGGCCGCGACGATGACCGTGCAGGATTTCCGCGATTTGGTGAAATACGTGATGGCGCATCCTTTTATCACCGAGGCGACGCTGGAGAACTCGGGCGCCAAGACAAAGATATCCGTTGGACCTGGCGGCCGTCTTAGCCTGCCGGATATCGCATCCAAGTCGCAGAAGGTTATACTCATTGCTACAGTCGACGCGCCGCACGCGATGCGAACCCGCCTCTTCCACGGGGCCAACGCGTCGGCAAAGTTCTTTCTCAATGACAGCCTCGTCGATTCCTCGCCCGGTTCCAAAGCAGCCGCCGAGCCCGACACGGGCGCCATCGAGGCGGCCCTCAAAGCCGGCGTCAACGTCCTTCGCGTCGAGCTTCAATACACAGGCAAAGGCCGCGCTGTTTATCTCCGCTTCTTCGACCCCGAACGCAAATTGCGCTACGCGGAAGCGTCATCCCATTAGCAAGACGCGGCGGAGTCCGCAGCGCTAGCAAGGCCGAGCCGCGTCTTGAGATTCTTCCGCGGCTCGCCCTTGCTAGCGCTGCGGGCTCGCCGCGATCATGATCCAACCGCGACTGACGACGACCACGGTTAACTATCCACGCCCCTCGCGGTTGACCTTGCGGGATTGCTATTTGCAACCGGCGGGCGAGCGTCTACAACATAGGGATAGTCTCTCCGATTGCGGAATAACTCCGCGCTGCTTTCCCACGGTCGGTTTCAACAACGAAATCGCATCCGTTGTCGCCTTGCTTTCGCCCCTTGTTTCGTTACTTTCGCGAAAGGGATGGACCATGCGTGTCCTCGTCGCCGAAGAACTCGGCATGTGTTTCGGCGTGCGCGACGCCCTCGTCCTCATCGATCAGGTCGATCGCCCGGACGACGTCACGATTCACGGCGAACTCGTCCACAACGAAAAAGTGCTGGAACGTCTCGCCGCGCGCGGCTTCCATCAGGCCGACGAGGACTCTCGCACGGAACTCCCGCTGACCAACGCCGTGCTCGTCACCGCCCACGGCATCAGCAACCGCGAACGCGAACGGCTTCACGAAGCCGGCAAAACCTTGATCGACTCGACCTGCCCTCTCGTCCGACGCGCGCATGACGCGGCGCAGAAGCTGAAGGATTCCGGTTACTTCGTCCTCGTCATCGGCAAACGCGGCCATGTCGAAGTGCAGGGCATCATCGAAGATCTCGACGATTTCGAGGTAATTCAGGGCGTCGAAGAAGTAAAGGAATATTCCGCGCGCCGTCTGGGCATCTTGTGCCAAACGACGACGCCGGAGAACCACGCCGCCGCCGTCCGCGCCGCCATTCGCGACAAGAACCCCTCGGCGGAATTGCGCTACCTCGACACGATCTGCCATCCCACCAAGGACCATCAAAAGGCCCTTGAAGATCTGCTCGATCAGGTCGACGCCATGATCGTCGTCGGCGGCCGTAACTCGAACAACACGCGCCAGCTTGCCCTGCGCTGCGAGGAACGCGGCAAAAAGACGTTGCACGTTCAGAACGCGGCCGATCTGCGCGCGGAGTGGTTCGACGGCGTCGACGCCGTCGGCCTGACTGCGGGAACATCGACGCTGGATGAGACGATTCGCGAAGTTCAAGAAACGCTGTTGCGAATCGCGACTACAGTGCCAGCGCCTTCGCGATGCGCTTCTTGACCTCGTCTTTGCCAAGGATCGCCAAACATTCAAAGACGCCGGGGCCGACCATGACACCCGTCGTCGCGACGCGGAGAACGTGATTGACGTCGCCTAACTTCACGCCCTTCTCTTGCACCAGCGCCTTGACCCGTTCCTCGATCTCCGCATGCTCGAAGGGATCAATCCCGGATAAAAAACCGTCTAGCTCCCGCAACAGGTCGGCTGCGCCTTCCTTGTGCAATCGTTTCTGAACGAGGCTCATGTCATAGATCGGATCACGGAAGAAGAAGGCGCCGTATTGCAGGATGTCAGAGAACACTTTGAGCCGATCGCCGCAGACGCCGATGACTTGCGCGATCTTGGCGCGCAGGTTGTCGTCGATCTCTTCGCCGACTAGGCCGGCACGGCGCAACACGGGCAGCACCCCTTCGATCTTGGTTTCCAGGGGCGCCAGCTTCATGTATTCGCCGGCCATCCAGGTGAGCTTCTCGGGATCAAAACTGGCCGGCGAATTGTTAATGCGATCCACGCCGAAGTTTTCGATCATGGTCTCCAGCGACATGATTTCCGTCTTGTCGTCGAGCGACCAGCCCAGTCGGCCGAAGTAGTTGACCATTGCCGCGGGCAGATACCCGAGCGCGCGATAAAAGGCGACGGTGGCGGGATTCAGGTTTTCGTTCGTCTTGATCTGCTCGTCCGTCCAATCGCTCGGGACCGCATGCACGGCGCGGAGCATGGCGATGACGTCCGGCGTCATGAACTTTTGCATGTCGCGCTTGCTGAGCTTCTTGTTCGACTTGGGGGCGTTGACCACGGGCACATGCGCGAACTGCGGCAACGGCACCCCCAGCGCGTGATAGGCGAGCACCTGCACGCCGGTGTTGGACAGGTGCTCCTTGGCCCGCACGATATGCGTGATCTTCATGTCCGCGTCGTCGACGACCGTCGCGAAGTTATAGAGCGGCCTACGGTCGCCCGCGGCGTTGGGTTCGCGCAAGATGACCGGATCGCCGATCGTGTCAGTGCGAATCTCGACGTCGCCGGCGATGAGATCATGGATGACGATTTTCTCTCCCTCGGGCACTTTGAGTCGGACCACCGCGCGGGGATTGTCCGCGTAGCGCTGTTGATTGTCGGCCGGCGCGGCGTCGCGCAGTTTGCCGCGAAAAACGAACTGGCGCTTGGCGGCTTCGGCCTCTTTCCGGCTTGCATCCAATTCCTCCTTGGTCGAATAGTCGGGATAGGCATGGTCTTTCGCGACGAGGTCAAGGGCCGCCTGCACGTAGCGGTCGTTGCGTTGCGATTGAAAGTACGGGCCGTAGGGGCCGCCGACTTCGGGCCCTTCGTCCCACTGGATGCCGAGCCAACGAAACCCGTCGAGAATCGGTTGCAGCGACTCGGGTCGATTGCGTTCGGCGTCGGTATCGTCGATGCGCAAAACGAATTGTCCGCCCATCCGCTTTGTCAGCAGCCAATTGAACAGGGCGGTGCGTACCCCGCCGATGTGCAGATATCCGGTCGGACTGGGCGCGAAACGAGTGCGAATAGACATATTGCTTCCTTAATGCCGCTTGCGGCTTAGCGAGTCGCTCGTCCTTCGACGAGCGTGACCGTGATCCCTTCCTGTACGGTTTTCTCATCTTGATTGAGCAGGATGCGTTTCCAGGTGACGACGCCGCGCCGCCCTCGCGCCCGTTCCTCCTTTGCCATTACTTCGGAACGGACGCGAATGGTATCGCCGATGAAAACCGGTAACGTGAACTGCCATTCTTTCATGCCCATGAAGGCGAGCGTCCGCATCAGCGGCGCCCCCACCATCAGACCGCTGCCCATGGCGAGAACCAGAAGACCATGCGCGATCGGCTGCCGAAACGCCGTCGTCGCGGCGAATACGTGGTCCATGTGGATCGGGTTGAAGTCGCCGCTGAGCCCCGCGTAGTTCACGATGTCCGCCTGCGTCACCGTGCGGCCCAGCGACATCCATTGCTGCCCGACGGCGACATCGTCAAAGAACAAATGTTGCGGCGTGAAGGACATGGTTAACCTCGATCCAGCAAATTCGACGTGCGAGAAATCGCTTTGGAGCCCGCGGCGCTAGCAAGGGCGAATACGCAAACGCGGGGTCGCCCTTGCTAGCGCTGCGGACTCCCCCGGCTCATCAATGGACAGTATCTAATAACGGTTGCGGCTTGCGTGTCGCGGGGTCGATGCCGACGTAGACAACTTCCGCTTCCGTCACCTGCAACAGTTCGCCGTTGCGTTCCGCTTCGACGGCGACGTTTACCGTGATCGACGTACGGCCCAGCCGAACCAACCGCGTCACGAAACGCACGACGTCGCCGACCATCACCGGTTGCTTGAACTCGACGCGATTCATGGCGACCGTCACCAGATACGGCAACCCGCCGCCCGCCTGTGTGACGTCGCGCCGCGCGCCGATCGATCCCGCTTGGTCGATGTAACTCAAGATGACGCCGCCAAAGATCGAGCCGAGCGGATTGGTATCCCGCGGCATCATGATGACCTGGATGGCGATGTAAGGTTCAGACATGAAATCCCAACTCCTTCCGCACCATCCGCACCCCCGCCGCCAAGTTCTCCATCTTGCGAATCGCGATCGCACGCGCCGTCTGCGAAAAGCCGCAATCCGGCGTGATATGCACGCGCTCCGGTTCGATGTATTTCAGCGCTGTTCGCAGCCGCTCCGCGATCAACTCCGGCGGTTCGACCCAGGTGTTCTTGACGTCGACTAATCCCAAAGCGACTTCCTTCGGGGCCGGAATGTGCTTGATTAGTTCAATCTCGGCCATCTCCCGGCTGGCGAATTCGAGCGCGAGTTGCTGCACGGCCGTCTTCGCCAGATGCGGAAACAGCGGGGCATAGCTGCGCCAACCGACGGCGCGACCTCGATAGTTGCCGAAGCACATGTGCATGCTGATCTTTGCCCCGACGCCCTCCACCGTGCGGGCGATGATGTCGTGGAAAAACTCCGGCTGCTTGGGATGGCAGGCGAAGCTAGGCTCGTCGAGTTGGATGAAGTCGACGCCCTCTGCGACCAAGTCTTTCAATTCCTTGTTGACGATGGGGATGAGCGCCTCGGTGATGCCGGTGCGGTCGTAGTAGATTTCGCCGCCCTGGATGCAGCCGGCGAGCGTGAACGGGCCGGGAACGGGAACCTTGACGGGGGCGTTCGTAAGTTCGCGCAGGCGACGGTACTCCGCGACGGCACCCAAACCATGCGCGGCTTTCAGCGGCGCGGTGCAGACGTAACGGCTGCGTTGATCGTGTGCGGGCGGTCCCCAGAGTCGCGCGGCCGGCAACAACTCCAGACCTTCGAGATAATCGTAAAAACCGAGATTGAAGTCGACGCGCTGCATCTCCCCGTCGCTGATGATGTCGGCACCCGCGCGAAGCTGGTCGTCGATGGCTAAGCGCGTGGCGTCGCGCACCGCTTCGGCGCGATCCTCCGGCCCAAAAAGCTCGGGATGCCGGGCCACGTCGTCGCAAAACTTGACATACCAGCCGGGAAAGGACCAGCTGCCAATCACGGTCACGGGTAAGAGTATTTGCTTCATTGCCCTATTCTACTCAGGCGAGCCAAGAGCGTCAGCGACTGGAGTGCTGCCGTCAGCGACTGGAGTATGGCCGTCTTCGTCGGGTTTTCGTTTTACGCGAATCGCCCCGAATCCGACCGATCCGCGAATTTTATGCTAGGGTTTTTTAGCATTGGGAGCGGTTCCCCAAATGCGGCGGGAAATGGGTGCGATTGCGCGCCGGTCCGTCGCGCTCCCCGGAGGACGTTGCAATGAAGACTTTCGCGATCTGCGCCGTGGCGGGTGGGCTTTCGTTCGTATTGATGGGTTATCAGATGGGACTTTTCGGCGATGGTCCCGTTCTGCAAGATGAGACTTCTATCCCACAGGAAGAACTTAAGCCTGTCAAGAGGGCGAAATTCCCTCAAGATCTCGCGCCCGCCGCGCGAGCCTTACCGGTTCCTGGGGCAGCCGTTTTCGACCCCAATGCCAAAACTTTTCAAATTGTGATTCTCAAAACAAACGGCGCTGTCTACGAAGATTGGCAGGAACGGCTCAACGAAGGCTGGGCGGCCGAGTCCGTCGAAAAGACGCAACTTGCCATCGTCCTGGGCGTGCCGCGCGAATCGTATGTCGACACCATGCACTATCGCGGAGCGCCGCCGATCAAGCGTTACCGCAACGAATTGGAAGTCTCCGTGATCGAGGCGAAGACCGGTAAAGTACGCGCCAACCGCCTGTTCGTGAATGTTCCGCGACCGATCCGGCAAGTCGAAACATGGGCCCGCACCAAGATCGGTCAACCGGTCGCGTTTCGCACTGTTTACAATTGGGCCGTATCGAGCGCGCGTGCCGATTTCCCCGAGGTCTCCAACCCGGATCCGATAGTGACGGTGGCGGAGTGATCCGGCTCGAGCAGGCGAAAGCCGCCGAAATAGGCATGCACGCCCCTGGAAAAGTGCGCGCGGTCCGGCTGAACGGGCAAGCGGATTCCGAAAGGTTCCGCCAAGTTATTCGCAGTCAACTGTAAGGCGACGTCCTGCGCGTCCCAGCTGGGATGAACGACTTCCGCATCGACGAGCGTGTCGCCGGCGCCGCCCGCATACAACCGATAGCGCTCCAGGAGCCACGCGTTAAGAGTGGGGGCGGTCCAGATAGTGGCATCGCCTTGCGGTTTGAACGTGAGGTTGATTTCCAAATTGGCGACGCCATGTTGCCATGCGTGAAATTCGAATCGCCCTTCAACTTCGCGATAATCGAATGCGGCATGTTGATACGGCATCGGCGTGAGCCGGCGCGCCAGCCACATCGCGAGTCGGTTGTCGCCATGCGCGCTCAGAAACCAGATGCCCGGACGACCTTCTCGATGAACGTAGGTACGAAGATTCAATTCGGTAAGAGACGACAGGCCTGGAACGAACGGCAGCCAACGCGGCCGCACGCGCAAGCGAAATAGCACCAATGAAAGCCAGGCGGCGCCGTCGAAGGTGTCGATTTCCAAAGACGCGGGAAGGTGGCATCGCAAAGCGGCGGCGGGAACACGCCAATGTAGGAATAGAACGTCGCTCCAATGCTGCGACCAGACCCAGGCACGGCGCACATCGACGGGGGGCGGATCCGTCCGAATCGGGCGATGACGCACGCTCGTCCCTCCTCATTGGCTCGCGCGAAGCGAGTCGGTATCTAGCCGGGAATCAGAACCTGGACATTACACCGCGACAGGTTGGGATACTTAACCGACTGCGGTCTTCCCCGTAGGACAGGCTTCCAGCCTGTCCGGCCAGGAAATGAAAATGATGCCTATTACAGGCGCCGAATTGGACAGGCTGGAAGCCTGTCCTACGGGGGCGGCGACCTATTTTCGGAGTTTTCAAGCGAGCGCGAAACGGGGAGTGTCGTGCAGTGTAATCGTTCTGATTGAGAAAACAATCGGATTCTCGCAATCTGAAGTCCGCGCTTGCGGATGATGCGGCAGTGCGTTAGAAACAATGCTAAGGGAACCTTCCACACAGAGTGGTTGAGGGTGTGGCACGGATGCCCGCTTTTTTCGTCGCAATGCCTCACCGTCCCCGATCGCGTTGGTTGAAGCGGCAGGCCAGGCGCCTAAGATGATGGAACGTCCCGTGCCGCTTGCGGCTTAGCGTTCGCGTTACCGCGTCCGAATCGGGAAATTCTTCAATGCAACGGGCCGGTAGAATACCGGCCCCACCATTTGGGCGGAGGGAATCGCGGCATGGCGCGCGGCGGCAAGAGTTGGATTTTACATCCGCATGATCCTATCGCCATCGCACGTTTGGCTCGTAGCCTCAACGGTTCGCCGATACTCGCGCAGCTGTTATTGAATCGCCAAGTCATGGACGCCGAAGGGGCGCAACGTTTCTTGTCGGCGCCGATGAAGGAACTCCACGACCCCGAACTCCTCCCCGGCGTCAATCTAGCCGTCGAACTCTTACTTGACGCCGTGCGAGAAGGAAAGCGTATCTGCGTTTATGGCGACTACGATGTCGATGGCGTCACGGGCACCGCCATCTTACTCACATGCCTCAAGCATCTCGGAGCGCAGGTCGAATTCCATGTGCCCCATCGCTTGGAAGAAGGCTACGGACTCAATAGTCAAACGCTCAGCACGCTGGCCGAGCGCGGCGTGCAATTGGTCGTGACGGTCGACTGCGGTATTTGCAGCCTCGAAGAGGTGGCGCACGCGCGTTCTATAGGCATGCAAATCATCGTCACCGATCATCACGAACCCAAGGGCGAGTTGCCGAACGCCGACGCGCTCATTCATCCGCGCATTCCCATCGGCAGCAATGGTTCGACGACGTTTTACCCCTTCGGCGGCCTGTGCGGCGCGGGAGTCGCCTTCAAACTCGCATGGGCGCTTTGCAAGAAACATTGCGGCAGCGACAAAGTGACGCCGGTCCTGCGCGAGTTCCTGCTCGACGCCATCGCCTATGCCGCGATGGGCACGGTCGCCGACGTGGTGCCGCTTTTCGGCGAGAACCGCATCTTCGTTCGGCATGGCTTGCATCGGCTACATCAAAAGCCCTCGCTGGGTTTACAGGCACTGTTACGCTGCGCGAAGCTGGACGCGAAATCCTGCATCGACGCCGTCGACGTCGGCTTCACGCTCGCGCCGCGCATCAACGCAGCGGGCCGATTGGGCACGGCGCGCTTGGCCGTCGAATTGTTGACCACGCTTTCCCCCGAGCGCGCCGCAACGCTGGCCGACTTCCTCGAACGGCAAAATCAGCAGCGGCAAACCCTGGAGCGGCGCATCCTGACCGAGGCACGCGGCTTGGCCGAGGCGGAGGGCGATGCCCCCGCATTGATTCTCGCGAGTGCCGATTGGCATGCCGGCTTGTTGGGCATCGTCGCGAGCCGACTCGCGGATCAATTCGCAAGACCCGTGCTCATGATCGCCTTGCCGACAGGCGAGGGCTTGGGACAGGGCTCGGGGCGATCCGTGCCGGGATTTCGATTGCATCAAGCGCTTGAGGATTGCACGCAGGATCTCATGAGTCACGGGGGTCATGCCGCCGCCGCGGGATTTCGCATCCAACCCAGCCTCATTCCGATTTTTCGCGAACGTTTTTTCGCCGTCGTCAGCCGGCAATTGGGCGAAAAGCCGATGCGGGCCACGCTGAAGCTCGACGCGGAAGTCCCCCTGTCGGCGCTAACGCCGGGATTGTTGAACGGGCTGCAACAGATGGAGCCGTACGGTTCCGGCAACCCGCCGCCCATGTTGCTCGCCGGACCGGTTCAGGTGGCGGGCGAACCACGCAAGGTGGGGCACGGCGAACGGCACTTGAGTTTCCGCATTCAACAACAAGGCCGCGATATCAAGGCGATTGCTTTCGGCATGGGCGATCGCCTCCCCGAGTTGATGAGCGAGAAGGGGCTGTGCTGCATCGCCTTCACGCCGCGCTTCAACGAATGGCAAGGCCAACGCCGGGTGGAAGTCGAGGTCAAGGATTTTCAAGCGGGAACGGAGCCGGTGCTGGATGCGGGCGGGTGACGAGCAGGCGATCGAATCAACTCTTAATCAAGTCGCTTTCCAGTCATGTCTCTCATCCCCATCGATGCCGAACTCCTGATCAGTCTCCTTTGCCATGCGCTGCGCGAGGACTCCGAGACCCGTCTTTCCAACCAGGTGCAGTTCCTTCAAAAGAGTCTACAACAGGATGGCGACCTGCGCACTCTTACGGGAGCGAGCGAAGGCATGCGCCAGGTCCGCGCCTCGATTCAACAAGTCGCGCGGACCGACAGCACCGTCCTCGTCACCGGCGAGACCGGCACCGGCAAAGAACTGGTCGCGCGGGGCATCCACCAACTCAGTTCGCGGCGGGAGCGGCTGTTGGTCTCGATCAACTGCGCGGCCATACCGGCCGCGCTCTTATCCAGCGAACTGTTCGGCCACGAGGCAGGGGCGTTCACCGGCGCGACCAAACGCCGCATCGGCCGATTCGAGTTGGCCCATTGCGGCACGCTATTCCTTGACGAAATCGGGGAACTCAGCGGCGAAACGCAGGTGATGCTGTTGCGCGTTCTTCAGGAACGGAAGATCGAACGTCTCGGTTCCAACGAGCCGATCGATGTGGACGTGCGCATCGTCGCGGCGACGCACAAAAACCTGCTCGAATTGGTCAGCGCGAATGCGTTCCGGTCGGACTTGTACTATCGCCTCAACGTCTTTCCCATCCAAACGCCGCCTTTGCGCGAGCGTCCCGAAGACGTCCCGGATCTCGTGCGTCATTTCCTGCACCTCTTTAACCGACGCATGAAGAAAGAGGTCGCGCGCGTCGAGCCGGCCGTTCTTGCCGGGCTTGCTCGGTACGATTGGCCGGGCAATGTCCGTGAACTCGAAAACCTCGTCGAGCGGGCGATGATTCTCTCGTCTGGGGACGTGCTGGAATTGGATCCCCGCTGGCTCGGTCCCGCGCGTACGCCATCGGCAACTGGATCGACCCTGCGCGATGCGGAACGCCAGATGATCGAACAGGCATTGGAACGTAGCGGCGGTAGGATTTACGGTCCAAACGGGGCGGCCGCCTTGTTGGGTCTCAAGCCCACCACCCTTTATGGCAAGATGACAAAGCTCGGCATCGAGCGAAAGAAGAGCCACGACGACAAATGACGCTCTTTGGTTGGAAGCAACGTCTTGAAGTTGTTTTCCTTTTGGCGCCCTCTCCATCACACATCGCGACTTCATCGCGCATCCCATTGTTTCACATGGGATTGCCGCCGATTTCGCTTCCGCCCGCCGGTTCGGCATGACGCTTGCTTTGGCGATGACAACTCTTTTCCAGAAAGGAAACCGTCATGGCCTTTGTCGTGTGCGAACCCTGTCAGGACTGCAAGTACACCGACTGCGTCGTCGTCTGTCCGTGCGATTGCTTCTATCAAGATGGCAGCATGCTGTACATCGATCCGGACGACTGCATCGATTGCGGCGCCTGTTCCCCGGAGTGTCCGGTGGAGGCGATCTTCTTGGACAGCCAAGTTCCCGAGCGCTGGATCCAATTCGTCGAACTGAACGCGATTCGGTCGCATGAGATCCGGAGCCAAGAGCGGCCGATCGTCGAAAAGCAGGACGCATTGCTCGGCGCGGGTTGCCGGGGGCCGCGAACTTGACGCGCTACGCTTAATGCGCCTCTATGTCAATCGCAGTCATCTTGGAACGGCCCCCCGTTCGCCATAGTATTACACCAGCAGGAGGTCCGCACGTTAGCACGACGCGCAAGCGAGTGAAGGCACTCGCTTGCGCGTCGTGCTAACCCGTTTTTTTTTCTTCGGGAGCATTAGCGTGCCACTGATCGTGCAGAAGTTTGGCGGATCGAGCGTTGCGACGGCGGAGCGCATCATGGCGGCCGCGCGTCGGGCGATCCGCACCAAGAACGAAGGCAATCAGGTGATCGTCGTCGTCAGCGCCCGGGGCGACACGACGGACGAACTGATCGAAATGGCGCGCGAGATCACCGATCAACCGCCCGCCCGAGAAATGGACATGCTCCTATCGACCGGCGAGCAAATCTCTGTCGCCCTGATGGCGATGGCGATCCAGTCGCTGGGCGAACGCGCCCTCAGCTTCACGGGAGCCCAGGTCGGCATCGTCACGGATAGCTCGCACACCAAGGCCCGCATCAAGAGCATCAACACGCAACGCATGCGGCGCACGCTGGAAGAGGGCAACATCGCCATCGTCGCCGGCTTTCAGGGCATCGACGAGAACGACAACATCACCACGCTGGGCCGGGGCGGATCGGATACGACTGCGGTCGCACTCGGCGCGGTCATGAAATACGACGCCAACGGCGGCAACAAAACCGGCGCGGATGTGCGTTGCGAGTTTTACACCGATGTCGACGGAATCTTCACCACCGATCCCCGCCTTGTGCCCGAGGCGCGGAAATTGGACGTCGTCAGCTATGAAGAGATGCTCGAACTGGCGAGCGTCGGCGCCAACGTCTTGGCGTCGCGTTCCATCGAATTCGCCAAAAAATTCTTCGTCCCATTGCAG
>Ga0163144_10014515_pt1 | contig 16343 bp, 9 predicted proteins | sample OliLak19BULKMAT1_FD_123175 | JGI IMG/M metagenome (GOLD analysis project Ga0163144, IMG submission 123175) | Freshwater microbial mat bacterial communities from Lake Vanda, McMurdo Dry Valleys, Antarctica - Oligotrophic Lake LV.19.BULKMAT1 | ecosystem: Environmental > Aquatic > Freshwater > Lake... | reverse complement strand
TGCGCGATCGTCACGCATCACCGGCTGGAGGTCGGCGCGGATGGCAAGATGCGGCCCGCGCCGTCGAGCCTGCTCACCGAGCCGCTGGTCGTGCGGCCCACGAGCGAGACGATCATCGGCGCGAGCTACGCGAAGTGGGTGCAGTCGTATCGCGACCTGCCGATCCTCATCAACCAGTGGGCCAACGTGGTCCGCTGGGAAATGCGCCCGCGCCTTTTTCTGCGCACCGCGGAATTCCTCTGGCAGGAAGGCCACACCGCGCACGAGTCCGAGCCGCAGGCGCTGGAGGAGACGGATTTGATCCTCGGCATCTACGAGAAATTCGCTCGCGAGTGGTTGGCGCTGCCCGTTTTCACCGGCGAGAAAAGCGAGAGCGAACGCTTCCCGGGCGCGGTGAAGACGCTGTGCATCGAGGCCATGGTGCAGGATCGCAAAGCCATCCAGGCCGGCACGTCGCATTTCCTCGGGCAGAATTTCGCGCACGCCAGCGGCATCAAATTCCAGTCGCGCGAGGGCAAGGAGGAGTTCGCGTGGACCACGAGCTGGGGCGTGAGCACGCGGCTCATCGGCACGCTCATCATGGCGCACTCCGACGACGACGGCCTGGTGCTCCCGCCGCGCATCGCGCCCGCGCAGGTCGTCATCCTGCCCGTCACGCCGAAGCCCGAAACGCGCGACGCCGTGCTCGCCGCCGCGCACCAGCTCGCCGCCGAGTTGCGCGCGCAGAGCGCCTTCGGCGAAAAGATCACGGTCGAAGTGGATCAGCGCGACATCGGTGGCGGAACGAAGACGTGGGAGTGGATCAAAAAGGGCGTACCGATCCGCGTCGAACTCGGCCCGCGCGATTTGGAAAAGGGCAGCGTCGCCGTCGCCCGCCGCGATCGCGGGCCGAAGGAAAAGGAGTTCGTGCCCAACGCCGACTTCGTCGCCCAGGCCGCCGCAATCCTCGAAGAAATGCAGGCCGGCCTCCTCGCCCGCGCCACCGCCTACCGCGATGCGAACACCGTGAAGATCGACACCAAGGACGACTTCTACGCCTTCTTTACCGCAAAGAATTCCGGCAAGCCCGAGATCCACGGCGGCTTCGCGCTCGCGCACTGGAACGGCTCGCGCGAGGTCGAGGAGAAGATCAAGGACGACCTCAAAGTCACCATCCGCTGCATCCCCTCCGGCGCCTCGGACGAGACCGGACAGTGCATCCTCACCGGCGAGCCCAGCGCGCGCCGCGTGGTGTGGGCGAAGTCCTACTAAGTCTGGCGGCCCGCCCCAACTGTCATCCTGAGCGGAGCTTTGCCGTGGGCGAAGGCGGGGGGCAAAGCGCAGTCGAAGGACCTCTAACTTTTTGCGGGCGGAGGCGGCGGGAGAGGGGAAATGTCGCATCACGAATGTGGAATGACGAGTGCGTGCCAAAGCCCGAAGTCGTGCGTCTCGCGATCCCCGAAGTCATTCGCGATTTTTCATTCGGGCTTCCTTCGTCATTCCACCTTCGTCATTCGACATTTCACCCACCGCCTCCGCCCCCGCCGGGAGTTAGAGGTCCTTCGACTCCGCTACGCTCCGCTCAGGATGACAGCACTTAGATCGCGCGCGTCCCACGCTTCGGGCGCATCTTGCGCCAGCACGAATCTCCGCCATGCTGCGCGGCGAAAACCGCCTTCCGTTTTGCTCCTCCGCCTCCACATCCGCCTGCCGATCCTGGCCGCATTCTGTTTCACGACCGTGAGCGGGGCGGAGGAAACGCCCGCGCCTGCGCCGACCAAGGCGGTGCCCGCCGCAGCGGAGCCGGCGGATTTTGCCAAGGAGGTAAAGCCGTTGATGGAATCCTACTGCTTCAAATGCCACGGGAACGGGAAGAAGAAGGGCGGGCTGGCGCTGGACAAATGGACCACGCCGGATGCCGCGGTGCAGGACCAGAAAACATGGAAGCACGTGCTCGAAGCGCTGCGCACCGCCGAGATGCCGCCGGAGGATGAGAAACAGCCGTCGCTCGACGAGCGGGAGAAAATCATGGCGTGGATTGACCGCGCGGTTTTCGCCGTCGATCCCGCGCGGCCCGATCCGGGTCGCGTGACCATCCGCCGCCTCAACCGCGCGGAATACAACAACACCATCCGCGATCTGGTGGGCGTGGACTTTCGCCCAGCGGACGATTTTCCCGCCGACGATTCCGGCTACGGCTTCGACAACATCGGCGACGTGCTCTCGCTGCCGCCGGTGCTTTTCGAGCGCTACCTCGCGGCGGCGGAAAAGGTCATCAGCCTGGCGATCCTCAACGACCACAAGCCGCGCCCGGCAAAAATCGAGGCCGATCTTTTCAAAATGGAGGGCGGGCCCAAGGCGGGCACCACGGCGGACGCGCGGAAGATCGACGAGCGCGAGGCGAGCGTGTCCGTGGAGCTGCCGGTGCCGGGCGAGTATCAGCTCAAGGTCGCGCTGGTCTCGGCGAAGACCGGCGGGGAGCCGACGAAGGTGGAGTGGAAGTTCAACGGCCAGCCGTTGCGGACGGCGGAACTGCACGGGCGCAAGGACGCGAAGGATGCCATCGCCGCGACGGTGCGCGTGGAGAAGGCGGGCCCGTATCCGCTGACGCTGCGGGTGGCCAATCCGCTGGCCAAGCCCGAGACCGAGCAGGGCCGGCCGGTGACGCGCGTCTTCACCGTGCGACAGATCGTCTTCACCTCGCCGCCGCAGCCGGTGAAAGCGCCGGCCTCGCAACTGCGCATCTTCGCGCCGGGCCGCGGCCAGCCGAATCTCGAGACGGCGGCGCGCATGATCCTCGCGAGCTTTGGGCAGCGCGCCTTTCGCCGGCCGCTGGCCAGGGCGGAGGTCGAGCGCTTTTTCTGGATTGCGAAGCAGGCGGAAAAGAAGGGTGCGAACTTTGAGCAGGCGGTGCAGACCGGACTGACGGCCATCCTCGTCTCGCCGCACTTCCTCTTCCGCGGCGAGCTGCAGCCCGAGCCGGACAATCCGCAATCCGCGACGCCGGTGAACGAATGGGCGCTGGCCGCGCGACTGTCGTATTTCCTGTGGAGCACGATGCCCGACGAAGCGCTTTCCGCCGAGGCGCAGCGCGGCACTTTGCGCAAAAACCTGATCGCGCAGGTGAAGCGCATGCTGGCCGATCCGAAGGCCGGCGAGCTGGTGGAAAACTTCGCCGGCCAGTGGCTGCAACTCCGCAATCTCAAGCTCGTGCAGCCCGACCCGCGCGCGTTTCCCAACTGGGACCAGGCGCTGGCCACCGCGATGCAGCGCGAGACCGAGCTGCTGTTCCAGACGATCATGCGCGAAGACCGCAGCGTGCTCGAGTTCATCGGCGCGGATTACACTTTCGTGAACGAGCGCCTCGCGCGGCATTACCGGATTCCCGGCGTGGAGGGCGAGGCGTTCGTGAAAGTGGATGCGCCCAAGGACCGGCCCGGCGGCCTCCTCGGCCACGGCAGTTTCCTCACGCTGACCTCGAACCCGACGCGCACTTCGCCGGTGAAGCGCGGCAAGTATGTCCTCGAAAATCTCCTCGCCACGCCGCCCCCGCCGCCGCCCCCCGAGGTGCCGGACCTCGACGACAAAAACCGCAAGGAACTCACCGGCACGCTGCGTCAGCGCATGGAGCAGCACCGCGCTGATCCGAACTGCGCGAGCTGCCACGCGCGCATGGATCCGATCGGCTTCGGGCTGGAACATTTCGACGGCATCGGCGCGCGGCGCGAACGCGATGAAGGCGCGGAGATCGACTCCGCAGGCCGGCTCGCGAGTGGCGAGGCTTTCCAAGGTCCGACCGAGTTGCGCGCGCTGCTGCTGGCGAAAAAGCGCGCCGATTTCCTCCGCTGCTGCGCCGAGAAGATGCTCACCTACGCGCTCGGGCGCGGGCTGGAATTCTACGACCGGCCGGCCATCGAAAAGATCGCCCGCTCGCTCGACCGGACCCCGAACTTCTCGAACCTCGTCCTCGAAGTCGTGAACAGCGTCCCGTTTCAAAAGCGCCGCGGCGAGGGCGATCACCGGAAGTTTTCCGAGGGAAAGAAAACCGCGGCGGCGAAACCGACGCCCGCCGAATAAACCCCGTCGGGCATCTCCGCTGGCCGCCGCCGCCATTCCGTGCCTTAGTCTGCCATGCTTATCCCGAACAAAAATCTCAACCTCCCGCGGCGCACTTTTCTGCGCGGGCTGGGCGTGAGCATGGCGCTGCCTTTCCTCGAGTGCATGCTGCCGGGCGTGACCAAAGCGGCCGCGGCTCCCATCGGCGGCGCGCCGCGGCGGCTGGTCTTTTTCTACCTGCCCAATGGCATGGACATGGACAACTGGACGCCTAACGCCGTGGGCGACAAATTCGAGCTGCCCTCGATCCTCCAGCCGCTCGAGCCCCTGCGGAAACAGGTCTCCGTGCTCAGCGGCCTGGCGCATGGGAACGCCCGTGCGCTCGGCGACGGCGCGGGCGATCACGCGCGCGCGAACTCCTGCTTTCTCACCGGCGTGCATCCGCGCAAGACGGCGGGTTCGGACATTTCGGTCGGTGTTTCCGCCGACCAGATCGCGGCGCTGCAGATCGGCAAAAACACGCGGCTGCCCTCGCTCGAATTGAGCTGCGAACCCTCGACGCGGCAGGCGGGCGCGTGCGATTCCGGCTACGCCTGCGCGTATCAGCACAATCTCTCCTGGCGCAACGAGAACACCCCGATGCCGCCGCTCGGCAACCCGCGCCTCGTCTTCGAGCGCCTCTTCAGCGCCAGCACCGAGGATCCCGATCTCGTCGCCGGCCGCGCGTTGCGCGAAAGCTGCCGCGGCTCGATTCTCGACGTGGTGCGCGAGGACGCGAAGGCTTTCCAAAAGCACCTCGGCGCGACCGACCGGCGCAAGCTCGACGAATATCTCACCGGCCTGCGCGAGACCGAGTCCGCCATCCAGCAGCAGGCGAAATTCCAAGCCGCGGAAGCCGCCAAGCCGCGCCCCGCGCTGGAAAAGCCCGAGGGCATTCCCGGCGATTTCACCGAGCATGTGCGCCTCATGTATGACCTCCTCGCGCTCGCGCTCCAGACCGATTGCACGCGCATCGCCACGATGATGGTGCAGCACGAGGGCAGCAACCGCGCCTATCCGTTCATCGGCGTGAACGAGGGCCATCACGAGATTTCGCACCACGGAAACAACGCCGGAAAAAAGGAAAAGATCGCGAAGATCAACCGCTTCCACATGGAGCAGGTCGCCTACTTTCTCGGCAAACTTCAGGCGATGAAAGAAGGCACCGGCTCGGTCCTGGACAACTCGATGATCGTGGTCGGCAGCGCCATCGCCGACGGCAACGCCCACGCCCACCACGACCTGCCCGTGCTGCTCTGCGGCAGCGGCGGCGGTGCGCTCAAGCCAGGCCGCCACGTCCGCTTCGACAAGGAAACGCCGATGACCAACCTCTACCTCTCGCTGCTCGACCGCATGGGCGTGAAGGCGGCGCGCATCGGCGACAGCAGCGGCCAGCTGGAGCGGATTTAGAGCGCGAGGATCCGGGCACCGCTGGCGTTGCAGTCGGCTGGTCAAAGTGGGTGCCAGGCTCTACCAAATCACGCCATGACCAACCTCAACACGCTCCGCTCGTTTGAGATTCCTGACATCGCTCGCTTTGAGCCGGGGGCGGGCGGGCTGACGCGGCTGGTGGTTACGACGCCGTTCGCGGAGGCGCACGTTTATTTGCTCGGCGGGCACGTCACGCATTTTCAGCCAGCGGGTCAGGCTCCGGTGTTGTTTGTTAGCGAGCGCAGTTTTTTTGAAAGTGGGAAGCCGATCCGCGGCGGGGTGCCGGTCTGTTTTCCGTGGTTCGCCAACCGCGCGGGCCGCCCGGAAAGTCCCGCACACGGCTTTGCGCGGACGCTGGAGTGGGAGTTGGAGTCGCTCTCGGTGGACGGCGACCAGACGGTGCTCGTGGTGCTGCGACTCGGCGCGAGCGAGGTGACCCGCGCGCACTGGCCGCATGAGTTTGTGCTCCGGCTCCACATCGTTATCGGGCGGCGGTTGGTGATGATGCTCGAAGTCGAAAACGTGGCGGGCGAGGCGTTCCAATTCGAGGAGGCGCTGCACACTTACTTCGCGGTAAGCGACGCGCGGGAGGTCGGCATCACGGGTTTGGAGAGCGCCGCGTATCTCGACAAGGCCGACGGCTTTTGCCCGAAGGTGCAGGGTGCGGAGCCGCTGCGCTTCACCGCCGAGACCGACCGCACTTTCGAAAATACCCGGGCGACCTGCGTGCTCGACGATCCGGGCGCGGGGCGGCGGATTACCGTGGAGAAAAGCGGCTCGGCGACCACGGTGGTGTGGAATCCGTGGAGCGAAAAGGCGGCGGCAATGAAGGATTTCGGCGACGACGAGTGGCCGCGGATGGCCTGCATCGAGACGGCCAATGCGGGCGTGAACGCGATCACGCTCGGGGCCGGGGAGAAGCACGCGCTGCGGGCGGTGATCGCGGTGGCGTAGCGGTGCGCTCTTCTGAGGCTCGGCCAAAAACGAAGCAGCCGCTGGCTCGCAGAAGCAAGCCAGCGGCCAAGTTTGACAGTCGAATCCTTAAAAGCGAAACGCGAGCTTACATAATCTCGGGGTCCGGGGCCGGGGGTGCGGGCGCGGGCGGCGGCACCGTGCCGACAGTATCGGTCTGCGTGCTGGTCGAAGTCTTGTCGCTCGTCTCAATGTTGCCGGACTTGACCGTCTTCACCCGATGGGAGCGGATGACCATGTCGCTCAGGCGCTCGCGGAATTCGCGCTGCCGCGGACGGAAGGACTCGCTGGCTCCTTCAAAGGGATTGCGTCCTTTGGCGAGATTGAAGAACGAAAACGGCACGGAAACCCGGACATCGGCCGTCCAGTGACCGCCATTGAGATAGGAGTCGTTCCACCATTCCACATTGCCGACGACACCGGGCAGGAAGTGCGCTTCGAGCCGCGCTTTGAAGCCCTCGTAGTCGCTCGCGAACGGGTTGTTGTAGTGGTAGTAGCCGCCGAAGACGCGCGTCTCCATGTAGCGGTCGAGGCCGGGGATGAGAAAGCCCAACTCGGCGTTCCAGCCTTCGAGATTCGCCTCAAAGGTGCGGAAGGTCTGCGAGCGCGAGCGGGTGGTCGTCGTGGTCTGTAGGACGTTCCCGTTTTGCACCGGCCCCGTCACCGTCGTGCTCGACGAACGGCGGCGCGTGGTGCCCGCGAGGATGTCGTCGCTCGCCGGGAGGTAGTAGTTGAACCGGGCGTCCACCCAGCGCGTCAGGATTTCCGCACCAAAACCGGCGGAGTGAAACTGGTTGTCGAACTGGCTGTCGGTGGCGTCGTAAAAGGCATTGGCCCCGATGATGATGTCGCGATCCGGCACGAGGTAGCGCACGCCCAGACCGTAGCTGGACTCGTACTGGTGGCTGTCGTTGTAATTGTTGCGGGTGTTCAGGAAAATGGTCGCATTTCCTGGCCGCCAGAAAGGTGTGATCGAGTCGAGATAAATGGACTGCAGGCGGCTGCTGAACTCGCCGCCGAGGGTGAGCGCTCCCGGCACCGGGTCGAGCGGACTGACGGCTTTGCCTTTGCCTTCGGGACCTGTCGGCCCGTAGAGCGGTTGACCGGCTTGGGTGGAGCCCGGAATCGCAAGGGCCATGAAGCCAAGCGTGAGGGCGATGGAGGTAGCTAGGGAGGTGCGCATGTTGGTTGGGTTTGGGGTTACAGAGTTGAGACTGCGCGGGAGTTGTCCTGCTTGGGTGCAGGAGTGTCAAACGTCGATTCCTGCACCTTCGCCGTCCCGTCCTACGATTCCATCATTCCACCGACCGCCGCCAACAGCGCCGGGTCGTTTTCCACCGCAGCAAAGAACGACGGATACCGCGCCTGCCAGCCGGTGGCCCGCAGTTTCGCGTTGCTCACGCGCTTGTTGGTCCAGCCGCGTTTGCGATTCGTGTCGATGGGACCGGACGGCGGGAGCGGGCGGGCGAAGCGGCCGGCGAGCCACGAGTAAACTGCGGACTGCGCCAGCGGTTCGTCGTCGCTCACATTGAAAACGCCGCGCGCCGACGCGATTACGAGCTGCACGAGAGCGCCGGCGATGTCGTCGCGATGCACCTGGTTGATCCACTTCGCGCCATCGCCCTCGATCACCGCCTCGCCCGCGAAAAATTTCCGCAGCAGCACCGACCGCCCCGGCCCATAAATCCCCGCCAGCCGCGCGACCACGCCGCCTTGCGCGAGCACGAACTCCTCCGTCTCGCGCAGCACCCGCCCCGTCTCGCGATCGGGCTCGGCGGCACTTTCCTCACTCACCCACGCGCCGTCCGTCTGCGCGTACACCGATGTGCTGCTCGTGAAAACCAGCGTCCGCGGCGCGAGCACTTCGGCCAGCGCGCGGGCCCCGCCGAGATACACCGCGCGATACTGCTCCACCCCGCCGCGCCCGGAACTCGCGCAGTGGATCACCGCATCCGCGCCGCGCAATTCTCCCCACGCCGCGAGCGCCGCCCGGTCCGTGATGTCGCACGCCACCGCGGGAAACGCCTCGCCGCGCAGCGCCACCGCCGACTCCGGCGCATGCGTAATCCCGACGACCGCCCAGCCCTTTTCCACGAAAAGCCGCGCCGCCGCCAAGCCCGTGAACCCGCAACCCGCGATGACGATTTTGCCCATCGCGCCGGGGTCGCGCTACTTCGCGGGCTCGAAGTCCTTGCCGGTCAGCGCGCGAAACGCCGCCTTCGCCATCGCCCCCGCGCCGTCGGCATTGGGATGCACGCGATCCGGGATGAACTCCGGGTGCCCGGCCAGCGCCGCGTGCATGTCGATCACGTCGAGCTTCATCTCCGCCGCCAGCTTGTCGATCACCGGAATCAGCTCCAGCACGTTGGGCTCATTGATCCCCCAGTTGCCATTCGCCACCACCGGACAGGGCCGACACACATAGATGCGCGGCTTGCTCTCCAGCTTTTGCAACGTCTCGACCATTTCCTTGTAGTCGGCAGCGTAGTCGTCCTTGCTCTTCCAGTTCTGCGGCTTCGTGTCGTTCGTTCCGAGCATGATGATGACGACGTTCGGCTTCATGCCCTGCGCGTTGGTAAAGGCACCCTGCTTGAAATACGGGTTATCCCCCTTCTTCAGCATCGTGGTCCCGCTCACGCCGAAGTTCCCGATCTTCCATTTGTCGCCCAGCATCTTGCCGAGCTGCGCGGGATACGAATGGGCCCCGGCGCCCACGCCCTGCGTGATGCTGTCGCCCACGCACGCGACGCGGATCGGCTCCTGAAAATCCTGCACCGCGACCGGTTTTGCAGGCGCGGCGGCGGGCAGTTCCGCAAGCGCGAAACTGGCGAGAGCGTTGAGGAAAAACAGGCTGCGCAGGCCCGAGGTGAGATGACGAAGGGATGACATATAAGGATCGGTGGAGGTTTTAAGGAAACAGTGGCGCAGTCAGTTGGACCGCCCGCGAATTACCGGATCAAAAACACGGAACGCCAGACAGCGTCCATTGAAAACTCGGCCCCCGAATTTTCCTAAATCCACGCCCCGGCCTCGATGACCCCGCCTTTCGGCACCACCACGATGCCGTCGCGGATGTAGTAGTTCGGCCCGTCGAAGTCCTTCGGCTTGCCATCCGGCGTGATCACCGCGCCGTCGCCAATGCGCGCGTTTTTGTCGATGATCGCGTGGTCGATGACGCAGTTTTTCCCGATGCCCAGCTCGGGCGTGTTGCCGCGCGCGGCCTGGTCGGCGTCGTAAAAGTCCGCGCCCATGATGATGCTGTTGCGCACGGTGGTGCCGCTTTTGATGTAACTGCGGATGCCGATGACCGCGCGCTGGATGTGCGCGTCGTCGATGATGCACCCGTCGGAGAGGATGGCCTCGCGGATGTTCGCGCCGTTGATCTTGCTGCCGGGGAGGAAACGGGCGTGCGTGTAGATGGGCGTGACGGTGTCGAAAAAATTGAACTCCGGCACAGGATTCGTGAGTTGGAGATTGGCTTCAAAGAACGCGCGGATCGTGCCGATGTCCTCCCAGTAACCTTGGAAAATGTAGGCGTGGACGCGGAACTTCGTGAGCATGCCGGGAATGATGTGCTTGCCGAAATCCACGGCGTCATTGTCCAGCGCCTGCACCAGCACTTCGCGGTTGAAAATGTAGATGCCCATCGACGCCTGAAACAGCTCCGCGTCCGCGGGCCGGCCCAGTTCTTTGAGCAACGACGGCGGGATGCGCATGGCGTCGAGCACCGCGGGGTCTTTCGGCTTTTCTTCAAAGCGCACGATCTTCCGCGCGTCATCCGTGTGCATGAGGCCAAACTCTTGCGCCGCCTCGCGCGGCACCGGGATGGTGGCGAGCGTCATGTCGGCCTTCGTCTCGATGTGCTGCTTGAGCACCTCGCGGAAATCCATCCGGTAAAGCTGATCGCCGCTCAGGATCACGAAATACTCGTACGGATATTGGAGGAAATCGCGCAGGTTTTGCCGCACGGCGTCGGCGGTGCCCTGATACCAGCTCGTGTCCGTGGGTGTCTGCTGCGCGGCGAGGATCTCCACAAAGCTGCGGGAGAAATTGTCGAACTTGTAGCTCGAGTTGATGTGCTTGTGCAGCGAGGCGGAGTTGAACTGCGTGAGCACATACACGCGCCGCAGCCCGGAGTTGATGCAGTTGGAAACCGGGATGTCCACGATGCGGTATTTCCCCGCGAGCGGCACGGCGGGTTTCGAGCGCTCTTTGGTCAGCGGGAAAAGCCGGGTGCCCGCTCCGCCGCCCATGATGATGGAGAGCGTCTTGTCGGTGATCGCGGGCCAGTTCGATGGATTCATACGTGCGGTGCTCGCATGCTGGAAAGCGGGGCGCGGATTGTCACTGCGCAAATGCTGGTTGAGTGCGCTGCGGAGCCAAGTATCAACGTCCTTTAATCCATCTTCTCGAATGCCCGACCACGCGCGAAGCGACCGGTCCCGGCGACTGGAAGCTGGAAGGCGCGCTGCCTTTCGCCGGTGCCTGCTGACTTTTCGTCGCACACAATCTCCTCGCCGCGCGCGCCTTTCCGGGCCTAGTTTTTTTGCCTCATGTCCACTCCATTTCTCATCGCCAAAGGTCAGGACGAACTCTACTTCGACCCGAAAATGGCCAATCGCCACGGCCTCATCGCGGGGGCCACCGGCACCGGAAAAACCATCACGCTGCAAGGACTCGCCGAGCATTTCAGCGAACTCGGCGTGCCGGTTTTCATGTCCGACATCAAGGGCGACCTCAGCGGCCTCGCCAAGCCCGGCGCGTCCAGCCCGAAGATTGATGAGCGCATCAAACTGCTCGGCCTCGGCGACTTCAAATTCACCAGCTACCCCGTCACCTTCTGGGACATCTTTGGCGAAAACGGCCACCCCATTCGCGCCACCATCTCCGAGATGGGACCGCTGCTCCTCGCCCGCGTGCTCAGCCTCAACGACACCCAGGAAGGAGTGCTGCAAATCCTCTTCCGCGTCGCCGACGACCACGGACTGCTCCTGCTCGACCTCGAAGACCTGCGCGCGATGCTCCGTTTCATCGGCGAAAACGCGTCCGAACTCACCGTGCAATACGGCAACGTCAGCACCGCCAGCATCGGCGCCATCCAGCGCGGCCTGCTCCAGCTCGAACAGCAGGGCGCGGGCAAGTTTTTCGGCGAGCCCGCACTCAATCTCGACGACCTCATCCAGACCGGCGACGGCGGTCGCGGCGTCATCAATATCCTCGCCGCCGACCAGCTAATGAACAGCCCGCGCACCTACGCCACCGCGCTCCTCTGGCTGCTCAGCGAACTCTTCGAGCACCTCCCCGAAGTCGGCGACCTCGATAAACCGAAACTCGTTTTCTTCTTCGACGAAGCCCACCTCCTCTTCGACGACATCCCCGCCGCCCTGCAAAACAAAGTCGAGCAGGTCGTCCGCCTCATTCGCTCGAAAGGCGTGGGCGTCTATTTCATCACGCAAAACCCCATCGACATCCCCGAGAAAATCCTCGGCCAGCTCGGCAACCGCGTGCAGCACGCCCTCCGCGCCTTTTCCCCGCGCGACCAAAAGGCCGTGCAAAGCGCCGCGCAGACGTTCCGGCAAAATCCGAAGATCAACGTCGAGGAAATCATCACCCAGCTCGCCGTCGGCGAAGCCCTCGTCTCGCTCCTCGACCACACCGGCACGCCCGGCATCGTCGAGCGCGCCTTCGTCCTGCCGCCGCGGGCGAAAATCGGCCCCATCACCGCCGCCGAGCGTCAGGAGATCGTCAAGTCGTCCGTCCTCTTCGGCACCTACGAAACTGCCGTGAACCGCGAAAGCGCCGCCGAAAAACTCCGCGCCCGCGTGGCCGGCTCCGCCGCCGTCGGCGCGCCCGCAGCCCCGCAAACCGCCGCGCCCACTCCCCTGCCCGGCACCGCCGCGCCCGCCTCCGGCGAGACCGGCGGCGGCCTCGTGAGCTCCATCGGCTCCCTCCTTTTCGGCACCACCGGCCCGCGCGGCGGACGCCGCGAAGGCATCCTCGAAGCCGCCACCAAGAGCGCCGTCCGCTCCGTCGGCAGCGGCGTCGGCCGCAGCATCGTCCGCGGCCTCCTTGGCAGCATGTTCGGCGGCGGCCGCCGCTGAGCGCGCCGCGCCCCAAAAAACCGTCATCCTGAAGGGGGTTTGGCCGCGGGCGAAGTCGGACTAAGGTCCGCACCGCAGCAGACCTCGTCTGACTGCCGCTATGCTCACCGCCGCCATCCGCCTCGTCGCTCTTTCTGCCACCCTCGCAGGCCTCGCGGGATGCTCGAAAAAACCTGACTCCGCTGGCGGCCCTCAGAAAGGTGGCGCACCCGTGCCGGTGAACCTCGGCGTGGCGGCCAGGAAAGACGTGCCGGTGGAGCTGCGCGCGATCGGGAATGTGGAGTCCATGGCGACCGTGGAGGTCAAGGCGCAGGTCGGTGGCGAGTTGCTCGAAGTGAATTTCAAGGAAGGGCAGGATGTACAACGGGGCGACCTCCTTTTCACCATCCAGCCGCTGCTCTACGCCACGCTGCTCGCGCAGGCGGAGGCCAATCTCGTGAAGGACCGCGTGCAGGCCGACAACGCCCGGCGCGAGGCGGAGCGCAATGCCGAACTCGGCACCAAGGGCGCGATTTCCAAAGAGCAGATCGACCAGATGCGCGCCACGGCGGAGGCTGCCGCCGCCACCGTCACCGCCGACGAGGCGATAGTGAAAATCGCGCGCGTCCGTCTCGGCTACGCCAGCATCAAGTCCCCCATCAATGGCCGCACCGGCGCGGTCAACGTGCAGGCCGGCAACCTCATCAAGGACAACGCCGACACCGCCATGACCACGATCAAGCAGATGGCCCCGATCTACGTCACCTTTGCCCTGCCGGAGCAGCATCTCGCCGACATCCGCCGCGGCCTCGCGGAGCGCGCGCTGCCCGTCACCGCGCTCGATCCGAAAGACGACCACCCGATCGCCACCGGCACGCTCACCTTCATCGCGAACTCCGTCGATTCCACCACCGGCACCATCACGCTCAAAGCCACTTTCACGAACGACGACCGCGCCCTCTGGCCCGGCACATTTGTGGACACCATCCTGCGGCTCGGCACCGAGCCGGGCGTCACGGTCGTGCCCGCCAGCGCCATCACCAACGGCCAGAAGGGGCCGCAGATTTACGTGGTGAAAGACGACGGCTCCGCGGAATTGCGCAGCGTCTCCGTCGGTCGCAGCGTCGGTCAGGAAAGTGTCATCCGCAGTGGCGTCGAGCCCGGCGAGAAAGTGGTCACCAACGGCCAGCTCCGGCTCGTCCCCGGCGCGAAAGTGCTCGCGAAACCCGCGGCCGAAAACCCGCCGGGAAATGAGCATCTCCGAGCCGTTCATCCGCCGCCCGGTGATGACCACGCTGGTCATGCTCGGCATCCTCGGCTTCGGGCTCTTCGCCTTTCGCGGGCTGCCGGTGAGCGATCTGCCGAACGTCGATTTCCCCACCATCCAGGTCACCGCCAACCTGCCCGGCGCCAGCCCCGAGACCATGGCCTCGTCCGTCGCCACGCCGCTCGAACGCCAGTTCAGCACCATCGCCGGCATCGACTCGATGACCTCCACCAGCGCGCTCGGCCTCACCAACGTCACCATCGTTTTCAACCTCACCCGGAACATCGACGCCGCCGCCCAGGACGTGCAGTCCGCGATCGCCGCCGCCGCCCGCCTGCTCCCGCGTGACCTGCCCAGCCCGCCTTCCTACAAAAAGGTCAACCCCGCGGATTCGCCCATCCTTTACCTCGCGCTCGTCTCCCCCACCCTGCGCCTCTCGGACGTGCATGAATACGCCGACACCCTGCTCGCGCAGCGCATTTCCACCACGCCGGGCATCGCCCAGGTCTCCATCTTCGGCGCGCAAAAATACGCGGTCCGCGCGCAGGTCGATCCCCGCGAACTGGCCGCCCGCGGCGTCGGCGTGGATGAAGTCGCCGCCGCCATCCGCGACGCCAACGTCAACCTGCCCACCGGCACGCTCAACGGCCCGACCGAGGCCACCACCGTGCAGGCCACCGGCCAGCTTTTCGACGCCGCGGCCTATCGCCAGCTCATCGTCGCCTACCGCAACGGCTCGCCCGTGCGGCTCGAGCAGCTCGGGCGCGTCATCGACAGCGTCGAAAACAACAAAATCGCGAGCTGGTTTCGCGACACCCGCGGCATCGTGCTCGCCATCCAGAAACAGCCGGGCACCAACACCGTGGCCGTGGTCGATGCCGTGAAGGCGCTGCTCCCCACCTTCCGCACGCAGATGCCCCCGTCGGTGCGACTCGAGATTCTTTCCGACAAGTCGCTCTCCATCCGCGACAGCGTCCACGAGGTCGAATTCACCCTCGTCCTCGCCATCGCCCTCGTCGTCCTGGTGATCTTCCTTTTCCTCCGCAACGTCCGGGCGACGCTCATCCCCTCCGTGGCCATGCCGCTCTCGATCATCGGCACCTTCATGGTCATGCACGCGCTCGGTTTCAGCGTGGACAACTTCTCGCTCCTCGCGCTCACCCTCGCCACCGGCTTCGTGGTCGATGACGCCATCGTGGTGCTGGAAAACATCGTGCGCCATATCGAGAAGGGCGAGACGCCGATGGACGCCGCGCTCAAAGGCTCGCGCGAGATCGGCTTCACCATTGTCTCAATGACGATCTCGCTCGTCGCCGTGTTCATCCCCGTGCTCTTCATGGGCGGCATCCTCGGGCGGCTGCTCTACGAATTCGCCGTCGTCATCGGCGTGGCGATTTTGGTCAGCGGCTTCATCTCGCTCGCGCTCACGCCCATGCTGTGCTCGCGCTTCCTCCAGCCGCACGGCGCGCCGCGGCACAGCCGGCTTTATGAAATGAGCGAGCGGGTTTTCGACCGCGTGCTCTGCTTTTACGACTGCACCCTCCAGGCCGCGCTGCGGCATCGCTTCTTCGTGCTCCTCGTCGCGCTCGGCAGCATCGCGGCCACGGCGTTTCTCTTCACCCTGCTGCCCAAAGGTTTCATCCCCAACGAGGACACCGGCCAGATCTTTGCCTTCACCGAGGCGCAGCAGGGTGTGTCTTTCGACAAAATGGCGGAGCTACAGCAGCAGGCCGCGGCCATCGTCCTGCAGAGCCCGCACATCGCGGGCTTCATGTCGAGCATCGGCGTCGGCGGTTCCACCACCACCGGGAACTCCGGCCGCATCTTCATCAATCTCAAGCCGCGCAGCCAGCGTCCCTCGGCCGACGCCATCATCGCCGAGCTGCGGCCGAAGCTGGCCGCCATCCCTGGCTTGAAAGTCTTCCCGCAAATCGTGCCCACCATTCGCATCGGCGGAAACCTGACCAAAAGCCTCTACCAGTTCACCCTCTTCGGTCCCGACCTCGAGGAACTCTACGCCGTGGCCCCCACGGTCGAAGACCGGATGCGCCAGATTCCCGGCCTCATCGACGTGACCAGCGACCTCCAGATCACCAACCCGCAGGTCCTCGTGACCATCGACCGCGATAAAGCCGGCGCGCTCGGCATCACCGCCGCACAGATCGAGAGCGCCCTCTCGCACTCCTACGGCTCCCAGCAAGTGTCCACGATCTACACCGCCACCAATCAGTATCAGGTCATCCTCAAGGTCCTGCGCACCGAGGGCAAAACGCCCGCCGCAGCCATCTACGAAGCCTGCCTCGTGCGCTTCCGGCCCATCATGATGACCACCATGGCCGCGCTCATGGGCACGCTCCCCATCGCCCTCGGCATCGGGGCCGGTTCCGAATCGCGCCGCCCGCTCGGCATCGCCGTGGTCGGTGGCCTGCTCGTCTCGCAACTCCTCACGCTCTACATCACCCCGGTCATTTACCTCTACCTGGAACGCCTCCGCAGCCGCGCCCAGAACGCCACCGGCA
>Ga0163144_10014514_pt1 | contig 16345 bp, 14 predicted proteins | sample OliLak19BULKMAT1_FD_123175 | JGI IMG/M metagenome (GOLD analysis project Ga0163144, IMG submission 123175) | Freshwater microbial mat bacterial communities from Lake Vanda, McMurdo Dry Valleys, Antarctica - Oligotrophic Lake LV.19.BULKMAT1 | ecosystem: Environmental > Aquatic > Freshwater >... | reverse complement strand
GCCGACGGCCCCTCCCAGGTGTGGACGTGGGACATCACCAAACTACGCGGCCCAACCAAAGGCGTCTGGTACCACCTGTACGTCCTGATCGACGTGTACTCCAGGTACAACCCCGCCTGGCTGGTCGCCGCAGCCGAGGACTCCGTCGTGGCCGCCGAATTCATCAACGAGGCCATCGAACGCAACGGGCACTCCCCACACACCGTGCACGCCGACCGCGGCACCTCCATGACGTCGAAGAACGTGGCCACGCTACTGACCGACCTGCACATCACCCGCTCACACTCCCGACCCCGGGTATCCAATGACAACCCGTACTCCGAAGCGCAGTTCACAACCCTCAAATACGTCCACGACTTCCCGGCGTTCTTCCACTCCCTACCCGAAGCACGCGCATTCTGCGAAGGGTTCTTCTCCGAATACAACCACATCCACCGACACTCCGGGATCGGCTGGCACACACCCGCCTCCATGCACTGGGGCACCACGGCAGCCATCGACGACGCCCGCCAAGCCACCCTCAACACCGCCTACGCCGCCCACCCTGAACGCTTCGCCCACCGACCCCACCCACCCCGCACCCCCACACAGGCATGGATCAACCAACCCCAACCAGGAGCACCAGAACTAGCCACAACCTGACATCAACCTGTCTCACTTGACTTGACAGATACCGGGATGATCCTCGTTAGTCCAGTCGTTCACTGACCTGGTCCAAGACTGCAGCGTCTCAACGGCTCCGCCGGGGCGTCGGAACCCTTGGTACGAACCAAGAGGCGGACCTCGGTGCTGACCTCCTCCGGCGGTAGCGGGGGTGAGGGCGTCCACCCACGGAGCAGTTGCGCAGTCATGTATTCCGGCCGTGTACGTCGCGACGATGATGCCCGGCCAGCGGGCCGCCCAAAACGAGGGGGCGGCGCGTGGTTGACGTCTTGCCACTTCGTCATGGCTCAGAAGCCTAGGCCGTGATGCCCGGGCAGGTTGCTCAGTCGCTGCCCGTGATACGCCCGCTGACCGACACCGAGCAAGACGACCGCGTCGCGCTCACCACGTTGCACCGGGCCTCACAGCCTTCCTGAGCTTGCGAGGCGAGCTCGACGCCGATTGCGCCTGCGTTCAGGCACGACCCGGCGTCAGTGACTACGGGTCGCAAACTTTGGGACGTACTTGGGACGGCCAGCCGATCAGGGCCGCTTCTGGCCGCTCACGGCCGGACGAGTCAAGATCACGACCGGGGTGCATCTCCCCAGGTCAGCGGCTGATTTCAGTGGTCCGGATGGGTGGCCAGGGGCGGGGTCGAACCGCCGACCCTCCGATTTTCAGTCGGATGCTCGTACCAACTGAGCTACCTGGCCTCGGTGCAGCAGGTTACCCCAGCACAGCCGCGCCTTGTCGAGTGTGTGACTGACGGGGCCGAGCTGACCGATCGGCTCTGTCAGGATCTCGGGATGGGCGTGCTGATCCTGGCGGCGCTGTCCTCCCTGGCGTACGGATCTGCCGACTTCGTGGGTGGCCTCGCGGCGCAACGGGCGCATGTGCTGCGGGTTGTCGCCATGTCCGCGCCTGCGGGCCTGCTCGTCGAGGCGGCGTTGCTGCCAGTGCTCGGAGCCGAGTGGAACAGGCAGGCACTGGCATGGGGCGCCGCGTCGGGTGTGGCCAACGCGGCGGCTTTCGTCCTGCTGTATCGCTGCCTGGCGATCGGCCCGATGAGTGTGCTGTCTCCGGTTACCGCCGTGGCCACGGCCCTTATTCCGGCCACCGTCGGGTTCGGTCGGGGTGAGCGGTTGTCACCCCTCGGCGTGGTCGCAGTGTTGCTCGGCCTGGTCGCTGTGGTCATGGTCAGCGCGTCCCGAAATGACAGCGGTGTGCAGGTCACCGCGAAGGCACTCACTTTGGCGCTGGGAGCGGGCGCTGCCATCTCGATCCAACTCGTGGCGCTCGACCAGGCTCCCGATGACAGCGGCCTCGCCCCCATCCTGGTGGGTCGCCTGGCCTCGACTGTGCTCGCCGGCGGCGCGTTGCTCGTCGTCTGGCGTACGACCAATGGCTCCGGCGTTCCCCTGCGACTGGCAGCGACCGCCGGAGCACTGGATGGCTTGGCGAGCATCGCCTTCCTACTCGCCGTGCGGCAGGGCGAGTTGGCTATCGTCGCTGTCATCACCGCGCTCTACCCGGCGTCGACCATCCTCTTGGCGCGCTTCGTCCTACGGGAGCGGATCAACGTTCAGCAAGCAACCGGCCTGGCCTTGGCGGGCGGCGCTGTGGCGCTCCTCGCGCTCTCATGAACCCTTTGACTGACTACGGGACGGCTGATCAGTCGTCGAGGTCGTCGATGGCGAAGGCGGCCTCCAGGGCGCCGTCGCCGCGGCTGGTCGTCAGCCGATCAGCCGTTCGGGCGATGCGCTGCTCGTCGCCACCCGCGAAGCGGTGCCGCAACACCGACGTGACGGCTGCCCGGCGCTCGGTGGCTCTGCCCTGCTCAAGACCCTGCTCAAGACCCTGCTCAAGACCCTGCTCAAGACCCTGCTCAAGACCCTGCTCGCGAATGATGTGGCCGATGTCGGTGTCCATCAGGTGTTCGGCGATGATCTGGGTTGACATAGGATCCCTTCCTAACTGTTGCGCAATGATATCGCTCAGGTCCGGCGCCAGGCGCAGTGCGAGCAGGGCCAGCGATCGGAACAGGCCGCGGTCGGTGACAGCGCCCAGGCGGGACACCACCTCGGGGATGACTGTCTCGCCCCCGCTCACTAGCGCGAACGGCGCCAGGGCGGGTGTGGTGAGCAGCACTGCGGGGTCCACGCTGGGGACGTGCAGCAGGTGGAAGGTGCAGTGGAGGCCGCCCCAGCGCCAGGACTGCGGCATCGGCGCGCCGTTGACCTGAATGACGATTTGAATGGCCGCGTCCGGTCCCACGGCGTCGGGGTAGGCACCCGCGAGTCTTATGCCGTACTCGGCCATCCGGCGGCCCATCTCGGCATCAGCCCGTTGCTGGATCTCCACATGGATGAGGCGCCTGGAGCGCATCCGGAACAGCAGATCGACGCGACGCACCGTTGTGGACAGCTCCACCGGAAGGGCTTCCAGCTGTTCCAAGGGCTCGCTGACGAGGGCCGCGTCGTCAAGTCCGAGCAGCGTCATCACGTCGATGATGGCTGCCGCCACGGCGATCTTGGACAACTCGTCGTATCCGCCCGGCGACGGGTCGCTGATGCTCTCTGCCATGACGAAGACTCTGCCGATGGGGTCAGACACAATCCGGGACATGCGGCGAAGGTGCGGTGACTGCAAGCCAGCCGACGTGACAGCTCGGGATGAACGGAGGCTCCGGTGCGCGCCAACCTCACTGGAGTTGAGCGACCCCGACCGGGCTCGAACCGGCGACCTCCGCCGTGACAGGGCGGCGCGCTAACCAACTGCGCTACGGGGCCTTGCGTGGTGCTGTGGTGCTCGTGCCCTTCAGCCAACCGGCTGAACCGTACCCCCAACGGGATTCGAACCCGTGTTACCGCCTTGAAAGGGCGGCGTCCTAGGCCTCTGGACGATGAGGGCTCAGGCACTATCCGTCGGTGGACCGGGCAAGCATACGGGCCTCCCGACCCCGCGCCAAACGGGATACCCGCAACGTCCCCAGCTGGCAGATCGCGCCGGGAGGGGGCTCAGCCGCGCAGCCAGGCGAGCACGGCGAGGACCCGGCGCGAGTCCGACGTCGACGGCAGCAGCCCCAGCTTGGTGAAGATCGACCCGACGTGCTTCTCGACCGCCCCGTCGCTGAGCACGAGGATCTCGGCGATCGCCGGGTTGGACCGCCCCTCGGCGATCAAGGACATCACCTCCCGCTCCCGCGGCGACAGCGACCCCACCGGCGAGGCCCGCCGCCGCGCGAACAGCTGCGCCACCACCTCCGGATCGAGCACCGTCCCGCCGGCGGCCACTCGCACCAACGCGTCCGACAGCTGGTCCAACCGAGCCACCCGGTCCTTCAGCAGGTAGCCCACGCCCCCCTCGCCTGACGCCACCAGCTCGTCGGCGTACGCCTGCTCGACATATTGGCTGAGCACCAGGACCGCAGTCCCGGGCACCAGCCGGCGCGCCTCGACCGCGGCTCGTAGTCCCTCGTCGGTGAACGAGGGCGGCATCCGCACGTCGACGACGGCGACGTCCGGCCGGTGCTCGACGACCGCCGCGACCAGCGACGGCCCGTCGCCGACCGCGTCGACGACGACGCACCCCGCCTCGCCGAGAATCCGCACGATGCCCTCACGCAGCAGCACGGAATCCTCGGCGACGACCACCCGCAGATCCAGCGGCCCGGCCGGGGCTTGGGTCATGAGACAGGGATCTCGGCCACGAGAACGGTCGGACCGCCGTTCGGGCTGCTCACCGACAGCCTGCCGTCGACTGCCTCGACCCGGTCGGCCAGCCCGGCCAAGCCGTGCCCCTTGGCCAGCGATGCGCCGCCGACCCCATTGTCCCCGACCTCGATACGCACCATCGCATCCTTGCGGGAGGAGCCGTTCGACGCCACGGTCACCGCACAGCTGGTCGCATGGGAATGCTTGGCCACATTGGTCAATGCCTCCGCGACGACGAAGTAGGCCGTGCTCTCGACCTGCGACGGCAGCCGAGAGCCGTCAGGCAGCCGCACGTCGAGGTTCACCTCGACCGTGCACCGGGCAGCCAGCGCTGACAGTGCCGCGGCCAGGCCACGATCGACGAGGATCGGCGGCGCGATACCGCGCGAGAGCGCCCGCAACTCGCCCAGCGCCTCGCTCACCTGGTCCTGCGCCTCGACGACGAGTCCGCGCGCGGCCTCGGGATCGTCCGCCATCCGGCGCTCGGCGCTCGCCAGGTCCATCTGCAGGCGCACCAGGCGTTGCTGCGGCCCGTCGTGGAGATCCCGTTCGAGCTTCTGCAGGGTGACCGTGCCGGCTTCGACCACCGCGGCGCGACTGGCCGACAGGGTGTCGACGCGCTCGTGGAGCTGGGCCACCTGGTCGTTGGCCACCAGCAGCCGGGCGAGCCCGCCCTGAGCGGCGGCGCACACCCACACGACCGGGATCAGTGTCAGCAGGAACACCACCCCCAACCCGACGTAGAGCGGGACGTCGGCATCGGGACCGAAACCGAGCAACTCGGCGAGGGTCGTGTTGCCGTCACCGACGGTGTTCTCGGGCAGGAACCGCATCCAGATCGGGTAGGTGAGGCCGCCCAACGCCCCCGAGTACCAGGTCACAACGATGCTGAACGTCGCCACCGCCACGGGAAAGCCAATGATGGCGTGCAACGCCTCAAGCCACGCCTGCCCGTCGCCCAGCGGCTCGACCCAGCCACGCAGCCCTCGGCCGCGGCGAATCATCGGGGCACGCGCCGGGACCGGCCGGTCGGACAGCGCCGTCAATCGGGCCCGCTCGACGGCGCCGAAGCCACGCGCGGCGGCGAGGGTGACGAGGGCGACCGGGATGCCCAGAAGTGTGATCAACAAACCAGCCGACAGCGACAGGCCGGTGATGACGATGACGAAGGACACGATGGCGAGGGGGAAGCCGAGCAGGACATAGGCCGTGTTGCGGCCGAGCTGGAACAGCGGGTTTCGCTTCATGCCAGCCAGCCTTCGCTGTCGCGGCCCAGGCGCCCATGCTGTGTCCCGGTATCTCGAGGGTAGGGCGCGCTCCACCTCAGCGAGGCCGCGAGCGGCCGGTCAGGCCCAACCGAGTTCGTGCAGCCGCTCGTCGTCGATCCCGAAGTGGTGCGCCACCTCGTGGACGACCGTGACCAGCGCCTCGTCCTTGACCTCCTCGGCATCGCCGCACATGGCAAGGATCGGCAGCCTGAAGATCGTGATCCGGTCGGGCAGCGACCCGCTCCAGCCGTCGCCCCGCTCGCCCAGCGGCGTGCCCTCGTAGAGACCGAGGGTGTCGGGCTCGACGTCCGGCGGTGGCAGATCCTCGACCAGGACGACGACGTTGTCCATCAGTGAGGCGATCTCGGCCGGCAGAAGGTCCAGCGCCTGCGACACCGCCCGCTCGAAGTCGGCGACGGTCATCTCCACGGGCATGGGCGAGCCTCTTAGTAGGCGACACGCTGCGAGTGCCGCGACCAGGCCTCGAACGGGGCCCGCGGGTGCGCCACACCGAGCCGCCGCACGGGCACGTCCCACTGTTCCCGGGGCGTGTCGAAGGCGGTGTAGAACGCCAGGTCGTCGAATCCGGCGGCCGCGGCGTCGTCCCTGGTCGCGGCAAACCAGATGGCGTCGAGGCGTGCCCACAGTCCTGCGGCCAGGCACATCGGGCACGGCTCGCAGCTGGCCACCAGCACCGTGCCCGCCAGATCGAACCGTTGAAGCGCGACGGCGGCGGCACGCAGCGCGACGACCTCGGCATGCGCGGTCGGGTCGAGGTCGGGCACCACTCGGTTGGCGCCTTCAGCGACCACCTCCCACTGGTCGTCCACGCTGGTCGCGCGAGCGACGACGGCACCGAATGGACCTCCGCCACGGTGGACGGACTCCGTCGCGAGGTCGATGGAGCGGCTGAGCAGTTGCGCGAGCGTGGTCACGCCACCAGTGTGCCAACCCCGGGCCGGTCGACCTGGCGCACCAACCCACTGCGGGTAGCGGGGACGCGCTGGATGACCGCATCGACCCCACCCGGCCCGAGCCGGGTACACCCCGGCGACGTCGTCATCGAGGAGGCGGACATCACCATGCTGAGTGCCGACCCGTTGCCCGGCAACTATGGCGATCCCGCTTTCCCGCGCGACTCTCCGGACTATTCGGAGAATCTGTTCTGGAATTCGCGTCCACCGTCCTCGGGTATTCGCCTCGTGGCCTTCCGATTGCTGAACCAGGTCACCGCGAGCGTGGCGCTCTGCCGAGATCTTCGGCCCGGACCACCTGCGGGTCCGGGCTCGGCGTCAGCGCCCGGAGCGCGCCGCATCCTGTGACAGGCCGTTTTAGCTGGGATCGTCCGACACGGCGTCGATGTCGCCGAGGGCGCCATGCGATACCCGCCACCGGGACGCGACTCGTCGACCCGTCGCCAGCCCACGACTCGGTTCAGTAGTGGGATTTCGGGGTATTCGCTGCCGACCCCCCGGGATGCCACCAGTACGGCCGGTTGCCTGGCCGTTGGGACGGGTGGCGTATACGTTGAGATATCGCCATAAGCCGGTGGCGGCCATCTTCGGCAGGGCCGTCCCGTGCGGGCCTTATCGTGGTGTTTGAGTTGGCCTCTCCGACGAGATCCGGGCCGTAAATTGTGCAAGGGCTTCTTCCCGGGGCTACTTTGCATGCACACTCTTGTCGGGACACCCCGTCACCGAACCAACCGGAGGAGCCATGACCGCGTTCACACCGCGTGTGAGTGGTGACGCGGGCAGCAGCGACGAGTTCGCCGAACCCGCATGGCCTGAGGCCCGCCGCGCACGCCGTCGCGCGGTCTCTGCCGTCCGTGAGGTGCCGGTGGACTCTGCCGTCGTCGAGCTCGCCGAGCGCGAGCGCCTCTTGGTGCGCCCAGGGTCCAGTCAAGGGTCGGGCGAGGAGTGGGCAGTTCCTGCTGCGCCTGCAGACGGCAACGTCATCGACATCCGTGACGACCTGCCGCGGGCCGAGCGCCATGAGCGGCACAGCCATCGCGGCCCTGGCGAGGAGATCGACCGTCTGGAGTACGCGGCGGCCCGCGGGCAGCTGAGCGTTGCTTCCGACCACGGGGACGCGCCAGGGGCCTACCTCGGCGGCGACCGGACCGAAGAGCCGCGGTGGAACAGACACGACGACAGCGACCCCTTCGGCAGCACTTACCCGCCCGGCAGCACTTACCCGCCCGGCAGCACAGAGTCGATTGGCTACGAGTCGAGTGGCTACGAGTCGAGCGGCTTCGAGTCGAGTGGCTACGAGTCGAGTGGCTACGAGTCGAGTGGCTACGAGCGCACCAGCGCCGAACCGAGCCACCACGAGCGCAATGGTGGCGAGCGCAGTGGTGGCGAGCGCAGTGGTGGCGAGCGCAGTGGTGGCGAGCGCAGTGGTGGCGAGCGCGATGGTGGCGAGCCCAGTGGGCACGCCGGCCGCGAGCCCGGGGCCTACGCAGAAGGTATGGCACGGCCTCCGGTCACCTCCCGGCACCAGGCGCAGCCCGAGTACGCCGCTGTCGACCTTGCTGCCATCGATCTTGCGGCCATCGATCTTGCGGCCATCGACCTTGCGGTGCCGGCGGCCCCGCCAGTTGCCCCGCCCCTTCCCGCGCCAACAGCGCCCGGCACACCCGAGCAACCGCCGGCCCCGCCGGTCACCACCAGCGTGCTGCCGCCCCGGGTGGCCGAGCAGCCGGAGCAGCAACCATTTGATGCGGTGCCGCAGCGGTCTGGTCCAGTTGCCGATCGGCGCGCACCGGGCATCGACGTCGATGTCGTCGAGGAGGACCAGCCACGTGCCCGGCCGGGTGCCCGGCATCGCGCAGCCACCGCCCCGTCGAGCGTCAATCATCGGGTGCGATTGCTCAGTGCTGCCGCTGCCGGCCTCAGCGCCTTCATCGTCTTCGCGCTGTGGGCGGCCGCCGGCGGGCTCTCCGATCTGCTCTCGCCGGCGCTGGCCATCGGCAGCCTTTCGCGGCTGGCGGGGTTGCTGGGTACCGACCTGCTGCTGATCCAGGTGCTGCTGATGGCTCGCATCCCGGCCGTCGAGCGGGCCTTCGGCAGAGCAGCACTGACCCGGTGGCACACCGTGGCCGGCATGGTCTCCTTCGGACTGATCGTCGCCCACATCGCGCTGGCAGTCTCCGGCACCGCGATCATCGAACGGTTCAACATCTTCGAGGCAGGCTGGCGACTGCTGTCGACTGTCGCCGGTCTCCCCCTCGCCGTGGTGGCCACCGCGCTGCTGGTCCTGGTCGCAGTGTCCTCGCGCCGCGAGGCCCGGCACCGCCGCCGCGACACCCGCCACCTGCTCGCGGTCTACGCCTACCTGGGCCTGCTGCTGGCCCTGCCCCACCAGTTGCTGGCCGGGACGTCGCTGACGGCCTCCCCACTGGCGGCGCTCTACTGGTGGGGGCTCTTCGTGGGCTCCTCGCTGGCGTTGCTGGCCTTCCGGATCGCCCTGCCGATGTTCCGCTCGTTCCGTCACCAACTCGTCGTGGACCAGGTGAGGGTCGAGGCGCCGGGTGTCGTCTCGCTCCAGCTGCGGGGTCGCCAGCTGCGTCAGCTCGGGGCCCGCGCGGGGGAGTTCTTCCACTGGCGCTTCCTCGACGGCGCCCAGTGGCACCACGTGATGGTTTCGCCGCTGTCGGCCGTGCCAACCGGCGACCGGATGCGGGTGACGATGGCCGTCGCAGAGGGCAGCCGCCGGCTGGAGTCGCTCACGCCGGGTACGTGGGTGCTGTTCGAGGGTCCGTACGGCTCCTTGACCGCAGACTCCCGCACTCGCGGCAAGCTGGCGTTCTTCACCACGGGCTTGGGCATCGCGCCGGTTCGGGCGCTGCTGGAGGACCTCGACTACGGCCGCGACGAAGCCGTGGTCGTGTACCGGCTGCCGGACGAGGAGCCGGCGCTCTTCCGCGACGAGCTGGACGAGCTGTCGAACCGACGGGGGGCCGAGGTGGTCTACCTCGAAGGGCCGACCACCGGGGAGCGGGAGTCGTGGTTGCCCGCCACCGCCGCTGCCCAGATCACCGATCCGGCCGCGGTCACCCACCTGGTGCCGGACATCGCCACCCGCGACGTCTTCGTCAGCGGGCCGGAGCACTGGACCGCGCCGATGCTGGCCGCCCTGCGCGAGGCAGGCGTGCCTCACTCGCAGATCCACGCCGAGGTCATCGCCGGCTGAGCGTTCACGTCACCCGCCAGCACGCGTCTGGCGGTGGCAGGTGGGCTCATTGGGCGGGCCGACGCTCGGCGTGCGACAGTTTCGGGATGGATCCGAATGAGATCGGCGCGACGCTTCTCGTCGTCCTGCTGGTGATCTTCGCGATTATCGGAGTGCTCGCGGTGGTCGCTCTGATCGTTGTCATCGTCCGCTTCCGCCCGCCGTTGACGGCCATCGCCGCAGTCGTCGGTGCGCTCATCTACGGCGCCTCGCCGATCGACCTGATCCCCGAGGCGGTGGTCGGTCCGATCGGCGCACTGGACGACATCGGCATCATCGCGGCCGCGATCGGGTTCATGGTCACGCAGATCCGGAAGCGACGCGACGTCACCGCAGGTCGAGGCGACGCTGCCGGACTCACCGACGTGTCGCTGCGCAAGCTTCCCCCGGGCGAGCGGACGCCCGGAAGGGACTGACGCTCTCAGTCGAGGATCAGGCGCCGCCGCTGTGTGACGGTCTCGGCCTGCCAACCGACCACCTCGACCAGCCCCGCGCCATCGGGGATGGGCAGCCGATGCGGGTCCGGCCCCGGCACCAGGGTCGTCCAGGGGTGGCGGTCGGCGAACAGGTCGACCTGGTCCAGGCCGGTGCTGCGGACGGTCAGCGTGCCGGCCCGCTCACCGACCCGCAGGCTGCTACGCGGTGCCTGGATGAGTCGTGCGGCGCACCAGGCCAGCAGGTCGCGGTTGCCATGAACCAGGTCGTCCCGGGTCATCGTGTATCCGATGCCCGGCACGCCGAGATCCTCGACCAGGGCGCCGGTGGCGGCACCGACTCGGGTGAAGCGCCGCACGGCCACCGTGAATCCAACGCCGTCCGGAAGTTCGGGCAGCTCGAAACGAGTGCCCGCGAGCGCCTGGCGGACCAGGCCGTCGTCCCACACGTTGGCGCCACCGGCCCCCGTCGCCTCGCCCACCGTCACCAACTCGCCGATCCGGTTGTCCACGAAGCCGGCGCTGAACAGGTCACCGGCGGAGTACGTGTTGGCATCGGCGACGCACAGCACCGGGCCGCTGTAGCGCTGCCCGATGTCGTTGCAGGCGTCGGGATCGGTCAGCGGCAGTCCCTGGCTGTAGTCGTCCCCGGTCGAGACGGCGTCGGCCAGCGACGGACCCCAGTCCCGACCGTCGACGGGGGAGTTGTCGATCAGCGTGCGGGTGACATCGCTGGCCAGCCACGAGAACCGACCAGGCGTGACGACGTTCGGGGTGAACAACTGCAGGGCCCGCTCGGCCGCCCAGACCAGCCCGCCGGGATTGGCTCGGACATCGATGACGAGACCGGTTTCGGGCAGCTTGTCGATCAGGCGCGCGATCTCGCGGACGAAAGCCTCGTCGTCGTTGACCGAGAAGCTCCAGATCCTCAGATAGCCGAACTCGCCCGACGGGGTCCCGATGCTCGTCGCCTGCAGCACGTCCGGCATCCGTGACTCCAGCGAGGGGACGTCGGCGCGACGAGGGCCGGGGACGCTGACGCCAGGGTCCGGCTCGGGCGCGCGTGTCGTGGCCCACCACACGCCCGGCGCGAACATCAGCTGGCGGGCGCGCCGGGCAGCCTCGGCCGCGGGGTCCAGCGCGAGCGCGGCCGAGAGACTGCGGGAACGGATCGCGCGGCGCCTGCGCTGCCCGCTCGGCCCGCCTGGTGTGCCCGAGGAGGCGTCGGCCGTCGGGCGGCCGATGGCGGTCGGTGCGAGATCGGGGGCGATGACCCGCCACGGCATCCGGATCTCGCGCTCGCTGCCGTCCGCCGCGCGGTAACCGATGATCACCCAGTCCTCGTCCGGTGGCGGGCCGAACTCCAGCGAGCGGAAGGTCAGCGATTGGCACGCCCGCGCCCGTCGGGCATCCGGCCGCCCACCGGTCTCGTTGTCGGCCCACCGCTGCACCGCGCGATCGAACGGCACGCCGCTCCAGGCCAGCAGTTCGACGCCGGAAACGAAGGCGTCGTCACCGATCACGTCCCGCGGCCCGACCTTGGACACGACGTACTGCGGGTTCTCACCGGCACCGTAGGTCTCGACAAGGAACGGCAGCACTGCGACCTGGCCCGCGGCACTGCCGAACCCCTGGTATCGGGTGTGAGCGTCGCGCAGGTCGGTGACGATGCTGCCGAGCTCGGCGTGGAAATCGCTCTCGCGCATCCCGATCGAGCGGTCACGCAGCAGCCGCAGCCGCTGCACCGGGTCGATGCCGTAGCGGGCCCGTTTGAGTGGCAGATGGGCGTAGACGCCCTCCAACACGATGAGAAACGTGTCGACCATCGCCCGGCGCTGGGCGACGGTCAGTGGCGAACCGGGCGGGGGACCGGTTCGACGCAGCGCCTGGATGTCACCCTGCTGGCGGCGGTGGACCTCGGCGAGCTCGTGGCTGGTCGGTGCGCTCACCGCCCCTACGATGTCAGGTGGGGTCGCGTCGGTCAGAACGAGTAGGTGGCGCGCGCCGTGTCGCGGGCGGCGGCATCACGAGCTGCCGCGTCCTCGCGGGCCCGGCGCGCTCGAGTGGCCGCGCTGCAGCTGCTGCACAGCAACTGGAGATCGGCGGCCTTCACCCCGCCATCGGTCCAGACGGGCTCGACCGGCTTCTCCCGCAGGTCGATGACGCCGCGGCAGCGGATGCAGACCAGGCCGTTGTGCTTGGAAAGGTTGGGGCGCAACCCGGCGAGGACCCGCTCGCGGCGCTCGGCGGCCGTCGCCTCCAGGTCGGCATAGCTGATGTCGAGCCGTGCGCGGCGCCGCCAGCGCATCGCATCGACGACGGCCTCGACGGTCTCGGCTCGGAGACTGGCGTTGGCCCAGTAGTACTCGTTGCCAACTGCCCACCAGGTGCGTCCGCCACTGCTGTGGACGGCCACGGGCCGCACGAAGCGCAGGTCGAAGTCCGCGGGGACCCGGCGCAGCGACGTCCACGCCCGGCCCGCCCCGGTGAACATCACCCGCCGGGCGAACAGGTAACCGCGGCGATCGACGCTCAGCCGGGCATGCAGGTCGCGCTGATACGGCCGCGCCGGTTCCGGGACGACGTGCAGCAGCGCAGACGGTTTGCGGGGCCGGCTCAGCCGGTGCCAGAGCACGAAAGCGCCGGCAGTGCCCACCACCGCGACGAGCCATGGCGTGACCTGGTGGCCGAGCACCGGCACCGTGCCGGGCACGAACCCGGCAGCGATCAGGAGTCCCATACCGGTCACGAGCAGGCGTCCAACGAGCGGTAACGGCCAAGGCATGTGCGCAGTGTGTCGGACCGACCGCACTGTGTGAAGCCGAACGGAGCCGTATGTCGTCAACTCATCACAACGGGTGATACCGACCGGGGGGCAGGCCGGGCGTTGCCGGTCCGCCCGGTTCTGATCTAGCGTCCTGCCATGTCCAGAACCGTGCGTGCCGCAATCGTCCAGACCGGATGGACCGGCGACAAGGCTTCCATGATCGACCTGCACGAGAAGCACGCCCGAGCAGGCGCCGCCGACGGTGCGCAGGTCATGTGCTTCCAGGAGCTGTTCTACGGCCCGTACTTCTGCCAGGTGCAGGACACCGAGTTCTACTCCTACGCCGAGGCGGTGCCGGGCGGCCCGACCGTGCAGCGGTTCTGCTCGCTCGCCAAGGAGCTCGGCATGGTGCTGGTGCTGCCGGTGTACGAGCTGGAGCAGGCGGGGCTGCTCTACAACACCGCCGCAGTCATCGACGCCGACGGTACGTATCTGGGCAGGTACCGCAAGACCCACATCCCGCAGGTCAAGGGGTTCTGGGAGAAGTTCTACTTCCGTCCCGGCAACTCCGGCTGGCCGGTGTGGGACACCGCGGTCGGCCGGATCGGCACCTACATCTGCTACGACCGCCATTTCCCGGAGGGGTGGCGGGCCCTCGGCCTGGCAGGCGCCGAGATCGTGTTCAACCCCTCGGCCACCTCGCGCGGCCTGTCCTCCTACCTGTGGTCGATCGAGCAGCCCGCCGCCGCCGTGGCGAACATGTACTACGTCGGCGCGATCAATCGGGTTGGGGTGGAGCCGCTGGGTGACAACGACTTCTACGGCAGCTCGTACTTCGTCGATCCCCGCGGGCAGTACGTCGGCGACAAGGCGTCCGACACCGAGGAGGAGCTGCTGGTCCGTGACCTCGATCTGGATCGGATCGCCGAGGTCCGCAACCAATGGGCGTTCTACCGCGACCGCCGCACCGACGCCTACGACATCCTGGTCCAGGGATAGAGCTCCACGACCGCGCGGTGTGATCCCCGGAGTTTCCCGTCGCCGGTCAGGAGCGGGCAGCCGAGGAGTTCCGCGAGCGCGATGTATGCGGCGTCGTGTGCCGTGAAGTTCCCACGTAGCTGCCACATTCGGCCCGCAAGAGCCGCACCTGGATATCGCTCGATGTGGAGGTCGCAGAAGTCCGCCACTGCCAGTTCAGCGCGTCCAGGCGCCACCCTCCTGCCCAGGGTGAGCCCTCGGACGGCATGCAGCACCTCGAAGTCCAGGAGGGCAGGTGCATGAAGCAGTCGTGGTTCGGACAACCGGCGCCGAAGAACGTGATCATGAGCGCCCACGGTCAGCGCGTACACGACGATCGAACTGTCGACGACGAGCGCACTCACGCGTCCCGGCCGGCCCTCACCGCATCAACGATCGACGCCATGGTCAGGCCGCCGGGGGGGCGCTGCGCGGCCCGCGCCAGAACTTCCGCGACCGTGGGACGGGCTGCGGCCTCGACGATCATGCGTCGCAGGTAAGCTGTCAGACTCAGTCCTTCGGCTGCAGCCCTGGTCCGGATGACATCGAGGGCCTCCTCGGGGACGTCCCGGATCTGGACGGGCTTGGCTGCCATATGGGTGATGGTATCGAAGTGCATGCGATGCATGCACGTGAGGAAGACCCTCGTCAGTACTGGCCTGACCTGGTTGTCGTCGACCCGATCGCTGGCCTAGCGTCACGCCATGACGACCACCATGCCCGCCCCTGCCGGCGCGACGACGAAGAGCGCTGAGCTGCTGCGGCGGCATCGAGCGGTGATGCCCGCCTTCGTGGGGCAGTACTACGCCGAGCCGATCGCGCTGACCCACGGCGAGGGCCGGTACGTCTGGGACGCCGAGGGCACCAAATACCTGGACTTCTTCGGTGGCGTGCTGACCACGATGACCGGTCACAACGTGCCGGAGGTCACCGCGGCGCTGCAGCAGCAGGCCGCCAAGATCGTGCACACCTCGACCTTGTACCTGTCCGAACCGATGATCGAGCTCGCCGAACTGATCGCCGAGCTGTCGGGCATCCCCGACGCCCGGGTCTTCTTCACGACATCCGGCACCGAGGCGAACGACACCGCACTGCTGCTCGCCACGGCGTACCGCAAGTCCAACCAGGTGCTGGCGATGCGCAACAGCTACCACGGCAGGTCGTTCTCGACGATCGCCATCACCAGTCACCGGTCGTGGTCACCGACCAGCCTCTCGGGGCTCGACGTCAACTTCATCCAGGGCCCCTACCGGCTGCGCAGCCCCTTCCGGCACCTGGACGACGACGCCTTTACCAACGCCTGCGTCGACGACCTGGTGCAGACCCTGGACATGGCCTCCGCCGGTGACGTCGCGTGCCTGATCGCGGAGCCGATCCAGGGCGTCGGCGGCTTCGCCACCCCGCCGGACGGTTTCTTCGGCGCGTTCAAGAAGGAGCTGGACAACCGCGGCATCCTGTTCATCGCCGACGAGGTCCAAACCGGCTGGGGGCGTACCGGCGAGCACTTCTGGGGATACCAGGCCCACGGCATCACCCCGGACATCATGACCTTCGCCAAGGGTGTCGGGAACGGGTTGTCGCTGGCGGGCATCGTCGCCCGCGCCGAGATTACGGATGTCATCCAGACGTACTCGTTCTCGACCTTCGGCGGCAACCCGCTGGTGTCCGCGGGTGGGTTGGCGAACCTGCGCTACGTGCTCGATCACGACCTGCAGGGCAACGCGAAGGCCCGCGGCGAGCAGTTCTTCCGGGCCCTCGAGCCGGTGTGCGCCGAGACCCCGTGGATCGCGGAGCTACGCGGCCGGGGCCTGATGGCCGCCATCGAGGCGGTCCACCCCGGCGGCATCGAGCCGGATCCGGCGCGCGCCACTGCTCTGCTGGAGGCCACCAAGTCGCGGCAGTTGCTGATCGGCAAGGGCGGCCTGTACGGCAACATTCTGCGGATGGCCCCGCCACTGTCCATCACGGCGGCCGAGATGGACGAGGCCATCGCCATGCTGGTCGCAGCGATCCGCTCGGTGGAGTGAACGGCGCGGGTCGTTCATCGACCCGATGGTCATTTCATCGACCCGATGGTCGTGGAGACACTCGCCCAGAGTGTGAATCGCCCGCTCGCGTCGCCCGTGTGGACGCTCACGGGCCGTGAGGGGAGGCAGCGCGCCCGAGGCGGTTCTCCAACGACACCGCCAGGCGGCTGAGCAGGCCGTTGAGGATGATGTAGAGGATCGCGATCAGCAGGTATGTCTGCAGCGGGTTGTTGAGGTTCTGCTC
>Ga0163144_10014513_pt1 | contig 16346 bp, 8 predicted proteins | sample OliLak19BULKMAT1_FD_123175 | JGI IMG/M metagenome (GOLD analysis project Ga0163144, IMG submission 123175) | Freshwater microbial mat bacterial communities from Lake Vanda, McMurdo Dry Valleys, Antarctica - Oligotrophic Lake LV.19.BULKMAT1 | ecosystem: Environmental > Aquatic > Freshwater > Lake... | reverse complement strand
CGCGACGGCGTTTACGGCGTGGCTCTCGGGTCAGGACCGCGGGCGGGTGTACCGGTTGCCTACGGAGTCGGAGTGGGAGTTTGCGTGCCGGGCGGGGACGCGGACGGCGAGGTGGTGGGGGGAGGAGGACGGCGGCGCACAGGGTCGGGCGAGCGTGCTGGACGCTGTGTCGGTGAAAGAGTTCGAGTTTCCGTGGGAGTCGTTCGGATTCGACGACGGGTACCGAGGGGCGGCGCCGGTGGGGAGGTTTGCGGCGAACGGGTGGGGTTTGTACGACATGTTGGGGAATGCGTGGGAGTGGTGCAGCGACGGGTACGGGAAGGTGTACCCGACGGGCCGTGTTCAAGACCCGCAGGGCCCCTCAAGCGGCAGCGCCCGCGTGCTGCGCGGTGCGTCGTGGAACGACGACCCCTCGAACGTCCGTTCGGCCGAGCGCCACTGGAGCTCGCCCGTCAACCGCAACGACGACGTCGGGTTCCGGGTGGTCTGGGTCGCGCCGCTGAAGTGAGCGTTGCCCTGGGCTCTGATCCGCCCTGACCTCTGATCTCTGACTCCGCGGTCGGGTTCTGGGGGCCGCAAAGGGGGGGGGGGCCAAGGGGGCGGAGCCCCCGGGTCGCCGCGGCGAAGCCTGCGCCGCCGAGTTCGCGTGGGAACCCGCAGGACCCTTTGGGGTCGCGGGACCTTTTCGGCGGACCGCGGTCGGAGTCGAGCCGGCGCCCGCGGCGACGGCCGCGGTTTCCGGGTGGCGCCGTCCGCGTCGCCGACCTGACGAGGCCACGCCCCCCCAAGGGAGATCTCCTCAAACAGGAGGGGGTGCGCGGCGGACGCGGAACGCTTCTTGGAAGCGGCCAGGACCCGCCCGGAGTACGAATCGCCCCTTCCCAACGCGCGGCGTCCGCGTCCCCCGAGGGCGGAATCCGGCGGTACCTCGAACGGTACCTCAAGGGGTCTCGCGAACGGGGTCAGCCCGCCCTCCCTCGCTCACGCCCGGTCCCGTCGAGCGGGCGCGAGGACCGATCGACGGAGTCCCGCGGATCGGCAGGCGTCGCAGGAGGGCCGCAGCGTCCGCGGCGGTGGAGCTGGTGTCCCCGGCGGGATTCGAACCCACGACCTTCGGTTTAGGAAACCGATGCTCTATCCAGCTGAGCTACGGGGACGTGCGGCCCACGCTATCCCGACCCCGACGCCTCGCCAACCCCGGCCCGGTCCGCCGCCCCCCTAGCGCCGACCCGTCCTCACGTGGACGGTCCGGCGCGCGCGTCCCGACGCGCCCCCGCCGCGGCGCGGGCCTCGCGTCCCGGCGCGGCGGCCAGCCGCGCATAGGCCGGCCGCTGACGCACGAACCGCTCCGCCCGTTGCTGGTCCGCCAGCGCCGAGCGGTGGTCGTTCAGCGGGTTCGACGTGTTGTAGACGTAGGACATCTCGTGGAGATAGACGGCGTGCGCCGAGCCCGCCATCTCGAGCGCGGGGAACATCGTGACGAGGTCGCCGACCGTCCGGAACCACGAGCCGTCCTCGTCGCGGAGGTCCTCCGGGCGGATCGCGTCCCAGAGGAACCGGCGGAACGTCCGGAGGTGGCTCGCGCACCACGGGTAGGCCCGGACCCGACCCTCGTCGAGGACCTCGGGGGGATAGGGCCGCGCGATCCCCCGCTTGCACCGCAGGCCGAGGCGGTCGCGCCGCGAACCCTTCCACCGCTGATGGCTTCCATAGGTGACCCAGACCCCGTCGTCGGCGTACACCCGCGCGAGGGCCGACAGGACGCGCCGATGGCGCAGCCAGTCGTCGCCGTCGACGTGGACGATCACGTCCGTCGGCGCCATCGCGATCGCACCGATCCCGACCGCGACGTTTTCGACCGAGTACCGCCGCCGAGGGGCGGCTTCGACCACGAAGCGGTCGTCGCCCGCGACGGCCGCCCGGGCCCGTTCGAGGGTGCGGTCGGTGGACACGTCGTCGAGGACGACGCACCGGAAGTCGCGCACGGTCTGGCGGCGGATCGAACGCAGGCAGCGCGAGATCCATCCCTCGGCGTTGCGGACCGGGACGACGACGCGGAAGGCGGGCATGCGGGCGGCACCTCGGGGCGTCGCATTCTCGGCGCGGGGCCTGGTTCGTCCACCCAGGGCCGTGGATCGCGCTGCAAGCCCGCGGCGCCCGGGACGCCGGGCCTCGCGTCGCCTCGCACGCGGCCTATCCCCAGAGGACGAGCGCCTCGAGGCCCGACGCGTCCGCGGGCCCCGTCGCGCGCGCCCGCACGCGGACCGCGAGCGTGCGCGGGCCGTCGTGCGGCACCACGACCCGCCCGCGGAACGCACGCGTCGTCGGCGCGTCGCGGCCGTCGGCCGCCAGCGCGCCGAGGACGCGGCCCTGGCCCGCCGCGCCGGTCGCCAGCGCCTCCACGACGACGTCGTCGGAGGTCAGCGCGCCGAGGTCGAGTTCGGCGACGACCTCGAGCTCGACCCCGCCGACGGCCCCCTCGAACGTGCCGGGGCGGCGCCCCACGAAGCGGACGGCGGGGAACCCCGCGCGCAGCCGGCGCTGCCGCTCCGCCGCGTCGCGCGCGGCCGCGTAGCCGTCGCGGGCGAGCGCGCGGCCCGCCTCCGCCAACGGCCGGTAGGCGCGGTCGGCGTACTCGTCGAGCATGCGCCGCGCGTCGAAGGTGGGCGGGAGCGTCGTGAGGCAGCGGCGGACGCGCTCGAGCCAGCGGCGGGGGACCCCCCGCGCATCGCGGTCGAAGAAGAGCGGGGCGATCTCGTCCTCGAGCACGCGGTAGAACGACGCGGCGTCGAGGTCGTCGTTCGCCTCCGCCGACGCGCCGCGGCCGGGCGTGGCGCCGAGCACGAAGCCGTTGGTCCCGTCGTAGGCCTCGTCCCACCAGCCGTCGCGGATCGAGAGGTGCAGCGCGCCGTTCGCCGCCGCCTTCATGCCCGACGTGCCGCTCGCCTCGAGCCCGCGCACGGGCGTGTTCACCCAGACGTCGACCCCGCGCACCAACTCACGCGCGAGGCCCATGTCGTAGTCGTCGAGGAAGAGGAGCTTGCCCGCGAGGCTGTCCCGCCGCGACGCCTCGACGATCCGGCGCAGGACGTCCTGGCCCGCGCGGTCCGACGGGTGCGCCTTGCCCGCGAAGAGGAAGCGGACCGGGCGGTCGGCACGGTTGACGATCGCCTCGAGGCGGCGGACGTCGCGCAGCAGGAGGTCGGCACGCTTGTAGGTCGCGAACCGCCGGGCGAAGCCGAGGAGCAGCGCGTCCTCCGTGAACCCGGCGGTCATGCGGTCGGCGACCGCGGCGGGTTCGCGGCGCTCGTCGCACGCCTCGCGCACGTGGCGGCGGACCGCCGCGAGCGTCGCGCGCCGCGCGTCGGCGCGCGCCGCCCAGAGCGCGTCGAGGTCGACGTCGGCGCCGCGCGCCGAGAAGTCGTCGGCCACCACGCTGCGGTCGGTCGCGCCGAGCACGCGGCCCAGGGCGGGCGCCGTCCACGTCGCGAGGTGGACGCCGTTCGTGACGTGGGTGACCGGCACCTCCTCGGGGAGCAGGCCCGGCCACGATGCGCCGAGCAGCCGGCGCGAGACCTCGCCGTGCAGCCGGCTCACGGCGTTGCGGAACGCCGACATCTTGAGGCCGAGCACGGTCATGTTGAACTCGAGCTCGCCGCCGACGCGGCCGAGGCCGAGGAACCGCTCCCATGGAATCCCGAGCCAGGCCGGCGCGTCGGCGAAGTAGCGCCGCAGCAGGGGCTCCGGGAAGCGGTCGTGGCCGGCGGGGACGGGCGTGTGCGTCGTGAACACGGTCGAGGCCCGCACCATGGCGGCCGCCTCGTCGAACGTGAGGCCCTCTTGGTGGACGAGCCGCGAGACGCGCTCGAGGGGCGCGAACGCCGCGTGCCCTTCGTTCATGTGGACGACCGCGGGGTCGATGCCGAGGCGGGCCAGCAGCCGCACGCCGCCCTTGCCGAGCACGATCTCCTGACGCAGCCGCGCCTCCGCGTCGCCCGTGTAGAGGCGGTGCGTGACCGACCGGTCCTCGGGGCGGTTGTCCGGCACGTCCGCGTCGAGCAGGTAGAGCGGCACGTTGCCGACGTCCACCCGCCACGCCACGAGCACGAGCCGCGTGCCTGGCAGGTCGAGCTCGAGCTTGAGCGGCGCGCCGTCCGCGTCGCGCACGAGCGTCACGGGCTGCTCGCGCGGGTGGATCTCGATGGGGAACGGGATCTGCTCGCCCTGGACGGAGACGTGCTGGCGCAGGAAGCCGCGCCGGTAGAAGAGGCCGACGCCGACGAGGGGCAGGCGCGCGTCGTGCGCCGCCTTCACGTGGTCGCCGGCGAGCACGCCGAGGCCGCCGCTGTAGATCGGCAGCGACTCGTGCAGGCCGAACTCTGCGCAGAAGTACGCGACGGGGTGCCGGTCGGAGAGCGCCGGCGCGGCGTCGGGCCCGCGCGGGTCCGCGGGCGGGAGCGGCGGCCACGGCGAGAGGACCGGCGTCGCCGGCGGGGGCGCCGCGGGAATCTTCGGTCCGCCCTCGAGGTCGGCGCGCAGGCGCGCCGCGATCGCCGCGACGCGGGCCGCGATCGTCGGGTCCGTCGCCTCCGCCCGCAGCTCGGCCGCCGGGGCGTCGGCGAGCAGGCGCACGGGGTTGTGGTCGCAGGCCTCCCATGCGTCGCCGCCCAACTCGGCGAAGAGCGCCGGCGCGTCGGGGTCCCAGACCCAGCGCAGCGTGCGCGTCGCCGCGACGAGCGCACGCAGCGACGGCGGCAGCGCCGCCTCCACCTCGTCGCGGTCCGGGCCCGGCTCGGGCTCGCCGGTCGCCGACGACCCCGCCGGCCCGAACGCCGACGCCGCGCCGAGCGCGCGTTCGCGCGCACGGCGCCGCGCGACGTCGTAGACGGGGTCTTGCACCGCGAGCACGGTCCGCCAGGCCAGCGCCTCCACCGTGGCCCGGCAGCGCGTCGGCGCGACGAGGAGCGTCGCGTCGCCCGCGGCGGCACGGTCGAGCACGTCCGCGAGGTCTCCCGCGACCTCGTCGGCCGTGCGACCGTCGCGTGCCAGCACCGTGACGCCGTCGGCGGGCGTCAGGCCGCGGGCGTTCGCCCACCGGCCGAAGCCGGCGCGGTCCGTCGTGACGGTGGGCACGCCCGCCGCCAGCGCCTCGATGGGCGTGTAGCCCCACGGCTCGTACGCCGACGGGAAGACCGCCAGGTCGACGCCGGTGAGCGCGGTCGCGTACGGCAGCCCGAGCAGCCCGTCGAACGCGTCGAGGTAGGCCGCCACGTGGACCACGGTCACGCGCCGTTCGGGCCCGTTGTCGAGGCGCGCCGCGGCGCACGCGGTGGCGAGCGCCGCGCCCTCGCCGTCGAACAGCACGTGCGTCGCGAGCCCCGGGAGCGCGCCGTCAGGCCGCGCGTGGGCCCGCAGCCGCGCGAGCAGGTCGCGGCGGACGCCCGACACGCCCACCGGCACGAAGAGGAACGCCACGAGCGGCGGCCCGGGCCGGCGATCGACGCGACCCAGCGCGTCCACGAGCACGTCGAGGCCCTTGTTGACCAGTTCGGGGCGGCCCGCGGTCGCGACGAGGTGCGCGTCGGCGAGGTCGCGCCCGAGGAACCGCTCGGCGAGCCGACGCAAGGCCCGTTCCGCGCCCGCCGGCCCTACGGGCCCCGCCGCGGGCGCGCCGGCCGCCGTGACCGTGCCGCCGAGCGTCGCGAACGCGTCGGCGTCGATGCCGTGCACGAGCACGGTGGGCCGACGCCCGAGCACGCGCGTGACCTCCTCGGCCGTCACGTCGCTCACGGTCGTCAGCACGTCGGCCTCGCGTGCCGTCGCGCGCTCGAGCGAGTGCTTGCTCCGCACGCCGAGCGCCTCGGCTGCCTGCTCGGGGGTCCGCGCGCCGAGCCCGTCGGCGACCGACGCGCCGGTGGCTCCGAGCGCGCGGCCGAGCACCGTGGCGTGCACCGTGAAGACCGTCGCGATCGCGGGCAGGCGCGCCTTGACGTGCAGCAGCGCCGGGCCCGTCATCCACTCGTGGGCGTGGAGCAGGCTCTCGCCGCCGTGCGGCGCCACGAACTCCTGCCACCACCGCTCGATCACGATGCCCGCGGCGTGCCCGAAGAGCAGGGGCTCGACGTAGTCCCACGTCCCGAACAGCGAGTCGACGCGGTCCTGGTCCCACAGGCGGCCGAGGACGTCGTCCTTGGCGCGGTAGAACCCCGACGCGTCCACGAGGACCGTCCGCGGCCGGCCCGGCACCCGCCATCGGCCGACGCGCACCGGCGCGCCGAGCGACCGGCACGACTCCGCGAATCCGCTGAATCCCGCGTCTTCGTCGAAGATCGGCTCGCGTCGCGGGTCGCCGAGGCGCCACGGGCCCACGCACACGTAGCCGTCGCCGAGGCGCTCCACCATCGACCGCGCCTTCGTCGAGAGCACCGTGTGGATGCCGCCGACCTTGTGGGCGACCTCCCACGACACCTCGAACACGGTCAGCGGGGGCGGCACGGTCGGGATGGGGGGGGCTCGCAGGGGCCGGGGCCGGGGGGAGGCGGAAGGGGGCGGAAGGGGGCGGAGGCTACCCGCCCCGGGGGACTCGCCGGCGCGAGCGCGTTGACGGCGTCGCCGCGCCCGGCGTCGGCGCGACGGGGGGCGGGGGCATCGGCCGCGCGAGGTGGTCGGGGGCCCGTGCGGGGGCAGGGGCGGGCGTCGCCGTCGCCACGACCCTCGACGCGGGCGGCGCCGCGGCGACCGTCGCGTCGGCGACCGCGGCGGCCGCGCGCTGCTCGAGGTCGTCGAGCACGTTCATGAACGCGATGAAGGCGTCGTGCGGCGTGGCGTACGGGCTGAAGTGCTCGTGGACGTCGCCGTCCGACGTGCGCTTCGTGAACATGTAGTAGAGGTGGTCCGACGTGGACAGGCGGCGCCACGCCGCGTGCAGGTCGGCGCGGCCGCTCTGCCGCACGACGGGCAGGAGCGCGTACAGCGCGAGGTTGGCGGCCCGCTGCATCGCGTTGCCGAGCCACGCCCCGAGGTCGCGCTCTGCGTCGGCCCACGAGATCGGGTGGGGGATCGGCAGGCGCGCCGAGGGCGCGGCTGCCGTCGCGACCTCCGTCGGCGTCCGGAACGCGAAGCGCGGGTCGGCGAGGACGGCGCCGGGCATCGCGTGCAGGAAGTCGAAGATCCCCGTCTCCTTCCACTGGTGCTCGCCGAACGTCTCGTAGTCCATGAACAGGTTCACGACGACGTCGTCGGCGGGCAGCGCGGCGAGGGAGCGGGCGAACTTCTCCGCCGTGAGGGGCCACTGGTCCCACGCGCGGTTGCTGAAGCGGAACGCGATGTCGTCGGACAGGCGGTAGTGGCGGAGCAGGAGGCGCAGGCGCTCGCAGCCCTCGACGCCGTAGACCCGCGCCGGGCTGCGCCAGCCGAGGAGCCCGTCGCTGCCCTCCCCGAGGAGGGCGACGAAGCCGAGGTCCTCCACGGTGCGCGCGACGTGCTCGTCGATGACGAGTTCGGTGTTGCGGAAGGCGGTGGGGCGGCGGCCGAACACGCGCTCGACGCGGGCCGCCTGGTCGGCGACCTGCGCGCGGAACTCCGCGTCGTCGGCGAGGAACGCGAGGCTGTGGTGGCTCGTCTCGCCGAGCACCTCGACGCAGCCCGTGCGGGCGAGGGCGACGAAGCCCTCGAGCGCGTCGGGGGCCCACCGCTCCATCTGCTCGATGGCGGTCCCCGACACGCTGAAGGCGCAGCGGAACCGCCCCTCGGTCTCGTCCACGAGCCGCCGCAGCAGCGCGTTCGTGGGGACGTAGCAGCGCTCGGCCACGCGGCGGACGATGCGCTCGTTCTCCGCGTCGTCGAACCAGCGGCCGTCGACCCCGATGTCGAAGTAGGTGTAGCGGCGCAGCCGGAACGGCTGGTGTACCTGGAAGTACGGGACCACGGCCGTCCGGAAGGCCGGGGCGCTCATGCGGCCACCTCGTCGTAGAGGGCCGCGAGCTGCGCCGCGCGCGCCTCCCAGCGCATGCCCTCGACCTCGACGCGCCCGCCCGTCGTCAGCGCCTCGCGCAGGGCCGGGCGGCGCAGCACGGCGACGATCTTGTTCGCGAGGTCCGCGACGTCCCAGAAGTCGACCTTGAGCGCGCTCGTGAGCACCTCGGCCACGCCGCTCTGGCGCGACACGATCACGGGCACGTCCTGGGCCATGGCCTCGAGCGGCGAGATCCCGAAGGGCTCCGAGACCGACGGCATCACGTAGAGGTCGGCCAGCGCGAACATCCGCTCGACGTCGGCGCCGGCGAGGAAGCCGGTGAAGCGCACGTGGCGGGCGAGGCCCATGGCCGCGGCGCGCTCCACCATGGCCGGCAGCATGTCGCCCGAGCCGCTCATCACGAACCGCACGTGGGGCATCACGCGCACGACGCGGGCCGCGGCCTCGAGGAAGTAGACGGGGCCCTTCTGGAACGTGACCCGCCCGAGGAACAGCACCACCGGCGCGCCCGCGGGCTTCTCGACGTGCCAGCCCTCGCGTTGCTCGCGGCGGGTGACGGCGTTGTGGACCACGCGGAGCTTGGCGGCGGGCACGCCGTAGCGACGGGCGACGATGCCGGCCGTGAAGTGGCTCACGGCCACCACGCGGTCGGCCGCCTCCAGCCCCGCGCGCTCGATCGCGACGATGGCCGGGTTCACGTGCTCGCCGCTGCGGTCGTATTCGCAGGCGTGCACGTGGACGACCAGTGGCTTGCCCGAGGCCCGGGCGGCGCGGATCGCCGCGGGATAGGTCATCCAGTCGTGGGCGTGGACGACGTCGAACGCCTCGGTGCGGGCCACCTGCTCGACGACCTTCGCGTACCGCTCGACCTCCGCCATGAGGTCGGGGCCGTAGAAGCCGGCGAACGAGAGCGGCCGCTTGGCGACGGACACGCGGCGGGCCTTGTCCGGGTTCTCGACCGGGGCGGGGGCGGGCGGCGGCGCCGTCGCGCGCTCCTCGTCGGCGGCCTCGCGCTCGAGGGCGGCGAGGCGCGCGGCGTATTGTTCGGCCGAGAGGTACGGGAGCAGCGCGCTGTCCACCGCGACGACCCGCCGGCGGGCGGCGCCGGCGGCGGCCGGGCCTCGCGTCCCGTCGTCCTCGTCGTCCACCTCCACCGGGACCTCGTTGCAGCCGAGGATCCGCGTCGCGCCGCGGTCCTCGTCGCCGAACGCCTTCGGCACCACGAACGTGACGTCGACCCCGACCTTGGCGAGGCCGCGGGTGAGCCCGAGGCACGCCGTGCCGAGGCCGCCGCTGATGTGCGGCGGGAACTCCCAGCCGAGCATCAGCACGCGCACGAAGCACCTCCGGCCGCGGGCGCGGCGGGGCCTGGGGGGGCGGCTCGACGGGGCGGGACGGGTCGGGACATGGGCACGGGGCGACGACGCGGGCGAGCGATGGTGACACCGACGCCGGGGCCCCGCCAGCGGGCCCCGAGACGCCCCCCGGCAAGGCGTCTGCGCACGTCGCCCGTCGGTCGCGGCTACCGGGGACGGCGGGAGGGGCGGCGTCCCGGGGCGGGACCGGGCGGCCCGTCGAGCAGCGCGTAGGCGCGCAGCACCTCGGCGTCGCTGAAGGCCTGGGCGAAGGTGCCGCCGGGGCGGTGGGGCGGGTCGCCGTCGAAGACCTCGGGCAGGTGGCCGAGGCCGTACGTCGCGGTGACCGGCGCCAGGCCGTCGAGCAGCGCCCGCAGGCGCGCGACCACGGCGCGGCCGCGGCCGAACGCGAGCAGCGACGCCTCGACGTAGGCGCCGAGCCACCACGGCCACACGGTGCCCTGGTGGTAGGCGCGGTCGCGCGCGACGGGGCCGCCCTCGTAGCGCGGGTGGTAGGCGACGTCGTCGGGCGCGAGGGAGCGCAGGCCCCACGGCGTGAGGAGGTCCGCCTCGGCCGCGCGCACGACGTCGCGGCGCTGCGCCATGGTGAGCGGGACCTCGGGACGCGCCGCGGCGAGGAGCGCGTTCGGGCGGCGGATCTCGTCGGGGAGGCCGTCGGTCGAGCCGTCGGCGAGGCGACGGGCGGCGGGCAGCCACAGCCGCGCGAGGAACGACGCGCCGCTCCGGGACGCGAGGCCCGCCGCGTGCGCGGCCGCGCCCGGCGTGCCGAAGCGGGCCTCGAGGTCGGCGAGCGTGCGGCGGGCGACGACCCAGAGGGCGGCGATCTCGACGGGGCAACGCGACCGCGGCGTCACGGGCTCGCCGTCCACCTGCGCGTCCATCCACGTCACGTTGCCCGGCGGGGTCGGGAGCGCGACGAGGCCGCCGTCGTCCTCGCCGCCGACGGGCGTGCCCGCCGCGTAGGCCGCCACGATCGCGCGGAGGGCGGGGAGGAACGTCCGGCGCGTGCGCGCGGCGTCGCCGCCGGCCTCGTCGTAGCGGCGGACCGCGAGCGCGAACCACAGCGGCGCGTCGACGGAGTTGCGCTCGGGCACGCCGCGCGGGTCGAACCAGTTCGGGAAGAGGCCGCGGTCGAGCAGGCGCAGCCAGCCCGCGAGGACGTCGCCGCCCTCCTCCACGCGGCCCCGAGCGAAGCAGAGGCCGGGCACCGCGAGGAAGGTGTCGCGGCCCCACTCGAGGAACCAGGGGTAGCCCGCGAGCACGGTGGGGCGGCCGTCGGGCGCCCGCGCGAGGTAGTGGTCGGCGCCGTAGGCGAGGAGGCCGCGCAGGCCGTCGGGGCTCGCCGCCCACGCGGCGCGGCGGTCGCGGGCGGCCTGCTCGAAACGCGCGACGGGGTCGGGGAGGGGGGCGCCGTGCGCGGCGCCGTGGGAGGCCCGTCTCCCGGGGCCGGCCCTGCGGCCGTCCGTCTCGTCGAGTGCGACCGCGACGACGGCCGCGGTCCCGGCGGCGAGCGTCAGCGACAGCGCGCCGGGGCAGAACGTGTCCTCGTGGCCCTCGTAGCCGCGCGCGAGGTCGGCCGGGTACTCGACGCGGCGGTACCACACGGGTGCGGCCTCGAACGTCCACGGCGCGCCGCCGACGGTCGCGACGACGGCGGGCAATTCGGGATAGGGCCGCCACCGGACGCGGTCGGCCCGTGTGTCGCTGCGTGGGTTCAGCGCCGCGTTCTCGTGGGTCAACGCGTCGGCGGGGCGGCACGGGAGCAACGGCCGCAACTCGAGCCGCACGGGGCCCGGCGCGCCGGTGCAGCGGTAGCGCACGAGGACCGCCCGCGTGCCGGGCACCAGGAGCACCTCGCGCGTGACGGTCACGTCGCCCATGCGGTGGACGCTCTCGGGCCACGGGACGGCGGTGAAGCGCTCGAGGGTCGTGTGCCCGTGGGGTGAGAAGAGGCCCGGGTAGCGGGCGAGGGAGAGCGGGAACGCGCGGCCGGCGACGTGGAGCGTCTCCTCGAAGCGCTGGAGGAACACGTGGCGCTGCGGTTGCCCTTCGTACGGCGCGACGAGGAGGCCGTGCTGGCGGCGCGTGGGGCAGAACAGCGAGGTCAGCGCGGCGTAGCCGCCGCGGCCGTCGGTCTCGAGCCACTCGCGCGCGAGGGCGGCCGGCAGGTCGTGGCACGCGTCGCGGTCGAACACGAGGGCGGGGCGCCGCGGGGGCGGCGGCGCGGGCGTCGGGGAGGGGCGGACGCGGGAGGCGGACACGCCGCGTACGGTGGCCGACGCGGGCCCGGGACGCAAGGCCCGGCGGCCCGCGGTCGGCCGGGCCTCGCGTCGGTGCCCGGGGCCGTGGGTCGTCCCTGGGGACGATGCGAACGGCCGGACGCTCCCTTCGCCCGATTGATTCGTGAAGAACGCGGCCGCGTAGCGCACCGGTCGCACGGCAAGCCCCGGTCGGGGCCGATGCATGCGGTCCGAGCGCGAAGCGAGCATGACGACCGTGTGTGTTTGTCACCCGCGGAGGGCGGAGCGCTTCGCGGCGGCGACTTCGGCACCCCACAGGTGGGTTTCCGATCACCCCGGAAGGTACGCCGCTTGACCGTCGCACGATCCACAACTTCTGGTGATGACTCCAAGAAGGAACGTGTTCGGTGGTTGCGAACGGAAGGCGGCGGCAAGTTCATCGATCACAGCGTTGGCGACGGCCCGTCGTTTGGCATCCGGTCTCGTCCGGCGCGACCGAGGAGCGGTCGATATGGCGGTCGGCATGCGTGCGGTCTCTTCTGTCTGCCCGTTCGGAACTTGAGCGAAGGAGCGCTTTGTGACCTTCCTGCGATCCGGCTCCGTGGTGGGCCTCGTGGCCTCGACGCTGGCCATTTTCATGCTTCTGTTCGCTCGAATTCCACCGGACTGGCTTCGCGCTTCGCAGTCCAATCCCCCGACGGCGCTGCTCGCCGCTGCTGGGGCCGCTGTACTCGCTCGTTTGGCTCTCCTCCTCGTGCTCGCTGCACGATCTTCCGAGTCGAGCCTGCAGCAAGGTGTCCCCGACCGAAACACTTCGCGCGGGAAGCGGAGAAATGACGGGAGGAATCGCCATCGTTCTGCCGGCGCGATCCGGCACGGAGGGGGTCGATGGTTGGGAGCGCTGCTGCGCGTCACGACACTCTGGCGTTTTCCGTCGAGGACTCGACAGCCTGGGTGGGGAGGGGCGGGCGGCACGGGGGGCCTCCAGGGGCCCCTCCACCGGTCGTGCATCCCGGTGCAGCCTGATGACGCCTGTGCAGCACCGTGGCGAGCACCGTGACGAGCACCGTGGCGAGCACCGTGGCGAGCACCGTGGCGAGCACCGTGGCGAGCACCGTGGCGAGCACCGTGGCTTTTTTGGCGAAGGGCGTAAGTGGCGATGGCTCCGCGACGTACGCGTCTAGGCTTCCAGCGTCCCAAGCTGAATGTCGAGGGTTCAAGTTCCTTCGCCCGCTGCACCGGGATCAAGGCCGAGGGGCGCCCGGTGACGAGAATTCGTACAAGAAGCGCAGCAGGTCGTGGCGCGCAGCGTGGCTACCTGCCTGCGTCGTCGGCGGGCGGGGCCTCGTCGGCCGCGGGGGCGCCGTAGAACCGGACGGCGAACGCGAGATCCGGTGGCGCGCCCTGTTTCGCCTTCGCCGGGTTCAGCCGCCCGGTCACCTCGACCCAGTACGCCGCGCCGTCGCGCACCTCGACGCCCTTCGGGCGGAAGATGATGCACGGGTGCACGCCGACGGCCTCCGTCTGCACCGAGAACGCCTCCAACGGCAGCGCCGTCGCTGCCGGCACGAGGTCGGCGTCGAGGGCGGTCACCCGCACGCGCACGGCCACGGGGTCGACGCGGGGGAATCGTCGCTCCGACGGGGCCACGCGCCAGGCGTCGTCGGCCCGGAACATCGACGCCGGGTGCCAGCCCTGCGCAGGGAACGTGATGGCGTCCACGTCGGGCCCCTGCGCGCGGTCACGGTCCATCGCCCACATCGCCGTGAACGGGTCGCCCTTGGCGCTGAGGGCCACGCCGAAGCCGGTCCGCCGCATCACCGGGTTGAGGCGCCAGCGTCGGCGGCCGAGCCGTCCGACGTTCGACGGGTCGCTGTCGTCCATGTAGCCGTCGATGGACGCGGCGGCCCGTAGGAGTTGGTGGAGATCGCACGACGCGGCGCCCTTCGCGGCGAACGCGTACCGCTCGGGGGGCCAGCCCGGGTTCGCGGGCGTGTGGGTGATGTCGCCCAGGGCCGCGCAGATCTCGGCCGCGGCCTGCGCGTAGCGGTTCGCCTCGTCGTCGAACACGAGGTCGTCGTACGGGACGCCGCACAGGTAGCGGTACGGCATCAGCCGCCGCAGCGCCGCGACGCGGTCGGCCGCCAGATCCTCGGGGACCGGCGGCGCCGTCGGGTCGCCCTTCGGCGCCTTGCCGGGCGGGTCGCGGCCGACCGCGGGGTCCTTCGGCGTGGGGCCCTTCGGGGGCGTCGCCGACGTGGGCTGTCCGGCCGCGACGGCCGCCAGGACGCGGTCGAGCTCGGTCCGGGGGCGCGGCGTCACGGGGACGCCGTTCAGGGTCACGATCTCGCCGTCCTTCCACACCTGCGTCGCGAACGGCTTGCGACCGCGGAGGTGCTCCACCTTCCCGTGGAGCCGCCCCTCGACGTGCGTCGCGACCCGCACCGGTGCCCCGCCGGCGTCCCACCTCACGTGCTTGCCGACGAGCTTCCCGCCCCGGTACGTCGTGCGCAGGGCCGGGCGGCCCGACGGGTGGAACGTCGCGTAGGGGCCGTCGACGACGTCGCGCGCGTCCGTGGCGTCCACCTCCAGCTTGCCGTCCTCGAAGAACTCGAGCCGGCGCCCGTTCCTCCGACCCTCCGGGTCGACCCACGTCTTCGACTTCGGCGACCCGTCGGGGTACGTCTCGACGACCTCGTCCGCGCCGGCGGTGCGAGCGCCGAGGACGACGACGAAGACCAAGGCGAGCCACGCCAGTTCCCACCGGGTTCGCACGTCGAGTCCTCCCCGCCGCCGCAAGGGTCTCCGCAGCCGCGTGACGCGGGCGACGTCACGCGAGGTCGAGCGTGTAGCCCCATTCGGACGACTTGTCTGGGTCGGTCTCGCAGACGCGCTCGCTCATCACGCGGAAGCCGAGCTTCCCGTAGAGGCGGTGCGCGTCGGTGAAGCGCTTGTCGCTCCAGAGGAGCGCGCGCGTGCAATCGCGCGACCGGGCCCAGGCGAGGAACCGCTCCGCGAGCGCGCGACCGATGCCGAGCCCGCGGCACCGGTCGAGGAGGTAGAGGCGCTTGAGCTCGGCCACGCCCTCGCGCGCCTCGCCGCCGACGGTCCCGACGACGTCGTCGCCGATCAGGGCCACGTCGAAGAAGTGGTCCGGGGGCGCGTAGGCCTCCTCCGGGTGGAGCACGTCCCAGTGGTAGCCGCCGGGCTCCCACGTGAAGCGGAACTCGCGGTAGACGCCCTCGACGACCAGGGCCGGGCCGTTCCCGTGCCGCGCGCGGTCGTAGGCCTCGAGTCGGAAGGCGGGCGGGGGCGCGGGCGCGGCCACGTCAGCGCAACGGCGCCGCGGCGGGCTGCGCGGCGCCCCGCGGCGCGGACACCGCCACCGGCGCCGGGTCGAACCGCGCCACCATCAGCGAGACGTCGTCCGCGAACTTGCTGTCGCCCTGGAAGTCGGCGAGCTCGCGCAGCACGTCGCCCGCGATGAGCGCGGGCGGCAGGCCGCCGAGGTTGCCGAGCATCTCGCCGAGGCCCTGCTCGCCGAGGATCTCGCCGTCCTCCTGGCCCGGGATCTCGAAGAGGCCGTCGGTGAAGAGCACGAGGCTGTCGCCCGCCTCGTACGTCGTCGCGTCCGACGCGCGGTCGGGATCGAAGACGTCCACGTCCATGCCGAGGAGGCGGTTCGGCGTCGAGAGCGTCTCGACCCGGCCGTCGGCGCGGAGGAGGAGCTGGGCCGGATGCCCCGCCGTCGCGTACTCGAGCCGCCGCGCCGCGAGGTCGATGCGGAAGACCGCGAACGTGACGAAGAAATACGTGTGCTCGAGGACGCGCAACGCGGCCTTGTTGAGTTCGTCGAGGAACTGGACCGGCGACTTCTGCTCGAGGATGAGGCGGCGCACGACGCCGTGGAGCCGGCTCACCACCAGCGCCGCCGCCACGCCGTGACCCGAGACGTCGCCGACGCAGAGATAGAGGAGGTCCGGGCGCGGCATCGACGCCTGGAGGTAGTCGCCGCCGACGAACGACGACGGGATGTGCTTCACGACGACCTGGAGGTCGGAGCGGATGATGTCCGGCGGCACCATCGTCTTCTGGATCGACTGCGCGAGCTTGAGCTCGTCGGTCATCGCCTGCTGCTCGGCCTCGAGGCGGTCGCTCCGCACCGTCGCGGCGGCGACGGCGCTCTTGGCTGCGACGGCCTGCAACTCGAGCCGGTGCACGGCCTCGCTCTCGACGGTCGCGACGCGGCCGGCCGCGCCGAGGATCGCGCCCCACGCGACGGGGGCCGAGAACGCGAGGATCTCGACCCACAGCGGCGACCGCGTGAACGCCAGCAGGATCGGGATCGGCACCGCGAGGAGCGCGCCGAGCCACACCGACGGGTTGCGCCGCGCGTCGAAGGTCTCCGGGTCGACGAGCGCCTTGAAGAACGCCCGGAGGTAGGGGACGCGACGCCCGCCGAACGCGGTCCCGGCCGAGCTCGGCGACGACGGGGTCGCGGCCGTCCCGGGGGGCGTCACGAGCGGCGGCGGGGCGGGGGGAGGCGGCGTTTCCATGGGTCCGTCGGCGGGGCCGAAAGGATACGGGCGAGCCCAGGGATTGTCCCCCGCCGTCCCTTTCCCGGGAGATCGGTCCGAAGTTGTGGCGGATGAAGCGGTTACGCCGGTGGGCGAACCGGGGTGTCCGGGGGGGTGCGGGCGGGGGCGGGAGGGGGCGGGAGGGGGCGGGGCGCGGGACGCGAGGCCCGGCAGGGGG
>Ga0163144_10014510_pt1 | contig 16348 bp, 19 predicted proteins | sample OliLak19BULKMAT1_FD_123175 | JGI IMG/M metagenome (GOLD analysis project Ga0163144, IMG submission 123175) | Freshwater microbial mat bacterial communities from Lake Vanda, McMurdo Dry Valleys, Antarctica - Oligotrophic Lake LV.19.BULKMAT1 | ecosystem: Environmental > Aquatic > Freshwater >... | reverse complement strand
TGCCTTGCGGGTAGACGGTGTCGGCGACGCGGAATGGCTCCACGCTGCGCCGCACTTCGACGGCGCCGTCAATCAGGAGTTGTTCGAGCTTACGCGCCGCATGCGGATCAAACTGCCCGGGCGGAACAATGTAGGCGAACGGCCCGCTCTTGAGGCCCAGCTCGACCTGCCGTTTGCCCATGCGATAGAAGTTGCGTACCAGCTCTTCGCGGTAACGCGCCGCCGCGCCGAGCAGGCCGCGCGCCGCCGAGAGGTCGTAGTTGACGATGTCGCGGAGGTGCCACTCGCCGCCCGGCCACGGGTTGGGAAACCTCGTCGTCGGTGAGTGATCGGGAAATCCAAGGCCGCCCGTCAGCTGATCCTTCGCCACCGTGATCGGCGTGGCCACGCGCACGCTGGCAGCCTCGGTAAGAATCGTGACCGTGTTGTGGCCGAGCGGCGCCGAGTCTTCATAGCCGGGCCAGTAGTAGTCGTAGAGCGCGTTCTGCACCACGCCCTGGTGGCCGTCTTCCTCAAGCGCCAGCGCCATGGCGTGGCCCAGCAGGCCGGCAGTGCGCCAGATCAGCGGGTCGTAGTTGGGATCAATGGGATCGGCGTTGGGCGGCACGAAGAACCGCGCGCCGCGCGGCCCCATCTGGTGCATGGCCAGGAACACCTGCGGATGCCACCGGCGGTAGAAGAAATCCGCCAGCGAGCGGTTCTCGGCCATGTTCATCATGAAGGCGTCGCGGTTGATGTCGTGACCGGCGTAGCGGTGATACAGCCACGGCATGTTCGAGCCGTCGAACTCGGTGCCCTGCCATTTGCGATACCAGTCAACCGTGAGGGCATGACCATCGGGGTTGAGCGACGGGAACAGGATCAGCACCACGTCGCGCAGCGAGCGCATGACCTCCGGGTCCTGCGACGTCGCCAGCGTGTGCAGCAGTTCGGGCGCGGCCTGCGTCGCGCCGATCTCGGTGGCGTGGATGCTCATGCCGAGCGCCACGATCACCGGCTGGCGCGCGGCCAGCGCCAGGGCCGCCGGCTCCTCGATGGTTCGCGGATCGGCCAGCCGCAGGGCATTGGCGCGAATCTCTTCGAGCCGCGCGATGTTCTCCGGCGCCGACACGACTGCGGCGATCAGCCGCCGGCCATCCGTCGATGGACCGGCGTCAACCAGCTCGACGCGATCAGACGCGGCGGCAACCACCTCGAAATAACGCTGGAGTCCGGGCCAATCCGCCAGTTCACCGTCGGCGCCCATCTTGAAGCCAAAGGCCGCTTCAGGCGACTGGATTGACGCGGGTGCTTGCGCGCCGAGCGCGACCGATAACAGGAGTGAAGCGAGAAGAGTGAGGGATCGCGCCCGCATGATTCGCGATCTTATCCCGGCGCCCAAAAAGAAGGGGTGCCGCCAGCGGCACCCCGAGGGAGGTTGGGAAACGGCGGCTGGTTACTTGGCGTCGCGCAGTGACGGCCGCTCGGGAGCGGCGGGATTCTCGATGGCCTTTGGACGATCCTCCACGGCCGGCTTGACGGGCCGATCCAGCCGGGCGAACAACGCCTCGAGTCCGGCCTGCTGTGGGTCGTAGACGCCCCATTCATCCTTGGCGGGACGCGTGGTGGGTGGTTGATGGTTGCTAATGGCCATGGTCCTTCTTTAGGGGTAACTGCCATGCCCACAGCAAGGCACGTGCCGCACTCTCATGGCTGCGGAGCCACCAGCGAATCCATGGAAATGCTGGGATTACGGCTGGCCCCTGCCGCTGATCCCTGGACGCGAGCGACGTGGCGGCCACCATTCGGGTGGACGCACTTACATTTGTGGCAAGCGGCGAGAGCGGCGCCAGCGTGGATTTGTTCGAATCCTCATAGGAAGGCGACCTTCCCGTTCTGGCACACGGGTTGCCTCTACCCGGGCATGATCGCCAGCTACCTCGGCACCAAGGGCGGCACCGGCACCACCACTCTCGCCGTGAACGGTGCCGCCGACATTCGCCGCCTCACGCGCAAGCCCACCGTGATCGTGGATCTCAAGACGGGCCCCGGCGACGTCTCGCTGTTTCTCGGCCTGCGGCCGCGGCACTCGGTCCTGGATGCGATCGATCATCTCTCGTGGATGGACCCTGGCGCCGTCTCGAAATACGTCATCCATCACGAGTGTGGCCTGCATGTGCTGGCGGCCGGCGACGAGTTCGGCCGGCCCGCGTCGCGCGATGTTGATGGCATTGAGCAAATGCTGCGCTGCCTCAACTCGCTCTACGACTTCGTAATTGTCGACATCGGCAGCACGCTCAGCACCTGCGGCGCCATGGCGCTGCAACTGTCTGACACGGTGCTGCTCGTGGCCAATCCCGACGTGCCGTGCTTGCGCAACCTGCAGCGCCTGATTGATGCCGTCAAGCTCACCGGCGTGGGCAGCGAGCGATTGAAGATCGTGCTCAACCGCGCGTCGGAGTTCGGCGTGCTCTCGACCGGTCAGATCGAGCGCGTGCTCGGGCTGGGCATTGATTACAGCGTCAACAGCGACTACCGGACGGTCGCCTCGGCGGTAAATTCTGGTGTGCCGGTCTCGGCGCTGCGCGGCTCGGCCGAGCTGCACCGCCAGCTGGATGCCATAGCCCGCGCGTTGAGCGGGGTGCACGCCAGTCGCAGCAGGCGCGGCGACAGCGCGGCGGCTGAGGACGAGGAGTCCGGGGTGGCAGCCCGGCATCAGCTCTAGGCGGCCGAGCCCCAAGCCCAAGTCCCCAAGCCCTCAAGCCCTCATGTACTCCGCCGTCACCTTTGCGGTGATGCCTCCGCGGGCCGCGAAGTCGCCAACCACGGTCATCCGAGCCGGTGCGCAGGCCCCCACCAGATCGTCCAAAATCTGGTTCGTGGCCGCCTCGTAGAAAATTCCCTTGTTCCGGAACTCCAGCAGATAGTATTTGAGAGACTTCAGTTCGAGGCAGCGGGCCGCCGGCACGTAGCGGATCCGGATGACGCCAAAGTCGGGCAGGCCCGTCTTCGGGCACATCGACGTAAACTCGGGGCAGTCGATCGCGATCTCGAATTCGCGCTCGGGCCGCGGGTTGGGAAACGTCTCGATGGTCGATGCGGTAGACATGATGATCAGTCTACGGCAAAAGGATGCAGTCAGCTGAGTGGCGGACGAGCGGCGGACGAGCGGCGGACGAGCGGCGGACGAGCGGCGGACGAGCGGTGATTGACAGCCCCCATGGTCGGGGTTAGCATACACGCCGCTTAACACTGACCTGGGGGACACGATGGACGAAGCCCGAAGGATGGGCAAGTCGGAGCTCTTTTCGCACTTCGCAGAACGGTTCGACGTCAAGCGCACGCAGTCGCGCGAATTCTTCGATGAACTGGCAATCCTGTGCGAGAAGGAATTGAAGCGAACCGGAGAGTTCGTGATCCCCGGCATGGTGAAGCTCGTCGTGCAGCACCGCAAGGCGCGCACCGGGCGTAACCCGGCGACCGGCCAGCCAATCGAGATCGCGCCCAAAACCGTCGTCAAGGCGCGGATTGTGAAGCAGTTGAAGGACGCGATTCTTCCGAAGACGCCGAAGTAGAGGCGGGTCTTTCGACCCGCCTGGGCAAACTCTGGCAGGGGGATCTACTTCTTGATCTTCCTCGCCAGCTCCCGAATCTCCAGCCGTTCCATCTTGAATTTCAACGTGCTCAGCGGCACGCCCAGGTAGCGCGCCGTCTGCGTGACGTTCCAGGCGTTACGCTCGAGCGCCCGCACCAGGAAGTTGCGCTCGAACGTGCCGAGCGCGCGGTCCAGCAGGCTGGTATCCGACTTGGTGCGATCGAGTTCGACGACATGGAACTCGAAGGGCAAGTCTTCATCGGTGAGCCACTCGGAATCTGAGACCGCGACCAGCCGCTCGATCAGGTTCTCCAGCTCGCGGATGTTCCCCGGCCACCAGTAGTGCGACAGCATGCGCAGCGTCGACTCCGCGATGCCGCGCACCGGCTTGTGGAAGCGCGCGCTGTAGCGGCGAATGAAGAAGTCGACCAGCACCGGCAGGTCGTCGATGCGCTCGCGCAACGGCGGCAGCCGCACCGGGATGACGTTGATGCGATAGAACAGGTCTTCGCGGAAGTTCCCGTCCTTCACGGCGCGTTCGAGGTCGACGTGCGTGGCGGCGATCAGCCGGAACGCGGTCCGCACCGGACGCGTGCCGCCCACCCGTTCCACTTCGCCCTCCTGGATGGCGCGCAGCAGCTTCGCCTGCAGGTCGGACTTCAAGTCGCCGATCTCGTCGAGGAACAGCGTGCCGCCATTGGCCAACTCGAACTTGCCGATGCGTTGCTGGATGGCACCCGTGAACGAGCCCTTCTCGTGGCCGAACAACGTGCTCTCCACCAGCTCGCGCGGAATGGCGGCGAGGTTGACGGCGACAAATGGCGCGCCGGCATTCACCGACTCGCGATGCAGCAGCCGCGCCAGCAACTCCTTGCCCGTGCCGCTTTCGCCGAGCACCAGCACGGTCGCCGACAGCTTGGCGACCTTGTGCACCGTCTCGAGCACGTCCTTGAGCGCGGTGCTGGGCCCGGTGATGAAATCCTTCGCCGCGGCGTCGCCCGCGGCGTCCTGCAGCGTGAGCACGTGGCGGTTGAGATCCTGGCGCTCGCCGGCGTGCCGCACCAGCGCGCGCAACACGTCGGGGTCGGCGTCTTTGGTGAGGAAGTGGTACGCGCCGAGCTTGATGGCCCTGACCGCGGCGTCGACGTCGGGGCCGTCCGAGGTCATGATCACCTCGACCAGCGGGAAGTTCTCGCGCACCACCTGGAGCAAATCAAGGCCGTTGAGCGCGGGCAGTTGCAAGTCGGTGACGAGCACGTCGACTTCTTCGCGATCCATCAACGCCAGGCCGGCTTCGGCAGACGAGGCGCGGACCACGCGGTAGTCGCGCCGCAGCGTCTGCGACAGGCGTTCGCGGGCCTCGTCGTGGGCGTCGATGACCAGCACGGTCTTGCGGCGAACCGACATCGGATTGGAGTATAGGACCTGGGAGTTGAAAGTTGAAAGTTGGCAGTTGAAAGTTTAAGTTGAGAGTTTCAGTTGACAGTTTCGGCTGAAAGTTCCAAGTTCACTGGTATGACCGGGGCATTGATCGTCGCGATCGTGGCGTTGGCGGTGGCGGTCGTGGCGTACGCGCTGTCGAGGCGAACCGCCCGGCAACTGGCGCAGGTCACGGAGATGTACTGGCAGCTCAAGTTCGACCACGGCGAACTGAAGTCCAAGGTCGATCCGGCCGCCCCGGTGCCGCCAAAACCCCAGGAAACGTTTGTCCCGTTAACCCAGCTAAAGCGTCCTTGACCTCCTGTTCAATTTCGAGCGACATTGAGGGGTTCCCACCTTCGCCGAAGGCTTCGGTGGGCAAGAGCCCGTCGTTGACGGCCGGTATTCATAACGAGAAGTGTTCTTATGGCGAACGAGTACGACGTGGTCGTGATTGGCGCGGGCACCGGCGGTTACGTGGCGGCCATCCGCGCCGCGCAGCTGGGCCTCAAGGTTGCGGTGGTCGAGAAGCAAAGCGCGCTCGGCGGCACCTGCCTGATCTGGGGTTGCATCCCCACCAAGGCCCTGCTCGAACACGCGCACGCGCTGAAAGTGGCGCAGAGCGCCAAGGAATGGGGCCTCACCGGCATCGACGGCGCCGGCGTCGGCATCGACATGGTGGCCGTGCACGCCCGCAAGGACAAGATGGTGTCGGGTCTCACCGGCGGCATCGAGATGCTCTTCAAGAAGAACAAGATCGAGTGGCTCAAGGGCACGGCGCGCCTCGCCGGCAAGCAGGGCGTAGCAGTCACGCTGCACGACGGCACCACGCAGTCCCTCACCGCCACCAAGGAAATCATCGTCGCCACCGGCTCCGCGCCGCGCAGCGTGCCCGGCATTGACGTCGATCGCAAGACGATCATCTTCAGCGACGAAGCCATCCACCTGCCGTACGTGCCCAAGTCGATTGCCATCATGGGCAGCGGAGCGGTCGGCGTCGAGTTCGCGTCGATCTTCAAGAGCTACGGCAGCGACGTGACGGTGATCGAGTTGTTGCCGCGGCTGGTGCCGGGCGAAGACGAGGCCGTGTCGACCGAACTCGAGCGCACGTTCAAGAAGCGCGGCATCAAGGTGATGACCGGTTCCAAGGTGACCTCGGCCAAGTCGGGCGCGAAGGGCGTTGACCTCGAGGTTGAGACCGCGGGGAAGTCACAGAAGCTGAGTTACGACCTGCTGCTGGTCGCCACCGGCCGCGGCCCGGTCACCGAAGGCCTGGGCGCCGAGGCGGCCGGCCTCAAGATGGATCGCGGCTACGTGGTGGTCGATGCGCTGTTCAAGACCAACGTGCCCGGCATCTCGGCCATCGGTGACGTGATCACCATGGGCGGACCGCACTACCAGCTCGCGCACGTGTCGTCGATGGAAGGCATCCTGCTCGCGGAGCGGATTGCCGGCCACACCGTGCAGCCGATCAACTACGACCACGTGCCGCGCTGCACCTACACCGAGCCGGAGATTGGCAGCGTCGGGCTGACCGAGGCCCAAGCCAGGCAACAGGGTCACGAGGTCCGCATCGGCACGTTCCCGTTCCGCGCCCTGGCGCGCGCCCGCATGGCGGGCGAGACCGACGGCTTCGTGAAGATTGTTGCCGACAAGAAATACGACGAAATCCTTGGCGTGCACATCATCGGTCCGCGTGCGACCGAGCTGATTGCCGAGGCGGTGATGGCGCTGCGCATGGAAGTGACCGTCGAAGAGCTGATTAAGACCATTCACGCGCACCCGACCATGTCGGAAGCGGTGGGCGAAGCCGCCCACGCCGCGCACGGCGCCGCGATTCATCTCTGAGATTCTGAGGGCTTGCCCCCAAGCCACCAAGACCGATAAGCGAAGGTATCTATGTCAACACCCGTAGTCATGCCCCAGATGGGCGAGTCGATTGCCGAAGGCACCATCGTCCGCTGGATCAAGAAGGTCGGCGACACCGTCGATCGCGACGAACCGCTGTTCGAGATTTCCACCGACAAGGTCGATGCCGAGATCCCATCGCCCGCCGCCGGCGTGCTGATGGACATTGCGGTGAAGGAAGGCGAGACGGTTCCGGTGAACAGCGTCGTGGCGACGATTGGAGCCGCGGGAGAGAAGCTGGCGGCCGCCGAGCCTGGTAAGGCTGGTGGGGTTGCACCCGCCTCACCAGTCCTACCCGACCTACCCGACCAACCCGACCAACCCGACCAACCCGACCAACCCGACCTCTCTGATGAAGGCGATCGGCAAAAATCGTCGCCGCTGGTCCGCCGCATCGCGAAGGAACATAACGTCGACATCGGCCGCATTCATGGCTCTGGCATCGGCGGCCGCGTCACCAAGCAGGACATCCTCAGCTTCATCGAGGGTGGAGGCACGCCGTCCATCGACTCGCGGTCCGCTCGCCCTGCGAGCGCACCGCTCGCTCAGGATCAGCCCCCTGTGTTCAGAGGGGCTGGCGATCAAGTCGTTCCAATGTCCGTCATGCGCAAGAAGATCGCCGAGCACATGGTGGTCAGCAAGCGCACCTCGGCGCACGTTTACTCCGTGTTCGAGGTCAACTACTCGCGCGTCGATCAGATCCGTAAGGCGAAGAAGGAAGACTACGAGCGCGCCGGCGCCAGGTTGACCTTTACCTCGTTCATCGCCAAGGTCGTGGTCGATTGCCTGCGCCAGCACAAGGTGATCAACGCCTCGATCGACGGCGACAACATCATCTACCGCAACGACATCAACCTCGGCATCGCCGTCGCACTCGACAACGGGTTAATCGTGCCGGTGGTGAAGGCGGCCGGCGAGAAGAACACCCTCGGCCTGTCAAAGGCCATCCAGGACATTGCCGAGCGCGCCCGCGCGAAGAAGCTCAATCCCGAGGAAGTGCATGGCGGCACGTTCACCATCACCAACCCCGGCAACTTCGGCGCGCAGTTCGGCCTGCCCATCATCAACCAGCCGCAGGTCGCCATTCTCGGCGTCGGCACTATCGAGAAACGTCCGGTCGTCGTGGACGATGCGATTGGTATCCGGCTGATGGGGTTCCTGACGCTTGGCTACGACCACCGCCTGGTAGACGGCGCGGTGGCCGACCAGTTCATGTCCGACGTCAAGAAGGGCATCGAGAACTTCGACCCGGCGCAGGCTTGAGGTGATCGACGTTCGCAGGCTCGGGCTGGTCTCCTACGCGGACGGGCTCGAGCTGCAACGCGCGCTGGTGGACGACCGCAAGGCCGGCCGCATTCCCAACACGCTGCTCCTGCTGCAGCATCCTCACGTCCTCACCATCGGGGTCAAGAAAGACGGCCGCCAACACATCCTGGTGCCAGCCGAGGTGCTGACCGAGCGCGGCGTCGCGGTGTTCGAGACCGGGCGTGGCGGTGACGTGACCTACCACGGTCCCGGCCAACTCGTCGGCTATCCGATCTTCAACCTCGATCCGGATCGCCGGGATGTCCACAAGTACGTTCGTGATTTGGAAGAGGTGATGATCCGCGTCTGCGCCGACTATGGCCTGGCCGCCGATCGCGTGAAGGGCATGAGTGGGACATGGATCCGTTCGACTCGCGATGCTCGCTCAGGACAAGTCTCCGACGCGAAGATTGGCGCCATTGGCGTGCGCATCTCGCGCTGGGTCACCAGCCACGGCTTGGCGTTCAACGTCACCACCGACCTCGACTTCTTTAACCTGATCGTCCCGTGCGGCATTGCCGACAAGGCCGTCACCTCGCTGGCCGCGCAACTGGGCCACCCGGTCCCGATGGCCGAGGTCGAGGATGCGTTTATCCGCCACTTTTCGGCAGTTTTCGAGAAAACGCCGGCCTGAGCTCATTCCGGGAATAAGCATGTGCGGGGCGGGGTTCTATTGCCCAACATGCGAGATCAAGTTGAAACCGAACTGGTAGAGCGGCTGCGCCTTCAGGACGAAGGCGCGTTAACCGATTTGTCGTCCCTGTACGGCGCGCGGATGTTCCAGCTCGCCTTCCGTTACGTCAAGAACCGCGAGGACGCGGAAGAAGTGGTGCAGGACGTCCTGCTCAAGGTGTTCCGCAAGATCGATGCGTTCCGGGGCGACTCGGCGCTGTCGTCGTGGATCTATCGCATCACCTTCAATACCGCCATGTCGCACTTGCGCCACACGCGCGCGATGCGGATGGCGGAGGTGCCCGACATGCCGATGACGAGCGGGAGCCAGGACGAACCCTCACCTCGCGCGCACGCCCGGGCCGACTGGTCGAACCTGGCCGACGAGACGATGCTGCGCCGCCAGATGCGCGAGCGGCTGTTCGAGGCGGTGGAGGATTTGCCGGCGATCTACCGCGAGCCGGTCATTCTGCGCGACCTGAAGGGCATGACGACCGAAGAGGCCAGCACGCGGCTGCGCGTGAAGGACCAGACGCTGAAGTCGCGGCTGCACCGCGGGCGCCTGCTGCTGCGCGACCGCCTGTCAGATTTCGCCGGCGGACTCTCGATGCACCACCCGGCCGAAGCGTTCTAGGCTACCGCAACGACGTCTCGTAGCGGACCCGGTCACGCGACGACAGCGCCGGCGCGACGATCGAGGCAATGCCCGACGGTTGCAGCGTGACCGGCATGATCGCGGATCGTCCTGGCGTCCCCTCGTCGCGGGTGACCGCGACCAGGGCCATGTGCAGGCGGGGACCGCGTGTCAGCGCCGTGCGAATCATCCGCGTGGCGGCCGACGCCAGCGCGTAGGGTCCTGGCGGCCACAGGCGCGCGACCCGCGCATCGAGTCGGGCCAGCTGCGCGGCTGACAGCACCTTCGGAATCGATCGCCCGCCGATCGCGCCCTCGTCCCACGGCACGATCACCTGTTGCGGCGGACGGCCCAGCACCGACAGTGAGATATCCGAGGGAGAAGCGCCGGCCTCAAGAGCCGTGATCGCCGTCACGGCAGACCGCAGCGCCTCGGCCGCCGTGCCGAACAGCCGCGTGCGGGCAATGCCGGCTTCACTGACGCCGCGCTCAATCAGCCCGCCCTGCGCCGCACCCGCGCACAGAAACGGCGCCACCTGGTTGAGCCCCGTCACTCGCTTCAGCAACGCCAGGCCGGCTTCGTCCTGCCAATCGCCGCCGGGCTGACCGGCCCGGTCGGCGACCACGACCAAGGCGGCCCCGACGACGGCTGCGAGATCGCTCGTGCCCGACATGACCGTGTGATACCGATCGACCGGTCCTGATTGGGCGACATCAAGCGCCTTGCCGGTGGCGATCGTGCCCAGGTCGTCCACCAGCACGATGCGCGACACCAGGTCGGTGGCGGCCAGCTGGCGGGCGAGCGCCCCGCCGATTTCGCCGGCGCCGAGGATCACGACAGTCGACACGCGGACTATTCTATAGGCATGGCACGAGTCACTCTGATTACGGGCGGGACACGAGGCATCGGCTACGCCCTGGCCGACACGCTACTGCGCGCCGGGGAGCAAGTGGCCATCACGGGCACCTCCACCGATGGCGTGATGCGGTCCGAACATGCCCTGGCGACAGCGTGTGGCGATTCAGGACGAATCCAGGGCCTGGTCTGCGACGTGCGTGACCCGGCATCGGTGGAGCTGGCGGTGCGGACGGCGGCGGCCCGCTTCGGCGGCCTCGACGCGTTGGTCAACAACGCCGGCGTCGGTGTCGGCGTGCCGATTTCGGAGCTGCCGCACGACGAGTGGAACCGCATCATCGGCACCAATCTCACCGGCGTCTTCAATTGCTGCAAGGCCGCGATTCCGTTCCTGAAGCACCGTGGCGCGGGCTGGATCGTCAACATCAGCAGCCTCGCCAGCACCAACCCGTTCATCGGCGGCGCCGCCTACTGTGCGTCGAAGGCCGGCCTCAACGCGTTCAGCGAGGCGCTGATGCAGGAGCTGCGCCACGACAACATCCGGGTCACCTACATCCTGCCGGGCTCGGTCGCGACCGGATTCTCAGGAAGCGAAAGCACCGCCGGCGCCGAGTGGAAGCTGCAGCCCGAAGACGTGGCTCAGGCCATTGTCGATGTGCTGAACCACCCGCCGCGCAGCTTGCCGAGCCGCGTCGAGATTCGCCCATCGCGCCCGCAGAAGAGTTAATGGAATGGCCGTTCGATATCGAAAGCGGGCCGTTCCTACGGAACGACCCCAGTGGCTGCGATGAGCCGGCTTGATGGGACTTTCGTACTCGTTGATACGCTCCACTAGATGATCGCCAACCGCTACGAACCACTCGAACAGGTGCCGGCGGGCGCCGCCGTGAAGGCCCGCGACATGCAGACGGCGCAGACCGTGATGCTGCGGCCGGTCACGAGCCTGGACGAGCGCCTGCGGGGGCTCTTTCATCCCGCCCTCGTCGCCATCTTCGACCTCGTCCGCGACGGGAATGCGACGTATGCCGCCTGTGAGTTCGTACAAGGCCGCAGCCTTCGCCTGATCATGGGCGGGCAGCCGTTCAATGCGCGTCGCGCCGCGGAGATTGTCGCCGAGGTCGCCGACGGCGTGGCCGAACTCCACTCGCGCGGCATTTACCACGGGGTCATCACCATCGACACCGTGTTGCTCACAGCGAAAGGGAAGTCGAAGCTGGATCTGGTCCACGCAACCGACTCGACCGAACTCGCGGATGTCGATCAGCTGCGTGGTTTGTTGGCCGCGCTGGTCGGTCTCGCGCGGCCCGACTTGGACGATGTCGGCGCGGCGGCACTCCTGGCCGCGCGTCTGCGCAGCTAAGCGTGTCTACGAGTAGTCGGTGTCTAATCGGTGTCAATCGGTGGCTTAGCTGATCGTGAAGAGCCACTTCGGCAGGTCGACGTTGCCGCCGGTGACCATCGCGACGACGCGCTGACCGGGGGCCGACGCCTTGCCGGCCATGATCGCCGCGGTCGCCGCCACGCCCGCGCCCTCGACAATCAATCGCTCTTCGTTGGCCAGACCCTTCATGGCGCGAGCCAGGTCGTCTTCGCTGACAGTCACCACGTAGTCCACGACCTGCCTCACCAGCGGAAACGTGATGGTGCCGGGTTCGAGGTTGCCGGTCAGGCCATCGGCAAGCGACGGCCGGGGCGTGATCTCGATGATGCGCCCGGCTTCGAGGCTGAGCGTGAACGGTGACGAGGCTTCAACTTCCACGCCGACGATGGTCACGTGAGGCGCGGCGGCCTTGATGGCGAGGCCCATGCCGCTGGCAAGGCCGCCGCCACCGAGTGGAATCACAATCACATCAAACGCCGGCATCGTCTCGACAATCTCGAGGCCAATCGTGCCGGCGCCGGCAATGACATCCGGGTGGTTGTAGGGCGAAATGTAGACGCCGCCTTCGGCCGCGGCATATTCCTTCGCCAGTTGCTCGGCGGTGTCGTAGTCGTCGCATTCGCCGTGCAGCACGGCGCCATGACGGCGAATGGCATTTTTCTTGGCCTCGGGCGCGCTGGCCGGCGTGAACACGGTGCAGGCCAGGCTCAGTCGCTCGGCGGCCAGAGCCAGCGCCCGGCCGTGATTGCCGGCCGAGGCGGTCACCAGTTGTGGCGAGGCGCCAGCGTCACCCGTCTCCATCAGCCGCAAGGCGGCGTTCAGCGCGCCGCGAATCTTGAACGAGCTGGTGAGGTTGAGCGACTCCAGTTTCAGGAACACGTCGCCATCGGCAATCGACGACAGCCAGTACGACGGCAGCAGCGGCGTGGGCTGCAGATGCGGCGCGAGACGCTGCTTCGCTTCGTAGATGTCGAGCACGGTTGGCGCCATCATGAGCCCGGCCGTAGAGGCGGGTCTTCAGACCCGCCGGTCAGCAGCCGTGGCAACTGCGTGACGAAGGCCGAGCGCGCCAGCACCTGATCAACGCCGGCGCGCCGCGCCTCGGCAATGAGGTCGGCCTGGACGTGCGACACGAAGCCCACCGTGGGAACCGCCGCGAGCGCCGCGTCGGCCTTGAGTGCCGCGATGGCCTCCAGCGGCCGAATCTTCACGCTGTTGAGGTCCAGAATGACCAGGCGCGGCGCCTTGGTCCGGACCGCCTCGGTAATCGCTTCGGGAGATCGTGCAAAGGCAATCTCGACACCCAGCGCCTTGGCGGCGCTGGAGATCCGCGAGGCGAACATCAGGTCGTCTACTGCAACAATAACCATAGGGAAGTCAGAAGTCAGAAGTCAGAAGTCAGAAGTTAGAAGGCAGAAGTATCCTAATGCAATGATCGTCGAAACAGCGGCCGCTGGCGCGTTTATGAAAAACGGCTACGTGCTGGGGTGCGAGCGCACCAAGGTGGCCGTTTATATCGATCCCGGTGACGAGGTCGAGCAGTTGCTCGGGTTCATTGCCGAACAGGGATTGCGCGTCAGCCACATCCTGCTGACGCACGCACACGTCGACCACGTATCGGGCGTCGCCGAGGCGAAGCGCCGGCTCAAGGCGCCGATCTACCTGCACCGGGCCGATCAGGAGCTGTACGACAATGCGGCGCGGCAGGGCGCCATGTTCGGCATCCAGGTCGAGCAGCCGCCGCCCGTGGATCAGTACTACGAGGGGCAGACCCCCATCACGTTTGGCGACTACGTCGTTGAGGTGCACCACACGCCGGGTCACGCGCCAGGCGGCGTCTGCCTGGCCGTCAGCAGATCCGCAAGCCCCAAGCCTCAAGCCCCAGGCATGGCACTTGACGCTTCAAGCCGCAAGCCTCAAGCCGCAAGCCTCTTTGTGGGCGACAACCTGTTTGCCGGTTCGATTGGCCGCACCGACCTGCCCGGCGGCGACTATGACGTGCTGATGAAGGCGATCACCGAGGTGCTGTTCGCCTTTCCTGATGAATCGATCGTCTACTCTGGCCACGGACCCGAGACGACGATTGGGCGTGAGCGGCGGTCGAACCCGTTTGTGTTGGAGTACCTGGCTTCGAAGTAGCCTCCGGCTTTAGCCGGAGCTTCCGAATCGCCTAAACCGACCAGGCCGGCTTTAGCGCAGGCACCCTCGCTAAACCGACCAGGTCGTCTTGGGGTGGCCGGCTCGCTGATCGTTCGAATCCGCGTTCACCACGAACTCGACCCGGCCCACCGTCACCTTGTCGCCGTCGCTCAACACGGCCTTCGGCACCTTCGTGCCGTTCACGAACGTGCCGTTCGTGCTGCCAAGATCCTCCAGCAGCAGCTCGTTCGCGTCGCTGAGGGTCAGCCGGCAGTGGACGCGCGACACCAGTGCCGCATCGACGACGAAGTCGACCCCGGGCGCCCGGCCGATGGTTTTCAAGCTGCCCGGCAGCAGGCGAAACACGAGATCGGCGTCGGCAGGATCAATCGATTGAAGAGTCCACATAGGTCAGTGTAGCTTCCGGCTTTAGCCGGAGAGTTGAGATCTTGCCACATTAGCCTGGCGGCTTGCCGTAGCCGGGGCGGTAGTGCTTGTGGCACGACGTGCACGACTCCATGAGCTGTTCGCTCAGCGCGACGATGCCCTCCACGTTCCTGGTCTTCACGGCCTTCACCGCCGCCGCGCCGGCGTCGAGCATCAACTTGGCATCCGCCATCCACAGCTTCTGGTCGCGCGCGCGTCCGGGCATCATCAGCAGGTTGGCCGACTCGGCGACGATCAGCGCCTGGCCTTCGAGCGTCGTCCACTCGGCCTCGGTCGCCGGCGTGCGCGACTCGATGTAGAAGAGCGCATCCGATGCGGGATAAATAATTTTCACCATCAGGTCGCTCATGCTGCCGACATTGCGGGTCGGCGGCCGCGCGGGCGCGAGCTGCTTGGGCGTGGCCGGGGCCATGGCTTGCGCCAGAGCCGTCGCGCCGGCCAGAAACACCAGGGCGAGGGTCTTCATGCGCCGGAAGTCTAACACCGCCCGAAATGCATTAACATCCGGCGGTGAAACGGAGGCTCATGTGATTCGACGGTCGATCTTCGCCTTGGTCGTGTTCGGCAGCCTGGCAACATCCAGCTCCCTCGGCGCGCAGGCGCCGGCGGCCGCGCCGGTCGCACCGGCGGCGGTGACCCCCAACGATTACAGCAACGACAAGTCGTGGCTCTGCCGGCCGGGCCGGAAGGGCGACGCTTGCGACATTGACCTCACCACGACGGTCGTGGCGGCGGACGGCACGACGACGCGTGAGCCGTGGGCGGCCGATCCCAAGGCGCCGATCGATTGCTTCTACGTCTACCCGACCATTTCCACCGATACCACCGACAACAGCGACATGACCGCCGACCCGGCGGAGCTCAACGTGATCGCGCAGCAGTTCGCGCGCTTCGCGTCGAAGTGCCGGCCCTTCGCGCCGCTCTACCGCCAGCTCACGCTCGCGGGCCTGCGCAAGCAACTGTCCGGGCCGCGATTCGCCTTCGACCAGGGCGTGCAGTACGACGATGTGCGTGATGCCTGGCGGTCGTATCTGCAGCGCGACAACCAGGGCCGTGGCGTCGTGCTGATCAGCCACTCGCAGGGATCGTTCATTCTGACCACGCTGTTGCGCGACGAGATCGAGGGCAAGCCGGTCCAGAAACAACTGGTCTCGGCGCTGATCCTTGGCGCGACGCTCGAAGTGCCGGCTGGCAAGGACGTGGGCGGCGCGCTGAAGGTGATTCCGCTGTGCCGCAAGCCAGGGCAGATTGGTTGCGTCGTGAATTACTCGGCGTTCCGATCCGATGTCGTGCCGCCCGCCAACACGCGCTTCGGCAAGGCGGGGGCGGCCGGCCAGTCGGGATCGTGCACGAACCCGGTTACGCTTGGAGAGGGCAGCGCGCCGCTGCATGCCTACCTGTCAACGGCGGGCCGTACCATCACCGGCACCACGGCGGCGCAACCGTGGGCCGCCGGCAAGACCATCGACACGCCGTTCGTGAGCGTGCCTGGCCTGCTGACGGCCAAATGCGCGTCGAACGAGCACGCCACCTACCTGGAGGTCACCGTCCATGGCGATTCCGCCGACCCGCGCGTCGACGACATTGTCGGCGACCTCGGCATGCGCGCCAAGCCGCTGGCCGACTGGGGCCTGCACCTGGTGGACGTGAACATCGCGATGGGCAACCTGCTCGACCTGGTCACGCAGCAGACCAAGACCTATCTCGCACGCCGCTAGGCCACAGATTAGACACAGACTAGACACAGATTTAGGGCGCCCGGCGGGGCGCGAATACCACCAGGCTGGTCGCCACCTCGCGGCCGGCCGGATTGTCGGATGAAGCATTTACGAGGGCAGCCTCGCCGGTCATGGGATCGGCGAGGACCATCGAGGTCGATCCGCCGCCATCCAGGTTGAGCGCGTCCCACACGCCGTACTGATCGATCAACACGCGGGCGACCTCACTGAGTCGCATGCCCTCGCTACCGCCGCGCACATCCGCGGTGAACAGCGTGAGCGTGCGACGGTCACGC
>Ga0163144_10014509_pt1 | contig 16348 bp, 10 predicted proteins | sample OliLak19BULKMAT1_FD_123175 | JGI IMG/M metagenome (GOLD analysis project Ga0163144, IMG submission 123175) | Freshwater microbial mat bacterial communities from Lake Vanda, McMurdo Dry Valleys, Antarctica - Oligotrophic Lake LV.19.BULKMAT1 | ecosystem: Environmental > Aquatic > Freshwater >... | reverse complement strand
TTTCATCACTCCGTATCTGCCGGGAAAATACCGCACCACGCCGCTGAAGAACGACGGCACCCGCTACTCGTGGACGCTCGACTACGACCCCGCCGGCGCGAACGGCCAAGGACGCTTCACCTTCCACCTGCGCAGCGACAACCATCCGCTGCCGGTCATCGACCCCGCTCTGCCCGCCGCCTCACAGAAAGAGGAACGCGCGCGTTTTCCCACGACCACCAAGTTTGAAGTGGACCTCCCCGCCGGCTACAAGCAGCAGGGCACGACCTTCGATCGTTTCGGCCTGATGAACATTATGAAGGCTGGCGGCGTCACCCAGATTTACTTCGCCGACCTGCGGCTCGATGGAAAACCGATCGATCTCTCCAAAGAACCGGCTTGGATCGGCGCGGGCAATCGCGACAGCTACGAAGACCGCGAGCAAACCGGCGCGCACAGTTTCGGTTTCAGCGCGCAGACTGCGCACGCCGGCGGACAAGGGGGAGAAGTAGGCGGCGATTTCTGGCGCAGCGGGAAGTATGGTTTCGTCGCGGACCGCACCGGCGCGCTCGATCTCACCCAGCGTCTCGAAGCGCGCGGCAAGGTGAAGCTGATCGTCGGCGGCCCCGATGCCGACATGATGTTCGGCTGGTTCAGCAGCGCGAACCGCGACGCATCTCCCATCGAAGCCGGGCACTTCCTCGGCATCGCCGTCGGCGGCCCCACGCGCGTCGGCCACTACTTCGCTCCGTCGCTCACCACGGCGAAAGGCAGGCGTGGAAAAGTGGACACTGCGCCGATCCTCCAGCCCGGCAAAAGCTTCGACTGGTCGCTCGTCTATGATCCAGCGGCAAATGGCGGAAACGGCGAGATGACGGTGAAGCTCGGCGACAAATCCGTCGTGCTGCCGCTCAAGCCGGGGCTGAAAGCGGAAGGCGCGAGCTTCGACCGCTTCGGCATGTTCACCTCGCAGGCTGGCGGCCAGATGGTGCGCATCTTTCTCGACGATCTAACTTACACCGCCGCGAAGCCGTAGCGCCCGGCGCCACACGGCTCGCTCACTTCAAAACCTTCGCTAGCTCCGGCGAGACGCGGCGCAGTTCCTCCACGATGATCCCCGCCATCACCTCCGCGCCCTTGGCGTTGAGATGCGTGTGGTCGGCCAGCCCGTTCTTGCCCGGCGGATTAAATTCATCCGACGCCGTCGGGCCCAGCTTCTCCAGCAGTTCGATGCTGCGAGCGAAGAGATCGACCAGCGGCACATTCTCTTCCGCCGCGACCTTCTTCATTGCTTCCGCGTAAGGCCGAAGCTCCCCGCGGATCTTCTCCTTGTCGAAAATCCGCCGCGCCATCGAAGTCACGAGAATCGGCCGCGCGCCAATCGCCCGCGCCTCCTTCACGAAGAGCAGCAGGTTCGCGCGATAAGTCGTCTCCGGGTCCGTCTCGCGATGCGGGCCTTTGCCCGGCATGTCGTTGTGCCCAAATTGGATCAGCACAAACGCTGGCTTCGCCTCCAGCGTTTTCTTCCACCGACCGTTATCGAGGAAACTCTTCGAGCTCTGCCCGCCCGAGGAAAAGTTCACGCACTCCACCTCCGGCCCGAGTCGCGCCGCGAATGCCTTCCCCCACCCGGCCGTATCCGTGACGGTGGAATCCCCCGCGAGCGCCACGCGCGTCGTCGTCCCATCAGCAGCGTATCGGAGATCCTTCGGCTGCGCTCAGGATGACAGGCTTTATTTGGGAAGCTCCGCTCCACACTCCCCATCCCCCAAAAAGAAAGCCGCCGCTCCCTCGCGGAAGCGGCGGCTTGAACTTGGTGGGCGCGAGGCGCGGGAACGCTTTGGGCGTTCCGCGCAAACGCTTAGGCGTTCGCCGGGGCGGTGGGCGCGGTCTGCGCGGCTTCGCCACGCTCTTTCATCGCGGCTTTGCGCGAGAGTTTCACGCGGCCTTTTTCGTCAACGCCGATGCACTTGACCCAGATGACGTCGCCGACCTTGATGACGTCTTCGACGCGGTTCACGCGGAAGTCGGCCAGCTCGGAGATGTGGACCATGCCGTCCTTGCCGGGCAGCACTTCGACGAAGGCGCCGAACTCTTTGATGGTGACGACGCGGCCCTGATACATCTCGCCGACGCCGATCTCTTTGGTCATGCCTTCGATGATCTGCTTGGCGCGGAGGAGCGAGTCGCCGTTGTTCGAGTAGATGTGCACGGAGCCGTCGTCCTCGATGTTAATCTCGGCGCCGGTCTCGGCGACGATGCCTTTGATGGTCTTGCCACCAGGGCCGATGATGAGGCCGATCTTGTCGGGGTTGATGCGGATGGTCTCGATGCGCGGGGCGTACTTGCTGAGTTCCTTGCGCGGGCCGGACATGGCGGCATCCATGACGTCGAGCACCTTGAAGCGGGCGTCGCGGGTAAGGTAGATGGCTTCTTCCATGAGCTTCAGGCTGACGCCGGGGAGCTTGAGGTCGAGCTGGAAGCCGGTGACGCCGTCGCGGGTGCCGCAGAGCTTCCAGTCCATGTCGCCGAAGTGATCTTCGCTGCCGATGATGTCGGTGAGCATAGAGTAGCGCTCGAGGCGGCCATCGGCGCTGAACTCGGTGACGAGGCCGCAGGAGATGCCGGCGACGCTCTTCTTCAGCGGCACACCGGCGTCGAGCAGGGCGAGGACGCCGGAGCAGACGGAGGCCATCGAGGTGGAGCCGTTGGATTCCATGACTTCGCTGGAGACGCGGATGGCGTAGGGGAAGTCCTGCACGTCGGGGATGACGGGGGCGACGGAGCGCTCGGCGAGCGCGCCATGGCCGATTTCGCGGCGACCGGGCGAGCCAGTGCGGCCGGTTTCACCGACGGAGAACGGCGGGAAGTTGTAGTGCAGGATGAAGCGCTTGGTGGTCTCGCCGCCGGTGTAGCCGTCGAGGTCCTGGGCTTCGTCGGCAGGCGCGAGGGTCGCGAGGGCGACAGCCTGCGTTTCGCCGCGCTGGAAGAGCGCGGAGCCGTGGGAGCGCGGGAGCAGGCCGACTTCGGCGCTGAGCTCGCGGATCTGGTCGAGGCCGCGGCCGTCGCAACGGCTGCCCTTGTCGAGGATGGAGACGCGGAAGGCTTTCTTCTGCAGGTAGTCGAAGGCCTGGCTGACCTCGAACTTCGAGGCTTCAGGGAACTTCGCGACAATGGCGGCGGTGACTTCTTCCTTGAGCGCGGCGATGGCCTTCTGGCGGACGACTTTGCTCTTGTTGTAGATGGCGGCTTCGATGCGGTCGCCGGCGACAGCGTAGGCGACTTCCATGAGTTCGTCCTTCACGGTGAAGAGCGTGGGCTGGCGCTTGGCCTTGCCGACTTTCTGGCCGAGTTCGACCTGCGCGGCGACGATCTGGGAGACGATGCCCTGGGCGAAGTGGAGGGCGGCGATGAACTGCTCCTCGGGGATCTGGTCGGCGGCGCCTTCGATCATGATGACGTCCGTGGCGTTGCCGACATAGACGAGATCGAGGTCGCTGCTGGCCATCTGGGCGTGGGTCGGGTTGGCGACGAACTGGCCATCGACACGACCGACGCGCACGGCACCGACAGGGCCCGCGAACGGGATGTCGCTGACGACGAGAGCGGCGCTGGCGCCATTGATGAAGAGGATGTCGGGATCATGCTCGCCGTCCGCGCTGAGGAGGACGCCGATGATCTGCGTGTCGTAGAGGTAGCCCTTCGGGAAGAGCGGACGCAGCGGGCGGTCCGTCATGCGGCAGGTCAGGATTTCCTTCTCGGAAGGACGGCCTTCGCGCTTGAAGTAACCGCCGGGGAACTTGCCGACCGCGGCCGCTTTTTCGCGGTAATCGACGGTGAGCGGGAACCAGTCCTGGCCTTCCTTGATGGTGGTGGCGGAAACCGCGGAGACGAAGACGATGGTCTCGCCGCTGCGGACGGTGACGGCGCCGTCGGCGAGCTTCGCGAGTTTGCCGGTTTCGATGGTGATGGGCTGCGGTCCGACGTGGACCGTGACGTTATGGATACTCATGTGTTTTTCTGATGAGCCCCGCCGCGGCTGCGAAATTTTGAATGTTGAATGCTGAACTCTGACCCGGCTCCGCGCCTCGCGGAGCGCCCCTTCGCTCAAAACTCAGGATTCAATATTCAAAATTTCCGGCAGCACGCCGGGGCGATTTGTTTTGGGGTTTTGGTGAAATCCCGCCCGGCCCAAATGCCGTGCGGAAAGGGGTGAAATAGCTGGAAAGAGTTCGCCCGCGAATGGTGTCGCGGGCGAACGTTTCCGAAATCTGTGGGCGCTACTTGCGCAAGCCGAGCTTCTCGAGCGCCGACTTGTAGCGATCGGGCGAGGTGCGCTTGAGATACTCCAGCAGCTTGCGGCGGCGGGCGACCAGAAGCAGGAGGCCGCGACGGGAAGAGTGGTCTTTAACGTGCGTTTTGAAGTGCTCGGTGAGCTGGTTGATGCGCTGAGTCAGCAGCGCAACCTGCACGTCAGCGCTGCCAGTGTCTTTCTCGTGCAGTTGGAGCGCTTGGATGTCCTTGGTGTCAGTCATATCAGTTCTTTAAGTAGGGCCGCGAAGCTTAGGAAGGAATATCGATGTGGCAAGTCCGTTTCTTTAGAACTTTCGCCCCCCCTGCCGGACTCGTCTGGCACCGCGGGGGCCGGCTCACGGCGCAGAACTAACGAGGACGATGCGGAAGCCAGTCAGGTCGATCCGCCCCGCCGCGGCACTCCTGCGGAAGGAAAGGTTGAGCAAATTGGGTAAACTGTTGAGGCACGAGGCGCCGCGCAGGATATGCGGGCGGGGCTCGGCGGAGTCGGTGTCGTCCCATTCCTCCAGGCACCATTCCCAGGCGTTGCCGCTGAGATCGTGCAGCCCGAGCACATTGGGCGGAAAGCTGCCCACGGGCGCGGTGGCAAGAAAGTCGTCGGCATAGCCTTCGATAATCCCGGCCCATGTCCCACGACCTTCCTCTCCGGCGTAATTTTCCGGCAGCGGCTGATACGGCGCAGGCGCAGGATTGGCCGGCAGAATGCCGCGGCCCCACGGAAAGCGATCCGCCAGCGCGCCGCTTTTTATCCTCGGTATCTGCGCTGCGTCTTCCTCCTCGCCGAGGCCCGCCGCACAGCTCCACTCATGATCGGTCGGCAGGCGGTAGGACTCGTCCGCGCGCAAGCGGCCTTCCTGCCGCTCGCGAGCCGTCAGCCACGCGCAGAAAGCGACCGCGTCTTCCCACGAAACGGCGATCACCGGATGCGCATCGGCCTCGGAACCCGTCGGCATTTTCACCCCCGCAATTTCCGGCGCGCGCCAGTCGTCGGCGATCACGCGCACTTCACCGGCAAAGGCGGCGTAGTCCCGGCGGCGTGTCTCGTAGCGTGAGAAAAGAATGCGCGGGGCCGCGGGCGGCGCGCCGACGATGGCCACGGGGATGAATTCCATGTCGAGGCTATTGCGAAAAGGCGCGCCTCTTGTGACCGCCAGCAACGGCGAAGGGTTTGGCGCCTCGGGCGCAAGCGGAGGATGAGGCACCACCTCGTCATCGCTGTGATCCGCACCCGGCGGCGGGCGAAGCAGAAAAGCCACCGCTCCGACCAGCACCGCCAGCGCGATCCACGCGGCGGTTTTTCCGCGCCAGGGTGCGCTCGCGGGGCGCGTGGGTGCCGCTTCGGCGATCTCGCGGGCCGGTCCTGCGGACGCAGGCGCCGCGGACTCCGCCACGCCCAGAAATTCGCCCACCCATTCCGCGACGGTGCCGGCGGCGCTGCGCTGCTCGATCGCCTCGCGAAGCAGCCGGTTGCGGACTTCCCCGAGCGCGGGCAGCGGCGAGTCGGGACGATCGCGGTGCCCGCTGAAAATCTGATGAAGGGCGCGCGCCAGAGCCGCGAGAAAATCGGCCCGCGAGCCAAGCGGCGCGTCCGGCCCGCGGACCTGAGTGTGCCCTGAGTGCGTCTCGCTCTCGATCCGTGCGGTGCTATCGAAGCCCGCCAGCGGATCGAGCAAAAGATGCGTCGCGCCCCATTGCTCCGGCGACCGTGCGGCACGCAGGAGCGGACTCTCGCCGTCATCCAACTCAACAAAACAAATCAGCCACTGCTCGACCGCCAGCCCGATCCGGGCAAAGCCGTGGGCCGCAGCCCAATCGACCGCCGCGGCGGCTGCCGGCAGCCAGCGGGCGACGATCTCGAAGGGCAGCCCGTCCCGTCGCAGGGCCAGCACATTGGCGGCGGTGAGCGCACGCGGCCACGCGCTCACCGCGCGGTCAGGTCGCACTTCGCGCACCGCGAGCAAGCCCGCGTGTGGGGCCGCGGCAACGGCGTGCGCGCCGGCAAAAAATCCGGCCCGCCATTTTGCTCCGGCGCGGGCGGGCACCGTGCGGACTGCGCACCACGCACCGCTCGCTTCCTCCACCGCGAGGCGTGCCGGCGGGGCGGGCGCGGCAAAGCCGACGGGCGGCGGATCGAGCGGATGGCAGGCGAGGGGCGGGGGCAGGTCGAGGAGCGTCTCGGTGAACGCCTCCGACTCGACCTGCGGAAGACCCATTTCGCCAAGACCGTCTCGCGCTTCATCCCACGCGGCGAGCAGTGCCGGCACATCCGCTGGGCGATCCGCGGGCGACTTGGCGAGCAGCCGCGCGAGCAACGCGACCAGCGCCCGCGGCTGCGCGGCGAGCACGGAAAAATCGGGCTCCTGGTGGAGGTGCCCATCCTGCACCTCAAAGCTCGTGCCGGTGAAAGGCGGAGCTCCGGTGAGGAGATGCCAGAGCGTGACGCCAAGCGCATAGAAGTCGCTGCGGGCATCGAGCGCCTGCCGCCCCAACACCTGCTCCGGGCTGGCGAAAAACAGGCTACCCACGAAGCCGCCGTCCGTCTGCACCGGGTCAAACCGCTCCGAGCCCGGACCGAGCGGCTTGACCACACCGAAGTCGATCAGCTTCACCATCCCGCTGGTCGTGACCATGATGTTCCCCGGCTTCAGATCGCGATGAACGAGATGCTCGGCCGCCAGCGCGCCCAGCGCCTCGACGACCGGACGGAGCAGGGCAAGCGCTTCGTCCGCGGGGCGGGGCCCGCGCCACGCCACCAGATCGGCCAGCGACTCACCCTCGATCAATTCCATCGCAAAAAAACATTCCTCCGCCTCCTCCGGGCAAAGGTAGAGCACGCGCGCCACATGGGGATGATCGATGAGCGCGGCGGCGCGTGCTTCATTGAAGAAGCGGCGGCGCATCGAGGCCTGCGCGAGCGCGCGTTCGTTGATGATTTTCAAGGCGACCGGCCGCCGCAGGCGGGTGTCGTAGGCACGGAAAGTCGCGCCCATGCCGCCTTTGCCCAGTCGCCGCGGTCGGCCCTCTTCGTCCACGAGAATTTCGAAGTGCTCATACTGCAGTGGCTGGCCGGGCATCCAAGCGATGTAGCACACCCGCCCTGCGGACTCGGCAAAAATTTCCGGGATGGTGGCAGTTAGCGGTTGCCACCCTGCGACCAGGCTGCTTGCATCGTACTAAGCACAGACAGGATTTATGAATTTCGGCTGGATTTATTTTCGGGCGCTGTACGAGGCGGTGGTGGTAACGGCTGGTTCCTTCTTCGCGGAGATACCGCAAGTAACTCTCGTCAGCGCATTCAGCGCCTAAAGAGCAAACCTCGCGCCCCTCGCCATGACCCGCCACACTTCCTTCCTCCCCACAGCGCTCGCTGCCATTCTCATCGTTGCCGGTACGCCCGGCCGTGCAGAGGAACCCGCAACGCTCGCCCGCCAGGTCAATGAGCTTTTCACCAATCGTTGCGCAGCGTGCCACAAAGTCGATGGGAGCGAGGAGGAAAGCCCGCATTTTGTCGGCAATCTCGGGGCGCTGATCGATCAGGATTATCTCAACCGTGCGCAACCGGAGGATTCGCGCCTCTACGCGTTGCTGCTCAGTGGAAAAATGCCGCGCTCGACGAAAGCGGAGAAAAAAGAAGGCCGTAAGGCTGCGCCTTTTTCCGGGGACGAGGCCGCTCTCGTCCTCGCGTGGATCAAGGCGGGTGCGCCGAGCATCGGCGGGCCGCCTCCACAGATCGTCGCCGCGCAAGGGGCTGGAAAGGCCATGACCATGGCGATGAAGACGGAGATGGAGAAAAAACCGGCCGATCTCAAGATTGATGAGCCAGCGAAGCCAACGGCCGGCGCGGGGCGGAAGGTCGTGACCGACGCCGAAGTGTTTGCCGGCGCGCTTCAGGATCTGCTCAGCCTGCCTCCCGAGGATCAGCGCGACACGCGCTATCTGAGCTTTGCGCCGCTCCACAATAATCTCGAGGAAGTGACCGACGCCGATCTGGAATTGGCCGGGCAAGGTCTGACCAAGCTGCTGAACAGCCTTTCCTATCACCCCAAAGTGCTCACCTTTCCCGCCGCCGGTTCCGAGGGCGTCCTGCGGCGCGTGCGGCTGCGCGACTTCGGCTGGACGGCGGGCTCGTGGGAGCGCGTGACCGCCACGTTTCCCTATCTTCTCAACTCCGCGGGGCTCACCGCGCTCAGCGGCCTGGCCAAGTGCGCGGTACCGGTGGTGCGCGCCGACTGGTTCGCCGCGGTGGCGTCGCGGCCTCCATTTTACGATGCGATCCTCGGCCTGCCCCGCAACGCGAGGGAGCTGGAGCACAAACTCGGGATCGATGTGGCGAAAAATCTGGCCGCTGGCGAAGCAGTGCGCTCGGGCTTCACGCAGAGCGGCATTTCCAAGCAAAACCGGCTCGTCGAGCGCCACGAGATCAAGAGCTACCCGGGAGCCTACTGGAAGAGCTACGACTTCCGCGAAAACGTCGGGCGTGGCCGGCTACACGAATTTCCGCTCGGCCCGCGGAGCGCCGGCCTGTTCCGCAGCGCGCACGCCTTCGAGCACGCCGGCGGCGAGATCATTTTTAATCTGCCCAATGGTTTCCAAGCCTATCTGCTCACCAATCAAGAGGATGTGCGACTCGACGAAGCGGCGCCCACCGACATCGTTTCCGATCGGCTCGACAAGACGCGCCGGGCGGCGATCAGCAACGGGCTCTCGTGCATCGCCTGCCATGACGAGGGCATGAAAACGCTGCCCGCCGACGAACTGCGCGCCACCGCCGGCAGCGCGCGTTTCGGCGCCGAAGCAGCGCGCCTCATCACGCGGCTGCACTCCGAGCAGCCGGAGATCGAGCGCGTCTTGCAAGCCGACCAGGAACGCTACCAGGCGGCATTGCGGCTGGCGGGCTTGCCCGCGAAAAGCGTGAAGGAGCCGGTGATCGCGCTGATCGATCTCTTCGAGCGCGACGTGACGCTCGCGCAGGCCGCCGCGGAAATGGGACTGGCGAAAGCGGAATTCGACGCGAAACTTGAGGCGAGTGGCGGCGCGCTTTTCGACGAAAAAATCGCGCTCCGCGGCGCGGGTATTCCGCGGGTGGCCTTTGCCGACCCGTTCACGCGGATGGCCCTCCGGCTGGGCCTCGGCGACCCGCGCGAATTTGACGCCGCACCCACCGCTTTCACCGCGGTGACCGACCCACATCGACTCAGCCTGCCCGCCGCAGGCTCCGCGCCGCTGGCCGTCGAATTGCAGACCGACCGCCGCACCTATCGCGGCGGCGATCATATGCTCGTCACTGTGCGGACGAGTGAAGACGCGTGGCTGCGCCTCATTTACCAGGACGCACAAAACAACGTGAGTGTGCTACTGCCGAACGGCAAAAACGACGGGCGCATCCGCGGCGGCGTGCCGGTGGTTTTTGGGACGGAGGCATCCGGCTTTCGCCTGCGCGTCGGTCCGCCGTGGGGCGAGGAAATCCTCGCGGCCGTAGTCAGCAACACTCCGTTCGCCGACGACGCGGAAGTCCGGCGCATCGCCGCGCATGCCCGAGGTGGTCTCGCGAGCGGCCGGTCGAAGGCAAAGACCCGCGGGGTGGAAGTCGAGATCGTCGAAACCGTCCGCCAGCGCACGCGAGACGGCCGCCTGGGCGTCGCGCGCGTCAAAGTCCGCACCGCACCATGAGGCTCGCGGGCTGTCGCCTTCGTTTTTTCTCCAAGCACCATCCCACATCACCATGAAACTGCCGCTGCTTCTTCTCCTCGCTGGAATCTCGGTCGCCACTTCCGCGTCCGCCCAGGAAGTCATCAGGGCCGATGAAATCGAAAAACAGATGGGTCTCACGCCAACAGCGCCGGCGGGTAAACCGAAGACGCGCAGCTTTCGCCCTGGGGCGGCCATTGAGGTGGCAACCAAGGCCGCGGGGCGCGTAATCCAGCGCGCCGCGGCGGCTTCGGGCGCGACGCTGAAGACGCTCAAGACGCGCGGGGTAAGCGTGGTCGAAGTCGAAGGGAATGGGAACCGGGTCAGTGTGCCGGTCGTTGAAAACGCGCAGGCCACTTTTAAAAATATTCTGTTTGAAAAGGATTCCACGCGGCTTGCCGATGCGGCCTCCGCGGCGCAAATCGCGGAAATCGCGAACGTGATGCTCAAATACCCGGGCCTGTCGTTTGTCGTCGAAGGGCACACCTGCGACCTCGGAAGCGACGCGCACAACGAGCGGCTTTCGGTGGCCCGCGCCGCGGCCGTCGAGGCCTCCCTGTGCCATGCTGGGGTGCGGCCCGAGCAGATTGTGGCGCTCGGTTTCGGCGAGAGCGACCCCGCCGCAGCCGTCTCCGCGCAGGCGCCGGCCAGCGACTCTTGGGCCGAAGCGCGCCGGAGCCAAAACCGGCGCGTCGTCATCCGCCTCCAAGCGCCCGCTGGCGGATCGTACTGAGCGACCGACGCGTGAAAAAATTTGCAGCATCGTCTGCAGTGGCGGCAAGAGGAAGTCGCCTCCCGCTTTTAGCCCACGTCTGAGGCGCTCCGTCCAGTCAGTCCGCAGTTGACGCGACAGAGGAGCGTTAGCTCTGGCCTGCTCGCCAGCACATCCACCCTTTCACGGTCGGGAAGGAATTTCTTCGGCTGCCATTGCAAAACGGCCTTGCAGACTGCCAGATCAAACACGTCGGGCGTTTTGGCACGAGGTTTCTGGACAGAATTCCTTATGGCATTAGGGAATGCCGAATCGGCCGCGAAAGATCCGCCCGCCCGTGCTGTCGAGCCAACTGCCGCTCTTCTTTTCGCCGCTACTGCCCCCGTTGTAGCTACCGCCGGATTTGGAGGAGTTGCCGCCACTGTATTTCTTTTGCGTGGTCTGTGCAGTAGTCTCCGCGAGGCCGAGCAGCATCATGTGTTGCAGGGTGGGCTGATCAAGCAGCCCCGTCACCGCCAGTCCGTTGTTCTGTTGCCACGCATTGATGGCGGTCTGCGTGCCCGGCCCCATTCCGCCGTCGATCCCGCCTTGATAAAGACCCACGCCTTTCAATTTTTCCTGCACTTTTTTTAGGATGCTTTTTTGCGTCCAAGCGTTGTAGCCCGCGTATGGACCGTTGGCGAAAACTCCGCCAGCCGAATTCACCACTCCGGGCGGCGTGACGTAAACGACTTGAGCGGGCGGCAGGTTATTGCCGGGAATGGGAAAAATTTGCGGCTGCGGAGGCATCGCCATGGTCCCGGGCACCGGAGTCGGCGCGAGCGGCATGGTCCCCCCGGCTTGGACCGCCACGGCATTGGCGACTCCCGCACCGGTTGCCGCGAGCGAGGTGTCCGCCGTTACGTCGCGATCGAGATAGTAACTCTCCATCGTCGCGTCGAGTTCGAGATACGGGCGCTGATCAATCGATTTTTTCACCGCCTGCCCCACGCTGAAAAAGATCTGCTTCACCTCCAACCCACCCTCGGGGCGGGAATTCAGCACGTTGACCAGATTGGCGGTGTAGGGAGAGTTCGCGCCTTCTCCATCGAGCGCAGTGGTATTGGCAGCCGTGGAATAGGCGACGATCATGCCGTCCGGCACGTCCTGGATGCTGGCCAACCCGCGGGAGAGGGAGCGCGTCTTGTTCTTGAAGCTGCGAGTCAAAGGATTGTCGCGGCAACAATCGAGCACCACGACATTGAGCCGCGCCCCAGAATCCATCATCGCATCCTTGATGGTATTCAGGTCCATCGTCTTGCGCTTGAGTTCAAAGGACGCTTTCACATCGGCGCCGATCGGCACAAGGTAATTCACGTTTTGATCCTGCAAACCATGCCCCGCGTAAAAGAACCACGCGACATCGCCCTTCTCCAGCGTCTCATTGAATCTGACAAGTGCTTCCTCCATGCCGGCGAGATTCTGGTCGAGCCGTTCGATGACGGTGAATTGCAACGAGCGCAAACTTTGCGCGACGGCGCGCGCATCGTTGGCTGGATTACGCAGCGCCAGTTCGCCGCCGTAGTTTGAGTTTCCGATGACCAGGGCCACGCGCTTGGCGAGGGCCGGTTGAGCGCCCACCACGAGGGCGAGCACGCCGCAAAACACACGCAACAGTTTCATAGTATTTTAAATGAAGGTTGAACCGCTTTGGGCACGCTCTAGGACGAAACCGTTCGCGGCAAGCCGATTTTCGCTCGAAGCGCGGCGATTAACTTTTCGCCAATCTACTGGATGATGCGGCTGAGGTTGGCACCGCGTGTGCTTTTTGATCTCGTATGTTCACTTTCGCCTACCAAGCTCGCGACGCCTCCGGAAAAACCGTCTCCGGCCTTCAGGAGGCGCTGAACGAGGACAATGCCATCAATACGCTGATGTCGCGTGGCCTGATGGTGCTCTCGCTCCAGCAGAAAGCGGGCGGCAAAGCCACGGCGCCCCGCGGCAAGATCACCGAAACCGATCTCGTCCTTTTTACGCGCCAGCTCGCCACGATGGTCGATGCCGGTCTCCCGTTGGTCGGCGGCCTCACCGCGCTCTACGAGCAAGCCGATCCCAAGAAACAGGCCGGCCTGCGCCGCGTCGTCGGCGAAGTCTCTGCGCTCGTGCAGCAGGGCGATTCCTTTTACGAAGCGATCCAGAAGCACCCGGCCGTCTTCTCCCGCCTCTACATCGCCATGGTGAAAGCGGGTGAGACCGGCGGTCTGCTCGCCGAGATTCTCGATCGTCTTGCCTCCTTCCTCGAAGCCGCGTCGCGCCTCAAGAAGAAGATCAAGTCCGCGATGACCTATCCCGTCATCGTCATCTGCATCGCCTTCGCCATTACCACCTTCCTCATCGTCCGCGTCGTCCCGGTCTTCGGCGAAATCTTTGCGGACTTCGGCGCCGAGCTCCCCGGCCCGACCCAGTTCCTCCTCGATCTGAGCGATTTCGTCCGCGGCCAGTGGTACTGGTTGGTCGGCATCATGGCGGGTATCTTTTTCGGCATCAAAGCCTTCCTCAAAACCGAGCGCGGACGGCAGCTCTGGGATCAGTACAAGCTCAAGCTCCCCGTCTTCGGCCCGCTCGTGCACAAGATTTGCATGACCCGATTCGCGCGCACCTTTGCCCAGCTCATCCGCGCGGGTGTGCCGATCCTCGAAGTCATGTCCATCGTCGGCGACACCTCGGGTAACTACGTCGTCGAGCAGTCGATCAAGAAAGTCGGCACCGACATCGAGCGCGGCGACAACCTCGCGGCGGCCCTCGGACGCGAGAAGATCTTCCCACCGATGCTCGTCCGCATGGTCAGCGCCGGTGAGCAGACGGGTAAGATCGACGCCATGCTCGAGAAGATGGCCGACTTCTGGGACGAGGAAATCGAGGCCATCCTCGATGCGCTCACGTCGCTCATTGAGCCGCTCCTCATCTGCGTCCTCGGCGTCATCGTCGGCGGCATCGTCATTGCGATGTTCCTCCCGATCTTCAAGCTCAGCGACGTGGTCTCGAACTCGAAGAACTAAGGTCTCCGCGGGATCAGGGTGCCGACTTGGCGTAAGTCATCGGCAGGAATAACAACAACGCTCCATAGGCGAGCCCGGCGAAAGTCGCGGCTCGCCAGCGTTTTTGGTCCTTGGTGATCCAGGCGATGTGATCGCGCAGCGTGTAAGGCATCCCGACCCAGAACATCGCGAAGACGATCCACACGAAGACGAGCGCGACGAGAAAGAGGCGGCTCTGCTCCGGGCGCAGAAAGGCCGCCTCCAGTAGCGGCTCCCCAGCGAGCAGCACCACCATCCCGAGCGAACGCGCCGCGAGGAACTCGTCCACAAACTTGATCGTGAGCAGCCACGCGACTGGCGTGGCGATCAGCACCACCTGCCGCCAGCTCGTGAATTCACCCAGATCCATGACCCACACGAGGCCGAAGAACCACGCCGCGGCGATCGTCACCAGCAGAAGGCCCCATGCCTTCGAGCGTGGGAAAGCGCGGAGCGACGTCTGGAGAGACGCCGGTTTGGCAAGGGCCAGCGCGTGGCCGGCGAGGAGCAAAAAGCCGACGAGATAAAGCGCCGTCTCCAACTGAAGGGGGTAAATCATGAGCGAGGGCGGGAAGAGAACCGGCATTCCCTCACCCGCTCAAGCGAAATCATGGTCTGCCCCGACGAACCACAGAATCCATTGAACCGCGGAGGCGCGGAGGCTCGGAGGAAGCTGACAGGAACGGAAAGGGGGGAAACAACGGACGAGTCTCTGTCGCCCCCCGTCCTACTTCTCCGCGCCTCCGCGTCTCCGCGGTTCCCCTTAAACCCCCACCAGCTCCGGCGCCGCACCGAGGATCGCCGGATCGCCATAGAGCGAGAAGCCCGACGAGCGCGTGATTGCCACCTCGAAGATCTCCCCGACATGCCGTTCGCCACCCTCGAAGATCACGATTTTATTCCCCGGCGTCCGGCCCGTCAGCGTCGCTGCGTTCGTCTTGCTCCGGCCCTCGCAGAGAATCTCCACGTTCGTCCCCACCAGCACCTCGCCCTTGGCAATGGCCGACGCATCGATCACCCGCAGCAGATCCTGATTGCGCTCCTCTTTCACCGCCTCCGGCACCTGCCCCTCCATCTCCGCCGCCGGCGTATCGCGGCGCGGCGAGTAGCGAAAGATGAAGGCGTTATCGAAGCCGATCCGCTCCACCAGCGCCCGCGTCACCGCGTAGTCCGCCTCCGTTTCGCCGGGGAAACCCACGATCACATCCGTCGTCAGCGCGATGTCCGGACGCGCCGCGCGCAGCTTCCCGACCAGCGCCTCATACTTCTCCGCCGTGTAGCCGCGGTGCATCGCCTTGAGCAGCCGATCGCTCCCGCTCTGCATCGGCAAATGCACATGCGGCATCAGCCGCGGCAGCTCCGCAAAGGCCTGCACCAGATCCTCGCGGAAGCCGATCGGGTGCGGCGACGTGAACCGCAGCCGGCGCAGCCCCGGCACCGCATGCACCGCCTCCAGCAGTTGCACGAACGGCGACTTCCCATCGCGCTTCTCAAACTCGTGCCGGCCAAACAAATTCACGATCTGCCCGAGCAGCGTCACCTCCTTCACCCCCCGCCCCACCAGTTCCTCCACCTCGCGCACGATCTCCCTGATCTCCCGCGAACGCTCCGCCCCGCGCGTGCTCGGCACGATGCAAAACGTGCAGTGCATATTGCACCCCTGCATGATCGAGACAAACGCCGTCGCCTGCTGCGGCTTCAGCACATGCTCGCGGATCGTCTCCTGCGAACCCGCCTCTGACTCCACATCCACGATCGAAAAGCGCTCATCATCCATCAGCCGCTCCCGCAGCCCCCGCTTCCGCTGGATGATCTCATCCACATACTCCGCCACGCGATGAAACTTCTGCGTCCCCACCACCAAATCGACGTGCCCCAGATCGCGCACCAACTCCGCCCCGCGCGACTGCGCCATGCAGCCCAGAAAGCCAAACACCATCTCCGGCTTATTCGCCCGCAACCGCCCCAGCAGCCCCATCTTCCCCAGCGCCTTCTGCTCCGCCATATCGCGCACCGAGCACGTATTGAGCAAAACGACATCCGCCTCCCCCTCGCGCGGCGTTATCTCATACCCGCGCGCCACCAGCATCCTTGCCACCTGCTCGGAGTCGCGCTCGTTCATCTGGCAACCGTAGGTCTTGAGGAATACTTTGGGCATCGGGGCAAAAGGCGGGCGCAGCATCTAACGGCAAACCCGCTCCCGATCAAGCACCGCTCCACGCGCGATCATTGTCGGGCAGGCGCTCCGCCGGCCCCGGCCACCGGAGGCTCGCCCATCCCCACTCGACTCGGGTATGGCGGGGGCTGGACCCCGGAACGGCGGCCACTCAGGTCAGGTGAGGCGGCCACCCGATTCAGGAACGGCGCGTTCCGGGGCGTGGAGCGGCGGCGCGGAGCATCCCCATCCCTGTCATCCTGAGCGCAGCCGAAGGACCTCTGATATCCGCCTTTCCTCACCCGCATGGCTAACCGCACGGAGATCGCTCCGGCAACGGCGCGGCCGAGGAAGAAGGATATTGGAGGTCCTTCGACTCCGCGCCCGCCCACTGGCCCACCGGGCGCTGCGCTCAGGATGACAGCAGGGGGAGGTCGTTGCGCC
>Ga0163144_10014508_pt1 | contig 16349 bp, 19 predicted proteins | sample OliLak19BULKMAT1_FD_123175 | JGI IMG/M metagenome (GOLD analysis project Ga0163144, IMG submission 123175) | Freshwater microbial mat bacterial communities from Lake Vanda, McMurdo Dry Valleys, Antarctica - Oligotrophic Lake LV.19.BULKMAT1 | ecosystem: Environmental > Aquatic > Freshwater >... | reverse complement strand
TTGCCGAAGTCTTTCTTGCTGGCGTACCAGCGGGACTGCCAGTTGCGGCGGACGGCTAGACGGAAACCGATCGGATTGGTTTTTTGGCCCATGGAAGTGAATTACGAGTTGGTGTTGCCGTCCGAGAGGATAATGCGGATATGGGACATTTTCTTGCGGCGAGGCATCGCGGAGCCGCGAGCGCCAGCTTTGAAGCGCTTGAGAACCGGTCCGTTCTCAATGATGGCGCTCTTAACCCGCAGCGTGTCAGCCGACAAATTGTTGTTGTTCTCGGCGTTCGCGATTGCGCTCTTCAGCGTCTTGGCGATCAAACGCGCGGACTTGCGCGGAACGAGTTCGAGATAATCGACGGCTTCCGAAGCCTTGCGGCCTTGGATGGTGCGAGCGACTTCACGTACCTTCTTAGGTGACATGCGCGCGTAGCGAGTGAGGGCTTGAACTTCCATGATAGTAGGGGGGATTCCAGCTGGTGGGCTGGCGATAGCGGTGGACCGAGGTCGCACTCTACCCTTTTGGTTTTTTACTGATTAAGATTTGAGAACTTTGATCGTCGCCAGGTCGTGTGGACGTATCGCCTGCGAGGGCGAGGCGTTGAGGATCAGAGCGGCGCTAAACTGCGGGCGGAGTTCGACGAGGATGACCTCGGCGATCTCGGTCGCGCCGCGGGTCACGCGACAAACCATCCCTTGGCGTAAGCCGGCCTCGTATCCTTGATTCAACACCACAATATCCGCCACGCGTGTCGGCTGAACGGCCAGCACCTCGACCCGTTGCGATGCCTCTCCGGCCTGCACCGAAAACGGCACGGTACCAAGGAGCGCGAAAGCAAAAAGACTGAGAGTGCGAACGAACATCGACAACGAACGTGACGTACCGGCTTAGATCTCCTTGCGGGTCATGCCACCATGGCCCTTGAACACGCGCGTCGGCGAGAATTCTCCGAGTTTGTGGCCAACCATGTTTTCGGTGACATATACAGCGATGAACGCCTTGCCGTTATGGACGCTGAACGTGTGGCCAATGAAGTCTGGAGTGATCGTCGAACGACGTGACCAGGTCTGAATGGGCTTCTTGGCGCCGGCCTTGGTCGCCTTCTCGATCTTCTCGAGAAGGTGATAGTCAACGAAGAAACCTTTTTTGATGGAACGTGCCATGATGCGGAAGGTGAGAGATTACTTCTTACCACGCGGCTTGCGGCCGTTGTGGTGAACGATGATCATGCTAGTCGAGAGCTTGGTCCGGCGACGCGTCACGAGGCCCTTGGCCACTTGGCCCCAAGGCGAAACGAGATGCTGACGACCACCACCACCCTTGGACTTGCCTTGGCCACCACCGTTGGGGTGGTCGACAGGATTCATCGCCACACCGCGAACGGTGGGGCGAATACCGAGCCAGCGGCTCCGACCGGCTTTACCGAGCGACTGCTGATTGTGGTCACCGTTGCCAACCTCGCCAATCGTGGCGCGGCAGTTCGGGTGTAACATCCGCAGTTCGCCGGAAGGCATCTTTAGCGTCGCTTTCCCGTTTTCAACGGCGACGAGTTCAAGACTCGTGCCGGCGGAACGGGCGATCTTGCCCCCACGGCCTGGCACCAACTCGACGCAATGAACGAGCGTGGAGGGCGGGATAATCCCAAGGGGGAAGCTGTTCCCGACGTTAAAATCGTTGGTTGTCGCCTTCGTGGACGCGAAGATGGTGTCACCGACCTTCAGCCCCTTCGGCGCGAGGATGTAGCTCTTCTCGCCATTGGTATAAGCGATGAGCGCCAAGTTGGCCGAACGGTTCGGGTCATACTCGATCGCCTGCACCTTGGCGGGCATATCGAGAACGCTACGACGGAAATCGACGATCCGATAGAGCTGCTTGTGACCACCTCCACGATGGCGCGACGTGACGCGACCATAGACGTTACGGCCACCGGTCTTGTGCTTGGGCTCGGTGAGAGCGCGCTCGGGACGTTTCTTGGAAAGGTCCTTCTGCTTGTTGAGCGAAGTGAAGCGGCCTGACGCGGTCAGCGGTCGAAATGAATGGATAGGCATTTGGATGTCTCCGGTTGGGCGAGTCGTCTTAGACGAGCTCGATCTTGTCGCCGGCCTTGAGGGTCACGATGGCCTTCTTGTAGTCAGAGCCAATGCTCGGACGACCCTGGCGGCTTTTCTTGTTCTTTCCGCGGTAAGTTTGGGTGTTCACGCGGCGTACGGTGACCTTAAAGGTCTGCTCAACGGCTTCAGCGATCTGATGCTTGTTGGCGTGGCCGTACACTTCGAAGGTGTACTGGCCGAGCTCCGACGAGAGCTTGTTAGACTTCTCGGTGAGGCGAACGAGTTTGAGGATCTTGTCGGCTTGCATTAGTTTTTCCCTCCGTTGACACGGGCGAGAATGGTCTCAAGCGCCTTGCTACTAACGATGATCTTAACGTACTGCGCGAGATCGAGGGTGTTAAGCTTGGACGCCTCTTGCAGCGTGACACGCTCGATATTGCGGGAAGCGCGCGCCGTTTCAGCGGCGAACGGGGCGTCAACCAAGAGTACGCGGCCCTTGGGCGCGATGCGGGCGACGAGTTCGTTCACCACCTTGGTCTTCGTGACTTTCGTGTCGAAAGCCTCGATGACAGCGATTTCTCCCGCGGTAGCGCGGTCAAACAGCGCCCGGCTGAAAGCCAGGTTCTTCACCTTGGAATTGATTTTCTTGGAGTAGTCGCGGGGCTTGGGTCCGAAGACCACGCCACCACCGACCCAGAGGGGAGAACGGATCGAACCCGCACGGGCACGACCGGTACCTTTTTGACGCCATGGCTTTTTACCACCACCGCGGACCTCGCCACGAGTTTTCGTGGAGTGCGTGCCTTGGCGGTTGTTGGCGTTGATGGCGACGATCACTTCCTTGACCGCTTGAAGGCCTTTGTCGCCTTCGAAGGTAGGAATGTTAGCGAAGTCTTTTTCGCTGCTCGTCTTTCCGTCGGAACTAAAAACGGTGAGTTTCATGTCTGGGCGTCTCCTTATTTCTTGGCCGCGGGTTTCGCAGCCGGCTTCGCAGCTGGCTTCGCAGCGCCAGCCTTTTTAGCGTCAACCGGTGCAACCGGAGGAGTGGGGAGCGCCCACTGGCCCTTGATGGCCGTGCGGACGAGAACGTCGTCGCCGTTGGCACCGGGAATCGCACCCTTCACGAGGATAAGATTCTTTTCCGCGATGATCTTCACCACGCGGAGGTTTTGAACCGTGCGCTTTTCGCTGCCCATGTGACCAGGCATCGCTTGGTTCTTCCAAACGCGGCCGGGCGTCTGACGCATACCGACGGAACCAATGCGGCGGTGAAACATCGAACCGTGCGAGGCAGGACCGCCTGCGACCCGGAAGCGTTTCACGACGCCTTGGAAGCCTTTGCCCTTGGTGACGCCAATGACGTCAACGAGCTGGCCTTCGGTGAAAGAGGTGGTGTTCACGACATCCCCAACCTTTAAGGTAGGAGTGTCGGTGAGACGAACTTCGGCGAGGACGCGAGGCGCCTGGTCGAGGTTGGCTTTCTTGGCATGGCCAAGTTCGCCGCCGGCGGTGTTTTTGGTCTTCTTTTGCGAGAAGCCAATTTGGACGGCATTGTAGCCATCCGTTGCAACCGTCTTGACCTGGACCACTGCGCAGGGTCCGGCTTCGACGACGGTGACCGGTACGAGCACGTTCTGTGCATCGTAGACCTGGGTCATGCCGAGTTTCTTACCTAAAATTTCGGAGATCATTAGGCTAAGCGGTAGGTGGATAGTTTTCCGTTTAACGGACCTACTTTAGCGGGGGCTTGGCGGTCCCGCGGTGCGGGACACAAGCAACTGCTAACTGTAGATTGAAGTAATCCGGGTGCGGATTGGTCTTCGAGTTACGGGTTAGTGGTTATCTCAAACGTTGATGGTGATATCAACGCCTGACGGAAGGTTCAGCTTCTTCAACTCGTCAACCGTTTGTGCGGTTGGCTCGATGATGTCGATGAGGCGCTTGTGCGTGCGGGTCTCGAACTGCTCCATCGATTTTTTGTCGACGTGCGGAGAACGATTGACCGAGAGCTTCTCGATGCGAGTCGGGAGTGGGATCGGGCCGGAAACGCGGGCGCCGGAGCGCTTGGCTGTTTCGACAATATCCTGCGCCGACTGATCGATTACGCGATAGTCGAAGCCCTGAAGTTTGATGCGAATTCGTTGGCCTTTCATGGCGGAAAAAGAACGGAGGATTAAGTACGAGCTGGGGCTTTCGACGAGGTCTCAACGATTTTCGCGAGCAGCGAATTCGGAACTTGCTCGAAGTGTGAGGGAGTGATCCCGGCGCTGGCGCGCCCCTTGGAGAGGGAGCGAATGTCGGTCACGTAACCGAAGAGCAATTCAAGGGGCACGAACGCATTGATGATACAAGCGCCCGCCTTGTTTTCCATGCCTTGGATTTGACCACGACGACGATTGATATCGCCCATCAGGTCGCCTTGATAGTCTTCAGGAGTGGTGACTTCGACGCCCATGATCGGCTCGAGCAGGATGGGATTAGCCTTCTTCATCGCTTCTTTAAAGCCGAAGATGCCAGCCATTTTGAACGCGAGTTCCGACGAGTCGACTTCGTGGAAGGAGCCATCGATGATCCGCACAATAACGTCGACCACCGGATAACCGGCAACCACGCCATTGTTGCAACCTTCCAGGATTCCTTCCGTCGCCGGCTTGATGAATTCCTTTGGAATTGCACCGCCAACGATCTCATTAATGACTTCAACGCCTTTACCTTTTACGTTGGGCTCGAGCTTGACGACGACGTGACCGTATTGGCCCTTACCACCGGACTGGCGGATGAATTTGCCTTCCGCCTCGGCCAACTTGGTAACGGTTTCACGGTAAGCGATCTGCGGCTTGCCACAGGTAGCTTCGACCTTGAACTCGCGCTTCATGCGATCGCGAATGATGTCCAGGTGAAGTTCGCCCATGCCGGCCAGAATAGTCTGACCCGTATCTTGATCCGTTTTGACCCGAAGCGTGGGATCTTCAGCGACCAAACGCTGCAGCGCCATGCCCATTTTTTCCTGGTCAGCCTTAGTGTTCGGCTCGATTGACATCGAGATAACCGGCTCAGGGAAAGATGGCGGCTCAAGCCGGATGTCAAAGTCATCATCACACAGCGTGTCGCCCGTGATGACGTCCTTCACTCCGACTACGGCGCAGATGTCGCCCGAATAAGCCTTGTCGATTTCTTCGCGCTCGATCGCTCGCATCAACACCAGCCGCGACACGCGTTCAGTGCGACGGGTGCGCGGATTATATACGGCCGTACCCTTGTTCAGGATACCGGTGTAAACGCGCACGAAGACCAAGCGACCCACGAACGGATCGTTCCAAAGCTTGAATGCCAGACCCGCCATCTTGGCTTTGTCGTCAACGACGGCCTCAACGGTCTTGCCATCACTGTCATGCCCCTGCATCGGCGGTACGTCAATCGGGCTGGGCAGATAGTTGACCACGCAATCAAGGAGGCGCTGAACGCCCTTCTTCTTAAACGCAGAACCAGGAACCACGCCGGTGAACTGAAGCGAAATCGTCGCTTTGCGCACGCCGAGCATCAGCTCACTGACGGAAATTTCTTCACCGTTGAGGTATTTCTCAGCGATAACATCATCGAAATCAGAAACCGCCTCGATCAGCTTGTCGCGGTATTCCTTCGTCTGCGCCTTCATGTTTTCCGGCACCGCCGAGGTCACCGGTTCCATCCCGAGAGGATCCGTGGTGTCTTCGAAGATGTAGGCGATATTCTGGACGAGATCGATCAAACCGGTGAAGTTCTCTTCCTTGCCGATGGGAATGAAAATCGGGTGAGCGTTGGCCTTCAGCTTTTCGCGCATTTCAGAAACCGCGCGGAAAAAGTCAGCACCCGTGCGATCCATCTTGTTGATGAAAGCAATCCGCGGAACTTTGTACTTGTTCGCCTGACGCCAGACCGTCTCGGACTGGGGCTGAACCCCAGCTACCGCGCAGAATACGGCTACGGCGCCGTCGAGAACGCGCAGGGACCGTTCGACTTCAGCAGTGAAGTCGACGTGGCCGGGCGTATCGATAATATTGATGCGTTGCTTGATTCCCTTCCACGGACCGCACGAGGCGTTCCACGCACAGGAAATGGCGGCCGCAGTGATAGTGATGCCGCGTTCACGCTCTTGCTCCATCCAATCGGTGACGGTGGTGCCCTCATGGACCTCACCCATCTTGTGCACGGCGCCGGAGTAAAACAGAATGCGCTCCGTCGTCGTGGTCTTACCCGCGTCGATGTGCGCGGCGATGCCAATGTTACGCGTCCACTCGAGCGGGAACGGACGGTCCTTGGAGTTAACCGGAGAGATCTTGGCCTTGTCGGTGACGACAGTAATGGCCGGTACAGCAATAGCAGACATGAGCAAAAGGGGCCGGACTGGTTACCAGCGAAGATGGGCGAAGGCGCGATTGGCCTGTGCCATTTTGTGAGTGTCTTCCTTCTTTTTAACGACGCTGCCAGTATTGTTGTAGGCGTCGATAATCTCAGCGGCGAGAGCGTCCTTCATCGGGATACCCTTGCGGCCGGACGCTGCGTCGACGATCCAACGCAAGGCGAGCGATTCTTGCCGATCAAAGGAAATTTCAACCGGCACCTGGTAAGTGGCGCCACCAACACGACGGCTCTTAACTTCGAGACGCGGACGGGCGTTTTCCAGCGCACCGAGCATGAGATCAACCGGATCACCCTTCTCGAGCTTCTCAGAGACCTTTTCAAACGCACCGTAAACGATGCGCTGGGCAAGATTCTTCTTGCCGCTCTTCATGATGACATTGACGAGGTGGGCAACCAGCGGGCTGCTGTACCGGGCGTCCGGGACGGTCTGGCGTTTCTCAGCTCTGTGACGACGTGACATGGCGAAATCGGATTGAAGAGACGGTTACTTACTTGGCAGCCTTCGGGCGCTTGACGCCGTACTTGGAACGGGAACGACGACGTTTTTCCACGCCGGTGGCGTCGAGCGTGCCGCGCACGATGTGATAGCGCACACCGGGCAAATCCTTCACGCGGCCACCACGCACAAGCACAATGGAATGCTCCTGCAGATTGTGACCTTCATCAGGAATGTAGGAAATGACTTCATTGCCATTCGTCAGACGAACCTTCGCGACCTTACGGATGGCGGAGTTCGGCTTCTTGGGCGTGCGGGTCATGACCTGCACGCACACCCCACGGCGAAAGGGATTACCGTCCAAAGCCGGAGACTTCGACTTGGTGACGACCTTGCGGCGGCCTTTGCGCACGAGTTGGTTGATTGTTGGCATACGAAATAGGGAAACTTACGGTGAAAAGTGGCGAAAAGGGGACGACGCTACTTTCCGCACAAAGCTCCGCAAGAACTTTCTGGCGAAATGTGCGGAATCTCGCGTAACCGCATTCGCAGGGCGGCTTCGCAAGGGGAAAAGGTTCATCGGCGCAGGCCGACAACGCGGGCTCTCGACTAACAGGAGGGTCCACGATTCGATTCGCGCCCGCAATCTCAAGCACGAAGTCGCCTGGTCTCTATAATAGTTCAACTGGTCGAGGGGCTTCGACGGAAAGTCTCTCTCGATCTCACTCAGCCAACCAACGTTCGGTCTATTCTTTCACCTCGAAGGCAGGCAAAGAAAAGCCCGCTCGAAAAGCGGGCGTGGAAGCACGTGGGGCACGCTGTACGTGCGGTTTTGGCGGCAGGACTCCACGCTGGACAGGAGTAAAACCAATCTCACCTGAGATTTGGACTTTCAGGAGGTCGGGCCCGACCTCCGGGCGGGCCGTTGGCAGTCGCATTCACCGAGCGGCCCGCCCGGAGGGCGGGCCCGACCGGCGCAAAAACGTCGGCAGGGCGGGCCAAAATAAAGGGACGGCGATTTCGTAGTGGCCGCCCCCCACCCTGCGCAACGTGGCCTTACTTGCGGCGCAGGAGCGACCCGAGAATCAGGCCAACGCCCAGCGCGAGGCCAATCGACTCATACGGGTACTGACGGATCGTGGTGTCCGCCCGCTGCATGGCCGCTTTGGCTGACTGCATGCCTTGCGTTTGGAGTTCAGCGAGACTGTCCTTCGCTCGTTCCAGCCCTTTCGCGACGCGTGCCCGGGCCTCACGCGCTTTGTCGCTGAGGTCGCCCGCCGTGGCGCGGAGCAAGTCTTCCGAGTCGCTCACCAGCGCCTTCAAGTCCGCCATAACGCGATCACGGGCAGCTTGGCTTTGGTTCATAAGATCTGGGATGTTAGTTTCCATAGGATTAAAAAGCTGATTCAGGATGTTCGCACGCTCGTGAAATGTCAGCGCGCCACCAACTAAGGACACTGAGATCGCGGGCAAGTTGCTGATTTGTAGTCAAAAGATCCATCCGATTGAAGATTGAGTCCCGCCCCAAACACTCACCGGAGCGTCAGATGCGGAGTGTCGGAAACGACGGGCCCCCGCCATGACGATGGGCCGGCACGCACGCCCCGGAGAAGAGGAGTAATCTGCCGGCAAATCCGCAGATGACAAAACGCGGCTTTGCGCTCGCAGCGGTTTACGTTACGGTGAGCGCTCATGTCCGGCGATCTCTCTGAACTGTACCAACAGGTTATCCTCGACCACAATAAGCGGCCGCGGAATCGCGGCAAGCTGCCGACCGCGAACCGCGTTGCCCACGGCGACAACCCATCGTGTGGCGACCAGTGCAACGTTTACCTCCGAGTTGACGGCGACCGGATCGCCGAAATCTCTTTTGACGGCTCCGGCTGCGCCATTTCCCAAGCCAGCGCCTCGTTGATGACAACTCAGGTGAAGGGAAAAACTGCCGCGGAGGTCGAAGCCCTGTTTCAGGATTTCCACAAGATTGTCACGACGGGTGAAACCCCGGAGGAGATCAGTGACCTCGCCGCATTCGCCGGAGTGCACACCTTCCCGGCACGGATCAAATGCGCGACGCTCGGCTGGCACGCCACCTTGAGCGCCTTAAAAGGCGATCCGACGCCGACCACCACGGAAAGCCACACCGACTAGGCCGGCCTGCGACGGTCTACCGCAGGTCCTTTCCCATCGCACCGGCCCGCTCGCGAAGTTGACGGTTATGGGTTGCTTGCCGGGTTTCCTGCTCTGGGCGTTTCTTCTTTTCTGAAGTTTCTACTTTTCCGACTCCATGTCTCCTTCCTGGTCCACTGTCCGCGACGACTTTCCCGCCTTGCACCAGCTCGTGCACGGAAAACCGCTTGTGTATCTCGACAACGCCGCGACCGCGCAAAAACCGCGCAGCGTCATCGATAAACTTTCCCGTTTCTACGAGATGGATAACGCCAATGTGCACCGTGGACTGCACGTTCTCTCCAATCGCGCCACCGAGGCCTACGAAGGAGCCCGCACCCGCGTCGCGAGGTTCATCAACGCCGCTGATCCTGCGGAAATCATCTTCACCCGCGGCACCACCGAATCGATTAACCTCGTTGCGGCCAGCTGGGGCGGCGCCAATCTAAAACCGGGCGATGTGATCCTCCTCACCGAAATGGAGCATCACTCCAACATGGTGCCCTGGCAGCTAATCACCCAACGCACGGGAGCCAAGCTCCGCTACCTTCCCGTCGTCGGCGCCAACGTCGAGGGCGGTCTTGATCTGGCTCAGCTCGATGCGCTGCTAACCCCGGAAGTAAAGCTCTTCGCCTTCACCCACGTGTCCAACACCGTGGGCAACGTAAACCCCGCCGCCCACCTGTGCGCTCAGGCCCGCGCGAAAGGCATCCTCACCTTGGTGGACGGCGCCCAATCCATCGGCCACATGCCGGTCGATGTCCGCGCCATCGGCTGCGATTTCTACGCCTTCTCTGGTCACAAAATGGCCGGAGTCACCGGCATCGGCGCGCTCTACGGGCGTCGCGCCCTGCTCGATGCCATGCCGCCGTACCAAGGCGGTGGCGGCATGATCTCCGTCGTCGATTTCCACGCCGCAAAATGGAAACCCACCCCGGAGCGTTTCGAAGCCGGCACGCCGAACTTCGCCGACGCTGTCGCCCTCGCCGCCGCGTGTGACTACCTTGACGCCCTCGGCCGCGACGCCATCGCCCGCCACGACGCCGCGCTCGGCAAAATCGCCTATGAAAAACTCTCCGCGTTACCAGGCATCCGCATTCTCGGTCCCAAATCCGATCGCGTCGGGATCACCAGCTTCTCGTTTGAGGACGTACACGCCCACGACATCGTGACCTTTGCCGACGAAGACGGACTCGCGCTCCGTGGCGGACATCACTGCAACCAGCCCTTGATGCGGAAGCTCGGCCTGACCAGCACCACGCGCGCGAGTTTCTACGTCTACAACTCCGAGCAGGAAATCGATACTCTCGTGAAAAGCCTGCAGCGCATCCTGAAATTCTTCGGCGCCGCCTGACGACCGGGAATTCACCTCTTGATACCAATCGCACACGCGATTTGGACTCTTCCGAGCGTAGGGCCCGACCTCCGGGGCGGGCCGTTGGCAGTCACATTTTCTGAGCGGCCCGGGTCTAGCCCTACCGGCGCTGCCGCGCCCAATGTCAAAATCACGCCGACTGGTGGTATGACTTCGCGCATGCTACCGCGCCTCGAAGGTGCCGTCGGCTCGTTTGCTCACCAGGCGCTTCAATTCGAGCATCATCAAGGTCGCCGAAATTTGCGCCGCGGAAAAGCCGGTCGCCGCGGCCAGGGCATCGGGCCCCAGCATTTCGCCGCCGGTGAAACAGCCGAACACTTTCGCCTCTTCCTCGGTCAGCGATGGGGCTAAACGCGATGGCGCATCTCCGCCTTCTGAGCTCTCCGCACTCGTTCCGGCTTTTTCCGGGATTCGCGCCGGACGCAGCCCGTCGAGGTAGCTCAACTCGGACAGCAGGTCGTCGATGCTGGTCATCAACGTCGCTCCGTCGCGAATCAATTGGTGACACCCCGCACTCGTGCTCTGATCGATTCGACCGGGCACGGCGAAGATCAAACGTCCGTGCTCGCCGGCAAAGCGCGCCGTGATCATCGCGCCTCCGTCCACATCGCTTTCGACCACAATGATCGCTTCGCACATGCCCGCGACGATCCGGTTGCGCATCGCAAACGACTGCCGGTCCGCGCGCCGGCCAAACGGAAATTCCGAGTACACCGCGCCGTCCGCTTCGATCCGCCGGTACAAATCAATGTTCTCGGGCGGGTAGATGATATCGAGCCCCGTGCCGATGACCGCGACGGTCTTTCCTCCCACCGACAACGCGCCGTCGTGCGCGGCCGTATCGATGCCTCGCGCCAGTCCACTCACGACGCAAAAGCCCAGTCGCGCCAGGTCCGCCCCAAATCGTTTCGCCGTCGCGAGCCCATATAGCGTGGTGCGCCGACTGCCGACGATGCCCACGCACGGGTGCGTGCAGTCGTACCGGCCTTTCCGATACAGCCCGATCGGCGGATCCGAAATTTCCTTGAGCAGCCGCGGATACGCCGCATCGCGGGTCGTGAGAAAATCCGCCGCGCTGCGCGCCATGCGTTCCTCCTCCCGCGCGAGATCCACGTGTTCGCGCCATCGCCCAATCGTATCGGAAATCACCGGACCCACGCCCTTCACGCCTTCAAGCCGCCGACGTTCCGTCGTGAATACCGCGCGCGGATCACCGCCCAGTTCAGCGAGCAGGCGATTGAGCGTAATCGGCCCGATGTTGGGAAGGGCGTTCAGGACGAGAAACGCCTGCCGCTCGGTCAATTCACAGCTCATGGGCCGACTCTCGAAGCGCGGCCGGAAGAAAGTCGAGCAGTTGAGTCACCGTAACTGCGGTGGAACCCTGCGCCCGCGCCAGCAAATCCGCCGCCCGCCCATGCCACACGACGCCCTGGGCCGCTGCGAGGGCCGGATCCGCGGGATGTTGCGCCAACCGCCCGCCAATCAAGCCGGCGAGCACATCCCCGCTGCCCCCGCGCGCCAGGACGGCCCCCCCAAAAAACGAATGGTACACGACAGGATCGGACCCGGCGTCTACTTCCGCGCCAGCCGCGATCCGCGTTACCGGTCCTTTCAAGACGACCGTCGCCCGGGTGCCCCGCGCAAACTCCCGCAGCTCCATCCCGTCCGCAATCCGCGCAAATTCGCCCGCGTGGGGAGTCAACACGCGCAACGCACGTCCCGCCCGCACGATCTCGGGCTGCAGGGCGTCGGCGTCCAGAACGAGCGGTACGGGCGAGGTCTCGACCACGTTGCGCACCAGCGCGAGCGTTTCCCGTTCACGGCCAAGCCCCGGCCCAAGCACGACACACGTGGCGCGTTCCAGGCGCTCGCGCAGGAGGTGTTCACCTGCCAAAGCCAGGCTGCCGGTCGGCGTTTCCGGCCAACCCACCCACATCGCCTCCGGCGCCCGCGCCGCGAAGTTAGCGACGAGTGACTCCGGCACAAACGCCGTCACCAGCCCCACCCCGCTCCGAAGTGAAGCCAGCACGGTCATCAGCACCGCACCGGGAAACGAGCCCGAACCACCCATCACAAAAACATGACCGTAGGTGCGCTTATCCCCGCGCGAGGGCCGCAGCTGCGCGAGCGGCGCCAGCACCCGAGCTAACAGCACGCGATCCGTACTCCTATCCACACCGCGGAAAAATCCGAGATCCAGATACCGCACCCGCCCAGCCTCGGGCGCATCCATCACCGGCGATTTCACTGAACCGGTCGCATAAGTGAAATCGGCCCGAAACAAACCTGCGCTCGGCAGATCCACCGCCGCGCGCAGCCGAAAAGTCCGGGTGTTCACGGTGCCCAGCAGGGCGGCGACCTCGGCCGCCGCGGGCGGACGAAATTGAAAACCGAATACGCCATCGAGGCAAAGCTCCGCCGCGGCCGGCAGATCGGTGAGCGTAATCGTTTGCACGCGATCCGATGCCAACTGGGCCAACTCGCGCCACGCTCTCGCGGCCAGCGGGCGCAATGCCTTTTCGCCGAAAACGAAGAGAACTTTCGCCGTCGCCTGAGGATGGGTCGTCAGCAGGGCCTGCGTGGCGATAAGGGCATCGCCGCCATTGTGGCCTTTGCCGATCAGGACCACCATACACCCGTGCGGCGCAAATCCGCCGATCTCCGCAAAATCAGCCCGGATCGCTTCCGCCACGGCTCGGCCGGCGCGACCCATCGCGATCCATTCCTGGGCCTCGTCACTCTGAAAGAGAGCCGCTTCCATCACCTTGGCCGCTTCGCAACTCAGGATGGGATGACTGGCGGCGAGCATGGAAAAACTAGTTCCGGCGCAGTTCACTGGCAGACGGACCGGGCTCGAACGCCGGCAACACCCGCTCGCCGCTCGGCGGCGTGACCGACGGACGCGGAACGTTCACCGCGGGCGCGTCGGGAGACGAAAACCTCGGCGCCGTTGGGCGTGGCGCCGGCTCGCGGGCGCGCTCGCTGCGACCATGTTGACGCCATTCCTGATACTCGGCTTCGGTTTCGGTGAACAACAACGGCGACTCCGGCATCGGTTTGCCGCGCTCGACGATGCGGCGCGTGAGGGCCGGAATGGTACGGAAATAGAACCCGTTCCCCGAACGGAGCACTTCGTAGAAATCGCTGTAGCTCTCGCGATGCGAATTCCACAGCGCGACCTCCGAGAACCCGTCGGTCCACGAAGCATATTGGCCCCATTCGGCAAAGACTGCCTCGATCGTCGTGAGTTGCGGTGGCGGCGCAGGCTCGGTCCGCTTGGGTGATAGCGGTGCGAGCGGCGGAGGCGGGCTGACGGGCGGCGTTTTCCGCAGTGGCGGCAACGCGATCACCGTCAGAATTCCGAGCCCGAAACCGAGCATGATCCACGACGGCGTCTTCGACATCTTCGAAGGCGAGAGCGGATAGCTCTTTGGCGGAACCTCGGGATCATCTTCCATTTGGAAAAGCGACACAGAAATCAGGCGCGCACAAGTGCGGCGACCGCCATTGCCACCGTATCCGTGTGCGAGAGGCTCACGTGCACATGGGTCGCACCGACGTGGCGCAGCAGGGCTTCCCCCTTTTCGTCCAAGCGAACCAAAGGTTGGTGGCGTGGACCGTGATAGATGGAGACCGAGCGCCACCCGAGTTCGGCCCCGATGCCCGTCGAGAAACATTTTGAAACCGCTTCCTTCGCGGCGAAGCGAGCGGCGTAGTGCTTGTGCGGGTACTTCATGGCAGAGCAATAGGCCCGCTCCTCTTCGGTAAACACCCGCTGCAGAAACCGTTCACCCTGTCGCTCCAACACCCCGCGCACGCGCTCCACTTCAATGATGTCAGTGCCGATGCCGATAAGAATGCCGCCGGGCGGAAGTGAAACGTCCATGTTGAAGTTAGAGGCCACACCCGGATCGCCGTGATCGATCGGCAGCGTAGCGGAAGCTCGTGCGATTACGGCCGAAGCCCGCGCTTGGCAAAATAAAATCTCAGGTCCTGTTTTCCGGCGGAGGAGGTGTCCCAGCGGTGCAATTCGACGGCGATCCCTCGCGACGGAGGCCGTTACGCTGCGGGCCGGTTCATTTTCCGCTTTCAACCATCACACTATCCCCGTTGGTTCCCCCGATGCCTCCGGAGCCCGCCAAGCGCGAAAACTTGATTCTGAACCTGGCCTGCAACCTGGCTATTCCGACGTTTGTGCTGATGAAGCTCAGCACCGAGGACCGCCTCGGGCCGCAGTGGGGCATGATGGTCGCGCTGCTGTTTCCGTTGGGTTATGGCGTTTACGACCTCATCAAGCGGAAGAAGACGAACCTGTTTTCCATCATCGGCATCGCGAGCGTTCTGCTCACCGGCACGATGAACCAGATGAAAGCAGATGGACTTTGGTTCGCCGTCAAAGAGGCGGCGATCCCCACGCTGTTCGGCGCGGCCGTACTGATCTCGATGCGCACCAAACGCCCCTTGGTGCGCGAGCTGCTCTGGAACGACCAAGTCATCGACACCGCGCGCGTTGATTCCGTCCTCGAGGAACGCGGCCAGCGCGCCGAACTCGACCAGCTCTTGCGCCGCGCCAGCTTCGGCTTGGCCGCTTCGTTCCTGCTGAGTGCGATTCTGAATTTCGCGCTCGCGCGTTACCTGCTGAAAAGCCCCGCCGGCACGCCGGAATTCAACGCCGAACTCGGCAAGATGAATGGACTTAGCCTGCCCGTGATCATGCTCCCGACGATGATCGTGACCATGGTGGTCTTCTGGAGGCTGATGAACGGATTAACGCGCCTCACCGGCTTGGAAGTCGACGAGATCTTCCGCGGGGGTGCGAAACCGAAGTCGAGCTCCTGAGCCATTCGCGTCAGCAGCGGCCAACCGGTGCACCACTGATCTTCACTGATCAGCACTGATCAATCAGCCGGGGACTCGCCCCTGGGACCGCGGCCGCCCCCGGCCGCATCCGAAAAATGCAGGCGAAGCCCGCCTAGTCATTCGTAGTGGATCGAGATCCCAAACCGGGCCCGCATCCAGCCTACCCGCGTTGGCTGATCGGCACGTAATCCCGCTTCGTCACCCCCACGTAAATCTGGCGCGGCCGGTAGATGCGTCCCTTCGGATTCGAGGCGACTTCCTTCCAATTGGCGATGTAGCCCGGAGCGCGTCCGATCGCGAACATGGTCGTAAACATGTTCATCGGAATGCCGATCGCGCGCATGATGATACCGGAGTAGAAATCGACGTTCGGGTAGAGTTTCCGGGAAACGAAATAATCGTCCTTCAGCGCGGCCTGCTAGAGGTTTTTGGCGATGGCGAGCAAGGGGTCGTTGATCCCGAGCTTTTGCAGCACGACATCGCACGCATCGCCGATGAGCTTCGCGCGTGGATCGAAGTTGCGGTACACGGCGTGACCGAAACCCATTAATCGATTGCTCTTCGAGCCCGACTTGGCCGCCGCAATGAAACGCGTACCGTCGTCACCTTCGTCGTGAATGGACTGCAGCATCTGCATCACGGCGACGTTAGCGCCGCCATGCAGCGGTCCGGAGAGCGCGCACACCCCGGCTGAGATCGACGTGAACAAGTTGGCCGCGCTCGAACCGACCATGCGCACGGTCGACGTGGAGCAGTTCTGCTCGTGATCGGCGTGCAGGAGGAGCACGAGGTTCAACGCCTTCGCCACCTCGGGCGCCGCGTTGTAATCCTGATACGGCTCCGAGAACATCATGTGCAGGAAGTTCTCCGCGAACGGCAGCTCCTGCTTGGGAAACATGAACGGCAGCCCGTGCGTGTAGCGATAGATCATCGCCACCATGGTGCGGATCTTCGAAATCGCGATGGCCGCCGCGAGGTCGAAGTTCTTCAGGTCTTTTTCGAAATTATTGGTCGCGAGGTCCGGATGATACGCCGGCAGCGCGCTAACCATCGCCGACAACATGGCCAT
>Ga0163144_10014507_pt1 | contig 16350 bp, 11 predicted proteins | sample OliLak19BULKMAT1_FD_123175 | JGI IMG/M metagenome (GOLD analysis project Ga0163144, IMG submission 123175) | Freshwater microbial mat bacterial communities from Lake Vanda, McMurdo Dry Valleys, Antarctica - Oligotrophic Lake LV.19.BULKMAT1 | ecosystem: Environmental > Aquatic > Freshwater >... | reverse complement strand
TTATCGGAGAGGCCATATGATTCTTGTACAAGCTCACGAGCCTGATCGCTGATTGGGCTGAGCAAACGCATGAGTGCTGCATTCGTCTGTGATGCGCTGCGTCCAATTTCCTGTTGAGTGCGTTCAATCGAATCAAGCTGCGCCTTGAATGTCGGGCTGGTCAGCTTGGGGCGCACAACCCGTGGCGTTGGTGCAACCTGAAACTTGAGTGCTGGATCGCGAGCACCAATATAGACCATGGCGGCATAGGCGAGTAGGCCAAGTGGTAACAGCCAGATCGCGATGATGGTTCCACATACTAGAGCAACGACAAGAACGATCAGTGCAAGCGGCTGGAGTGCTGCACGTCCATAGGCAGGGTTTGGGTTCATGATTTGTGCCTTATTATAGCGAGACAGGCATTGCAAGAACAAATGAACATTGAACACTGTGGCGCTTGCTCAGTCGTTAGTATACGCCTGAACAGATGTGTACGTAATCGCTCTGTTAGAAGAACGTCGCAATATTCCGATAGACCTGTGTGATGCTTCCTGGTTCGTTTGGCTTGGCGACATAACTCTTCGCGCCCGAAGCGGTGGCGATATCCTTGAGCAGATTCACATCTGCATCGCCGCCAAATGCAATCGTGAAGACCTTAATACTCCGGCCCTCAGTGTTCTTTTGGAGTAGTGCTGAGATTTCCGAAGGGCTTGATGTACTCTTGTTATCGAGGCCATCAGTTAGCATCACAATAGCGCGAATATGTTGGCTTGCATCTATTGCGTTCAGCTTCTGATATGCTTCCTTCACTGTATCGAGCAGCCGTGTTCCACCCTGTGGCACTAATCCGCTAATACGATCTAGGAGTTCTGCTCGTTTCGGCCCAACCGGCGACATGGGGCTGAGTTCGCTGGCTCTATCACTGAAGATGGTTAGTCCAAGCTGATCATCCTCGGCGAGTTGGTTCACAAAATCGCGAAGCGCAGCCTTGGCCTGTTCCAGGCGGCCTTCGTCCTCCATGCTACCCGAAACATCAAGAACGACTTGCACATCAACGCGCTTTTTGTTTTGAACCCAGATTTTGCCGATGGCATCAATCACATCGGCACTCGGTACTTCCAGGAGTGTTTTTGGTTGGAGTGGATCGACACCATTTGTAGCATCGATTGGTGCAGCGATTGGAACAGATGGGTCGGCTGGGCGAAACCCATTCTTAAGCGCAAGTTCCTGTTGTGGTTTTGCCAGCAGGAAATCACGGAACGCCTCGGCCCCTGCATGTTGATCGGCACTCACCCAGGGTGCATCCAGAATGGCATACGGATGATCGCTCCAGAAGGTGCCTTCACGTGGGTAGATAGCGACGACTGGTGTTCCAAGATTTGGATAGAGGGTCTTGTCGTGGGATTGGATCACCAGATTTTCGTAGAGTACAGCAGCCGAGAGGTAACCAGGGCCGCGATTGAACATTTGATCGGCAAAGAAACCGGTGCTCTCGCCATAATGAATAACACCGCTTTCCACAGCACCAAGGAATGCGGCAGTTTCAGGCTTATTGACATCAGCAACCGTTAGCCCACGGGTCTTATTGGTAGCGGCATAGACCGTCGCAATAATGCTGGTGATGCCACTATTTGAGTAATCCGGGTGGGTATGGCCAAACTGGAAAGCTCCCCACTCCGGGCGCCCATAATCGGCCCAGGTCTTGCCACTCTTGGCCAGTTCGCCAATATCGGTCCAGCCAAGTTGTTTATCGGGCCAGCCGAGTGCGCGGGCCATCGGTTCCCACATGGCAATCACAACTGGGCTGAGCAGCAGGCGTGGCGGATCAGTGCCGATCAACTTGGCACCATTATTCTGTGCCGCCCAACGCTGATTAGCGACGGGAACCAGGATTGCGCTTGCAGGGCTCCAAACGGTTGGTTTGATCGTGCCACTGAGAATCTGATTGAGTGAGTCGTTCGAACCCATTGGTGTGGCTGTCACAAAAATTGGTTTGCCGCTGGCTGTCTTCTTATTCTGGCTGTTAAAATCCTTGGTGACAGCTTCCATCCAGATTTGTTTTTCGCTGCCATAGGCAACCGTGACTTCAATTGCACCAGCGGGTGGTCCGCCTGGTGTACCAGAAATGCCAGGAATCTGGCTACCGCATGCGTTAAGCATCGCAGCCAGGAAGGCCAGGAGTATGACGAATTTTGGGCGTTTACGCATTATTACTCTCCATGATGGCGGGAGAAACCGTCACCGATTAATCTGGCGGCGCCAGAGATCCAGTAGCGTGCTAACAACATCACCGGTTGGCGTCTGAACCTGTTGGGCGATATCGACCTTCACGCCATACGTTTTATATTTATTGAACGGGTTATTGGCATCGTTCGTTAGCAGCGGCACATTTGGATCAGCTGGCCGAAATCCATAGGATTGGAGTGCTAGTTCCTGGATCGGGCGCGAAAGTAGGAAATTGCGAAATTGGACTGCCGCAGCCCGTTGCTCTGGCGTTGTCCAGGGGGCATCAAGTACCGCATACGGATGATCGCTAAACATTGTCGCGGGTGGATAATAGATCTTGATATCCTGGCCCCAACGCCCTTGTGCTGCCTGAATATTCTCGATCGCGACATTCTCATACACTGCAACGACATCGTATTTGCTTGGGCCAAACTGAACCATGTTAGTCATGAATGTGCCGGTACTATCGCCAAACTCGAGAACGGCTGTTTCGACTTCGAGCAGCCACTTCTGGAAGGCCGGATCGGTGATATCCGCCGACGTGAGGCCGCTGCTCTTATTATGATAGGCATAGGCCAGTAGCATGAGCGTCTGAGCGCCGCTATTCGATGTCAGCGGTGAGGTGTGGCCAAATTTGACGAAGCCCCATTGTTGCGCCTGGGTATATTCAGGCGAGCCAACCGCAAAGCCACGTTGTTCAGCGACACCAACCCAACCTTTTGGGTTTGCTAGCGCACGATGGAGTGTATCCCAGAATGTGCTCGTGTCGTCGCCCCACAACACCCTGGCGCGTTGTTCCCATGCCACAATCACAAGTGGCGTTAATGCGAGTGGTTGGGGAGCGGCATCGCCAGCGGCAATGATGTTTGGTTGATTGGGGTGGCGGGCGGCCCATTCGGTGCGGAGGAGTTCGACCCACATACTGCTGGCGGGGCTAATTACGGTTGGTTGGCCATCCTCGCCCCATTGCTCCTGTGCCGTACGCAGGGGAATAGCACGGGAACCGATTCCGCGTAATTCGACCTGGATCGGTCGACGGCCCTCGCGTGGGTTGGTGGCTTCAAAACGCTTTACCGCATCTTCCAGCCATTCCTTTTTTTCGGTCCCATACCATATATTCACGATCACAGGTTCGGCAGCAGGGCCGATTGCGATTGGAACGGGTACATAGCCAATCGGCCCGAACGTGACGCTGGCGATTACCGCAACCAGGGCAATCGCCAGATAACCAAATCCGATCAGGCGGGTGATGTTTTTCATGCGGGCGCATAGCTCCCTTATTATCTGAATGCTCTAGAAATAGCGACTGAGATTATCGAAGATCTGGCCAATATCGCCGGAACTGCCCTTGACCAGAATAGTCCGCGAGAAATCGACGATCTGCTGGAGTGCAACGGTATCCGCATCGGCACCATAGGCCACCGGGAAGATACTAATGTTGGATTCCTGGAAATCCTGCTTGAGTTGATCGATTGTCACAGTGCTGGAATTGTCCTGCCCATCACTGAGCAGCACAATCGCTTTGATCCGTTCATCACCGATAGCAGGGAGATCTTCCAGCGCTTGTTTACCGGCGATCAGGCCATCAAAGACAGCAGTTTTGCCTTCGGCCTGTAGGCCCTGAATAGCGTCGCCGAGTCTGATGCGGTTCTCACTAAGCAATGTTGGTGGTACAAGCAGCGTCGCACTTGATGAGAAGACGACAAGGCCAACCCGATCTTCGGGCAGAATTCGTGCAAGAAAAGTCTCTAAACCGGCCTTGGCCTGCTCGATTTTATTATCATCGTTCATGGAGCCAGAAATATCGACAACCAGCAGAATATCGGCACGCTTGCGGTTCTGTGCCCAAACACTTTTCGCAGTGACAATTACCTCGGCTGGTGGAATCGGTAGGACGCTCTGTACACCCTGTGGTTGTACACCAAAGGCTGGGCTGATTGGATCGGCGAGTGGCACATTCACATTCGCTGGCCGAAAGCCATAGCTCATGGCGAGTTGCTGGCTTTCGGGTGTGAACAGGAAATTATAGAATGCCTCGGCTGCCTTGCGCTCCTCTGGCGATGCGCTCGACATAACAATAAATGGATTATCGTGCCAGAAGGTTCCTTCGCGCGGGTAGATTGCGACGAGAGGTGTTGATGGGTTCTTATTCTTATTGAAATCGATCAGCGTAATTTCTTCCATTGGGAAGGCCGAGATATAGCTCATGCCAAACTTCTGCATGTTATCGCTGAACACCAGGGTATTATAGCCATAGTGCTTGATACCCTTGCCAAGATCACGGATAAATTGCTGGCTCTTGGGATTCTGAATATCGGCAGTGGTCAAGTCGCGCTGTTTGCCGACAGCGGCATAGAATTCGGCCAGAAGAGTGGAGAGCGCCGACGTACTGATTTCGGGGTCGGTATGGCCCCAGGTGAAGCGGCCCCATTCGGGGTGCCCATAGCTACCCCAGCCCTTTGGATCATTGATCAGCGCCAACATGTCGGACCAACCAATCGCCTTGTTTGGCCAACCGAGTGCCTCGGCCATTGGTTTCCACATCGAGATCACAACTGGTGTGAGCACCAGCGACTGATTCGAAACAGCAATATTCTGATTGCCCGTTTCGTATTTGAGCACTTCCAGCCATGTGGAGGCCGATGGCGACCAGACGGTTGGCTTGAGGCTGCCATTCTTGATTTCGGTGCGGGCAGCACCGCTAGATTTGTTCACCCCTTCAACAAAGGCGACCTGATCGCCAATTTTTGTGCGCGAATTATTGAAGACAGTGATACGTTCCTTCAGCCAGGTTTCTTTTTCTGGGCTGTAGGCAATGGTGATCTTGAGCGCATTTGATGGTGGTTGGGGCGTGCCATTGCTGCCATTCCCGTTGCTATCGGTACAAGCAGCCAGAATCGGTAGCAGGAACAAAAATAATAGAGGGGCTGATATTCGTCGCATTGGTCTGGCTCCCTTATTCCCGGATGAACGCTGAATGCTAAATGCCATGCCTCGTATGATTACATACTGGTATTGTACAATAGACGCAAACCTATAAAATGAGTTGCAACGAACAATCATGGATGATCATGGAGTTCGTTTGAACAACGACAGAAAGTGACGATCATGGCTACACTTCCCATCCCATCAATACTTGGCCCTGATCTTGCCGAAGTTGAGCGTGCAATTGCCGAACGCCTGCACCGGCGGCCAATGGTCGAGCAGATTGCGGCACCCTATGCACAGACGAGTGGCCCACGTCTTCGTGCAGCATTGGTTCTGCTCTCTGCACAGATCGGCAATTACCAGCTTGATCGAACGATCCATGCGGCAACGGCAGTCGAACTTATCCAGGCCGCTTCACGAATGCACGATAGCTTGGTTGATCCATTAGCCCGGCGACACGATGCTGTTTCGGATTGGCCAGGAATGTATGGCAATGTCGCTCTCATGGTTGGCGATTACCTGTTTGCACTCGCAGCCTCCGAGATGGCACTTGCGCCAGATGCGCGGATTATTGGGTATTACTCACGCAGCGTGATGGCCTTTTGTGAAGCAGCACTCCTTCCAACACGAACGCTCGATCCAATTATTGCACGTCAGCAGTACTTCGATGGTATCGGGCACAGCTCCGCTGTTCTGGTTGAATCTGCCTGCAAGGCTGGTGCTGTGTGCGGCGAACTCACCAGTGAGCAGATCGACGCATTGGGCCGCTTTGGGTATGCCCTTGGCCTTGCATTACGAATTAACGATGATGTTCTGGCCTTCCAAGCAGATGATTCAGTAGCGCTGCATAGCGGCAGTATCACCCTGCCATTGATCTACGCAGCAGAAGCGAATCCGTCGCAGGGTATTGCGTTCTTGGAGCAGGATGCACACACAATCGTATCCGAAGTGCGGCGTTTGGGCGGGGATAGGCTAGCAATGGCCGAAGGGTATCGCTATGCTGAACAAGCTATGGAGCATCTTATGGCATTACCGGAGGTTCCTGCACGGCATGCATTGGCAGCGATTACGGAAGCTCTACGATCCAGTTGATGTATATTTGCTGACACCAACCCGCCAGAATCCCAATGCAGCGAGGAAGAACAGGGTGGCGGCGAGCGGGGCGGCCCATGCCGCTGCTGCCGGTAGCCCATTGGGATCGCTGCGCCCCAGGATGAGCAGGCCGGCTGGGTAACTCGCAAATGCGACCGGCACCACAAATAAGAACACGCCCCTGATCCATTGGTTGAAGATACTCTGAGGATAGCATGTCATCTGTTGACCACCGGCAGTGAAAATATTGATGATCTCTGGAGTCTTGACCGTCCAGAAACACATGGCTGCGCCAATCATGAGGATGGCGATGAAGATCACGGCTCCCGAGGCGATTGTGACGGGAATGACCAACAGCCGTTCGGGTGTCCAGACGATATGTAGCGATGTGAGCGCATAGATAAGCACTGCTGCTCCCTGGAATGTTCGCCCGAGCCGCCGCAATTGGAAATCCGAACACAGCACCTGGAAGAAACTCCCAAGTGGGCGCGTCAGCACCACATCAAAGTTACCCGTTTGAATCAGAGTGTCACAGCGATCAAAGCCACGCCCGGCCATTTCTGCAATGCTATAGGCGATTGAACTAAGCCCATACAGCAGCGCAACCTCTGCAATACCCCAGCCACCAATTGATTGAAAGCGCGAGAGCAACACGAATGTGACCGCAAACTCGATCCAGGTGAGCAGCCCAAATCCGGCCATATCCAGCCAGAAGGAGAGTTTGTACTGCATCTGGGAGCGGATACGGGCACCAATCAAGCGGAAGTAGAGGCTAGTCATTCTTCTATTCCTTGATTGCCGATTGTTTGATTGCCGATGGATAATCAATAATCAACAATTGCTCATCTGCAATATACTATCCACCCTGGATGACGATTTTCCGCATGGCTGCCCGCATTTGTACAAGCGCCATGCTGGTTAGAATAATTGCCCAACAGGCTTGTAGCGCCAATGCCTGGGCGAGATGAACGCCCTGGAGTTTGCCAAGAAAGATTTCAATTGGCAGCCCGGCCACAGCCTGAAATGGTAAGAAACTAGCAATACTGGCCAGCCAGGGTGGGAAGAAGGCCAGTGGGATCAGAAAGCCAGAGAAGAACATGGTCACAATGCTGCCGACTGTCAGTATGCCGCTATCATCGAGCAACCAAAAGGCACTGGCATTCAGCAGGAAGCCATATGCTGCTGAGATCAGTACGGCAAAGATGACCGAGATCGTGATCGCTGGCAGAGCTGCGAGTGCTGGCAATCGTGCCCCGAAGTACAAAATCCCGATCAGGTAGGTCAAACTGCCGCGCATCAGCAGATTAAACAGCCGATCACCAAGTTGCTGGCTGAGCCAGTAGGCATAGAAATTCCAGGGTCGCATCAGATCAACAGCAACATCACCGCTGCGAATAGCCCGTGAGAGATCACCTGTTACCCAGGCACTGCCAACAGAAATGAGTGCCTGTGCGGCCCACAGATAGCTGATCGCATCACCGGCATCATAGCCAGCCATACGTTCGCGCCCCTGATAGGCGGCCATATAGATCGAAGAAAGCATGGCTCCGAAGAATGCATTGGTCAGTAGGCCGCTCAGGAACGAGATTCGGTAGGTGGTGGCCCGCCGAAAGGCCCGTAGCGCAACCTCATAGTAGAGCCGCATTTGCCACCCTTTTGCTTACGTGATTGTGTGGAGGCACAAGGGTAGCATGGGCCTGGGGATTGGGGATCGGCCTTGGGGCGTAACCTCACCCCGGCCCCTCTCCCGCCGGAAGAGGGTGCCTGCAGGGCGGGGTGCGGGAGATTATACCAATGTATTGAGGTATTTAACGGCCTTGATGAAGCCTTCTTCTGGCGAAAATGAGCTATCCTCGTGTTCGACAGAGAGCACGCCATCGTAGCCGATACCGCGCAGCGCAGAGATGAAATCGCCCCAGCGGATGCGCCCATAACCGGGTAGTGTGTAGCGCCACCAGCCATCGCCATTATAGCCAACCCGTGTGAGCCATGCCAGATTAACCGAGACATCCTTGGCATGCACATGGAAGATCCTCGATTGGAATTCCTCAACGGCGGCGATCACATCAATGCCCTGCCAATCCAGATGCGATGGATCGAAGTTCAGGCCGAAGTTCTCTTCGGGAAGCACATCAAAGACCTGCCGCCAGTGTTCAAGATGCTGAATATTGGTGGCGAACCAGTTCTCAAGCGCAATTCGTACGCCCTGCTCGCCAGCTAGTTCCAGCAATGGGCGTATGGCAGCAGGCAGATCCTCGCGGATTGTCTGGGCTTTGCTCTTGCCTGGCTCTGGAAAGCCAGCAATCGTGCAGACGGTATCGACGCCCAGTTTGTGTGCTAGCCCAATCGCATTAGCGATGCTGGCCTTGGCTGCATCGGTGCGATCCCTTGGAAAGCCAACCACCTGTACATAGCAGGCTAAACTGGAGATCCGCACATCGTGTTGCTGCAGCAGCGCCTTGACTTCCGCAATCGTTTCGTCGCTTGTTGTGGCGGCATCGAGTGCTGCGCCAGGGGTTACATCAACTTCGAGTGCTTTTGCGCCAATCGAGGCGGCCCAGGGAATCAGTTCTGTCAGCGGTTGTTTGCGAACTGGCGCAGTAAGAATTCCGACGTGCATAATATGTTCTCCTTTTGTGCTCACTCGCGGCGCTCTGAGCGCCGCGAGTAAGAGAAAATCTTTTGGGGGGCCTGCGGCCCCCAAGCCCCCAACCGACGCGTGCCAGAAGGAACTGCTTAAAGCCTGTGGCCCCGACTGGCGCGTGCCAGAAGGAACTGCTTAAAGCCTGTGGCCCCCGAAGCCCCTGCTAATGGTGTGCCAGAGTAAGCAGATCATCTTGTATCTCTATGGCCCATAACATCTTGCGTCTCTACGGCTTAATCTGCTAACACTTTGACGATCCCGCTGGTGCGAGCCGATTCATAGATTGCGTCCATCAGGCGGGCCTGACGTAGCCCAAGGACCGCTGGGCTGGGTGTGCCAGCACGGCCACGCACAATATCGATGAAGTTCTGTTGAATGGAAGAAATTTCTGGAACAACGGGGTACCTGACCTTCTGGCCATCCTGCCAGTGTTCCAGGCTGCCACCATAGATACTGGTTTTGATGGTGCCCCTGGTGCCCTGAATATAGATCCCCTGCTCAAAATAGGTCGAGTCGCCACTGACTGTTGCTGTACCGAGTGCGCCATTATTGAAGCGAATAGTCACAGCACCCTCAATGTCGACCTGTTGATCCTTGTTATTGATGAATGAGAACACCTCACTGGCCGAAAGGCCGGTCAGGTAGAGCATGGCATTGAACATATGCGCGCCGCTATCATACAGATTGCCGCCGCCAGAGAGTTCCGGCACTGTGCGCCATGTCCCGCCGACATTCTGGATCCATTGTTGGCAGCAGTGCCCGCTGACAAGTGAAATCTCGCCGAGTTGGCCGCTGGCGATCACATTGCGAATATACTGAAATTCGGGGGTGAATGGGCCAGGGAAGGCAACCGAAACTGTTTTCGCATGCCCATCGGCATGGGCGATCATGGCCTGTGCATCGGCGGTGCTGATCACCATCGGCTTTTCGACAAGAACATGGCAGCCATTGCTGATCGAATCGACAACCTGCTGAAAATGGTAGGCGTGTGGGCTGATGATCACTACGCCATCAAGTTCAACCTGAGCAAGCATCTGGCGGTAATCACTAAAGGTTGCCGGCTCGGCAGATGGGTCATCAAACACATCCTTGATGAAGCGGGCCAGATTTGCTTCGTTTGGCTCGGCCAATGCAACGATCTCGGCCTCCGGGACGTGCTGCGTAAACATTTTGCCGTGATGGCGGGCCATGCCACCGCAGCCGATAATGCCAATGCGGACTTTTTCCATGCTGTTCCTCCATTGGAATGGCGTGCAATTCTCACAACGAACATATCGCAACCATTCTGGGCTGCGTAATGGTGAATGATAGTGCTAGTAGAAGGATACGTCTATAACACGGATTGCAGGGCAGGTAGCAGGCGCTGCGAAGAAGCGAGTATTCAGGAGTCAGCAGTCAGAATTTCCATCAGGTAGGAGACGCTCCGCCGGAGCGTCTAGGGTAAACAGCGCCACGAACCAAGAACCGAGAACAAGGTGTTGCCCATCGACACCGCTGGGGAGGGGCGCACAGGGTTCGCAATGGGCCATTCCCCTCGCCCCAGCGTGGGCGAGGGGGTCAGGGGGTCAGGGAAGCTACGTCCGCTCACGCGCATGGCTACGATAGCTGCCAGGAGTGCGGCCAGTGGCGCGTTTGAAGGCACGGAAGAAGGATGTTGGTGCATCATAGCCAAGTTCGAGCGCAATCTCTTCAACACTCAGTCTGGTGGCCCGCAGCAGTTCAATCGCTCGTGCGATACGCTGCTCGCGGACATAGGTTTTGGGTGCGACACCAAGCAGCGCTTTGACCTGATGGCTAAAATGTGATTCGCTCATATGAACCTGGCGAGCCATATCACGTATGGAACTGGTACTGGTAATATGCTGATCAAGCAGCCGCCGCAGATCATCCACCTGAGCCTGGGCATAGGGTGTTGCCTCTTCTGGGCGGCCACTCAGAATACGTCGTAGCAGTACCGCAAATTGAAACAGGTATGTGCCGATCATGGCTGCACTGAAGCTACCGCGTTTGGCGTGTTCGGCGATAATCCGATCCAGAATTGAGCGGAATTCGGGTGTTGGTGGCAGTTGTGTCACCGTCGGTAGTTCTGATGGATCAGGGAGTGGTACGCGATGTTCGGCAACAAACTCGCCAGGGAAACGTAGGCACACCACAGCATAGGTGTCGGTCAGATTGAACTCTTCGTGGCGCTGGTATGGCCGAAACAGGATGAGATCATGCGGCTGGACGATATAGGTGCCGCCGTCGGTCTCGATCCGGCAACTGCCATCGAGAACATACAGCAGTTCATAGCACTGATGCGCATGCGCTGGCATATGCCAGGCGGCACCATTAACGGCTGCATAGGCAACAAATTCGGAGGCGTAGATCGGATGCATAGTTGTCATGTTAGGCGTACCCGGATTGTTTTGACTTCATATGGCCGGACATTCACTCGCACGGTCGCGCCATCAATTGCAACCGGGCCAATCTCGCGTTCGAGCAGGTTGGTTTCGATGGCGCTGCTGATTGGTCGTATAAAATGCAACCCAACCGATCCGCGCTGGTTGTGGGCTTCATACAGCCGCACAATTAATCCATCGCCATCATCGGCAACCTTGATCGTCTCAACGACTACATGCTCGCTATCGACGCGCAGGAACGATGACCGCCCATTGATCATCGGTGCCACGTGATGAGCACTCACCAGGGTACGGAGTGGTGCATTCAGCTCATATGCGCGCCGGACGACAGCGCCATCCTGCCAACTGCCGGTATGCGGCAACAGGCTGTAGGTGAAGCGGTGCAACCCCTCATCGGCCTTTGGATCGGGATGAATGCCTGCTTTCAGCAGCGAAATACCCAATGTTGTATCGTGCAGACTATGGCCATACTTGCCATTATTGAGCAGTGCGGCACCATAGCCGCCTTCGCTCAGATCAACCCAGCGGTGTGCGCAGACCTCAAAGCGTGCGACATCCCAGCTTGTGTTGCGGTGGGTTGGCCGTTCGACAGCTCCAAACTGGATTTCTGATGTGGCTTTGGTGGCGTTGATCTGGAGCGGAAACAGCGTTCGCAGCACTGTTTGACGTTCCTGCCAATCGACTTCGGTGGCAAAATCGATCCGCCGCGATCCCTGCTGCATACTGATCCGCTGCGTGATTGTGCTCCTGCCAACGCTGCGAATGATCTCGATAGTTGCCCGCAGTGGGCCACTTTCGATCACCTTCCAACTGCTGATCGAGCGCAGCGGATAGGGCTTCTCATCATAGAAGATGTCGATGTCCCAGGCTTCCCAGTACATTGGCCGATCTTCGTATGTCACCAACTGGTTGAGCGTCTGCCCTGGCAACACCAATTCGCGCTGATACTCCAGATCGATCAGCGAAGCAATCTCGCCATGCTCGTCCAGGGTTAGCCGCAGGATGCCATTCTCCAACAGGTTCTGTTCGGCCCTGGCACTGCTGTGTAGCGCACCCGGTTTGCCCTCGCCAATATCGGCAGCGGATCGGGCGGCGCTGATCAGATCGGCATAGCCATAGCTCGGCACCTCGGCTGGAATAAGCAGCGCGCGGCTGCCATCTAGTTCAGTCACTTCCTGAACAAGGCCAGGAATGGTTGGCGCTGCATTCTGGCCAAGTGGAACAACCGCCAGTTCGTCGCGATCCCAGGGCAATGTGTTGATCAGTACAATCGCTGCTGGTTGGCTGCTAGAAGCAGTTGGAGCTGTTGCTTGAGTATTCCCGCTTGCTCGCCCATCCGAGACACTATCATCATTTGTGAGAATATATGTTGCTGCTGACTGAAGCACCTGTTCGCCGGTTTGCTGAACCACGGCATATTGGCGATTGCTCTCTTCATAGACCAACGGCACGCTACTGCCAGGCAGAATATCGTGGAACTGATTGAGCAGAATCGTTCGCCAGCCCTCATTTAGATGCTCCTGTTCGCTTGTGGCCCCAAGCAATGTTGCCCAGGCATTCAGCCATTCGGCCTCACGATAGAGCAACTCACTGGCGCGGTTATGCTGTTTGGTGCGGCTCTGGCTTGTATAGGTGCCACGATGATATTCAAGATATAGCTCGCCAACCCAGGATGGTAGTTGCGGGTTATTCCAGACGCGCTCATACACCCGTTCGAAATACTGATCGACACGGCCCATCTGCACCTGTGGGAAGCCGGGCAGATCGCTCAGCACCGCCGCGATTTCGAGCATCTCCTCGGTTGGCCCGCCGCCACCATCGCCAAATCCATAGATATACAATACTTCGTCGTTGACATTCTTCTGGCGGTAGTGCTGCCATGTGCCGAATGCTTCGGCTGGCTGCATCGTGCCATTATAGGTATAGAACTGCGCTTCGGTCGGGTTCGGCTTGACAGGCTGGTCGGTGGCTGTGACAAAATGGGTCAATACTTCGGTGCCATCGATGCCGCGCCAGCGAAAGGTATCACAGGGCATGCGATTAAACTGATTCCAGCTGATCTTGGTTGTCATAAACACATCGATCCCACAGCCACGCAGGATCTGGGGCAATGCGGCACTATAGCCGAACACATCTGGCAACCATAGGATGTGTTTCTTCTGACCAAACTCGCGCTCGTAATACTTCGAACCTTCCAGAAATTGGCGAACCAGCGATTCGCCGCTTGGCACATTGCAATCCGATTCGATCCACATCAGGCCAACCTGTTCGAAGCGGCCCTCGCGTGCCCTGGCAACCATACGCGCATACAGATCGGGATCATCGTGTTTGAGGTAATCATAGACCTGCGGCTGGCTCATGCTGAAATGGTAGTTCGGGTAGCGATCCATCAGGCTCAGTGCGGTTGCAACGGTATGTGCAGCCTTCTGGCGTGTGCGCCACAATGGCCACAGCCAGGCAGTATCGAGATGGGCGTGGCCAGTGCCGAAGATAATTGGCCGTCGTGAGCCGAGTGTATCATTGGTTACTAACCCACCCTGGCCGCGCATCAGATCCAGATCGTGTTCGAGCTGTGTGAGCGCTGGAATCGCCGATGCCGCATACTGTTCGGCAGCCCAGCCAGCCTGGGTATCGAGCATATTATAGGCGCGGTTGACGAGTGTCAGCAGCGCGTGGCCAGCCGGATCGCTATCGCGGTAGGTTTTGATCGCCTCGGAGAGCGTGTAGATATAGGCAACCAGCTTCATGATGGTGCTGTCGCGCAGTTGCAGTTTCAGTCCGCCGAATGGTTGTGCAAAGGGCGTGTAAACGCGCAGCAGGATCTCGTGGGTACCCTGGTGTAGTTCTGGTGGGAGCAGATAGCTTTTATGGAATTGGTCGATCCCGCCGACGGCCTGCCCGCCGATATACAAAATTGCTTCGATGCTGGATTGGCCATTGGTCTCCCAATCGAGATGCAGCAGGACTGGTTTGCCCTGCCAGTCGTCTGGAACCGAAAAACTGGCTTTCAGCCAATGGTTATGGCCGCCATCGGCAGGAATACCCCAGCCCAGCATGGCGGGCGGTGTTGATGGATCGTTGGCCGGGTTGCCACCCCATAATGCACGCTCATGGAGCGCTCGCCATCCAGGGTGATCGGCGAGTGGCGGTGGCGACATCGCATTATCGGGGGGAGTTCCGAGGGCAGGCATTGTCAGAATCGGGTCAATCGAATGGGTAGCGCGAATCGTGGAGGCGATCAGCTCCGGCATACGAGCTGTGAGCTTCTCGAGTGTGAAATACATGATGAGGCTCCTTCGTCATCGAACGAGGTTGCCCCATCATACCACTTTTTAGGGGGTGTACCGCCGTATGTGAGGTTCAGGTTAAAGGCACATAATCGGGAAGATCGATGGATGCCCTACCATCCGCAGGCTTCAGCCTGCGGCAACGAGCAAACGAACCCCTAGCCGCGTGGCTTTAGCCCGCGGCGGGTGAGCGAACCATACCTGATTCATTTGTAAAGATCATCAATATGCCCAACGCAATCCGGTAGGGGTGGTTCGTGAACCGCCCACCAATACGTCGTGCGCCATTCAGGTATCGCCATACGCCCAACAAATCTACGACGAATAGGGATCGACGGCATCGCGCAAGCCGTCGCCAAGCAGGTACAAGCATAGTGAGGCCAGGATGATCGCGCCAAGTGGGATGAGCAGCCATGGGTACAGCACCACCGATTGAACCTGCTGGGCATCTTGTAGTAACACGCCCCAACTAACGGCGGGTGGCAAAATGCCGAGGTTCAGGAAACTCAGTGCAGTTTCGGCAGCGATTGCACCAGGAATGGCAAATGAGGTGACAACGATAATATGGCTGAGCGCATTGGGGATCATATGGCGACTGATCACCCACCAGTGTGAGGCTCCCGATGCAATCGCGGCATTGGTATAATCGGCAGAGCGATACGAAAGCACCTTACCACGAATCTCACGCGATGTTCCGGTCCAGCCGATCAGCGCAAAGATCAACGTGATCAAAAAATAGCGTTGCAACACCGGCATACTGCTTGGCAGGGCTGCCGCAATTGCGATATAGATCGAAATGAACGGGAAGGTCTGGATGAGTTCAATAAAGCGCTGGACAATATTATCGATCCAGCCGCCAAAATAGCCCGATGCAGTGCCAATAATTGAGGCCAGCACCATCTGCAGCATCACTCCAATGAATCCGATACTGAGTGATACCTGGCCGCCTTTGAGCACCCGTGAGAACACATCACGGCCCTGGCGATCGGCCCCCCATAGCAGTAATTTGGCATTGACCTCAGGCGGAGACTCAAGCCCGAACAGTTTTGTTTGGGTTGGAATCAGGCCCCACAGCTTGTATTGGGCTCTGCTTTGCACAAAGAATTTAATTGGGTAGACGATATTTGGATCGGGAACATAGGTATACTGGAAATTGACCGAGTCGAGCACCTGTTTGGCACCATTGATGCCAACGCCGCCATTCGCCCAGACGAGCTGCGTCGGGCTTGAGTATTGATGGTCGGAATCGATCTCATCGAATTGATAGGGTGCGATGAAATCGGCAAAGACGACCATCAGATACATGACGATCAGAACAATGCCACCGATCACCGACAGCCGGTTCTTTGTGAATCGACGCCAGATGAGGGTCCATTGTGAGAGTTGGCCGACATCTTCGACTTTTTTGCCACGCTTGTTGAGCTTGGTAATTGTTTCTGCGGTGGTCGCCATCGTTCTTCCTCAACTACTGCAGCCGCACACGCGGATCAACCCAGGCCAACAATAGGTCGGCAATCAGGTTCCCGATCAACAGCATAATGCACTGCATCATCAGGATGGTGATCCCCAGGTACATATCGGTTGCTTGTAATGCACGCAAATATAGCGAGCCGAGTGTTGGTAGATTCAGCACAACGGCTGCTAGCGCTTCGCCAGCAACCAAAGCCGGAAAGATATAGCCAATCGCCATCACCAGCGGATGCACGGCATTACGAACTGCATGTTTCCAGATGACTGCAAATTCAGTCAAACCCTTGGCGCGCGCCGTCTGAACATATTGGGCATTCAGCAC
>Ga0163144_10014506_pt1 | contig 16350 bp, 13 predicted proteins | sample OliLak19BULKMAT1_FD_123175 | JGI IMG/M metagenome (GOLD analysis project Ga0163144, IMG submission 123175) | Freshwater microbial mat bacterial communities from Lake Vanda, McMurdo Dry Valleys, Antarctica - Oligotrophic Lake LV.19.BULKMAT1 | ecosystem: Environmental > Aquatic > Freshwater >... | reverse complement strand
TTCGCTACAACACCCAGCCCCAGCCCGCGACCGCGTGGGTGAGCGACGCGGACGAATTGACCGTCCGGTTCGACCAGCCGCAGACCGCCATCACGCCCGGTCAGGCCGTGGTGCTGTACGACGGCAATGTCGTCCTCGGTGGCGGGTGGATCGACGTGGCAATGACGTGAACCGGCAAACGCGCTCGCACGTCCGCGCGTGTGGACATTCACGCCGACGCCTCCGACACTCCCCAACCTGATGGATTTCTCGAACCCCAACACCGCCGGCGCGGTCGGCGCGATCTTCATGCTGTTCGTCGCGGGCGCGGCGCTCTACACGTCGGCGCGCGCCGCAGTCGGCGCGACGGGCGGGGGCCAGGACAACCCCACCCGCACCGCGATCGGGCATTGGCTGCCCGTCGCGGTCGTCGCGATCGTCGCGACGCTGCTCGACCGGTCGGACGTCGCCGTCGGCGTGATTTTTTCCGTATCGGTGGCGTGTCTGTCGATCGTCCCGGGGCTGGGCTTGCTGGTCGGACGTCTGGACAAGCCCGAGTGGCCCGACGACGAACCCGTCGCCGCGCGCCCGACGGGTGGATTGCTGGCGGTGGGGCTGATGCTTTTGCTGATCGGGTTTGCGGGGAGGTTCACACTCATTCATGGGCTGATCCTGGCGTTTCAGGGCGTGGCGGTGTTGCTCTTACGCAAGCCGGACCGGGTCACGCCACAGACCTTGAGCGGGCCGATGCGTTTGGCGTTGTTCGTGCTGGTGTTGGTCGTCAGCACGCTCGGCGCGTACGTCGCGACGCGCGGTATGGCGGTGATCGTCCGGCGCTCTCCGTTCTTTTCCTTCGCGACGTTATCGACGGTCGCGCTCGGCCCGTTGTTGTCACTGCCCATGATCGGCGCCGCCACCGAGCAATCGCGTTTCGGACGAAGCGACGCCGTCCTGCGCGGCGGGATCACCGTCACACTCCTGAACTTCTGCCTGCTCCTGCCGCTGGTCATCGGCCTCTTTCACCTGCTCCCGCAGAAGATCACGCTCCCGCTTTCGCTCGACCCGACGGTCGGATTTCCGACGACCGTCCCGACCACCGGTCCGTCCACGCTCGCGACCACCGGTCCGACGACCGCCGCCGCGCCCGACCCGATTAACGACGACTCTTTCGGCGGACGTTCGCTCTCGTATCCGTTGGCGGTCTGGCGCATCGACACGGTGTTGCTCGTCGCGCTCGGCTTTCTCCTGCTCCCCGTCGGCCAAGGCCGCTGGAAACTCGGCGCGATCGAAGGCGTTGTGCTGATCGTCGTCTACACGGCCTACGTGATGGCCGTCGCACGCTTCGGCCTGAAGTGGGGATAGTCGGTTCACCGCAGCGACGAGCGGTTCACCGCAGCGACGAGCGGTTCACCGCAGCGACGAGCGGTTCACTGCAGCGACGGGCGGTTCACCGCGGAGACGCGGAGGGCGCGGAGGCAGAACAGAAAGGCGTTACGCCAAACGTCTGCTGCTGCTCGAACCAAAAAGAAAAAATGAAATCCTCCGCCTTTCCCCCCGCGTCCTCCGCGTCTCTGCGGTGAACCGTCCCGCGTGAGTTTTTCTCGTCATCCGATATGATCGACAACATGACCCCGACCGACGCCACCGGCCCTGTTTCGATCGACCGCAAGCCTTTTGAATCCGAGGTGTTTGACGTGATGGGCGGGAGCGCGCGGTGGGAGATCAAGGTGCACGACCACGGGCTGGTCGCGTTGTGCGACGTCATGCCGCGCTTCGCGCCGGTCGGCAAGACTGCGGACTTCGCGATCGTGCAGTCGGCCCGCGTGTCCTACGGCCAGGGCACGAAACAGGTCAACGAAGACCGCGGACTGATTCGCTACCTCGCCCGGCACCGGCACACCACGCCGTTCGAAATGGTCGAATTCAAATTCCACCACGTCATGCCGATCTTCATCGCGCGGCAATGGATCCGGCACCGCACCGCCAACGTCAACGAATACTCCGCCCGCTACAGCGTCGTGAAAGACCGCTTCTACCACCCGGACCTCGGCAACATCCGCAAACAAAGCGCCAGCAATAGGCAGGGCGGCGAAGAACCGATCGACGAAATGACCGCCAATGAATTCAGCGCCTGGCTGACCAAAATCGAAGGCGAATACGCGACCTACGAAAAGTTCATGGAAAAAGGCGTCAGCCGGGAACTCGCCCGCATCGCGCTGCCCGTGAGCGTCTACACCGAGTGGTACTGGAAGATCGACCTGCACAACCTCCTGCACTTTTTAAGCCTGAGAATGGACAGCCACGCCCAACAGGAAATCCGCGACTACGCGACGGCGATGTTCAACCTCATCAAACCCATCGTCCCCATCGCGGTAGAAGCGTTCGAAGACTACCACCTCGGCGGGATGCACTTGTCACGTCTTGAAATTGAGGCGATGAAGACGGGACAACCGATCAACACTTCGAACAAGCGCGAGGCGACGGAGTGGGAGGAGAAGCGGGGGACACTGGGTTTGTAGACCCCCGATTACGGACCGCTTGATCCGTGAATTCATCCAGCCACGCTACACGTTTGAATTCGTCGGCGGTATGATAATTACGGATGAACTGGCACCACAGAATTACTTCGGACCCGGCGATCTGCCACGGCAAAGCGTGCATCTCGGGAACACGCATCATGGTGTCCGTTGTGGTCGACAACTTTGCCGCTGGCGTGTCGCGCGAAGAGGTTTTGCGCAGCTATCCATCGCTTCGACCAGAAGACATCGACGCGGCGCTTCAGTACGCCGCCGACTTGGCCCGCGAACGCATCGTCCCGCTGGCGTGAGGGGCCTGATTGCTCTTTAAGACCGACGAAAATTTGCCCGAAGATGTGGCGGTACTCCTTCGTAACGCCGGCCACGATGCAGTCTCTGTTGTCGCCCAAAAGATGGGCGGACAATCCGATCAGACCCTCGCTGACGTGGTTCGAAGTGAGAACCGCACCCTCATCACGCTCGACCTTGATTTCGCCGACATTCGAGTATTTCCGCCGGGTCAGTATGCAGGCCTGATCGTGCTCCGACCCACCGCTCAGGACAAGCCTAGCGTGCTATCCCTCTTGAAAAGAGTAATCCCCGTGTTGAATACCGAACCGCTTGCGGGAACGTTTGGATCGTGGACGAAACCTCTGTCCGCGTCCGAGGCGAGTACAAGGAAGATGACTAATGGCACAGAAAATGACCTGGCGACAAGCGATTGATACCGTGCTGGCCGAATCCACCACGCCGTTGCATTACAAGGACATAACTGAACGAATCATTAGTCAAGGTCTGCGCACGGACTTGGGTGCGACCCCGGCTGACACGGTAAGTGCTCAAATTTCGTCGTCAATTAAACATCAAGGCACTACCTCTGTCTACATCCGCGTTGCCAAGGGCACGTTCGCCTTAAGGACTAGCAAACCAGACATCGCGATTGTTCCCGCAAAGCTCACGCCCGACGTCGAAGAATCTGATGATTCCGAGGAACAGTACGACGTCGTCAGTTCCTTCGGCATGTTCTGGCGGCGGGAGGCGATCGAATGGATCGCGACGCCTCGGCTGCTAGGCATGCAGCAGATCGGTGCGACGCCGGTCGACTTCAACACGCAGCTCGGCGTCTATCTGTTGTACGACGGGCGTGAAGTGATCTACGTCGGGCGTACGACCGATCGCCCGCTCGGTCGGCGTCTTTACGAACACACGAGCGACCGAATGTCGACCCGGTGGGACCGATTTTCGTGGTTCGGTTTGCTGCCTGTATCGGAGACGGGGAAGCTGGGCCCGCTCCCTCAAACTTTCGAGGCTGCGAAGTTGATCCCGGCTCTTGAAGCTATTTTGATCGAAGCATTGGAACCAAGGCAGAACCGAAAGCGTGGCGACGACCTTGCCGCCGTCGAATACATCCAACGTGTGGACCCGGAGATCGAGAAAAAGAGAATCAAAGCGACCATTGACGCCGCACTGAACAGGCTGTAGGTCATCCCTTGCGTGATCGCAAAGGTCTTTGAATCCGCGCGTGGATTTTATAGCGGAATGATCCGAACGTCATCGATAGAATGCGAGCGATCTTTCTTAAGTGAACGCCGGCAGTGAAGTGTGAAAGTTTCCTCCCCGCGGGCGCAATGTGCCGTCGAATGAACGAAGCCATTTGTATTGCAAACCTATTTTTGCGAAGAGCTTACAGTCATTTGAACGGCTTTCATGTGGCCCGCGTCTTTTGACGGCGGATGACCGGACAGATAAGGAATTGCCGTCGAAACCGTTGTAGAATGACGAGCCGAAGGAGTTAAGCAATGGGCGCAGCCGTGATCAAAATCGAAGATCGCCGGTATTCGAAGGCGGAGTTTTTGGAGCTGTATCCGAAGCTGGAGGGGAAGTACGAACTTCATCACGGGAAGATCGTCGACTGGTACATGTTGGCGGGGACGTCCGAGCCGCACGCGCTGATCAATCTCAATCTGGGTGGTGAGATTCGTCAGGCGCTTCGTGGTAAGACCTGTCGCGCCTTTGGCAGCGATCTGCTTGTCCGAATCGCCAGCAAAGCGTCCTACCGGCACCCGGATCTGACCATTGTTTGCGGACCGACCGAATTCGACAAAGTCGACAATGGTCGTCGGATGGCGGTGATGAATCCGAAAGTGATTTTCGAGATAATGTCTGATTCATCCGAGAAAGACGACTGCGGAGAAAAATTTGCGGAGTATCGTGAAAGCGAATCTATGAAGGAATACATTTTTGGTTTCACAGGTCCGGCCGCTCGTCGAAGTTTTTTGCAGACACGACGACGGCACGTGAGGCATTCTGAAAATCGTCGAAGGATTAGGTGCGACGCTTACTCTCCAGTCGGTCGGCGTGGACGTAAAGATGTCTGAAATTTACGCCGGCGTGACGTTCCCGCCCCCGCCCGTCGACGACGATGAGGTGACTGAGAAACCCGCCGAAGGAAAATAGTTTATGCCCATTCGTCCGCCCACCGATTCCAACGAGAGCTGGCGCATTTTCCGGATCATGTCGGAGTTCGTCGAAGGCTTTGAAGTCATGGCCAAGGTTGGGCCCGCGGTGTCGGTGTTCGGTAGCGCGCGAACCAAGCCGGAAGACCCGTTTTACAAGGCCGCGGAGGAGACGTCGCGACTTTTGGCGAAAGCGGGTTTCGCGGTCATCACCGGCGGGGGGCCGGGGATCATGGAGGCCGGCAACAAAGGTGCGAAGGAAGCGGGTGGCGAGAGCGTCGGCCTGAACATCGCGCTACCGCAGGAGCAGGAGGGAAACGCGTACCAGACCATCAGTTTGGATTTTCATTATTTCTACGCGCGCAAGGTGATGTTCGTGAAGTACGCAGACGCCTTCGTCTGCTTCCCCGGCGGGTTTGGGACGTTGGACGAATTCTTCGAAACGTTGACCCTCGTCCAGACTCTTAAGATCGACGCTTTCCCGATCATTTTGTACGGCAGCAAGTTCTGGGGCGGGCTGGTCGACTGGATAAAGCAGCAGCTCATGCCCAACTTCATCGATGCGGAAGACATCGACATTTTCCGCATCGTCGACTCCCCGGAGCAGGTGTTGAAGCTGGTGAAAAGCGGGACGAAAAAGCACTGGTGGCGGCCTGGCGATTTCGAGCAGATCAAAGGCGCACTTAAAGGCGCTGGCAAGAGTCACGTGCCTTTAGCGGGCTACAAATCCGACGACACCGGCGAGGGCACGCGCTACGGACGTCGGCCAAGAATCAGCGCGAAGAAGCACATTAGCGCGGGGCGAAAGCCGGTACTTTGAGACGGCATTTAAACGATCATTTCCGGTAGGACGGATTGCTCGCGAGAAACGACGACGATGAGTGCGTCGTCCGCGGGCGGGCCGGCGCGGAAGTCGGCGACACTGCGCAGCAGGGCGTCGGGCAGGGATTCTGGCGTGGTGCTTTTCCGAATCTGACGAGAGAGCTTGCGCACGCCGTCGTCGCCGAGCGCGTTGCCTTTGGGGTCGGCGACTTCGTTCACGCCGTCGGTGTACGCGATCAGGACGTCGCCGGATTCGAAGTTGGTCTCGGCGACGCCGCACTCGAAGCTCGCGGGGTCTTCCATCCCGAGCAGGCCGGCAGTGGGGTTGAGGTCGGTTTGCGTCCCGTCGGCGCGCAACACGAGCGCCGGCGGTTGACCCGCGCCGGCCCAGGTGAGTTTGAATTCGTCCGGGTCCACACGGACGACGAGCGTGGTCATGAACATGCCGAGCGACGACGTGCTACCGTACGCGTACGTGTTCAGGCGCGTCACGACCTGCGCGGGCGTGGGGTCGCGCACGTCGTCGAAAATCCGCTCCAGTTCCGACACCACCCGACCCACCGTCAATGCCGCAGCAATGCCGTGGCCGGTCACGTCGAGCAGGACGACGTGCAACGCCCCGCGCTCCTGCCACCGGCGGGGGTGCAGGAACAGCAGGTCTCCCCCGAGTTTGAATAATGGCTCGAACGCGTACGCGACTCGCAACGGCCCGTGTGTTCGGCGCGGGGGAAAAAGCGACTCGTGAAACCGGCTCGCATCGGCGAGTTCGTTTTGAAACTTACGGAACGAATCACTCTCGAACCGTTGACGTGAGGCGCGGACGAAACGGTTGGTCCGGTCATAACAAGTGATCGTGCCCGGCAGGATGCCGACCAGCGCCAGGCTCACGGTAAGCGGGCCCGCTACGCGCACGCCGGAGCGCGCAGAAAAAGCGTCCCAGATGACGATGATGCAGACGATCGTCCAGACGATCATCGCCGGTCGGAGCGACTCGCGCCAAGTCCAGGGCATGAACATGCACGCGACCCAATGCGCGATGGAGAACGTGATGGCAGAGTAAAATCCCCAGACGTAAGTCGCCTCCCACACGGTGACGATCGGAATCTCATTTGCCGCCGGTGCCCCGGCCCCGACCTTGGCGCTCACGAACCCGAGGACGGCCTTAGACCCGATCAGCGAGAGCGCGCCGGTGACGGTATAGAGCCACAGGGCCAGGGTCAGGATGGTTTTGCGCGCCGGGCGCCTCCGATGGACATAAACGAACGATGCCACGCACCCCGCGACCATCGCGACGCTGGCGCTGGTCGCGCCCCAGCCGCGGGGGTCGGCGCGGCGCGTGGTCGACCACGAGACGACTTCCAGTGTGACGACGAACAGCGCGATCGTCGCGGCGTACAACTGAAAACGCCGACGCAGCCAGAGTTCGGTCTCTGTTTCCAGTCGGTAATCGAATTCGCTGCGCCGGTCGTGCATCGTATCGGGCCTTTTCATCGGTTTTACCGCGGTCCGTGCGTGTGGGACGGGTCGTTGAACTCACCGGCGTAGACCGGCAGACGGACCGAGAACGTCGTGCCTTCGTCGGTCTTGGAGCGGACGCTGATCGTGCCTTCGTGCTCGTCGACGATTTTCTTCGCAACCGCCAGCCCCAGCCCCGTCCCGCGGTTGCCTTTGGTGCTATGGAACAGTTCGAACATGTGGTTCATCATGCTCGGCTCGATGCCGCTACCGTTGTCGATGACCTCGATCACACAGTGATTGGTCGACTCGTCAAAGCGCCCGACGACCCGGATCAGGCCCTCGGCGGGCTTGACGGCGTCGAGCGCGTTGGTGAGCAGGTTCATGAGCACTTGGTGCATCCCATCGGCGTCGAGCGGCACCGGCGGTTGGTCCACGTCGGCGTCGGCGACCACCATCACGCCTCGCTCGTTGGCCATCGGCGCGACGAGTTCGACGCACTCGTCGATCAGCGTCTTGGGGCTGACCATGCTCAGCTTCGGCTCGCGCGGGCGGCTGTAGGCGAGCAGGTTCATGGTCAGGTTGTAAATCTTTTCCAGATTTCGGTCGACGATTTTCCAGCCTTTGTGCGCCTGCGGGACGTTGCCGTTACGGAATCCCATTTCGACGACGTCGGCCCCGCCGCGCAGGGCCTGGAGGATATTTTTGATGCTATGCGACAGCGCCGCGACCGTCTCACCGACCGCGCTCATGCGTTCGCCTTGAATCGCCTGACGGTAGAGGCGCGCGTTCTGGATCGCGAGTCCCGCCTGAAACCCGATCGCCGTCAGCAGGCGGAGCTGGTCGGCGCTGTAGGTGTAGTTTTTGACGCTGCTGTCGATGTAGATGACGCCGATGATGACCGCGTCTTCCTCCGAGCGGTTGCCGTGGTGACGCGACTTAATCGGCACGCACAGGGCGCTACGGATGCCCAGGTTGTGCACGCTCTTGCCCTTGCTGAAGCGCTGGTCCGCCATCGCGTTGGAACTGAGAACGCCTTCGCCGGTTTCGATGACGTGATTGACGATGGTGCGCGAGGCGTGGAAACGAATTTGTTCCTCGTCCTCCTCGTCGGTGGATTGAGGGTCGGCGCGTTTCTTGCGTTCCTGCTCCTCGCGCGTACGGGCGACTTTCGGGATCAGTTCCCCGCGCGGATTGACGAACAGGACGAGTCCGCGGTCGGCTTTGACGTGTTCGAAGACCAGGTCCATGACGACTTCGAGAACCTGGTCGGTGTCGACGCCCGTGCCGAGCGAGGCGTTGAGCTGGTACAAAATTTTGAGGTTGGTCGAAGCCGCCGACGTCGGGTCGGGGACGGCCATGATCATGGAGTCTTCGCTGGACGGAACCGACTGCATGATCGCCGAGTCCATGCCAGCCTCTTCACCCGCGAGGGTGACGTTGCCCATGTTGGCGCGACTGACGCCCGGCTGGGCGCCGAAGACCATGATCGTGCGTCCGACGCGCACCTGGTCCCCGAGCTTAAGCGTTTGGCGCTTGTTGACGCGCTGGCCGTTGACATACGTGCCGTTGGAACTGCCGTGGTCTTTGACAACCCACTCGCCGTTCTCGGGAAGGAGGTCGGCGTGTTTGCGGGAGACGGTGTTGTCGGTGATGGGAATTTGGTGGCTCTCGCGTCCGATGGTCGCCGGCGCGTCGGGGAGTTCGAATCGGCGGCCCTTGTCAGAGCCTTGTAACACCAGGAGCGTTAACACGCGGCGGAGTCTATCACGGCGTGAGCGTGGTTCGTAGTGGGGGGTTAGCGCCCGACGTTCGGATTACCTTCGAGTTCTCGCACGCGTTGGAGGTGATACGCGGCGCGCGCGGGGTCACCGCGTTGGTCGAAGGGGAAGGCGAGTTGCCGGTGGACGCGCGAGTCGTCGGGGGAAAGTTCCAGCGCGCGCAGGGCGTTTGGGAACGCCTCGTCCGAACGATTGAGTCGAATCAGCAGTCGCCCCTTGATGACATACGGCTCGGCGGGCGACGAAGCGGAGAGCCGGACGCGCTGAATTTGCTCGTACGCCTCGGGGTAGCGTTTTTGGTTCTCAAGAACCAGCGCCAGATTATGGAATGCGACGTCACTGCCCTGAGTGAGTTTGATCGAGCAACGCAAGGCATGGGCGACGTTCGCCCGCGTATACCGCCGGCGACGTAGGGGTTGTTGACGATGTATTCGACGTCGTCGAACTCCAGAAACGGGTGACGGTACGTCTGCGCGTACAGGATCAGAACCAGCGCCGCCGGGATGAACGCCAGCAACGCCGTGATGCGAAGGCTCTTGGATCGACCTGGGGCGACGAGTTCGGTCATGGGAATAGCGCGTAACCTGCGGTTCGACGCGCACCGACGACCGTCGGCGCGACTTGGGGTATGATACGGGCTGATCCGCGGCGTCGCACGGGTCGGAAAGCGTGGCGGGTATGACCGAGAAAATCATCCGCGATCCCGTGCACGACGTGATCGCATTTCGTAATGACCGGCCGCTCGATCGGCTCTTGTTCAGTCTCATCAACGCCTCAGAAGTCCAGCGATTACGCCGCGTGCGGCAACTAGGCTTGGCGCACCTCGCCTATCCCGGCGCCGACCATTCCCGCTACAGCCACAGCCTGGGCGTGATGGAAACCGCCCGGCGGATGCTCGACCAACTGCGCCGCTCGCACGACATCGACCCGGCGAGCGAAGTCGTGTGCGTCGTGTCGGCGTTGCTTCACGACCTCGGCCACGGGCCGTTCAGTCACGTCTTCGAACGCGTCAGTGGGATCGACCACGAAGACCTCACCCGGCGAGTGATCGAAGACCCGGAAACCGACGTTCACCGAAGATTGGCCGACCACGACCGCGCGCTGCCGGCGATGGTGTTGCAGTTTTTGGCCGAGAAGCCGAAGCGGACGTTGTACAACGACATTCTTTCGAGCCAGCTCGACGCCGACCGATTCGATTATCTATTGCGCGACAACCTGATGACCGGGTGCCGGTATGGCGACTACGACCTGCGCTGGCTGCTGCAGTCGCTCACGATCGACCGCGCGACCGACCGGATCGCGATTTACTGGAAGGGCGTGAGTGCGGTCGAGTCGTATTTGCAGGCGCGGTATCACATGTACCGCAACGTCTATTTTCACAAGGTGGTGCGCGGCGCGGAGGGGATGTTGAAACTGGCGCTGCAGCGCGCGAAGCGACTGGCGGTGCAGGACCGGCTGGAATGGCCGCCTCGGGACACGACGGTGTACAAGGCGCTGCTCGGCCAGCAGTTGTCTGCGGACGAATTTACCGACTTCGACGACGTGTCGGTGCTGCACTGTTTCAAACTGTGGACCAAGTCCGACGACGCCGTGCTAGCCGGATTGTGTCGCGGGCTGCTGTATCGACGGGTGTACAAGACGATCGATCTGACACGCGTTGAAGACCCCGCGCGACTCGAACGCCTTCTAGAAATCGCTGCCGGTACGATCGACGACGGCGGGGGGGAGTCGAGCTACGACATGTTTTATGACGAGCCGAAGGACACGCCCTACGAGACGTATCAGCCGCAAAAAGGCGGGGATGTGAATGAAATTCTCATCCGCGAGCCCGACGGCAGGCTGGTCGAGTTCGCGTCGCTCTCACCGACGACGCAGGCTCTAAGCCGGCAGCTCATGTTCCGGCGACTGCACGTCTCGGGAGAGTGGAAGGACGCGGTCGAAGCGTCCATCAAGTGACGGGCCTATCTCGCCGAGCGCTTTAGGGTGGCTTGCTTCAGACTCGTGTCGGCAAACAACAGCTTGGCGAACATCGCGCCGAAGCCGGACGCGACGCCGCCGGTCTTGCGAGACCCACTCGTGCGGCCGGACGCGGGGCGGATCGAACGGTAGACGGGTTTGGTCTTCATGGGATTTCCTTCAAACGACTCAGAACTTACGAAGCCTATCTACCGCCTTCGCACGTCCAAACAAACTCTGTTTTTCGCGACAGTCCCATAACCACGCATTCGTCAACACAGGTCGTGTCGACGCTGGAACAAACGCCTTGTTCTGATAAAACAGACGGCTCGACGAATTACGACACGAAACGCACCCGACGGCAGGACGAACATGATCGACGTGAAAGACTTACGCGAGAACCCCGACAAATACCGCGCCGGCGCGAGGCTGAAGAACGTCAGCGTCGATGTCGACCGCGTGCTGGAACTCGACGCGACGCGGCTCGGGGCGCAGCGGGAATTCGAGACCGCGCGTGCGGAGCAGAACGAGGCGTCGAAGAAAATCGGGCAGTTAAAAGACCCCGCCGAGAAAAAAACTGCTGCCGAGGCGGTGCGGGTGCTGAAGTCCAAGGTGCAGGAGGCCGAAGAACGTGCCAAGCAGTTCGAGGCCGAACTTCTACCGTTGCTGCTCAAAATTCCACAACCGCCCGACGCCGACGTACCGGTGGGGAAAGACGCGAGTGACAACGTCGTCGTGAAGAAGCACGGCACGCAGCGCGTGTTCACGTTCAAGCCGAAATCTCATATCGAGCTCGGCGCGAGCTTGAAGTTATTCAATTTCGACGCCGGTGTGAAGCTCGCGGGGAGCCGGAGCTATTTCTTGACCGGCGCGGGCGCCGACCTGCACTCAGCAGTGTTGAGGCTCGCGATGGACATGATGACGCGCGAGCAGGGCTTCACTGCCATGAGCGTCCCGGTCCTCGTGCGCGAAGTCGCGATGCGCGGGACGGGTTTTTTCCCCGCGGGTCGGGAGCAAACGTACCGCGTCGGTGAAACAGCGTCAGTCGACGGCTCGGAACCGACGGAACAGGAATTGTTCCTCACCGGCACCGCCGAGGTCGGTCTGACGGCGTTTCACATGGATCAGGTTCTGGACGAAGCCGATCTCCCCAAAAAATACACCGCCGTCAGCACCTGCTTCCGGCGCGAGGCGGGAACCTACGGCAAAGACACCGCAGGACTGTACCGGGTCCATCAGTTCGATAAATGTGAGCAGGTGGTGATCTGTAAAAACGACGTCGATGAAAGCCGGCGCTGGCACGCGATCATGCTCGGGTATAGCGAATCGCTATTGCAAAGACTGGGTTTGGCGTACCGCGTGATCCAGTGTTGTACGGGAGACATCGGAGTAAAAAACGCCGCGATGTACGACATCGAAAGCTGGATGCCCGGCCGCTTCGATGGAAAAAACGAGTCCACCGGCTACGGTGAAACGCACAGCGCCTCACGTCTGTACGAATTTCAGGCCCGAAGGCTCAACCTGCGCTACAAAGACAAGGAGGGCAAAATCCGGTTCTGCCACACGCTGAACAACACCGTCGTCGCCAGCCCGCGCGTGCTGATCCCGATTTTGGAAAACAACCAGAACGAAGACGGCAGCGTGACCGTTCCGGAGGCACTCCGGCCGTACATGGGCGGTCGGGAGCGGATTGAGGCATAGGGGGCTCCGATTAGGGTTTTGGATTTCGGATTCAATGCGTTAGGGCGAGGGCGGCCTCCCGTACTGAATCCAAAAGCCATGAGCCAAAATCTCACCCACGTCCGCGAATGATATTTCTCCCAGTATTGACACGCGACGGGATTGAGGTATATTGACGTGGTCGAATTGACCACACCTAGCTAGCCAACTTCAGTCTGTGACCAGTCACTTTCCTGCGTCGAGCGCGGGAAATTGGGTGGTTTCGTCGTTGTGCGCTTGACCGGTGAAAGACCGGCGCTAGGATACGAGATGTGAATTGTCGGCGGGTGAGCGATCACTCACGGCGATTCGAATAACGAGGAAGGACGGGCGCCCGACCGAGGCGGACCCGTGGCACAGGCCGCTTTAACTATTCTGCGTTAAGCGGCTAATTTCGTCTGGTGAAGTATCGGTCAAATCGCCCGGTTCGGGCGTGAAATTCGGGAATTTTTTCCCGATTAGGAAACTTCCCCCCGCCGGGTCGGGTTTCCGTCCGAAACGGTGTCGCTCTTTAAAAGATTCTTTTCCCTTCTAGAAGGACAGACTGATGCGAGTTACCGAAGTACGCGACTTCAGCAAACGTGGCGACGCCTTGCCGATCCCCAATCTGATCCAAGTCCAGCTCCACGCCTATAAGAAGTTTTTGCAAAAAGACGTCGCCATTGATGCCCGTAAGAATGACGGTCTCGAAGCCCTTCTGCGCGAAGTCTTCCCGATCGAAAGCTACGACGGAAACCTCAAACTCGACTACATCAGCTACGACCTGTCGGAGCCGCGCTACACGATCGACGAGTGTCGGGCGCTGCGTCTGACGTACGGCATGCCGTTCCGGATCAAGGTACGGCTCGGTCGCAAGGACAAGGACGAGGTGATGGAAGATTCCATCTACCTCGGTGAAATCCCGATCATGATCGGCGGCGGGGAGTTCATCATCAACGGCGCCGAGCGCGTCATCGTCAATCAGTTGCACCGCTCGCCGGGCGTGGACTTTTTGATCGAAGTTCAGGAAGGCGACCGCCCGTTGCACGGGTTCCGCGTGATTCCGGAGCGTGGGTCGTGGATCGAGTGCGCGGTGACGAAGAAGGACGCGTTGTCGGTCCGCATCGACCAGAGCAGCAAAATCCCCGCGACGACGTTCCTGCGGGCGCTGGACAAGCGGTTCAGCTCTGCAGAGGCGATCATCAAGGAGTTTTATCAGGTCGAAGCCGTCAAGATCAAAGACCTCCAGCCGACCTACTACGCCGCCAGCCCCATCATCGACGCCGAGAGCGGCGAAGAGCTGGTCAAGGTCGCCGCCCAGATCGGTGAGGCGCTGGAGAAAATTCAGGCCTCGTCGCTGAAGACCGTCGACTGCGTCACCAAAGTCAGCGACCCGCTGATTTTGAACACGCTCGCGGAAGACACTGCCGACAGTCACGAAGTGGCGTTGGTGAAAATTTACGCCCGGTTGCGTCCGGGCAATCCGCCGCAATTGGATAAGGCCAAGACGTTATTCGAGGAAAAATTCTTCGACGAAAACCGCTACCGCCTCGGGCGCGTCGGTCGATTCCGCATTAACCGCAAGTTCGACCAAGACGTCGCGGAGACGGAAATGACGCTCCGGTCGGAAGACCTCGTTAACAGCTTGAAATACATGTTCAAGCTGCGCTCCGGCGAAGGTTACGTCGACGACATCGATCACTTGGGCAACCGCCGGTTGCGCACGATCGACGAGTTGGCCGCCGAGGAACTCCGTAAGGGTTTCCTCAAGCTCAAGCGCACCGTGCAGGAACGCATGAGCCTGAAAGACCCGAACGAACTCGGTCGTATCGCCGAGCTGGTGAACAGCAAGTCTGTCAGCAGCGCCGTCGACTTCTTCTTCGGGCGTGGCGAGCTTTCGCAGGTCGTCGACCAGACCAACCCGCTCAGCCAACTGACGCACGAACGTCGGTTATCCGCGCTCGGGCCCGGAGGCTTGAACCGCAAGCGCGCGGGCTTTGAAGTGCGTGACGTTCACATTTCGCACTACGGGCGTATCTGTCCGATCGAAACGCCAGAAGGTACGAACATCGGGCTTATCGCGAGTCTGTCGATCTATGCCGACCTCGACGATTACGGCTTCCTGATCACGCCGTACCGCGTCGTCGAAGACGGTCACGTCAACGGCAAGCATAAGTATCTGCGTGCCGACGAAGAAATGAAGGGCATTTTGGCCCCCCCGGACGTCGTCGAAGGCAAGACCGGCAACCTGAAAAAGGGCCTGGTTTTGGCGCGCGTGCAAGGCGACCTCGCGACCGTTCCGAGCCGCGACGTGCAGTACATCGACATCAGCCCGCGTCAGACGGTTTCCGTCAGCGCGGCGCTCATTCCGTTCCTCGAACACGACGACGCGAACCGAGCCTTGATGGGTTCGAACATGCAACGTCAGGCCGTGCCGTTGCTCCGCGTCGATCCACCGCTCGTCGCGACCGGGCTCGAACGCCCGGTCGCTCAGAACAGCGGCATGGTCGTCCGTGCCGAGCGCGCGGGCGTGGTCACTTACGTCGATGCAGAACGCATCCTCGTCGACAACGCCGACGAATACGTCCTGCGTAAATTCCAAGGCTTGAACGAACGCACCTGCTTGAACCAGAAGCCCATCATCAAGAAGGGTGCCCGCGTCAAGCAAGGCCAGATCATGGCCGACGGTCCCGCGGTCGATAAGGGCGAACTCGCGCTCGGCCGTAACGTGCTCGTCGCGTTCATGACCTTCGATGGCTACAACTTCGAAGACGCCATCGTCATCAACCAGCGTCTCGTGAAAGAAGACATCTTCACGTCGATCCACATCGAAGAATACGACGTCGAAATCCGCGAAACTAAACTGGGTCGTGAAGAGTTCACACGCGACATTCCGAACGTGTCGGAGCGTGCCCTTGCCAACCTCGATGAGACGGGCGTGGTGCGTGTCGGAACGCGCGTCGGGCCGGGCGATATTCTGGTCGGCAAGATCGCTCCGAAGTCCAAGAGCGAGCTCACGCCGGAAGAAAAACTTCTTCATGCGATCTTCGGACGCGCCGGCGAAGATGTGAAGAACGACTCGCTGGAAATGCCCGCGGGTGAAGAGGGCGTGGTCATTGAGGCCAAGCGCTTCAGCCGTCGGATGCACATGACCGACGACCAGAAGAAGGCCTTGAAGAAGGACATCGATAAGTATGAAAAGGAGCAGAACCAGAAGGCGATCGACATCTTCAAGCAGATGATCGCCGAGGTGAACACGATCACCGGTACGCCGATGGTCGACCCGGGCACGCGTCAGAAGGTCGGTCAAAGCGACATTCCGGACGTTATTCTGGAACAGATCGAAGGATTCAGCACCGATTGGGTGAAGGGGACGAAGGAAGCGAAGGTCCAGGCGGAAGACACGTACGGCCGGTTCTGGCCGCGCATCGGCGCGGTCATGAAGGAAAAGACGCGCCGCATGGAACACATGAAGCGCGGCGACGAGTTACCGTCGGGCGTGCTGGAAATGGTCAAGGTCTACGTCTCGACCAAGCGCGCCCTCAGCGTCGGTGACAAGATGGCGGGTCGTCACGGGAACAAGGGCGTCATCGCCCGCATCGTGCCGGAAGAAGACATGCCGTTCTTGGACGACGGTTCGCCCGTCGACATCATGCTCAATCCGCTGGGCGTGCCGTCACGTATGAA
>Ga0163144_10014504_pt1 | contig 16351 bp, 28 predicted proteins | sample OliLak19BULKMAT1_FD_123175 | JGI IMG/M metagenome (GOLD analysis project Ga0163144, IMG submission 123175) | Freshwater microbial mat bacterial communities from Lake Vanda, McMurdo Dry Valleys, Antarctica - Oligotrophic Lake LV.19.BULKMAT1 | ecosystem: Environmental > Aquatic > Freshwater >... | reverse complement strand
TATCGGGCAAGAAGCGGTCATGAATATGGCGCACCGAGAGCTCAACCGCGGCCGTGATGGCCTCGGGCGCGTACGCGACGTGATGATGTTCTTCGAAGCGGCTTTTCAAGCCGCGCAAAATCTCGATTGCGTCAGGGATCGTGGGCTCGACGACGTCAATTTTCTGGAATCGTCGCGAAAGCGCGCGATCTTTCTCAAAGATGCCGCGGTATTCCTGGAACGTCGTGGAACCGATGCAGCGCACTTCACCCGAAGCAAGCAGCGGCTTGATCAAATTGCTGGCATCCATGGTGCCACCGCTGGCCGAACCGGCACCGATAATGGTGTGAATCTCGTCGATGAAAAGAATCGCTTTCGGAATTTTTTTCAGCTCGGAAATCACCGACTTCAAGCGCTTTTCAAAATCACCGCGGTACTTGGTGCCGGCCACCAGCGCGCCCAAATCCAGCGAGAAGATCACCCCGTCCTTGAGCACGTCGGGCACATCGGAATCAACAATCCGCTTGGCTAAACCTTCCGCCAAAGCGGTCTTGCCGACGCCAGCCTCGCCCACATAAAGCGGATTGTTCTTGCGTCGGCGGCAAAGGATTTGAATCGTGCGCTCAACTTCGTCCGCCCGCCCAATCAAGGGGTCGATGCGTCCGGCGCGCGCCAGTTCGTTGAGATTAATTGCGTAAGCGGCCAGAGCAGACTGCTTGTCGTCCTCGCGGCCTTCGGGTTCGCCCGGGTCCTGCTGCGCCTTTTGCTCAGGCTCCTGTGGCGTTTTGCGGATCCCGTGGCTGATGAAGTTGACCACAGCCAGGCGCGTCACGTCCTGCTGGTTCATGAGGTAAACCGCATGCGAGTCCTTCTCGCCAAAGATTGCGACCAGCACATTTGCGCCGGTGACTTCTTTCTTGCCTGAAGACTGCGCCGAGAGCACGGCACGCTGCAGCACGCGCTGAAAACCGAGCGTGGGCTGCGTATCGCGCTCATCCTGTGGCCCAAGCACCGGCACGGACTCCGCGATCACTTGCTTCAATTGCTCACCCAGCTTGTCGAGCTCGGCGCCACATGCGCGCAGCACCTGAATCGCTGACGGATTGTCCAGCAAAGCAAGCAACAAGTGTTCGACCGTCATGAATTCATGGCGCCGGGTTCTGGCCTCCTTGTAGGAAGCACTGATGGTTTGTTCCAGATCTTTGCTGAACATGTTCAACCCTTGCGCGATGCGTCTGATCGATAGGAGGAGCTGCAGACCAAACGCGAATTACTGGTGCGCCCGTGCTGAGACCGCTTACATGCCGACTATCAACGAAAATTCAAGTCGCCGACCCAGTATAGCGATCCGCACCGACACAGGGTGCTGGGGAAGTGAAGCCTGGGCGATGATTCAACCGGAGCTAAGTAAACGCAAGCCTAACGCCTGCATTTACGCCGCTTTGACGCAGCCATAGCGACGCAGACGCTGATAGCGCTGCGTCACCAGCACATCAATCGGAATCGCCTGCAAGCGACGCAGCTCCAAGCACCAGCGCTGCTTCAGCAGCAAGGCCATGGCTGCGGGGTCGCGATGCGCGCCGCCCGGAGGTTCGGGCAGCACAGCGTCCACCAAACCTTGCTTCAGCAGTGCTGGAGCCGTAATGCCCATGGCATCCGCGGCATCCCGCGCACGATCCGCGCTCTTCCACAGTATTGACGCACAGCCTTCTGGCGTGATCACCGAGTAAGTGGCATAGGTCAGCATCAGCGTGAGATCTGAAACGCCAATGGCGAGCGCGCCGCCGGAGCCGCCTTCACCGATGACGGTGGCAATGATGGGCACCCGAAGATCGCTCATCACCGCGATGTTGCGCGCAATGGCCTCGGACTGCCCACGCTCTTCGGCACCCACGCCCGGATAGGCCCCCGGCGTATCAATCATGGTCACCAGAGGCAAGCCAAAGCGCTCCGCCATCTGCATCAGGCGCAGCGCCTTGCGGTAGCCCTCCGGACGCGGCATGCCAAAGTTACGCTTGATCTTCTGCTTGGTATCGCGTCCCTTCTGCTGGCCAATGACCATCACCGGCATACCATCAATGCGCGCCAAGCCACCGACTATCGCAGCATCATCGGCAAACGCGCGGTCTCCGGCGAGCTCGTGGAACTCGTCGAAAATTGCCGCAATGTAATCAAGCGAATGCGGACGCAGCGGATGACGCGCCATTTGCGCTGTCTGCCAGGGCGTCAACGCGGCAAAAATCTGCTCGGTCTTGATCCTGAGCTTCTCCTTAAGCGCCGCAGCTTCACGATCAATATTGATCGCCTGACCTTGGGTCGCTTGGCGCAACTCTAGAATCTTCGCCTCAAGTTCAGCGATGGGCTGCTCAAAATCAAGAAAATTAGGATTCATGACACCACAGCGAAATTGAAGAGCGGATGATGCTGCTTTCAGCGCCGTGATTGGAACCCCGCGGTGAAGTTGGCATCACCCTTATCATCATCAGCCAGCGGAATGCAGCAACGATCTTCTCAACCGGCGCGACCGAAGCAGGCAAAAAAGAAGCTAGCAGGCTGGTAACGAAAAGGGCGCCCGCAGGCGCCTAGCAGGCTGGTAACGAAAAGGGCGCCCGCAGGCGCCCTTAGCGTTCATTTAGCTGTTGGACGTGCGCAGGCGCCCCTCGCGTTCGTTTAGCTGCCGAGCTTGCGCAGGCCGTTCAGCTTGCGCTGGAGACTCAGCTTGCGCTGGGCTCGCTGGCTGAAAGCTGCGCTAGCGGACGCCCGACCAGCTCAACCATTGCCATCGGCGCGTTGTCGCCATCACGGAAACCACACTTCAAGATGCGCAGATAGCCACCCGGACGATCGCGGTAACGCGGGCCAAGCTCGACAAACAACTTGCCAACGATCATCTTGTCGCGCAGACGCGCGAAAGCGGTACGGCGTTGGCCAACGCCGTCAGCCTTGGCTAACGTGATCAACGGCTCTGCAAACTTGCGCAGCTCCTTTGCCTTCGGCAGCGTGGTTTTGATCAGCTCTTCTCGAAACAACGCAACGGTTAGATTCTTGAAAAGCGCCTTACGGTGCGCTGCATTACGGCCCAGCGCGCGACCTGAATTACGATGACGCATGGATACTCCTCCTTAAGATCCGAAGCTGCTCACCGACAAACCCGGCGGCGGCCAATTGTCCAGCTTCTTGCCCAATCCCAATCCTTGGGCAGCAAGCGCGTCTTTGATTTCTGTCAGTGACTTCTTGCCGAGATTCGGCGTCTTCAGCAGCTCAACCTCGGTGCGCTGAATCAGATCACCGATGTAGTAGATGCTCTCAGCCTTCAGGCAATTCACAGCGCGTACCGTGAGCTGCAGATCATCAATCGGACGCATCAGCATCGGATCGACATCAGTGCCCTTGACTGCCGGAACTTCCATTTTGCGCGGCTGCACATCGACGAACACGCCAAGCTGTTCAACCAGAATCGTAGCGGCATGCTTGACCGATTCCACAGGGTCGACCGTTCCGTTGGTCTCGATATCCAGAATAAGCTTATCGAGGTCGGTACGCTGTTCAACGCGAGCGTTCTCGACGTTGTAAGCAACCTTGCGGATGGGCGAGAACGAAGCGTCCAGCAGCAAACGACCGATAGGACGCGCCTCATCATCCGGCAACCGACGGTTGACGGCTGGCTCGTAACCTACGCCACGCGTGACGCGCAACCGAACGTTAAACGAGACATCCTTGGTCATCGTGCAGATCACATGATCGGGGTTGACCACCTCGACCGTGTGGTCGGTGACGATGTCGCCAGCCGTAACGACCCCCTTCCCGCGACGATTCAACGACAGTGTCGTCGCTTCGCCTTGGTGCATACGCAGCGCCACTTCCTTGAGATTCAGCAGGATCTCAAGCACGTCTTCCTGAAAACCTTCAATGGTGCTGTATTCATGGACGACGCCGTCAATCTCAACTTCAGTGATTGCAGCCCCCGGAATCGAGGACAGCAAAACACGCCGTAGTGCATTACCCAGCGTATGACCGAAGCCACGTTCAAGCGGCTCCAGCGTAACGCGTGCTCGCGTCGGAGACAAATGCTCGACGCCTGGATTGCGCGGACGCAATAGCGAGTTGTTGCTCATCAAACAAACCTCGAAACGAAAATTACTTGGAGTACAACTCGACGATCAAATTCTCATTGATGTCGGCTGACACGTCGCTGCGTTCTGGCAACTGCTTGATCAAGCCGGCAAGCTTAGCGGCATCAACCTCAACCCAGCTTGGCGCCAAGTCCATTTGCTGGCTGAGCGTTAGCGCTTCCTTGATGCGGAGCTGCTCTTTTGCACGCTCGGCAATCTGCACTTGATCACCAGACTTCAACTGCAAGCTCGGCAGATTGACGCGCTTACCGTTCACTGTCACGCCGCCATGACCCACCAACTGGCGAGCTTGAGCACGAGTCACCGCGAAGCCCATGCGGTACACGACATTGTCCAGTCGCGTCTCAAGCATGCGCAGCAGATTTTCCCCCGTCGAACCCTTTCGACCAGCAGCGCGCGCAAAATAAATGCGGAACTGACGTTCAAGCAGGCCATACATCCGGCGCACCTTTTGCTTTTCCCGCAGCTGTGTTGAGTAGTCGCTTGACTTACCCTTCTTCGCAGCGCCGTGCTGACCAGGCTTCTGATCAAGCTTGCATTTATCTGCCAGGCTACGTGCCGGGCTCTTCAAAAACAGATCCGTACCTTCACGGCGGGACAGTTTACACTTTGGACCAATATAACGAGCCATGCTTCCTCCTGGACTCAGACGCGGCGTTTTTTGGGAGGACGGCAGCCGTTATGTGGAATCGGCGTGATGTCCTGGATATTCGTGACCTTCAAGCCAGCGGCATTGAGCGCACGAATTGCACCTTCCCGGCCTGGGCCCGGACCGCTGAGCATGACTTCAACGGTTTTCAGGCCGTACTCCATCGCAGCCTTGGCCGCCTTCTCAGAAGCAACCTGAGCGGCGAACGGCGTACTCTTACGCGAACCACGGAAACCCGCGCCACCAGACGTGGCCCACGAGAGCGCGTTGCCCTGCCGGTCCGTGATGGTAACGATGGTGTTGTTGAACGATGCTTGCACGTGGGCGAGGCCATCCGAGACCTGCCGACGTACTTTCTTCTTGACTTTGGCCGAAGAAGCCTGAGTCTTACTCATCTGCGTTCATCCTTAAACGATCAGGTTTTACTTCTTAATAGCCTTGCGCGGTCCCTTGCGGGTGCGAGCGTTGGTACGGGTACGCTGACCGCGCACCGGCAAGCCTTTACGGTGACGAAGGCCGCGATAGCAACCCAGGTCCGTCAGCCGCTTGATGCTGAGCGAAACTTCACGACGAAGATCACCCTCCACATTCAGCTTGCCAATTTCGCCGCGCAGCTTCTCGACCTGAGCTTCGCTCAGAGCCTTGATCTTGATCGACGGGTCGACGTTCGCAGCCTGACAGACCTTGCGCGCGCGACTACGGCCAACCCCATAAATACTGGTCAGACCAATCCATACATGTTTGTTGACGGGAAGATTGACACCCGCGATACGAGCCATTGTTCGTTTCTCTCCTTGAATCCCCAAAGTCAGCGCGCGGGGAGCCCGACATTATGCAGTCTAAAGCTTAACCACGCCCGCTGATCCTGAACGTTTCCCTACTTCATGACTCCGCTTCGAGTCAGCCCTTTCAAATTTGCCTTCTTCAACAAGCTGTCGTACTGATGCGACACTAGGTGAGTTTGCACTTGCGCCATCGTATCTATCACCACCACCACCACAATCAGCAGCGAGGTGCCACCGAAGAAGAAGGTGAGGTTCAAACTGTTCTGAAGAATATGCGGCAGCAAACACACTGCGGTGAGATACAAGCCGCCGATCATGGTCAAGCGCGTCATCACGCCGTCAATATAGTCAGCAGTTGCCCTACCTGGGCGAATGCCTGGGATTAGCGCGCCAGACTTCTTGAGGTTGTCTGCAGTCTCTTTAGAATCAAACACCAGTGCGGTATAGAAGAATGCGAAGCCAACGATCAACACCGCTTCGGTGATCATGTAAAGCGGCTGGCCGGGGCTGAGCATCGCCGAAGCGCGCGTGAGCCAGCTCACCTGAGATTGATCGCCACCCCAAAATTGCAGCAGCGTCGCCGGAAACAGAATAAAGCTTGAGGCGAAGATTGCAGGGATGACGCCAGCCATGTTGATCTTGAGCGGCAGATGCGAGCTGACATTTTGATATGCCATCCGCCCGCCACCGCGCTTCGCGTAGTTGACCGAAATGCGGCGCTGCGCGCGTTCCATGAAGACCACAAACGCGACGGTTCCAAAGATCACGATGGCAAGGATGATCAACACCAGCGGTTCGATATTGCCTTGACCAGCCGCCGCCAGAGTGGATGCTATCGCGCCAGGTAGGGACGCCACGATGCCGGCAAAAATGATCAGCGAGATCCCGTTACCGAGGCCGCGCTCGGTGATTTGCTCGCCCAGCCACATCACAAACATCGTCCCTGCGGTCAAGCTAATCACGGCCGTAAGCACAAAGCCCCAGCCAGGATTCACCACCACCGGAATGCCGGCTCCGCTGGTCTGCGCCTGCAGCATCGTTGCCGCGCCGAAAGCCTGCACCATAGCAAGCACGACAGTGAAGTACCGCGTGTACTGATTCATTTTGCGGCGACCCGACTCACCCTCTTTGCGCAGCGCCTGAAGTGCAGGTACGGAGGTCGCAGCAAGCTGAATCACGATTGAGGCGGTGATGTATGGCATCACGCCCAAAGCAAATAGCGAGAACCGCTCAAGCGCGCCGCCAGAAAACATGTTCAACATGTCAACTACGGTACCGCGTTGGCTCTCCATCACGAGCAGCATTGCCTCCGGGTCAACCCCAGGCACGGCAATGAACACACCAAAACGGAACACTAAAAGCGCGCCGAGAGTGAAAAACAGCCGCTGGCGGAGTTCGGTCAGACGACCGATTCCAGCCAGCGACGAGAGGCTTGGGTTCTGCGCCACGCTTTACTCCACTGACCCGCCGGCGGCGATGATGGCTTCTTTGGCGCGGGCGGTCGCCTTAATTCCCTTCAGATGCACGGCGCCCGATACTTCGCCGCGCAAGATTATCTTTGCCTTCTGCGCGTATGCCGGGATCAGTCCGGCAGCCTTCATAGCTTCCAGGTCGAGGCTCTGACCGGCGAACGCAGACAGCCGAAACAGCGCCAGCTCAGCGGATTCCCCGGCCTGTAGCGAGCGAAACCCTACTTTCGGCAACCGCCGCTGCAGTGGCATCTGACCGCCTTCGAATCCCGCCTTAATTTTGCCCTTACCGGCACGCGCAAACTGACCTTTATGACCGCGCCCGCAGGTTTTGCCCAGGCCGGAACCGATGCCGCGGCCTACGCGAACGCGCGCCGGCTTTGAGCCCGGCGCTGGCTTAATGGTATTGAGTTGCATGAATATCCCCTTAGACCACAGCAACCAAGTAGCTGACCTTATTGATCAAGCCACGGACCTGCGGACTGTCTTTGAGTTCTCGAACACTGTTGAGCTTGCGCAGACCTAGCGCCTTTACGCAGAGGCGATGGTTCGCCGGCGTGCTGTTCACGCTCCGGACAAGCTTGACGCGGACGGTACCGTTACTGCTGTGCTGGTTCATGCTTGCCCACCAAATCTTCTAATGTTTTGCCGCGCTTAGCTGCGACATCGCTCGGCGATTTCATCGCCTGCAGACCCTTGATCGTGGCGCGCACGAGATTGATCGGATTGCGTGAACCTACCGCTTTCGCCAGCACGTTCGAGACCCCAACCACTTCAAACACCGCACGCATTGCGCCCCCGGCGATCACGCCCGTACCGTCGCTGGCAGGCATCATGAACACCTTTGCCGCACCATGACCAGCACGCACCGGAAACCAAACGGTTCCGTTATTCAGCGCCACGCGGACCATCGCCTTGCGTGCGCGCTCCATCGCTTTGGCGATAGCCTGCGGGACTTCGCGAGCCTTGCCGTAACCGAAGCCGACTCGACCCTGGCCGTCACCAACCACCGTCAAAGCCGCGAATGCGAACTGACGACCACCCTTCACTGTCTTCGATACGCGATTGACGGCTACCAGCTTTTCCAGCATGCCATCGGAATTATCGCGATCACGATCCTGATTCGCCATTTAGAACTCTCCTTGACCTTAGAACTTCAGACCGTGTTCACGGGCAGCATCGGCTAAAGCCTTAATACGCCCGTGGAAACGGAAACCGGAGCGGTCGAACGCCACCGCTTCAATACCCGCAGCCTTCGCCTTGATGGCGATCGCTGCTCCCACCTTGGCAGCAGCGGCGACATTGCGGGTGTTCTTCAGTCCTTCAGCTACCTCAGACTGAACTGTGGAGGCGGCCGCGATAACGCGATCGCCATCAGCAGTGGTGACCTGAGCATAGAGGTGCTGGCTACTACGATGAACCGTAAGCCGGGCAACGCCGAGCTTTCGGATGTGCATGCGCGTCTTCTTTGCCCGACGCAGCCGGGAGTCATTCTTTTCCATCGGTCCGTTCCTTGGTCCTTAGGCCTTTTTGGCTTCCTTGATTGTGATCCGCTCGCCGCTATAGCGAACACCTTTGCCCTTGTAAGGCTCGGGTGGTCGATATGCGCGAATTTGCGCAGCGGTCTCGCCCACCACTTGCTTGTCGAAACCCTTGATCAAAACCTCAGTTTGCGTCGGCGTTTCGATGCTGACGCCCTCTGGTGCATTGAAAACCACCGGATGCGAGAAACCGAGCGTCAGATTAAGCGTTCGGCCCTGCATGGAGGCGCGATAGCCAACCCCCACCAGCTCAAGCTTACGCTCGAAACCCTTACTCACACCGACAACGACGTTGCCGAGCAGCGCACGTAACGTACCGGCCAGCGCGGTCTCCGTGCCATTGGCGGTCAACTGAATGACCCCGCCATTAATCGACACTGCGACATTGGGCGGCCTCGTCAGCGTGGAGGTTCCCTTCGGTCCCTTCACAACGATCTGCTTTTCACTTACCGTTACTTCGACGCCTTGCGGCACTGTAAGCGGCTTTTTTGCGACTCGACTCATGGTTATCTCCTTAAGCCACTAGGCAAAGCACTTCGCCGCCGAGACCGGCCTCGCGCGCTTTACCATCGGTCATAAGACCCCGTGAGGTCGAAACAATAGCAATGCCCAAGCCATTCATGACGCGCGGAAGCTCCTTGACGCCACGAAACTTGCGCAGACCCGGGCGCGAGACGCGCTGAAGGCGCTCAATCACGGGCTTGCCACGGTAATACTTCAACTGCACGTCAATAATGCGCTTATGCTCGCTCAAACTGGTTTCAACGAAATCAGTGACGTAGCCTTCCGCCTTCAGTAAGCGTGCAATCTCAAGCTTCAAACGCGAAGCCGGAATACGAACATTCGGCTTGCCCATTCCCTGGGCATTCCGGATGCGGGTCAACATATCCGCGATGGGATCGGTCAGATTCATAGGGTCGTCCTTTACCAACTAGCTTTACGCAGACCGGGAACATCGCCGCGCATGGCTGCTTCACGCAGCTTGTTGCGACCCAACCCGAACTTTCGATACACACCGCGCGGGCGGCCCGACTCGCTGCACCGATTGCGCTGACGGCACGGACTGGCATCGCGCGGCATCTTCTGCAACTGATTCTGAGCGTCTACTTTTACCTCGAAGCTTGCCCTTGGACTGACAATAAGCTTCTTAAGTTCAGCCCGCTTCACTGCATACTTCTTGACCAACTTCGTCCGCTTGATCTCGCGGTTAATCATTGAAGTCTTCGCCATATCGCCTCCGTGCGATTAATTGCGGAACGGGAAGCCGAAGCCTTCCAGTAGCGCTTTTGCTTCCTGGTCGCTGCGTGCCGTGGTTGCGATCGAGATATCCATGCCACGCAGCGCGTCGACCTGATCGAAATCGATTTCCGGGAAAATAATCTGTTCCTTGATGCCGAAGTTATAGTTTCCGCGGCCATCAAAAGACCGACCACTCACGCCGCGAAAGTCGCGTACGCGCGGTAGGGAAATGTTTACCAAGCGATCCAGGAACTCAAACATGCGCTGACGGCGCAGCGTCACCTTACAGCCTACCGGATAACCTTCACGAATTTTAAAGGTAGCAACCGATTTGCGCGCGGCACACGCCACTGGCTTCTGACCAGCAATCTTAGCCATATCGCCTAAGGCATGCTCAAGCTTCTTCTTGTCACCCACAGCTTCGCCCACGCCCATATTCAGGGTGATTTTCAGCAGCTTCGGAACCTGCATCAGGTTCGAATAATTGAACTTCTGTTTTAATGCCGGAACGACATGGTCCCGATAGTGCTCTTGCATGCGCGTCATCATCTTCTCCTTACGCGTCCACGACCTCGCCACTGGAGCGGAATACGCGTACTTTCTTTCCATTTCCCAAAATCTTGAACCCAATACGCTCACCTTTCTTGGTCAGCGGGTTGTAGAGCATGACGTTGGAAGCGTGTATGGGCGCCTCGCGCTCCAAAATTCCGCCCGGCTGGTTTGCCTGCGGGTTTGGCTTGGTGTGGCGTTTGATCATATTGACGTTTTCAACGAAGACGTGGTCTTCGGTGACACGAGTCACTGAGCCTTGTTGGCCCTTGGCACGCCCCGTGATTACCACGACACGATCACCTTTACGAATGCGCTGCATAGTTCCTCCTTGAACCTCAGAGCACTTCCGGTGCCAACGACACGATCTTCATGAAACGCTCCGAGCGAAGTTCGCGCGTGACGGGTCCAAAGATACGGGTGCCGATTGGCTCCAGCTTGCTATTCAGCAACACAGCTGCGTTGCCATCGAAGCGAACCAGCGAGCCGTCGGCGCGGCGCACACCCTTTCGGGTACGCACCACAACGGCATCATAGACCTCGCCTTTCTTGACTTTTCCACGCGGAATGGCGTCCTTGATCGAAACCTTGATCACGTCGCCAATACCGGCGTAACGGCGCTTGCTGCCGCCGAGCACTTTGATACACATTAACTGGCGGGCGCCGGAATTGTCCGCAGCATCCAGGTAACTAAGCATTTGAATCATGGCGTCAGCTCCTTAAGATGCGCTGCGCAGCACTTCAACCAAGGTCCAAGCCTTGGTCTTAGCCAGCTTGCGCGTTTCACGAATACGTACTACATCGCCGGCTTGCGCGACGTTTTCTTCGTCATGCACGTGCAGCTTGGTGGTTCGCTTGAGGTACTTGCCATAAAGTGCGTGCTTAATCTGCCGCTCGACTGCAACGGTGATGGTCTTTTGCATCTTGTTACTAACCACCACGCCCTCAAGCGTGCGAACAATCTTGTTTTCGTTCTCAGACATGGCGTTATCCCTTAGCCTTTTGCGCTTGCACCGACTTCAATCGTGCAATTTCCTTGCGCACCTTGGCAAACTGGTGAGTTTGCGAAAGCTGTCCCTGGGCTCGCTGCATGCGCAAGCCGAATTGTTCCCGACGCAGCGCGAGCAAATGCTCGGTAAGCTCCGAAAGCGTTTTTGTTTTTAGTTCGTTGTATTCCATTACAGCACCGCGCGCGAAACAAATGTGGTCTTGACGCTCAGTTTGGCCGCGGCCAACGCGAAGGCTTCACGCGCCTGCGCTTCACTGATCCCTTCCATTTCGAACAGCACACGTCCAGGCTGGATCTGAGCGACCCAGTACTCGACGTTTCCTTTGCCGTTACCCATGCGAACTTCGATTGGCTTCTTGGTGATCGGCTTGTCCGGGAAGATCCGGATCCACTGCTTGCCACCGCGCTTGACGAAGCGCGAGATAGTACGACGTGCGGACTCGATTTGACGAGCCGTCAGTCGCCCATGCTCTACAGCCTTAAGGCCGTATTCACCGAAGCTGACTTCATTCCCCACTTGCGCGAGCCCGCGATTGCGGCCCTTGTGGACTTTACGATACTTGGTGCGAGAAGGTTGCAACACGATCAGGTTCCCCGGTTACTTTGCGTGACGCTCAGGACGTTCTGGGCGCTCGTTGCGCTCAACGCGCTGCTCGCCCTTATCGCCTGATTGCGCATACAGATCAAAAATCTCGCCCTTGTAGACCCAGGTCTTGATTCCGATGATGCCGTAGGTGGTCTTCGCCTCAGCGAAGCCGTAATCGATCTCCGCACGCAGCGTATGGAGCGGCACGCGTCCTTCGCGATACCACTCGGTGCGTGCAATCTCGGCGCCATTCAAGCGACCCGCGACGTTAATCTTGATGCCAAGAGCGCCCAGGCGCATCGCGTTTTGCACCGCGCGCTTCATTGCGCGGCGGAACATGATGCGCTTTTCGAGCTGCTGAGCGATGCTTTCAGCAACCAGCTGTGCATCGGTCTCGGGCTTGCGCACTTCGGTCACGTTGATGTGGGTTGGACACCCCATCAATGCGGACACGTCCTTGCGCAGCTTCTCGATGTCCTCGCCCTTCTTACCAATGACGATGCCTGGCCGAGCGGTCGCAATCGTGATGCGCGCCGTGCTTTTTGCCGGACGCTCAACGTGAATGCGGCTTACGCCAGCTGCGGCAAGCTTTTCCTTAAGGAATTTGCGTGCCTTGATGTCAGCATTTAAGAAGCCGGCGTAATCCTTCGAACTGGCATACCACTTGGCATTCCAATCGCGAGCAATACCCAGGCGGATGCCAACGGGACTAACCTTGTGACCCATATGTAACCTCCGTGTTACTTGCCGCGACCGTCGCCGACGACGACCGTGATATGCGCTGTGCGCTTCAGAATGCGCGCGACTCGACCCTTGGCGCGATACTGCATGCGCTTGAGACGCGGACCCTCGTCGACCATGATCTCAGTGACCTTGAGTTCGTCGATGTCCGCGCCATTGTTGTTCTGCGCATTCGAAAGCGCCGAATGCACCACTTTTCCGATGATCTGGGCGGCCTTCTTCGGGCTGAACTTCAACAGATCGATCGCCTTGTTCACCGGCAAGCCGCGCACTTGGTCAGCGACCAGACGCGCTTTTTGCGGTGAGATGCGCACCATGCGCAAAATTGCACTCGTTTCCATGTGCTTATTTCCCTGACGCTGCTTTCTTGTCGCCGGAATGACCCTTAAACGTTCTGGTCACCGCGAACTCGCCCAACTTGTGCCCGACCATATTCTCGTTCACTACCACCGGAACATGCGCCTTGCCGTTATGAATTGCGATCGTCAAGCCAACCATGTCGGGAACGATCATGCTGCGACGCGACCAAGTTTTGATCGGCTTTTTGCTATTGGCTTTTAAGGTCGACTCCACCTTGGCCAGCAAGTGTAGGTCGACAAAAGGACCCTTCTTCAAAGAACGTGCCATCTTGGTCTACCTCACTTGCTGCGACGACGCACGATGAAGCCATCGGTGCGCTTGTTCTTACGGGTTTTGTAGCCCTTGGCCGGCTGACCCCAAGGCGAGACCGGATGTGGATTGCCTTGATGTGACTTGCCTTCACCACCACCGTGTGGATGGTCAACCGGGTTCATCACCACGCCGCGTACGGTTGGGCGCTTTCCGCGCCAGCGCACGGCACCTGCTTTGCCAATCTGCTCAAGGTTGTGCTCGTTGTTTGAGACCTCACCGATGACCGCACGACAGTCGGCTGGAACTTTGCGCATTTCGCCGGAGCGAAGGCGCAGCGTTGCATAGCCGCCGTCACGTGCAATCAGCTGAATCGATGCACCGGCACTGCGGCCCAATTGGGCGCCCTTGCCAGGCTGCATTTCAACGCAGTGCAGCGAGGTGCCGATCGGCATGTTTCTCAGCGGCAAGCAGTTTCCAGGCTTGATTGGGGCTTCGCGACCGGACAATACGATGTCCCCGGTGCTCAATCCCCTCGGCGCAATGATGTAGCGCCGCTCACCGTCTACGTACAGCAAAAGTGCAATGTGTGCAGTGCGGTTCGGATCGTACTCAATGCGCTCGACCTTGGCCGGGATGCCGTCCTTGGTGCGCTTGAAATCGATCAAACGGTAGTGATGTCGGTGGCCGCCGCCCTTATGACGGGTGGTGATACGGCCATAGACGTTACGACCACCGGTGCTGCTCTGACTTTCGGTCAGCGGCGCATAGGGGTCACCTTTGTGCAAGTGAGCGTGCACCACTCGAACCATCGAACGACGGCCGGGTGACGTGGGCTTCATGATCATTAATGCCATGGTCTACTCCCTCAGACCGCCGCGCCGAGGTCGATCGATTGACCACTCGCTAGACGCACGTATGCCTTTCGCCAATCCTGACGTTGGCCCATTCGATTTCGGAACGCCTTGGTCTTACCCTTGACGTTGAGTACACGCACCGATTCAACTTTAACCTTGAACAGATGCTCAACAGCGGCTTTCACTTCGATCTTGGTCGCGGTTTGAGCGACCTCGAAAGCGTATTGGTTCGCGCTGCCCTGAAGGCGCGATGTCTTCTCCGACACCAATGGCGCTTTCAACACCATCAACAAACGTTCCTGGTTCATGCCAGCCACTCCTCAACCTTCTTGACCGCTTGCGCAGTCATCACGACGTGCTCTGCGCCAACCAGCGTGACCGGGTCCATGCCATTGACGTCGACCACAGAGACGGTCGGCACATTGCGCGCGGCCAGATACAGCTGCTCAGAGATTTCGTCCCGCACAATCACGGCGCGCTTCAGATCAAGCTGCTTCAGCGCTGCCATCATCGACTTCGACTTCGGGGCATCCACCATGAAGTCCGCCACCACGATCAAGCGACCCTGACGGTGCAGCTCACTCAACACGGCGCACATCGCGCTGCGGTATTGTGTGCGATTCACCTTCTGTGCGAACGAACGCGGACGTGCTGCGAACGTGCGGCCGCCACCGACGAAGATTGGGGCGCGGAAATCGCCGTGCCGAGCACCACCGCCCTTCTGCTTTTTGAACTTCTTGGTCGTACCGGACAGATCCGAGCGCGACTTCTGGGCCTTGGTGCCTGAGCGCCCGGCATTTCTGTATGCCGTAACGACCTGATGCACCAACGCTTCGGAGTAGGCCCGACCGAATACGGCGTCGGATACATTTAATGGGCTTCCGCCCCTAACCTGCAGTTCCATCTGCTGACTCCTTTAAGCCTTCGCGGCCTTGCGCACGATTACCGTACCGCCCGGCGCGCCAGGCACTGCACCCTTGATCATCAGCAGGTTGCGTTCGAGATCAATCTTCACCACCTCAAGATTCTGTGTGGTCTGCTGCTCGGCGCCCATGTGACCGGACATTTTCTTACCCTTGAACACGCGTCCAGGGGTTTGGCGTTGGCCAATAGAACCCGGTGAACGATGGCTCAGCGAGTTACCGTGGGTGGCGTCACCCATGGTGAAATTCCAGCGCTTGATCGTACCCTGAAAACCCTTGCCGCGCGTGGTTCCGCACACGTCAACCATGTCGCCTGGGGCGAAACGGTCGACTTTGAGCTCGCCGCCGATTGCGTAATCCGCAATCTTTTCGTCAGGAACGCGCAGTTCGTAAAGCCCACAACCCGTGCCCGCCTTCGCTTTCGCGAGATGACCGGCCATCGGCTTGTTGATCAACCGCTGGCGCTTGCTGCCAAAGGTGACCTGAACCGCGCAATAGCCGTCGGTTGCAACAGTCTTAAGCTGAGTCACGCGATTGGGCTGCACTTCGATGACCGAGACCGGCACCGCAGCACCAGATTCGACATAAACCCGCGTCATGCCGGCTTTTTTGCCGACCAGAGCAATATTCTTGTTCATAGCGCCCCCTTAGTCGACTCGGATCTGAACGTCAACGCCAGCGGCCAGATCGAGCTTCATCAAAGCTTCGACGGTCTTGTCGTTGGGATCAACGATATCGAGCACTCGCTTGTGAGTGCGGATCTCGTACTGGTCACGCGCGTCCTTATCGACGTGCGGTGACACCAATATAGTGAACCGCTCGATTTTGGTCGGCAACGGAATCGGACCACGAACCTGCGCACCAGTGCGCCTCGCGGTCTCGACGATTTCACTAGCGGAGCGATCGATCAGACGATGATCAAACGCCTTCAAGCGAATACGAATTCGCTGTTTGTTAGCCACATTGTTCTCCTTAGCAATATTCGCGCTGCGCGTTTCACGCACTCGCCGCATCCGTTGGCCTACGCCCTATCGCCTATCAATATCGGTTAGAGGAAGTCGTTCGGCTCGATCCTGAGCCACTTCCAAAACCACTCCAAAAAACGGAGCGCGACTTTAACGCGCCCCGCTGAACTTCAGCTTACTGAATTCCGAATCAAGCGAAGATTTTTGCCACCACGCCGGCGCCAACCGTGCGGCCGCCTTCGCGAATCGCAAAACGCAGGCCTTCTTCCATCGCGATCGGGTTGATCAGCTCAACCTTCATCTTGATGTTGTCGCCC
>Ga0163144_10014503_pt1 | contig 16352 bp, 18 predicted proteins | sample OliLak19BULKMAT1_FD_123175 | JGI IMG/M metagenome (GOLD analysis project Ga0163144, IMG submission 123175) | Freshwater microbial mat bacterial communities from Lake Vanda, McMurdo Dry Valleys, Antarctica - Oligotrophic Lake LV.19.BULKMAT1 | ecosystem: Environmental > Aquatic > Freshwater >... | reverse complement strand
TTATCAAGAATAGTAACGATGTTTTCCCAAAGAGCTTGGCCATAGGGCCGAACCACCATGCAACCCTTTACCGGGGCCTGGTCGGCTAATTCTGCCTGAAAAACAACTTCATGGTACCACTCAGAAAAATTTGTCTTTATATCGGGAAGCTTTGTGCTCATGGGGCCCTTACTTTAATAAAAAAAGGTATTTGTCAGAGAAAGTTTATCCTATTATTGACTTGTTTGCAGCAAAAATTTTATTTTGACCTTAAGGTTAAGAAATTATTATTTCAAAGGGTCTGTATGAATAAAATATTTTTTGGCGTGGCAATAGCTTTAGCAATTCTTTCTGTTGAGGCACAAAATAAGCCGAGCAAGGCTCCGCAGGAAATAGAAATTAAAGAAACAGCAGCCGCTGAAGCACAAAAAGTGGTCACCTTGGTTTTGGTGAACAGTGAAAATTATCCAATATCTATAGCCTATAGCTATAATATTGACCCTAAAAAAACTACCGGCAATGTTTTTCCTGAAGAAAGAGGTAAAGGCCGCGCTAAAGTCGCGCTTGTTATACCGGCCAAAACAACAATAACGCATACCATTACCCCGTCACTTACCGTACCCCTAAATTTACCCCTACGTATTACCTGGACCTATAAAGATAGTAAGGGTGTTCAGCGCGACCGTACCTTAGATATTATGGTTAAACCACACGACACAGGATACCCGATCAGTAAAGTTCTTACTCAGAACGGTACCATTATGGTGGGCTTTTCATGGGATACCTATGGTGAAGGCGGTTCTCCGTATATTGCTCCTGAGCTTATATAGCTTTTGCCCAAGGAGGGGCTTTTGACGGCCCCTGGGTTTTCTATTAGTATAATTAGTAGATAGTATACTAAAATAGAGACTCACTCGGTCACCAAAGGCATTCAATGGCACTCAAAAACAGGTTCATTCTTATCTTAAGCGGGTTACTCTTGCTTGGCGGGCCTTCCCTGGCTGCGTCAGCATACAGTATCTTTGTGCGTGCCTTGCCGGCCAAGGTCGCCTCCTTCAAAAGTATTACTAAAAATATGGGCTTTTCCCTTAAGGCATCACTGGGCAACCTTATTATCCAGTCTCGCGCAACTATTCACCAAAACCCTAAGTTTTCTGCTGGCGCATTAGCTTTCGGTGTTTTTGCCTGCTATGACCTCTTAAAAAATAAAATTTGGGCGGGAGCTCTGGAAGAACTAGATAACCGACAAAAATTTATCATACGGCCACGAGTTGCTCGTATGACCAAAGCAATAAAGGCCGCGCATAGTAGCGTAGCAATTTGCCGAGCCTTAGAAAATGACCTAGCGTTAAAATACCCCCATACACGGGAAAAAAGCTCACAGCAGTTAAAGGAAGAATTAACTGGCCTTTCTCTGAAGGTTGATGAAGCGTTTTTTGCTATCAATGCTCGCAAAGCAGAGCAAATAAACGCTAATCTTAAAAAAGAGCATGATGCTCAGGAAATTAGTCAAGACTGTGCTTATGTAGAAGCTTGCCAAAACTTTACCAAAGTATTTTTGCCTATTTTACAGCAGCATATACCCGATCTTAAAAAATCTGGCGCCGGCAGACCAGGGTCTCGTTTCCCCTATTGGCGCAACATCGAAGAGGCTATCAAATTCGATCAATTAATAGTAAAATTTTATGCTAAAGCAGATATAAGCCAGCAATTCCGTACCGACCTGGCATCACTCGAAGCGCAAAAGCCCTGGAGTTGGTTGCAGTATGGTTGGCAAGCTTTAAAAAAAGAAGCGCGCGAGTTCTTTAGCTAAGAAATTTTTCAAAAGCATTTCCCTCAACAATTTTAAAGGACATCAATGTTACGATCAAGGTTTTTCAGCGTAGTAATGGGAGCCAGTTTAGCTTTAGCGCCAGGGATGCAAGCTGCATCCTATTTTTCTGACCTCACCAAATCTGCCTCCCGCAACTTAGCAAACCTTGCTCAGTTTACGGCTGGCAAAACTACCAATATCTTAAAGACCTTAAAAGAACATAAATATAAAACCTTGGGCGCTGTCAGCGCCATTATCGCTTTTAATGCCTATTGCCGGTATACCTATACAAAAAAAGAGCTCCGCTGGGACTGGGACAAAATTGATACCAATAAGGTAAAATTTCCGACAAATTTCCGCTTTGGTACCGCCACGAGTGAGTATCAAATTTCAGGTTCAGAAACCTGCAAAAACAGTAATTGGTCAGAGTTTGAAGTTGCCCACAACCTTGAGCGTTCGGGAGCTGCTTGTAAGGGCTGGGATAACGCCATTGCTGACATCGCACTTTTAAAAGAGCTGGGTGTTTCTGATTATCGTTTTTCTGTTGATTGGTCCCGCATCGAGCCTCAGCAAGGTGAGTTTGATGAGGCCGCCTTGCAACATTATGTTGACCTGTGTGATGCACTCTTAAAAGAAGGGATTACCCCTATGGTTACCCTGCATCACTTTGTGCACCCATCATGGTTTGATAAGCTGGGCGGTTTTGAAGTTACTGAAAATAATAAGTTATTTGTGCGCTTTTGCAGCAAAGTATTTGAAAAATTAGGTAAACGGGTACCTTTGTGGTGCACCATAAATGAGCCTACCGTCTATATTTTCCAGGGCTATATGCGGGGCGAGTTCCCTCCCGGAGAAAGTGGTATAGCGGGTATGAAAAAGGCAGGGCGCGTTTTACGTAATATGCTTGATGCCCATATTGATGTGTACCAGGCGCTTAAAAAATTACCCGGCGGCGAACAGGCGCAGATAGGCTTTGCCCATAGTTACTTACAATTTGAAAAGTTCCATACCGGCACCAGTCCGGTAAAGGCCGTTGTTGAGCATTCTGTTGCCGCAACATTGAGCTCATTTTTAAATGATACGACTATTAATTATTTTACCACCGGGAAGTTTAATTTTTCTGTTCCTGGGGTGGTCCATGAAGAATCTTTCAATCACTTAGCGATGCGTTCGCTTGATTGGGTGGGCATTAATTATTATGCGCACGTATTCTTACGCTTGCACCATCGGCTCAAAGATTCGTTGCACCCGGGCTACCGCCCCGGTGATGTGGCGACCGATATGCCCTATGGGATGTATGCTGAAGGTTTATACCGAGCAATTCAACATATGGCGCAGTTAAAAGTGCCCATGTATGTTACGGAAAATGGCTTAGCTGATGCAAAAGATGACCGCCGCGACCTGTGGATTCGGCGTTATATTTATGCTGCTTCACGTGCCGTGGAAGATGGCTATGATCTACGCGGGTTTTATTACTGGTCATTAATGAATAATTTCGAATGGGCTGAAGGGTATAAAATGAAGTTTGGCCTTTTTGACGTTGACCGTACGACACAAAAACGTACCTTGTACAAAGGTTCACAGGCCTATGTTGATACGATTAAGAATGTGCGACAAGCGCAGAAAAAGAGTAAATAAAACTTAGAAAGGCAATTACATGAAGAAATTTACCAACATTATACTAAGCGCGCTCTTGAGCGTAGGGCTTTTAGCCATTCCTGCTGAAGGCCAGGCGAGCGGTTCTGTGCAAAAAGTTGTACAAAAATTGCGCACCCATAAAGGCAAAACCACCGCAGCAGCGGTAACGATAACGACATTGCTTTATTATTATCTTGCCCATCATCGGCCGTATGCAAAAGCGATGGGGGAGCATCAATTAGATGTTGCCAACAAAGGTTATGCTGTAGCGCGAACCGATGCCTTTGATACTCATGAATTAAGAGTGCAACTTTCGAGCACACTTGATGCTATGATGGCAACTCGAGGCGGTTCTTGGAATGCTAAAGAAGTATACGAACCAGTGGCTATTCGTGATGTAAATTCCGATGATTACTGGAAATTAGATTTTGTTCGTTGGCCCGGAGCTTGGAAAATGCGCGCGGAGGAGTTGCCGCCTTATGGTAAGGACTGCTTTGCCATAACAACCGATCAGGAAAACGAGGCAATGCGCAAATATGCTCGTGAGCTGATAGGCCTATTTAAAGAAGAGCTCGGCAATGAAGAGCATCAAGCTCAAGAGTTGGCAAAGGGCGGGGTAAAAAGAGCCCATCCTTTACGAGATATTTATAAAGTACAATTTGATGACATTGAGAAATTGATGCAACGGCATGAAGATAGGCGTAGAACATTTGTTGGCCAACACGCTATGGCGCAACGGGCTATCCCCCTTTCCCCTTGGCAGCAGCTCAAAGCAAAACTTTTCCCTCCGCGACAAGTTGGAGCTGGCCCCGTAACACGCGGATAAAAAACGGGTTAAATTTTAGGCCTTCGGGCAATTGTTTTTAAATTTAGGTGTCTTTGTTAGGTAGCAAAAATATATGCGCCCAACAAAGACATCTGTTTTTTTGTTAAAAATCCGGGAGATAATTGCCAAACTTGCTTTTATATGTTTTTTAATATCATAAATCGCCCGCACAGAGAGCCTGGTGTTTCCAGGCATGGGAATTCTGACTTGCGCTATCTCCGCGCATCCTGGGGGCTTTTGACGATTAAGCAGGATAGAAGTAAACTTATAGGTATATGGAAGTAAATTACAGGAGAAAAAATATGAACATTGCCTTCAAATCACTATTCTTATGTGCGCTTATCGCCTTAAGCGCTACTGGCAGCGATCTATCGGCCAACGCCAAGCTCAAAAACTTTGCCCAAATGACTGTACAGGCTCTACGAACCTATAAAAAAACCTCTGCTTTTGCTTGTATTGCCGGGGCACTCTTGGCGCATAAAGCTTTTAAATTTCAGCGGTCGCACCAACTTTTATCAGCTAAAGTAGAACTTGCTGCTCTTGAATCTGAATTGCGTGAAAAAACCGTTGCGTTTGCGGTTACTTTGGACCTGGGGCATGACGATACTATTTGGTTTAAGCCTGCTGATCAAGTTAATTATAATGACCCTCATAATGTCAAAATAATTAATGAAGGATTTAATCATATGCAAGACGCAAATAACAATATATATAAGGAGTTGAGTGAAGATGATATAGCCCAAAGGCGCGCATCACGCACTCAGGAGAATAACATAATTAGGGGAAATGCTGAAATGCAAGAACAGCTTCAAAAAGTGAATAAGTTGGCCTTGAAAATTAAGAGCCTTGATCAGGACTCTCCCCAAACATATAAAGAAAAATTACTTTATATAAGAGAAACAGAAATAATAGTGCGGCAACTAGATATGCTTTTTATTAAATATCCTCATCAATCAGAAATTAAAGAATATTTCTATGCTATGACGGGAGTACAATGGTTCAAGCCTGACATCCGAACTAGGCTAACTGCCGATTTTTGCAAGAAACAAAATGCCGCATTGTTGCATGCTCTTAAAGAAAGGGTTCGAACTAATAATCGCCTTGGCAACGAAGAGGAAATTATAGCAAAGTTGGAGGTAATTGTTGCGCTTGGGCAACGCCATCAAAACCTTGTTACCGAAATTGCGCGTTTAGAAGCAGGAGCGCCCTATCCTCTATGGCGCAAGATCTTTGGGCCAACAAAATAATAATTAAAATTAGGAAAAGCGTATGAAGTTTATGATTAAACCTGTATTTTTAAGCGCCATTATGGCCCTAGGGTCGATGCACTGCGAGCTTGCCGCACAGCCTCAGCAGAAAAGCCTTTCCCAAAGGGTAACTGCCGCCATGCGCCGCAATAAAACTGCTACAGCAGTAGTTGCTTTAGGCATTGGTGCATTTATAGCGCATAAAGCCTTAATCTATTGTCATGCAAATAAACTTGCTGGGGCTGAGGCTGAATTGACGAATTTGTCAGAGGCTGCCGTCATTAAAGACACTGTTGATTGCGCCAATTTTTTATCAGCGGAACCTCTTTTTGCAGTCTATAAAGACTTTATTGCCAACGGCACCGTGCACACCGATAAGGAAATTCCTGCTGCTGACGTTGACCGAGTTTTTGAGACTTACCAAATGGACAACCTGTCTGATGAAACTCTTAGAAATTGGCCGGATAATCCGATAGTAAGGCACATTGTAGAACATTTTACCAAACTTAATGAGTTATCCCGCGAAATTGCCAGATTGCCCCAGGGATCGGCTGAACAGTTTCGGCAAAAAATTGCGTATATAAAAGGCACTCAAAGAGTGGCGCGCAATATTATTGATTTAGAAACCCAATGTCAAAATACCCATAAAGAAGTTCAACAATATTATAAAGATATGGTAAAGCCGACGGCACCATTAACAGCTGATTATTGTAAGCGAAAAACGACTGAGCTATTAGCAACTTTTACCGAGCAAGTGCGTACTAATACTCATGAAGATCCCTTTGTCCTCTTTTGGATAGACAGATTAAAATCATCAGCGGCCCGGCATGAAACGCGCGATCGGCTGAATGACTTGGTCCCGCAGTTACGGGCAGACAGCCCCTACCCATTGTGGCGAAAAATCTTTGGTCCGCAAAATAATAATTAAAAATTAGGAAAGCGTATGAAGTTTATGATTAAACCTGTATTTTTAAGCGCATTGCTCTCTCTAGGGGCGATGCACTGCGAGCTTGCCGCAAATTCGCAACAAAAAAACCTTGCCTGTCGAGCAATGGAAGTGATGCGCCGCAATAAAACTGCTACAGCAATAGTTGCTTTAGGCATTGGTGCATTTATTACCCATAAAGCTTTAACCTATGGCCACGCCAATCAACTTACTCTTTCCCAGGCAGCATTAGCCCAATTACAAGAAACAGAATTAGTTGCAAAAACTGAAGAGTTTGTAAAAAGCCTCAAGCGCGGCTGCGACGATATAATAAATACGAGCGATCGCCAATGGCTCTATTACAAAATGAGCATCGATGTAGGCTTGGTCCATACCAATAAAGAAATAGCTGATGCCGACGTTGCCAAGAGATTGATCGATTATAAAGGGGTGAATGTAGGCCACTTTAAAGAACCAATTAACTTTGATTATAGTTCAGAAGGCCTTGAAATCAAAGCTACTTCTGAAACTTTTCTAAAAAGAATTACGCAATTAGACGCCGAAATTGCAAGAACAGAACAGTTTTATGGCAGAGGCCACGCCAACATACTGAGGGCGCAGCGTGAGTATATTAATGCAACCCAGGCTTATGCGCGGGAAGTCATAAAATATTTAAATTGTTGTCGATATCGGCAACAAGAAGTTCAGAACTACTTCCAGGCTATGACCGCCTACACAACCTTAGCCATGAGCATTTCAGAAAAAGCGGCTTTTTATCAGGAACAAAATGGCGCTTTGTGGCGTTATGTAAGTGATACCAATAATGCGGGCGGAATTCCTCCCTATGGCCCCTTATTACTTGCCCTTTCGCAACCCCTACGAGATTTAATAAGTATTGCTGATCGCCGCCACGAACTGCGCACGAAAATTGCCAATTTACAAACAACTGCTCCTTATCCCCTATGGCGTAAGATATTTGGCCCGCTTAATAATCAATAGGAAAAATATGAAAAGCGTTATCAAATCGTTACTTTTATGCATCGCTTTCGCATTAAGCTCATTGAGCGTGCCATTATCGGCAAATGTTCAGACTAAGAATATTGCCCAAAGAGCAACTGCCGCTATCGGCCGTCATAAAGTTGCAACCGCTTTTACTTGCATTGCTGGAGTGGGTCTCTTTATTACCCATAAAATCTTAAAAGCTAACCACGCCAATGACATTGCCGAGTTGCAGGAGCGGCTTACGGCTCTTCCTGAAAGAGAACGGGCTTTTATTAGAAAAACGCAGGAATTTGTTAAGAGCCTTACTATAAAAGATGTCCGCTTTGAGGTATATGGAGTCTGTATTGATAATGGTATTGTGGATACCAATAAGCAGATTAATGATACTGATATTGAAGAAAGATATGAAAGCTATGAGGCGGCAAATAGCCTTGGCATTAATTGGCAAGCAGGGCCGCCAGCTGCCGACATTCAGGAAAAATTTACACAGCTCGACACGTTAGCCGGTGAAATTAAAGCTCTTGCACAAAATTCTCCAGAAAATTTGCCCAAAAAGCGCTTGTATATAGAAAAAACACAAGAAGTAGTACGCGACGTGTTGCAACATTTACACCGATGCGCTATTCCAATTCCCGCCATCCAGCGCTATTGCCAAGCTATGACCGATCCGGCAATTGCCTTAACGGTAGATTATTGCAAAGCGCAAAATGCTGAATTATTGACCTTTCTCAGAGGAGCAGGAGACCAATACCCTCCTCAATTCAGACTACTTTTTGCGGGATTGCAATTCAGCCTGGCTATACTTATTTGTCCTGATCGCCGTGAACTTGAAGAAAGAATGGTGCAATTACGTGCCGAAAGACCGTATCCGCAATGGCGTGCTCTCTTTGGCCCGCGTAATAATAATTAACCTAGGAGGAGTTGGCTATGAAAGTTAGAGCATCCCATTTTTTTCTCTTAGCCATGGCAGCAATAGCTTTTTGCAACGCCTCTTCAACAAACATTGCCAAAAAGAGTCTACTCCAAAAGACAAAAATTTTTATGGGCAACCATAAGAAAAAGCTTATAGCTACCGGTGTTTGTATTGGCTTGCACTATTATTTTAAGTTTCGCCATGCAAACAAAATAGCAGCCTCCGAGGCTGCCGTAAAAGGCTTGCACGATCTAGATTTTATCCGGGAAACCAATGAATTTGCGCGCTCGCTCAAAATGCAATACCCAACCGTAGACGGCCCTTACTTTCTAACCCCATTAGATCAAGATTTAGAAGACATGTTTAATTCTGCTGAGATATTGAAAGTTAACCCAAATGCAATGTCTAACCAAGAAATTGAAGCATTGTACCAAAAATTGCAGCTGCAAGATCCAGAACAGGAAGTTCCGGTAGAAGATCGGCGAGGATTTGTAATGGGCAAGATGAAAGTTTGGCGCAAAGAACAAGAACAATTCCAGAAAGATAAAGCATATTATCGCTATAAGCCGTATGATGAACTGCTGTATTATTATTCCCGATTTGTTACAACGTTTAAACTCTCAGAAAATGAATGCGTTCGAGAAAACGAGAGGCTTCTTGAAAGCCTTAAACGAAGAATTTCTGGCAGACAAGCTAATGATAACGAACAAGAATTAATCAAAAAGTTAGAAGCATTGATGGCGCTTAGAACAAAAAATCTTCACTATAACCAAGCACAGCAAAGAGCAAGAATCCTCATCGAAGACCAACCATACCCCCTATATAACTATTTATTTGGAAACCGGACTTCATTATTTGGTGGACAAGAGGACGAACGATGAAATTTTTTAAAACTATAAGCATAGTCTGCAGTTTTGCCCTTATCCCCCACGGCGCCCTGGCAAACGTTGGCATTATGGCACGGCTGCAAAATAATAAAAAAAGTATTGCTGTTCTTACCGGATGCGCGATTGGTGGCATGCTCTTGAACCATCGTCGAAAGCTCAACAATGCTCGGCGTTCACTGACTCAAACCAAAAACCGCTGCCGGCATCAGTTTATTAATGCCCTTGATAGTATCGAATCCCATTTTACTTTTGAGTACGATCTTCCTAAGAATGATTTTTTTGAACGGGATAAAAAGTTGAAAATGCTGAAAGATTTGTTGCTTAATGATATTCAACAAAACAAAGCTGATCAACTTCATCTTTTCAACCAAGAATTGGGCGGGCCCCACCAAAGCCTTGTTGACAGACCAACGCTTGCCGAGTTTTTAGCAAAAAAATATAGTGATGTTACCATTACCAAGGGATGTCTTGAAATACTTAATATTCTAAACGGAATGGCCAAGCACCCTGACGCTATTAAATCAAAACTATTTTTTGAAAAAATAATTGCCGAAGAAGAGCAACGGTTACGGCAGTTTTTAGCTGCAACTGATAAAGTAACTCATTTAGAGTTCATTTTTTGGTAAATTCCTTATCAACAAACTCAAAAGGCCGATCTGATCGGCCCTAAAAATACCATCGACAACAACCCGTCGCCAATCAATGTCCGCCCCATGCAACGATAGAATTATCGATAGCGCCCCAAGCGCTGCCATTTCCCATATTTAAACTCTTTCTATGAATTATCAGAACCAAATAGGACAAAAAGAATCCCGCGCGAAGCGGGATATTAATAAAATTTTACATAAGAAAACTTGCGCGACTTACGAGAACAATCTTAGAGCTGAACCATGTCGTCAATAATTTTGAGCCGCTCAATAGCAGTAGCTTTGCCCGTTTGCGCATCGACCGTAATAATAACGCCGCATAGTTGATAAGGCAAGTTCAACTCCACCATATATTTTGCGGGCATTTGGGTAAGCATCTGTTTAAGAATAATATTGGTTTGCATACCAATCATAGAATTAACCGCGCCACCAAACCCAGCATCGGTAATAAAGGCCGTGCCGCCCGGCAGAATTCGCTCGTCGGCAGTTTGCACATGGGTATGCGTGCCCACAACAGCACTAACCTTGCCGTCCAGAAAATGGCCCATGCCAATTTTTTCTGAACTTGTTTCAGCATGAATATCAACTAAAATACAATTGGTCCGCGATTGTAAATAGGTCAAAGCTGACTCGGCCGCCTTAAAGGGGCAATTGACGAGCTCGCGCATAAATACGCGACCTTGCACATTCAACACACCGATGGTAACGCCAGAAGTGGTGGTTATCACCGTTACACCAGAACCAGGGCACCCGGCAGGAAAGTTTGCCGGACGAACCAAATTTTTATGGTCAACAAAATAAGGATAAATTTCCTTTTTTGCCCAAACATGGTTACCGGTAGTAACCACATCAACCCCATTTTCTTTAAAGAATTCCATGATGGTCGGCGTAATACCCCGACCATCATTAGCACTATTTTCACCATTGACAATAACCACATCAATAGCAGATTTTTCGCGGATAGTGGCGATATGTTTTTGGAATATAGCCCGGCCTGGCTCCCCAACAAGGTCACCAATAAAGAGTATGCGAATTTTACCTTGCATATTCAACCGCCCGTTTTTCGCGGATAACGTTAACTTTTATCTGCCCAGGGAATGCCATATCTTTTTCAATCTTACGGACAATTTCGCGTGCGATAGCAATTGATTGTTCATCGCTCACTGCAGTCTCTTCAACAATAACCCGCACTTCACGACCAGCTTGGATAGCATACGCTTTTTTGACCCCGTCAAAACTATAGGCAATATCTTCAAGTTGTTCAAGCCGTTTAATATAGGTAGAAAGTGTTTCTCGGCGAGCGCCCGGTCGCGAAGCCGATATCGTATCAGCTATCATAACAATAGGGCTATAGACCGAGAGAAAAGGAACTTCTTCATGATGCGCAGCAATAGCGTTAACGACAAATGGGTCTTCTCCGCAACGCTTAGCAATTTCTGCACCAATAATAGCGTGAGGCCCTTCACATTCAGCAGAAAGCGCCTTACCAATATCATGCAAAAGTCCGCCACGCAGAGCAATTTCAGGGTTTGGCAAGCCAAGCTCTTCAGCAATCATACGGGCAAAATAGCCAACCTCAATACTATGTTCTAATACATTTTGCGAAAAACTTGTTCTAAAGTGCAACTTGCCAAGCAAGCTTATCACTTCATTTTTAACGCCCGACAAATTGAAGTCCATGACAACTTTTTTGCCATACTCTTCAATAGTCTCGTCGATTTCTTTTTCGCACTGCGCCACAACTTCTTCTATACGAGTTGGGTTAATACGCCCGTCAGCAATTAATTTTTCTAAAGAACGGCGAGCAACTTCACGCCGGATAGGGTTAAACCCTGATATGGTAATTATCTCTGGTGTGTCCCCAATGACAAACTCCATACCAGTCGCCATTTCGAGCGACTTAATATTACGGCCCTCTTTACCAATAATACGGCCCTTCATTTCATCATTAGGCAGATGAACAACACCCGAAGAATGGGGGCTCACCTGGTCAGATGCATAGCGCTGCATCGCATTCACTACAATCTGAATAGAACGCTCTTTTGCCGTACGCTGGGCAAATTCTTCTTCTTTTTGGATCCATTTTTCATGGCCCATATAAACTTCAGCTTCAAGTGACTTTAATAAAGTATGACGGGCGTCTTCGCGCGACATACCGCTTATATGCTCAAGCTTGGCAGTAAGATCTTCTTGTAAGGTTTTGACCCGCTTTTCCGTAAGGTGTAATTGGTCTGAAAGTCGCGAAAGGTTGCGCTCTTTTTGCTGCAGCTCAAGCTGCAACTCTTCAACCAGCTCTTCTCGTTTCTCTAAGATTTCAACACGCGCAGCAATTTTTTTTTGCTGCCGGTCAATATCCCCGCGCTCACGATGGAGCTCTTGTTCAAATTCAGAACGGCGACGATGAAGCTCGTCTTTAAGCTTAAGCAAGGTGTCTCGCCGCTCAGCTTCAAGCTCCTTTTTCATCAGCTCAGTATGCCGCTCAGCATTCCCCACCAATGCTTGCGCTTTGCTGATCTTACTATTTCCCCAATAAGCAAGGGCAATTCCTATGCCAATTGCTACGAGCCCCAATAAACCTAAATATATCATACTCGCTATTCCCTTTTTGCCTTTTCAAGGCTTGTACTTTATCAAAGTTCGTAATCAGCAGGGTAGCTTGAATAATTCATAAAAAGAGGGCGCGCAGTCTTATAACTATGCTTTAGGAACTTTATACATCAACGTGAGCAAGCAAATCCATTAGTTTAGCTTGTTGATCGGCGCTGAAACTGGCTTGTTTTTCCAGTTGCACATACGATAAAGCTATTTGCATGGCAGCCAGCGCGTAGGCTTTCTGCGCATCAGCAGCAGGAGATCCTGCAAAAATAGTCTTTAGCGTTTCGTCAAGCAACTCAGAAGCAGTTACCAGGTCAGCGTGTGGTTCATCGCTTATCAGGTTAAACTGCTGTCCGCCAATGACCACCTTAAATTTTACTATATCGCGGTTCATTGTTGTAGCTCTTGTTCAACAAGTAAATCGATGCTTTTAATAAGATCGTCCACCACCATTTTGGTGAGAACCATCTCTTGGCTGTGCTCTTCTACATTTTGCTCACGCAAAAGAAGCGAGCTTTCCAGCTTTTCAAGACGGTCTCTTAGCTCAACGCTTTCTTCAACCAAAACAGCTTTTTCTGCTTTAAGTTCTTTTATCAGCTCAATAAGACCCGCAATTTTCTTTTCAAGAACATTCAATACTTCCATTAGTCTTCTCCTACGGTAAAGTTACTCTCTGTACCTTATACTTATGGAGCTGATTCTAATAATGAGCTTCATGCCCTGTCAAGAATTTTATTGTTGCGCAAGTTTTACGATAGAAGAAAAAGCTACTTCATCAAAAATAGCTAACTGGCTCAACATTTTGCGATTCAGTTGAACGTGCGCCTTTTTTAAGCCATGGATCAAGGTATTATACTTCATGCCATGCTGTTCTGCTGCAGCTTTAATACGGGTAATAAAGAGTCCACGCATATCACGTTTCTTCAGTTTACGACCTTTAAAAGCAAAAGCCATTGCACGGATGAGGGTTTCATGGGCACGGCGGTAAATATTTTTACGTTGCCCCCAATAACCTTTAGTTTCTTTTAATAACTTTTTATGACGTTTTCTGGTGACTACACCACGTTTCACGCGAGTCATGGCTGTTCCTATCGAGCTTTAATGCTGTTTATATAGAGATGATATTTTTATTCTTTAATTACAGTACTTGTATAATACGAGCGGCATCAGAAGGATGCAAACAAAATGCTTTACGCAATTGGCGCTTGTTTTTACGAGTTTTTTTAGTCAAAATATGGCGCATCCCTTGATGAGAAGCCTTAATTCGACCGCTTTTTGTTACTTTAAACCGCTTTGCGGCCCCTGAGTGGGTTTTTTTCTTAAACATACCTAATTCCCTAAAGATATTATTTTAAATAATAAACACGCGACCAAACCTGGTGCGCCTTTAAATCTTTTTCTTGCACAAGACGCTTGGTAATGCCCGCTGCATCAAATGCTATTTCTATCTTATCAAAAAGTTCAGTTCCACGCTCGTTTTTCATGGTAACTTCACGCCCTTTAAAGAGCATGGTGATTTTTACTCGTTTACCATCAAGCAGGAATTTCACTGCATTACTTAATTTGGTCTGTAAGTCATGCTCCCCAATTTTGGGGCGCAGTTGAACTTCTTTAACCTGAATGACCTTCTGATGCTTTTTAGCATCATTCATCTGCTTCTTCTTAGAGTAGGCTACCTTGCCAAAATCCATGATCTTAGCAACAGGTAATTCCATACCCCCCTGTTCAGCGATAAGAACAAGGTCAAGCCCCGCAGCTTCAGCCAAGGTCAGGGCTTGCGCCTTTGACACTTCGCCCATATTCTGGCCATCATTCGTGATAAGCTGCAGTTTCGCATACGGAATCTTTTCATTCATCAACGGTAAGGCATCAGCCTTTTCGCGTGGGTTCATCTATACCTTCTTTTCTTGCTTACTCTTCACTTGGCATTTCTTCTTCTGCACTATCAACTTCAACAGGGCTATCAGCCGCTGCCATAAGAGCCACTTTTACTAAGCCGGCTAAGCGATCAGTAAAATCAGGCTTTTCTTTTAACAATTTAAATACTTGATCTTGTCCCTGGCCAAGCTTCTCGCCATTAAAGCTAAAGAATGAACCTGATTGCTTAATAACGCCATACGTAAGCGCTGCGCTAAAAACATCAAGCTCACGGCTAATACCAACACCAAAAATCAGATCAAGCTCTACGCGTTTAAACGGAGGAGCCATTTTGTTTTTAGCAATTTTAATGGCAACGCGGTTACCCTTTTGCGAACCATCTTTATCTTTAATAGCCGCAATTCTACGCACCTCTATACGGAGTGAAGCATAGAACTTTAAGGCATTACCACCGGTAGTAACCTCTTTATTAGCAAAGGGCATAGCATTAATAGTATGGCGTATCTGATTAATAAACACCAAAGCTGTTTTTGACTTATGCACAATAGGAGTCAGCTTACGCAAGGCTTGCGACATCAAACGAGCTTGAAGGCCCACGTGATGATCGCCCATGTCGCCATCAAGCTCAGCTTTAGGCACCAATGCTGCTACCGAGTCAACAACCAATACATCAATAGCGGCAGACCGGATCAACATTTCAACGATGTCTAATGCTTGCTCGCCATAATCTGGCTGAGAAATGACTAAGTCATTAATATTAATACCTAATTTAGTAGCATACGCAGGGTCAAGGGCATGCTCAGCGTCAACAAAGGCGCAAATGCCGCCTGTTTTTTGAGCCTGAGCGATTACCTGCAACGCTAAGGTTGTTTTACCTGAAGCCTCAGGACCATACACTTCTATGATACGGCCACGAGGGAACCCGCCAATACCAATGGCGTTGTCAATAAGAATCGATCCTGTTGATATAGCGTCATATTCTTGATTGGTGATCTGCCCCAAGAGCATAATCGAGCCCTTACCAAACTGTTTATCAATCTGGGAAAAGGTAGCCTCGAGCGCTTTTCTCTTAGAGCTTACTTCGATCACTTCTTTTTCTTTTAATACTTTTTCTTTACTCACGTAGGAACTTTCGTTCAATGGGTGCATTCTTTAAAGCGAACTATTCATAGTTATTGTAGCATTTTCTCGAGAAGAAGCAATAAGCTCGTAGACAACGCGCTGTGCAGCTTCTCGCTCAAGTTCAGCAACCAGGCCTTTGCCTTTTTGCGCACCAAATGCCTCATCAACCTTGCCCAAAGCGGTAAGTTCAACGCGGTAGCCAGAGCTTTCAGCTACTCCTTCTACGTGTTGCCCCACCAAGAACATGTTGGCTATACGCTCCATAGGAATTCCTTGGCTACGCAACTTATCAAGCTCCTTATCATCAGCAGGGGCCAGGGTAACGGTGCGCTTTTCATAGCTATTATCAGCAGAAAGTTGCGCAAGTTCCTTTTTCAATGCTTGCTGTGCTCTTTCGCGGTATATATCAGCAACAACGCGCTGTTTTACCGTTTCAAGTGGCAAGGCACTCGCCTTATCAATAGTGGCAAGCTCAACGATATAACCAGTGTCTCCTTCAACAAAAGCCGTGCGCGTATTAGGCGTCAGGCTAAAAAGAGCCGCGTTTATCATATTCTTTTCATCATCAGAGCGCTCTTGGGCGGTAAGTGCGCGTGCGGAGCCATTTTTTTTGCCCACAAAATTATTCAGCACATCAGCGCCAAGTGAACTATGGATAACTGCCTGTGTATCAGCGGCAAAGCGTTTTTCAAAACTATCTACGAGCGATTCCGCTTCAGCCTGAAGGTCGTACCCCTTCTGTTTAAATACCCATACTTTCCCGGTTCTTTTTTCAGGAGCCATATATTTACGCGAAGCTTTATTTTGCTCAGAAAAATAGGCGGCTACCAGTTCAGGGGTAAGCGCTTGTTGCTCTTCTTTTTTTATAAATGGCGCTAAG
>Ga0163144_10014502_pt1 | contig 16353 bp, 13 predicted proteins | sample OliLak19BULKMAT1_FD_123175 | JGI IMG/M metagenome (GOLD analysis project Ga0163144, IMG submission 123175) | Freshwater microbial mat bacterial communities from Lake Vanda, McMurdo Dry Valleys, Antarctica - Oligotrophic Lake LV.19.BULKMAT1 | ecosystem: Environmental > Aquatic > Freshwater >... | reverse complement strand
GATGAAATCGCTCTGCTCATTTTCTTGCCCGTGGGCAAGGCTCGTTCTTTCGGTGGATCATTCTATCCGAGCACAAGTGCGTCACTCTTCGTGGGCGCCGACGGTGGTCTTCCAAGGAGACCGCTCATGCGCGACCGCGACGCCGCCCTCGACAGCGCCATTCCCGAAGTTGCCGCCATCCTCGGCGATGCACTGGTCCGGCTGCTCTTCCCGGATCCGGCCAGCCACCAAGTTGACATGCCGGAGACAGAGAGCCCTCATGTGACTGCTGGTTAACGCCATGAGAAACGAAACCACAGTCGATCCATCACGGATCAGAGAAGAGATCGAGGGCCTGCGCCACCTCAGCACTGCGCAGCTCAAGGACAAGTACCGCGATGTCTTTGGCGAGGACTCCCGATCCAATCACAAGCAGTTCCTATTCCGCCGCATCGCCTGGCGCATCCAGGCGAACGCCTGGGGCGGCCTCTCGGAGCGCGCCCGTCAACGTGCGCTCGAAGTCGCGGACGACGCCGATCTACGCATCCGCGCGCCGAGGAACTTCCTGCGCGAGCCCGTCGACGACGGCCGGACGTTCGAGGCGCGGCTCAAACCGTCGCTCGATCCGCGATTGCCGCTGCCCGGTGTCGGAACACCAATACCTGCTTGGGGTCGATACTCTTGATGTGTAATAGTTCATTCAAGGTCATGCGGTTGTTGCTTTCTAGGACAATTCCCGGAAACATCAACGGTAGCAATTATCGGCGTCACGGCCCTCGCAGCCGGGAGTGATTGCGGTGCGGGACAGCGTCACGCGTCGTCACAGTTGCTTGAATGTACCCGTTGAATCGCCCATTGTAGGGACTTGCGAGATCGGGCGGAAATGCTTGAGATCGGTGCAAATGGATTTTTCTCCAAGCCTTCTTCATACGTCGAGTTCATGCAGCTGGGATTGGTCGCTCGTTCTCTATTGGAAGGTTCGACGCAGGTCGGCTAGAAAGATCGGGCCTTGATCCAGAGCCCTATCTTCGCCGCCAAAGCTGGACGTTCCATCTAACGATAGGCCTCACCAATATTGCCCGAAGGCAGAATGGAGCACACCGACCACAGGTGAGCACACATCCGCTCGAGAGCCATCGACTACTGCGATCAGCTCGGCTACCTGGCAGTGCGGCGGAACTCGGAAGTCCAGCGACGCGAGGCTTGCTTGCACTGGAGCATTTCGCCCGATGGACGATCCCTATTTTTTTGTAGAAGGGAGCGATAGGGAAGTGATGCTGGTTGAGAATTCCGGTAGCTTGGAGGGGAATGCCAATCACACTGAGCTTCGATGAGTTGATTGCCTACTCTAACGAGGATCGGGCTAAATGGGACACCTGGTTCCGTGCGCAGCCTGAGAGCATCTGGCAGATTGCTGTCCAGCCTGAAGGGCGATTCGCCAACGTTTGGAGTCTGATAGACCATATCTTCGTCGTCGAAAAGCGCCATTTGCAGCGGTTGCAGGGTGAGTATCCCCTTCCTGAATCCACTGGTGTAATTGAGAGTCGCTGGCCTGAGTTGTGGGATTGGTCGTTAAAGACCAGACATGAGGTGGTGAGCTGGGCTGCAGTGCTTGATGAAGAGGATGCCAGAATCCCTCGCAGCGTGCAACTCCCGGCTGGCTGCGTAGAGGTGAGTCCGCGGAAGTTGCGACATTGGGCGCAATTGGCTTTGGTATTTCGACAAGCGGGGTTGGTTTTGCCAGGCGACCACGACTTGATCTTTAGCGGCGCAATGCGCTGAGCTCGATAGTCGAGGGCCGAACGGGGATCGTCGTGAGTTTCTTTTTCAGTGAAGCGTGCTTCGTCACTTGGCAGGCTTGATTTCCACGTTGTGAAATGCCTCGATCCACCATCGACCCTCACGCCTTACAAAGACTTGCATCAACTGCGTCTTCACTACGCCATCGGGCGGCAGGTTTATGCCGCCGGGCATCGCCTTTACGCCGCGAACTTCGTTGTCGATGTCGACGATCGCAACATCGGCCGTGACGAAGCGAATGCGCCGGATGGTTTGCTGTTTGGTTGTGCCTTTGTAGAAGGTGTTGAGGATTTCGGAATTTCGCTTTACGAAGGCGGTCGCACCGTACATGACCATCCCAAAGATATTAGTGAACGATACGTCCGGTGCGAAATGCCGGGCATAGGCCTGCGCATGTCCGGCGTTCCAGGCTACAACTTGTTCTGCCACAATCGCGCGTATCGGCTCTTCTGTTGCGGCATCTTGCGCGAACAATGCCCCAGCCTGCGCGGCAAGCAGAATCATCAGCGCGATGTTGAGAGATTTAGCCAGGTACAACCTTCTCTTCGACGCACCGTAGCGTAAGTTTGAGCTTACCTTAAATACGGGTGATTCAGGTGAGTGTGACGCGGCTATCGGCGCGGCCACAATAGAGTGCGTTCGGCTGCAAGCCAATCTTCTTTTGGGCTGCCTTCAGGGCGGCCTCGTTGTTCCCAGTAGTAGTAAGCGAGAGCTGACAGAGTGTCGAGTTGATGTTTTGGCTGGGGCACAACGTTTATCGTTTGCTCGGGGAAGACCTCACCGTCTCCGAGGTCTGGCTGCGTTGGTTCCAGATCGACGATTGACGGGTTGACTGGGTTGATGTTCATGGGTTTCCATCCTCCTTTGTAGGTTTTCGCATTCAGATAGAGGAGGGGGGAGGTAGCCAGAGTGTTACGCCGGTTGAGGCGCTTCGCAGTTGATCATCCACTTGATGCCGAATTTGTCGGTGAGCATGCCGAAGCCTTCGGCCCAGAATGTCTTCTCCATGGGCATGCTGATGGCGCCTCCGGCGGCTAGATTGTTGAATAATTCGTTGGCTTTGGCGATGTCGCTGAGGCCGATCGACAGGCTGATCATTGTGCCCGGGACCGCGCCTGCGGGTGAAGGGCCGTCGCACATCATGAGCTTTGAGTCTCCGATCTGGAGGGTGCAGTGCATGATGTTGCCGGCGTTTCCCATGTGAGACATGGGCGAGTCGCCATAGGTCTGGCTGAAGAGGAGTTTGGCGCCAACCGCGGACTGATAGAAGTCGATGGCGTCTTTGCAGGTGCCGGGGAGGGCGATGTAGGGTTCTACTGTAAGCATGGATCTCTCCCTATTTTTTGCTGGAATTGAGGCTAGGAAGAAGTTTATCTAGAACTCAATGCGGACCGCCAGCTGGCCCTGGCGGGGGGTGTTGCCCTGCGCGGAAATGCGCCCGAATTGAGCATTGCTGAAGTTCGCCTGGGGCGGAGCGAAAACCGTGCGGTTGAAGGCGTTAAACAACTCGGCGCGGAATTGGAGTTGCAAGCGATCCAGTAGGCGGAAGCGCTTGATGAGGCCGAAGTTCTCATTGAGGAAGTTCGGATTGCGCAGGTTTGTGTAGGATCTGGCGGAGGTTCCGAAGGTGAATGGGGCTGGAGCGCTGAAAGCGGCGCGGTTGATGTAGAGGTCGCGATTCGGATCGAAGTCGTCGACCTGGAGGCGGCGATCGTCTGAGATCGCGTTCGGGCGCAGCGCCGATGTGAACAGCGGCAGCGAGTTGTTGACGGTGAGCAGGATGGGTGTGCCGACGGAATACTGGTGGATGCCAGTGAAGGTCCAACCGCCAAGGATGTGTTTGGCGGGCCCGTTGATTGACGGGATCTGGTAGCTGTAGGCGAGGGCGAAGATATGCGGGACGTCGGTGGTGGCGATGGCCTTCTCAAGGCGGCGATTGTAGGTGGTCTGACCAGCGGGGCCGCCACCGGCGAGGATGTCGGAATCGCTGATGGTCTTGGCCCGGGTGTAAGCCATCTGGAGGTCGAGGCCTTTGAGGGTGCGGACCTGGAGTTGGGTCTGGAAGGCGTGGTAAGTGGAGCTGCCGGCGGGATTCGATCTGTTCCAGACAGCTTGCATGTGGGGAAAGGGCCGGAGGGCCTGGGCGACAGAGCCAGTGAAGCCGGGGAATGGGCTGGCGATGCCGGCGGCGATGGCTTCCGGCGAGTTGAATGGACGGGTGAGTAGTGCGCCGAGACGGAGGTAGGAGGGATCGAGTTCGTTCCACTGGACGAGGCCGTTGCCAAGGCGGGTGCCTTTAGTGCCGAGGTAAGTGAGCTCAAGGTTGACGCGGCTGGCGAGTTCACGCTCGATAGTGAAGGACCAGTTCTGGAAGTAGGGAGGAGCGCCGTCGCTGCGGAGGATCATGCGGACGTCGGAGCGATTGCCCGCTGCCGGGTTGATGAAGGGGGGACGGGCAAAGTTTTGGGGGAAGCCGCCATCCCAGTTGAAGCCTGGAGTGACGCCAGCGTCCTGGCTCTGGAAGACGGGTTGTGCAACGTAGCCGACGCTGGATTGCAGAGAATCGCGGAGGCCGGCGTTGGCGTTGCCTTGCGCATAATAGATGCCGTAACCGGCGCGGAGGACAGTTTTTGAGTTGAGGCTGTAGGCGATGCCGAGGCGCGGGCCGAGAGCTTTCTTATATACGTCGGCCAGGCGTTGTTGGCCGCTGCGGCCTTCGCCTTCTCCGAGAAAGACCATGGCGCCAGGACGGTTGCCGGCTGCGGGGTTAGGCAGTTGCAGGTCGAAGGTAGAGAGGTTGTCGCGGTTTTCATAGCGCGGAATGAAGACGTCGTAGCGGAGGCCGTAGTTGAGGGTGAGTTTGCGGGAGATTTTCCAGTCGTCCTGGGCGTAGCCGGCGAAGTATTGGTAGCGGTTGCGTGGGAAATAGCTGAAGACCTGTAACTGCCCGCGGTTGACGTTGCCGAGCAGGAAGCTGGCGATGGCGTTGCCGGTGTTGGTGACGCCGGGCAGGCCGGTTTCGAGGGCGTTGAACTGGAACCAGCCCATGGTGCGCCAGGGGTCGATTCCGTTCGTTTCCATCCAGCGGTAGTCGAAGCCGAATTTGAGATTGTGGCTGCCACGGACCCAGGAGAAGCTTTCGCCGAGCTGATAGGCGTTGTTGGCCTGGAGCAGGCGGCTATTGCAGTTCTGATCGCCGAGGCGGGAAAAGCCCGCAGCGATGAATTCGATGCAAGGGAAGGTGTTGTCTTCGCCGCGATTCACGCCGGTGAGGCCGAGCTTGGTGGGCCAATCCTGGTTCAGGCTGTAAGTGGCGATGCGAACGGCGGTACGGGTATAGCCGACTGTGATGTGGTTGAGCATGGCGGGCGAGACGACGTAATCGTGTGAGAGGCGGACCCAATTGTTGCGGCTGGCGGTTTCTCGATTCGGGCTGGTGGGGCCAGGTACGAGGACGGGGTCTTTGATCTCGTTCAGATCTTTGTAGTAGTAGCCGGAGATGCGGTTCTTGTCAGAAAAGGCGTGGTCGAGCTTAATGTTGTATTGGTTTGAGTTCGTTTGGCCGCGGCCGGTAGAGAGGAAGTTATTGAAGATTGAAGTGTTGTCCGGATTGGGCAGGGTGGGAAGGATGGCCCTGGATACGGCTGAGAAGCGATCGAGGGGGATTCGGTTACCGGGGAACTGGTCGCGGACGAAGCCTGTGGGCGTGCTACGGGTGGTTGCGGGATCGTAGATAGGCGCGACGCGGGAGAAATCGCCCTGGCGGAAGTCGAGAGGGATCAAGCTCTGGAGGGTGTTTGGCGAGCCCTGACGGAAGCGGTAGCCTCCGTAGACGAAATAGAAGAAGGTTTTGTTTTTTACGATGGGGCCACCGAGGGTGGCGCCAAATTCGTTTTGACGGTTGACTTGGCGAGTGCGCTGGAAGAAGCCTCGGGCGTCGAGTTTGTCGTTGCGGAAGTAATCAAAGACGGCGCCGTGGAATTCGTTGGTGCCGCTTCGGGTGGTGAAGAGTTGGACGCCGCCGCCCGTGCGGCCGTACTCGGCGTTGAAATTGGCGCGGATGAGCTTGAATTCACCGATAGTTTCTACCGAAGGGCGAGTGTTGCCGGCGATGACGCCGCCGGATTCGATGCCGGTGGAGGCGACACCGTCGAGGAGGACTTCTTTGGCGCGACTGGGAGAGCCGGAGATCTGGGTGTTGCCAGTATCGCCGGTGACGCCGGGGGCGAGGAAGATGAACTGTTCGAGGTTGCGGACGTTGCCGCCGACGAAGAGGGGGAGGTCCATCAGTTTTGCGCGGCTGATGACGGTGCCGAGGTCGGAGGTGGCGGTCTGGAGGGCGGGGATATCGCCGGTGACTTCGACGGACTGGTCGACCTGGCCGACCTCGAGACGGGTCTCAATGTTGAGTGTTTGTGCGACGGCTAAGGTGACGCCTTTTCGAATGGATTTGCGGAAGCCGGGGGCTTCGATCGTTAACTCGTAGTCGCCGAGTGGGAGCTGCTGGATGACGTAGTTGCCGGAGTCGGTGGTGATGGTATCGAATTCGAGGCGGGTGGCGGTGTTGGTGGCTTTAACTTTTGCGGCGGCGATGGCGGCATCGCTTGGGTCAGTGACGCGGCCGGTGATGGTGCCGAGGGTGGTCTGGGCGCTGGCCGCATGGACGGCCAGGGTGAGGATCAATAGAAATTTGTACATCTGGTACTCCCTGAAGTGTTGATTTCAGGTTATTTGATTACCTGCTTAAAATCAATTCACTCAGCGTATTTCGATGTTGCCGTAGCAGGCGTGGCCGCCGTGGTGGGTGAGCACGAGGGGGTAGGCTTTGGAAGGGTTTTGCTTCAGTTCGTCGAGATGTTTTGGCTTGGGGATGTCTTCGCGCTTCTCGTTGGTCATGGCAGTGCGGAGTTCGGCGGATTCGAGGTTTGCTTCGAGGACTTTGACGCCGTCGAGCCAGTGTTCGATGTGAGGGCCATTGACGACGATTCTGGCCTTGTGCCATTTTTCAATTTCGAGATGGACGGGCTTGGGTGGGGCGGCGAAGAGGTAGAGTGCGCCGGTGGCGCGGGTGGGTGAGACTTTGGCGTCGGCGACATGTTCGTCATCAATCAACTGGAGTTCGAGACCGAGGGCTTTGGGGACTTGGGGGTCGAACTTGCCGGTGTCGGGATTGGTGCGGGTGCCGAAGACGAGGTACTTGACGCCGCCGTTGGTTCCCTTGGCGAGCCACCAATCGAAGGTGAGGTCGAAGTTGCGGTAGTTGGACTTGGTGCTGAGGTCGGCGCGCGGGCCGGTGGCGATGGAGCAGAGTGCGCCGTTTTCGATTTGCCAGGACTTGGCGGGGAAGGCTGTGCTGGCTTGGGTTTGGAAGTCTTTTTGGGTGAGGGTTTGGGCGAGGAGGGCGAGAAGGATAATCATTTCGGCTTCTATGAGCATATAATCGTGCGCTAGATGAGATACACACTTTTGCTGTTTGTCAGCTTTGGATTGTTTGCCCAGAATGCGGTTGAGGCGGGACGCTTCCATGTCGAGCATCCGACGCTGAATAACCTTGGCTTTGAATGGGCCATCGGCGGGGATGCCAACCGCAATGCAACAGTCAGCGTGGAGTATCGCGCTGTTGGCGAGGCGGGGTGGAAGGTGGGGATGCCGCTGGTGCGGATTGGCGGCGAGAATGTTTACCGGCGGCGGGAGAATCTGGATTACACGGTGCCGGAGGGGTTTGCCGGGTCGATTCTGAATGTCAAGGAAGGCACGGAGTATGAGTGCCGGTTTGTGATGAAGGATCCGGATGGCGAGCGCGGGGTGATGACGCATACCGTCAAGGTGAAGACACGCAGCGAGCCGCAGCCCTTTGCTGGCGGACGTGTGTTGCATGTTTATCCGCCGGATTATGAGGGTCCGCGACAGGAGCCTAGCTTTACGGGCATTATGCAGGCTTATTACGGGGCGGGATTGGGTGACTGGTCTGTGGTGTGGGAGCGGAAGGCGCAGCCGGGCGACACGATTCTGGTCCATGTAGGGCTCTATAAGTCGGACCGGGGGAGTTATGTGGATGCGTTGATGGCCCCGTTTGATGGGGTGATGTCGCTGACGATCAAAGGGACGGCGGAGAAGCCGATTACGATCAAGGCGGCCGGGGATGGGGACCCGATTTTTGATGGAGATGGTGGTAGCAGGATGTTTGATGTGATGGCTACTCGGTATCACATCTTCGACGGCATCACGTTTCGGAATGTGGATACAGCGATCTTTGCGGGATCGAAGGAAGTGCTCGGCGCGGTGGGATTGGCGGTGAAGAATTGCCGGTTTGAGAATGTTGGGTTCGGTGTGTGGACGGAGTACGCGGGATCGAGCGATTTCTATATTGCCGACAACATCTTCCTTGGGCGGGATGACCGCTTTCACCTGGTAGGTTGGGGTGGGGCTGGGCGGTCACCGGGATCGCCGAATTATAAGGCGCCGGGTAACTATGGGTCCCATACGATGCGGAGTTACTATGCGATCAAGGTGTATGGGCAGGGGCATGTTATCGCGCGAAATGCGATTGCTTACTATCATGATGCGATTGGCATTTCCACTTATGGAACGCCCGAGCAGGATCCGGATTTGAGGGCTTCTTCGATTGATATTTACAACAACGATATGCACATGTTTGGCGATGATTTTGTTGAGACCGATGGCGGGGTGCACAACATTCGCGTTTACAACAATCGCGGGGTGAATTCAGCGCATGGCGGTTATAGTTCGCAGCCGATCTTTGGAGGCCCGGCTTACTTCATCCGGAACATTTTGTACCATACGCCGAGTGGCACGGCGTTCAAGTTCTCGGGCAAGCCGGCGGGGTTGTTTGTTTATCACAATACGATCATTGGCGAGAATGTGATGGGAGATGCGTCCTCGAATGTGCACTTCCGCAACAACCTGTATCTGGGGCGGGATGAGCCCGGCCGAGGCATTTTCAGGATGGGTAGCGCTTCAGATACTTACAGCACGGATTACAACGGGTACCGGCCGAATGCTGGGGTGAAGGACCAGTATTTTTTCTTTAGTCCGGCCAAGGGGCAGAAGGTGTACGAGCCGAAGAGGGAGGACTGGAAATCGTATGAGACGCTCGCGGCCTTTCGGGCGGGGACCGGGCAGGAGGCGCACGGCATTGAGGTGGACTTTGACATCTTCGAGAAGTTGAGCCCGCCGAACCAGAAGAACCGGCATGCGGTGTATCACGCGATGGATTTGAATTTCAAGTTGAAGCCGGGAAGCAAGGCGGTGGATGCGGGGGTTGTGATTCCGAATGTGAATGAGGACTTTGCGGGGCGTGCTCCGGATCTGGGGGCGATTGAGGTGGGTAAGCCCGAGATCAAGTATGGGCCGCGGTGGGTGACTTGGCAGCCGTTCTACCGGTGAGGTTGGCGGGGATGGGTGTTTTTGTAAGCCGCAATGGCGGGAGTTCGTGGGACAGATTTGGCTCCCGCCCATCCCTTAAACCTTGGCGATCTCGAACTTATCGCCGGTATCGGCCACCCATTGACGCAACCTCTCGGTCAGCTTCGCGCGCTCGGCGCGAAACCGGTTATTGTGTGCCAGATTCACCTGCTCCAGCGGATCCTCGTTGAGGTTGAACTGCAGCCACGGCACCCCCTCGAAGGAAACGTATTTCCATCCATCCTTAGTTACTACTCCGCGGTAGGGTCGATTGATGCTATGCGGATGCCCGGTTGGGACAACCAGTTGTAGATAGGCCGAATCCGGCTCTGGCCCTGCCGCCGTCTTGCCTTGTAACCTGTGATGCGAAAGATCAGCGCCTTCCATCCAGTCCGGCTTCTTGATACCGCAGAGCCCCAGCGTCGTTGGTGCAATATCCACGTGGTTCAACATCGCCGGAACGGAACCTACTTTGCGGCCTTGGTATCTGGGAATCTCGCCGCTGATTAAAAACGGAATCCGTACCGACTCTTCGAACGGATTCGTTTTCCTGAACATCCCCTGTGAACCGTGCATGTCGCCGTGATCGCTGAAAAACACAATATGTGTGTTGTGCGTCAGTCCTGTTGTGTCAAGCGCCGCACGGATGCGCCCAATGTTGTGATCCCAGTTCTCGATCATCGCGTAGTAGCCTGCAAGCTCACGCCGGGCGGTCTCTTGTACTTGCTTGACCGCTGGCACATTCGCCCGCATTTCAAGCTTGGCCGGGTTGTACTTCGCCATAAATTCTGGAGGCGCGATGTAGGGATCGTGTGGCGGCTGCACGCTCAACGCCGCGAAAAACGGCTTGCCAGTGCCCCGCTTCTGCTCTTCTCCTCGATCCCGAATGTAGCGGATCATCAGGTTGGAGAGCTCATCCGTTTCATATCCAGGGAGCCGATAGTGGAACGCGTCTTTGCCCTCGCCACCATGCACCCAGCAGTCATACTGGCTGTTGTTGTTCTCATATCCGGCCCAGGTCTCAAAGCCGCCGCGCCGCCGAGGGTCACTGATGTGGAAGCCCGAACGGCCATTCGCCTCATGCCAGCCCGATAGGTGCCATTTACCGAAATAGGCAGTGCGATAACCCGCGTCATTGAAAGCATGCGCAACGGTCTTCTGGCCTTCCGGCATTGCGAACTCATGTCCGGGGACGCACTTGTGCGGATACCTCCCGCTCAGCAGCGATCCACGAAACGGGCAACAAAGCGGAAATCCGGCAACCGCATTACTGAACATCACTCCGTTCACCGCCATGTTGTCGATGTTTGGAGTCCTTGCATTTGGATCTCCCATGCATGAGAGTGCCTGTGCCCGATGCTGATCGCCAAACACCCAGATCACATTCGGCTTGGTTGTTGGCTCAGCCTCCTGAGGCGGGCGAAACTGCGCGGAGGCCGCCATTGGGGCGGTGGTGGCTTGAAGAAAGGTTCTTCGTTTCATATGCAATCTCCAGAGGCGCAAATCACCAGGCAGAGCGCATCGCCGGTTGATTCATGCGCGAGTTTCTCAGTACAGCAGTTTCAAACCGAATTGAATGATACGCGGCTGATTCAGCACGCTCGACACGACACCGAATTGAGAATTGCCAAAGGTCTGGTTGGGTGGTGCGAAACGCACGGTATTGGTCAGGTTGAAGAACTCCGCTCGGAACTGCAATCGCAACCGCTCAACAATCTCGATCGTTTTGCCAAATGTCGCATCCAGATTCCGTCCGCGATCACTGCGGGTTCCGTTAAAGGTCCTCGGTAAGGACCCATAGGAGTATGCTGCTGGGTTCGAAAATACTGAGGGATTGAACCACTGCTCCGGAGCTCGCGTCCCCAGCCCGGGCTCGATGCCGTTCCAATTGGGGCGCTGTCCGCCACCTTGCGAAAACGTGTTGTTCACCGCTGAACCGACACCCAGCGGACCTCCGCTCAACAAAGATACAATTCCGCCCAGTTGCCATCCGCCGAAAGTGCGCTTCAACATTCTGTTCGATGAATTCTTGAAAACCGGAATCTCATACACGGCGTTGAACACGAGCCGGTGCGTCTGATCGCCCGTCGAAGCCGCCCACTCATTGCGGAGATTGCCCCAACTTTGGAAACCAGCCCCACCGAGCTTTTCGCCTCCGAAAGGGCCGATTCCGTAATCCATCAACTTCGAATACGTCCAAGCGCCCATGAGTGTCAAGCCTTTGGCGTATCGCTTTTCGCCTTTCATCTGCAGTGCGTGATACTTCGAGTTGGCCCACGAGTTGTTCACGGAATTGATCCCGTCGAACTGGGGATAGGGACGCAGCAATTGCGCGCGCGCCACGGTACGCTGCGCCAGAATGCCGGATGCCACCTGACCAAAGAACGGATTCGTCACCAACTGCCGCAGCGCATCGCCCTGCGCCAGAGCAGAATCGGGGAGCGTGTTCAACTGACGATCCTGTTGAAATCCAATCCCGCGGTTGCCCGCATAGCCAACATCAAACAGGATGCCGCCAGGCAGTTCCCGCTGGATATCGAAGTTCCATTGCGCCGAATAGGGGACATAGTTACCGCGATCGGTAATGCCTACGGCCTGGCCCAGCAGCGTTGCGGCGCCCAGCTTCGACCCCGTTGCCGACACCAAGCCATCCGGATACGGATTGCTCAAATAACGGAACGGCGTGACCCCGTCCTGGCTCGTCACCATCGTCGAAGTGGCGGCAAATCCCGAGACGCCGAAGTTTGCTCCCGCACCGCCAACACCCAGCATGGCGCCAAAGAACATACCCGCCCCGCCTCGAATCACAGTCTTGCGCGCCGCCTGCCACGCAAAGCCCATTCGTGGTGCGAGATTATTGCGGTCAGGGTTGGATTGAAACCGGCTTTGGCCGCCCACACCGACAAACGCTAGCCCGCCCTTGTATCCGGTCAGCGCGCCCGGCGTCGCGTTGAAATCGAAGTTGGTGAACTGGTCGTAGCGGTCCGTTCGTGGCGTTTCATAGTCGTAGCGCAATCCAAGATTTAAGGTTAGCTTCGGCGTCAGCTTCCAGTCCGCCTGCACAAAACCCGCGTAGTAGCTTGTCTGCATGGCAAGCGCCGGGGCAGGCGTCACTGTTCCCGAGGCGGGGGTACCCAGAAGGAATGACGCCAATGCATTGCCTCCCGTTCCCGCGGTCGGGTTGGGACCCTGCGTGAAAGCGGGCGAAAATCCAAAAGTGGTGGAGGTATCGGGAGGCTGAAGGGCATTGAAGCGAATTAAGCGCACTTCCGCACCCGCCTTCACTGTCAGTTTCGAAAACGTCCTGGTGACCGATCCCTGCAAGGAATAGGTATCCATACCGAACGAGATCAGGTCCGCCCCTCCTAATGCCGCGCCCGTTCCCAAATTCGCAATCGAGGAAGAAGAAGCCAACCCGGTGATTGTGATTACCGGGAAGGCCGCTACGGGCAATGCTCGTACCATTCCCGCGGGTAAGCCTAACTTCGTGGGATCAAAACCGTCGCTGAACGGCCTGCGGAAATTTGACAGCCGCGACCAGGACGTACGCAATGTACCCACGAGGCTCGGCGAAAAGACGTGGGTGTCATCGATCACCGAGTTTTGGCGTGTGAAGGTCTGCGTGCCAAGGGTCGGAGAAGCAATGTTGTCCTTACCGTAGGCGGGCGAGCGCACGAACGGTGTTAGATCGTACGAGTAGCGGCCGAACAGCCGGTTCTTGTCGTTGAAGTTGTGATCCAGGCGCGCCGACCAAGTGTTTTTGTCCACCTGGTTCGCATCCGTTCGAACAAAGTTCAGATTGCCGGTTGCGTTTGGAGCTGGAAAATACTTCGCCATGTTCTGCGCAACGGCATCAAGGCGGCTGACAGGGATGATGTTGCTCGCAAAAGGAGTTCGCACAAATCCTCCCGCGGGGTTGGCGGTGGTCGTCACAGGATCGTAGATCACGGCGCTATTCTGCGAGAAGTTCCCCGTCAGTTGTTCCGGCCTCGGCACCGTGGCCGTCCAGGTCACGCCTTGCGCGAAACGTACAATCTCAGTCGAAAGAAAGAAAAAGGTTTTACTCTTGACGATTGGGCCACCGAGCACGCCGCCAAACTGGTTAAACCGGAATGGCGCTTTGCGCCTCCCGGCACGATTGGCAAAAAAATCATTCGCGTTCAGAGAATTGTTGCGCAAGAACTCGTATGCCGAAAAGGTCAGGCGATTGGCGCCTGATTTCGTCACCACATTGAACACACCACCCGCCGATCTGCCGTACTCGGCGCTAAATGTATTCGTCTCCACCTTGAACTCAGCGACGGAATCGACATTCTGAAAGATCACGGGCTGATTCTGCGCTGCCGCGGTATTAGGGGCGCCATCCAATAGGAACTCATTCTGACTGGCCCGCGAACCGTTGATCGAAGCCGAAACCGTAGAGATCTGATCCGCCGGCAGATCGTTCATGCCAACCGAGGTTCGGACACCTGGCACCAGAGCCGCCAGAGCATAGGCGTTCCGTCCCAGCAGCGGCAACTCAGTCACTTGTTTTCCCCCGATTACTTGCCCCAGCGACGAAGTCTCGCTGTCCAGCAGAACCGCCTGCGCCGAGACCTCCACACTCTCGGATACCGCACCGACCTGCATCACATAGTCGATGCGAGCCACCTGGCCCACATCAAGCTTGATCCCTGCCGATCGCACCGACTTGAACCCGCTCTTTTCCACCTGGACACGGTACTCACCCGGCGGCAGACTGGGAATCAAAAAGTATCCTTCCCCATTCGTCACGCTCTTAGACTCGGCGCCGGTGCTGGTATTGACAAGCTTCACCGCAGCGTCGGGAACAGTGGCGTTTGTCTGATCGGTGATGCGGCCGGTCAGCGAAGCCGTCTGGGCAGAAAGCATCGCCACGGATAGCAACGCAAGGCTCAACAGTTTATTTGGCATAGACTGGGCTGGATTCTATGCCTTTGGGATTTTGAATAAAAGTTATATGCTGCTTCGTAACAGGTTATGCGATCCGATAACATGAGTGGAATGATGCAGGTACCCGAAGCAAAGATCTTTGTCGATCACACAGCCGCAGAACAGCATCTTCGGACCATTTTGAACAGTCCAGCCTTCCGCCCCAGCCGTCGCTGCCAGGATTTCCTGCGATTCGTGGTCGTCGAAACCCTTGCGGGACGTTCAGATTCAATCCGGGAACGGAACATTGGAGTGGCGGTTTTCGAACGGGGCGCCGGATACGACCCGACTGTCGACTCGATTGTCCGCGTGAAAGCCAATGAGCTTCGAAAGCGGTTGGCGAAGTTCTATGAGACCAATGAAGGTGCTGACTCAAACGTACGCATTGAACTGACCGCCGGATCCTATGTTCCGGTGATCCGCTCGATAGCCGAGCAGAATGTGCAGTCTGAAGCCCAGGCGGCTCCCGCTGCCGCCGTTGTTCCGCCGACTCTCGATAAAATCCCTGTATCCGGCAGAAGGTGGTGGCCTGAGGCTCTTGCCTGCTGCGGCCTTGTGGCCTTAACACTTGCCTGGATTTCACTCCGGCCAGCCGAAAGCAGCTTGGACCGGCTCTGGTACCCCTTCATTGGCCATCGCAATCTGGTCTTGCTCTTCGTGCCTTCGCCAACGGTTCAAGAGACCAGGCCAGGGTCGCTGAGAACCATGGAACAATAGTACGTCGGCGTTGGCGCCGCCCACGGGGCAGCTCTGTTTGGGGCGATCCTTGGCCGTCACCAACAACCCTTTGCCATGAAGATCGGGCGCGACCTTTCATTCGCCGACTTGCGCCGCCAACCTGCGGTTCTGCTCGGCGGCTTTTCATCTCCCTGGAGCGTCGAACTCACACACAACCTGCGCTTCCGCTTGCAGCACGGCGCTGAGACTGGACAACGAAACGGCATCTTCGACACCAAACAAAGCGCTCGCTTTTGGGCGCATTTTCCGATCGAATATTCCTCAAGTGAAATCCTCGAAGACTACGCACTGGTTTCACGCGTTCTCGATTCCGGAAGCGGACAATCGGTACTCATGGCATCGGGCTTAAGCCCCTATGGTACGCAAGCTGCCGCCGAATTCCTCTCTGATGAAACTCAACTCGCGCCCTTCGCCAAAGTTCTCGGGCCTGGCTGGGAAAGCCGGAATTTTCAAGCCGTGCTCCACTGCACGGTGAGAGGCTACACGCCCGGGCGTCCGAAGGTCATCGCCTGGCACTCCTGGTAGTGGCGCGCACCAGCAAATGGGATCAAGCCGCTTGCACTGGCTTCGATCCACATGCACACTAGTTGTCTATCGAACTCCCGGTGCATAAATGAGCCTTCAGTAATGCCGAAGGTCTTAAGGATCGCGGCTCCGCAGTTCTTCTCGAAATGTGTGTTAAGTGTCGCCTAATCCTGCGAAATCGTTTCCATCTCCTGGACACGTTTCGCAAGGCGGGACTCGAGCTGCTTGTAGCGTTCAGTTGCGGTTGACAAATGACTAACAAAAGGGAGGCGAATCTCATTGAGGCTCCCAATCCAGATCTGATCTCCGGTGCGATGGAAGGGAAGGTAGAATCGCAAGATGCGCTTTAGTTGTGTCTTGACAATGTTGGCGACGGTGGTGTGTGGGCAGGATTTTGATTTGGTTCTGCGCGGTGGAAGAGTGATAGACCCGCGGAATCAACGCGATGGAGTGTTCGACGTGGCGATCCGTGGGGGTAAGATTGCGGCAATCGAGGCCTCGGTCGATGGGGCGCGGGCCAGGAAGTCTGTGGATGTGAAGGGGCTGCTGGTGACGCCGGGGCTGATCGACATCCATGCGCATGTGTTTTATACGGCAGGGAATCCGGGGGCGTGGGCGGGGGATCTGAGTGTGCAGCCGGATGCGCATAGTTTTCGCACTGGGGTGACGACTATGGTGGATGCGGGCTCGGCGGGGTGGCGCAATTTTGAATTGTTTCGCTCTACTGTGATTGATCGTGCGAAGACACGGGTGCTGGCAATGGTGAATATTGCAGGATTCGGGATGATTTCAGATGCTACTGGAGTTGTCCCAAAAATTGAGACACGAGTCTAGACTCATAAAAATTCTGATAGGAGAATTTGAGTCATGTCTAAAACGCGAAGGAAATTTACGCGGGAGTTCAAGTTGGCGGCGATCAAGCGTCTGCAAACGGGG
>Ga0163144_10014501_pt1 | contig 16353 bp, 6 predicted proteins | sample OliLak19BULKMAT1_FD_123175 | JGI IMG/M metagenome (GOLD analysis project Ga0163144, IMG submission 123175) | Freshwater microbial mat bacterial communities from Lake Vanda, McMurdo Dry Valleys, Antarctica - Oligotrophic Lake LV.19.BULKMAT1 | ecosystem: Environmental > Aquatic > Freshwater > Lake... | reverse complement strand
TATAAACGGGTGTCATTAAAGCAGAAAATCGCATACTTTGTAACCCCATACAGAACATTTTTCCACTTTTTCACCCCTTCCCACATTTCTAACACATATCCGCACCGAAACCTGCCCACTACAATCCCACCCGCGAGACGGTACTTGGGTCAGACGGTGATAAGACGGTCTACCAGCTACGGTTATTCTAGTTCATCCACGCAATACCCCTCTAGCAAGTTCCCACGAAATACAATACAGAATGAGCGCCCAAAGTGGCGTTCACGCTACGAGATGGGCGGATTTGGTATCCGCAACGAATTGTATTCTCAATTGAATAATATTCAGTATATAATGACAAATACCTTGCAAAATCGAAAATTACCTGTGTATTCACTAATAAAAGGGGTTCACCATGTCTGATGATATTTTTGGGAATGATGTTACACTCACCACTGGCGATATTCGTGGGCTAGAAAGCCCCGATACCATTGCTCAATTCTTCCATAATCTGAGATACGACATCTCTGATTATGCCAAAATTGACCACAGCGCCATCAATATGGATACACAGGATATGCGCCATATGGTTGATGCTATTTATACCATTGGCACAGACCCACAAGACCACCAAATCGAAATTTATTTGCTCCTATCCCATAGCCTCACCGCCAAATTGCGCCAAGATATTGCCAAACACTTTCGCAATAGCACATCGCAAAAAGTGCTATTGGTACTCACCACCAGCACCTATGATGAATTGGAATTTGTGCTATTAGACCGCTCTATCAACCCAAAAACGATGAATCCCATCGTGCGTCCCATCCCCCTCACCGTGAATCGGCAAAACCCAGATACCGTCCAACTGCGCGTCCTTAGACGATTCACCTTCACCGAAGCCGATGCCGATTATCAGTGGGATAAATTGCGCTCTGCTTATACCATTGCCGAGTGGAGCGAACAATATTTTAATAACCGCGCCCTCTTTTCTGATTATTACCTCAAGCATCGCCTCACCGATAAACAGTTGACACCCGAATGGGATGCCGATGTAGCCATGCGCCCCATTTGGCAAGGGGTTTCTGGCTTATTGACACATGCCCGAGGAGAGTATACGCATCAACCCGAAGCCTTCATGCGCCAAAAATTATATGAGCCACTCTTTGCCCTGCTCGGATTTGAGCATCATGCCCAAAAACCCGCCCATTCATCTGAGCTTTTGCCAGATTATTTGTTATATGCCCCCACAGACCCCACCAAACCAATTGCCGCCGTCTTGACTTATGTGTGGAATCGGAATTTAGATGATGTGGACGAAACACGCGACACCCAAACACCCAAAGAAATTCCGGGGGCATTGGTGGTGAGCCTATTAGAGGCACAAGCCGTCCCCTGGGTGATTGTCACCAATGGCAAATTATGGCGCTTATATTCCACCAGCACCAGCAACAAAGCCACCAATTATTATGAGATTGACTTAGAAGAAGCCCTAAGCGCAGACCCCAATGACCGCGTGACCGCCTTCAAATATTGGTGGCTGATGTTCCGCGCACCCGCCTTCACGGGCTTTTTGGAGAAGGTCATAGACGGCAGTGCCAAATATGCCAAAGAACTGCAAGAACGCCTAAAAGACACTATTTTTGAGGCGATTTTTCCCCAATTTGCGCGCGGATTCATCGAAAATATGCACCAGCAAGGCATCACCGATTTTGGCGATGACCAGCTTGCCGATGTCTTTAATGCCACCATGTTCTTTTTGTATCGCATGATGTTTGTGTTATACGCCGAAAGCCTAGACCTATTGCCCGTCAATGAGCATAAGGGCTACCGTGAATTTAGCGCCTATCAACTCAAAAAAGAAATTAGCGATAGTGCGGGTGGCGCAGATTCAACCGCACAAGCCCGTATCCATGCCCATTATTCATCCACAGCCACCGACCTATATACCCGCCTCACCAAATTATTCACCTTCATTGACAAAGGTGCGCCAGACCATAACTTACCCACCTACAACGGCGGGTTATTTAGCCCATACACCCCAGAAGGGCAATTTTTAGCCACCTATGCCATTCCAGACCACTATCTCGCGTTGGGATTAGACAAACTCGCCCGTGATGTGGATGACCGCACCAAATCACTCGAATTTATAGATTTTAAGTCGTTGGGCGTGCGCCAATTGGGGAGCATCTATGAGGGCTTACTCGAATTTAAGCTACGCATTGCCACCGAGCGCCTCGCTATCATCCGCGAAAAAAATAAAGAGGTCTATGTCCCACACGCCAAAGCCACCAATCCCAAAAAAGTGGTAGACATTGGCGAGGTGTATTTAGAAAATGACAAGCGAGAGCGTAAAGCCACAGGCAGTTACTACACCCCAGATTATATTGTCAAATATATTGTCCAGAACACCGTTGAGCCTGTTTTACAACGCAAATTTAATGCCCTTAGCACCCGTTTACGCAAGGCACAATCCGATTTTAAGGAGTATCAGAAATTAGTCGTTGCCCGCAAAAAATCGCATGGGATGACAGAATCGGCAGAGGTGTTTTGGAACACCGATGACATGCGTTATCTTGCCGATGATTGCCTCAATATTCGCGTTTTAGACCCCGCCATGGGCAGTGGGCATTTTTTGGTGGATGTGGTGGATTATATCAGCAACCGCATCAACGATTTTCTCAATGGATTTTCTGATAACCCCGTATGGGCATTTTTGGAGCAGACCAAACGCGATATTCAGACAGATATGGAGCGACAAGGTGTGACCATAGATGCCGAGCGCCTCACACGGGTGGCATTGCTCAAACGGGCGGTGCTAAAACGCTGTGTCTATGGCGTGGATTTGAATAAAATGGCGGTGGAATTGGCAAAGGTATCGCTGTGGCTCAATGCCTTCACACTCGGCGCACAGCTTAGTTTTCTTGACCATCACCTCAAATGGGGCAATTCGCTCATTGGGGCGATGGATTTATCGGATGTGGTGTTAGTCGGTTCAAAGCGGTGGGAGCGGATTTTAGAGGCGGCGACCAAAATGGTAGAGGTCTCTAAACGTTCCGATTCCACGATTGCAGAGGTAGATAGCTCTAAATCAGATTATCAAACCGCATCGCTTCAGTTGGAAGATGTGAAAAAATATGCCAATGTGCCGATTGCATCCTATTTTGTGGATACCCTAAACACCTATCGCAAATCTAAAAACAAAGACCATACGGCTATCATTGGGCAAGTGGCGCAAATTGCTTATGGCACACAACAAGGTGATACGTTACAAGATTTATTTAATCGCGCCCAAGCCACTGCCGATGAAAAACGCTTCTTTCACTGGAAACTCGAATTTCCAGAGGTATTTATTGATTTAGAGAAGCGTATTTGGGCAGAAAATGGTGGCTTTGATGCTGTTGTCGGCAATCCACCGTATGATGTGTTAGTTAATACAGATGGGTTAGATTCACAATTGTTTCTTAGGTATGTAAATGAAAATCCTATTTTCGATGCCTCTCTAGGCGGGCGTTTGAATATCTTTCGAGTGATGTTACTACAATCATTGTATTTAGCCATGAAGGGCGGGATTATAGGGCAAATTATTCCGTTAGGTTTTATTGCCGATGTAGGCACTTCAAAGCTACGCAGTAAAATGATTGTTGAGAACCAGCTACTCAAATTAGAATGTTTTCCGCAAAAAGATGACCCCAACAATCGGGTTTTCTATGAAGCTAAACTCTCTACATGTATTTTTATTGGATGTAAGCAAGAACCCAAACAACCATTTGAGGTTAGAGTTTACCCTGGTAGAGATTTTGTGGATATTGAGACACTATTTCTTGACGAGTCACAGATTAGCTTATTTGACGCTACCTATCTGAGTATCCCTATAGTATCTAATGAAGAATTGAAACTATTGTTAAAAGTTCATGCTTTGGGAAGGCTAATGAAGGATATTGCTCAAACAAAACAGGGAGAGGTCAATATCACCAATCATAAGGAATGCTTCTCTAATCAAAAAAATAGTGGAGTTATGATTAAAGGTGCGGAGTTAGGTAGATATATAATTCAACCACCATCACAAGGCGAAACTTTTTGGATTGATCCAGAATGCTTTAGGAAAAAAACAACACGTTTTGATGATACACAGTTATTTAGAGTAGCAACACAGCACATATCAGGTATTGATGATAATAGGAGATTAATTGCTCAATTGATACAACCAAATTCATATTTAGGCAACTCTCTGAATTATACCTTAATAGAGCCGCCATTTGAGCCAAAATTCTGCTTGGCAATATTAAACTCTACATTAATGAATTGGCGATTTAAATTGACCAGTTCAAATAATAATGTAAACGCCTATGAAATAGATAATTTCCCAATTCCCCGTATAGACTTCACGATCCCTGCCGATGAACGGCAAGCGCAAACGGATGCGCTCATCTCGGCCTATTTGGGTGCGGTGGAGCAGGGAAGCCCCGCCCCCATTTTGAACTGGAAGCAAGAGGTCTATGGTGTAACACCGAGTGATGTCATCCACGACTTTTTGGCATATTTGGCAGAGCGCATGATTGCCCTGAATGTGCAAAAACAAACCGAAACATCGCGCTTTTTGGACTGGGTGATGAAAACCATGCGCCTCAAAAGTGGCATGACCCTAGATGACCTCAAAGGCAAAACCATTTTGCAAGGCTATTTGGGCGATTATCAGAAAGGGCAATCCGAAACGGCATGGAAAGACTTTAGCCGTCGGTTGTATGAAAATCGGGGTGTATTCGAGAAGTCATTGACCGAAATGGAAGAAAAAATCCGCGCCGAATACGAAAAATCGCTGGCGGTTCTGCGTCCCACAAAATCGGCATTAGAACAAACCGACATGCTCATAGACAAAATTGTGTATCGGCTATATGGTCTGACGGATGACGAAATTGAACTGATAGAACGGCCTGCGTATCAGCAAGGGCTGGTGGATGTTAAAGCGGAAATCGCCAAAATTCCAGATGATAAGATTGATGATGAGGCGCGTGTTGAGCAACTCTCAGAGAGCATTTTGGGTATGGCACGGCGCTATTTTGCGCGTGTAGACCCGCAACAAGTGGCGCTAGAGCTGGATAAGGCGCTCCCCAATTGGGGAAAGTTGCCCCCCGATGCGCCGATATTTTTGCAAACGGGCGATTATAACCTGAATCATCTGCCCGATAATCTGGATTTTTCATCGAGTATCATCTCGTATACCAAAGCGGTGGAGGTGGTGCTGGCAAAACAGATATTTGAGCCGTTCCGTCAGCAATATACCGATGGGGATTGTGAGAATAAATTTCTGAAAGACTATATGTTGGGGATAAAAGAACTCACGCTGGTGAATTTTATGATTATCCTCAGCAGTGGCAAAGACAAAGCATTGCGAAATTTTGTGCAACAAACGGTGAGAAATTTGGCGGGGTTGCTGGAATTGGTCAAAGACAATATAACCATCCGCGACCAGCGCAATGATGCCGCCCATGATGTGTTGTTTGGTCGGGAAGATGCGCGTGCCATGCGTGAATGGGCAATCGCGGTGCTGAGGGCAATCTAAAACAGTATTTTTGTGCTACACTATCAAAAATGAGATAGATAGGAGTGAGATATGACACTTCAAGATGTATTGCGTGTGATTGATAAACTGCCAGATGAAGATGTTGCCCAAATTAAGCAACACATTGTAGACCGCGAAAATCGGCAAAAATTACCGATAACCGCGAATGATATGCAACAATTTTGGGCGCAGGAGCATATCCAAGCCGAAATTCAGGCAATTATCAGTCAAGCAGAACCCGTTGAACTGCAAGCGGGTACGATGGATGTTGATAAATTGATGGAAGCAATTGTTGCGATGCGTGAAGGCTTATCGGAAGCGGAATTAGAGGCAATCATCGCCGATATGAATGAAGAATATATCGAAGACGATGCCTCATGAGTCGCTATTATATTTTTGATACGAATATCGTTTCTGCATTATTGCAAATGTCAAATTTAGGGTTACTCAAACAGATACAAAGCCACAAAAGAGAGACGCTCATTTTATGTGACCCTGTTATTTATGAAATTGAGCGTGGCTTAAAACATCGCCAAGCACATAATATGCTTGCCCGATTTCATTTGGATTTTGTGCCATTATTTGAATTAATGCCTGTTCGTTTAGAAGATTGGAAATTGGCAGGATTATTATGGTCAAATGCACGCAGTCAGGGGAAGCAATTGAGCGATGTGGATTTGCTCATAGGGGCGATTAGTATTCGTTTGGATGGGATAATCGTGAGTGATGACCAAGATTTTGGTTATATCCCAGTCAAATTACAAAATTGGCTAAGACCGTAAACGTGGACAAGAAAAGGGGTGCTATGAGCTATAAAATTCCGTATGTGATAGACAATATCAACCATTATCTGGGCAATGTGTTGAATGAATTGCTCAGTTGGGGGACGAATCAGCGCATGGATATTGCCAGCGCCTATTTTAGTGTGCGTGGTTATGCCGTGTTGCGCGAGAATATGAATGGGTTACGGAAATTTCGGTTGTTGTTGGGAGATGAACCCGCAGATGGATTGGCGGTGGGGCTAAAACCCGATAGCCGTGCGTATTTGCGCCGAGAACTCAATGCCGAGCCATTCACCGAAGCGACCATGCACCTTGTCGAAGACCTCATCCGATTTTTGCGCCGTCCAGACGTGGAATTGCGGGTGGCGGAGGGTCATTTTTTGCACGCCAAATGTTATTTGCTCTATGGTGGGCGTGGCAATCAGAAGGCGCTGTGGGACGATTTGAATCCGTTGGTGGGGATTGTGGGGAGTAGCAATTTCACCGCCAAGGGTCTGATGGGCAACCGTGAGCTAAATCTGGTGCATAAAACGCTGTTAGAGGCAGATGAAATAGAGGATAGCCAAGCCCGCCGAGAAGTGGAACATCACGCGCAAAATCAGCAAAATGCCAGTATCACCCAAGAAAATAAGCACCTGCTCAAAAGTGAGGTGGGCGCACGGGCGATTATAGATTTGACCAATTGGTATGAGTCGCAATGGTCACTGGCGCGAGATTATAAAGAAGATTTCATCGCCCTACTAGAGAGTTCAAAATTTGGCAAGCGCGAATATACACCGTATCAGGTGTATATGAAGGCGCTGTATGAATATTTTAAGGACGACCTCGACACCGATATGTCACAAATGGGGACACGCTCTGCGGTGGATTTGGCAGAATTTCAGGAGGATGCGGTCAAAAAAGCACGGCGGATTTTGGCGCAATACGATGGGGTCATCGTAGCCGATTCGGTGGGGTTGGGTAAGACGTGGATAGGCAAAAAGCTGATGGAAGATTATGCCTATCACCAACGGATGAAAGCGATTGTGATATGCCCCGCCTCGCTAAAAAAGATGTGGGAAAACGAATTGCACCTAGCCTCTATATCGGCGCGGGTGATTACCCAAGAAAATTTGGCGAGTGATAAATTCGATGTGCGCGGGGTGAGTGATGTGGATGTGGTGCTGGTAGATGAGGCGCATAATTTCCGCAATAAGGGGAGCAAACGGTATATGCAACTCGAAGCCATCCTCGCCGCCAATGGTCGGCGTGGGAAGGGTGGTGGTCGCAAAAAGCTGATATTGCTCACAGCGACTCCTATCAACAACAATATTTTTGACCTGTATAACCAAATTAACCTGTTCGCTGGCAACGACCCAACTTATTTTGCATCGGCAGGCATTGGCGACCTGTATAATTATTTTTTGGCGGCACGGCGCGAATCGGCGGAGCAGGGGACAATCCGCATATTTAATTTACTAGAAGAAGTGGTGATTCGGCGCACCCGCCAATTTATCCGCAAGGCATACCCCAATGCGACCATCAAAGGGGAATTAATCAACTGGTCACAGCGCCAATTGCACACGGTGGAATATGACCTAGAGGCGGCGTATGCGGGTTTTTATAAACAAATTGTGCGCCGAATAGACGGGTTGCATCTGGCACACTATAGCATTGAGCAATATAACAAACAGCAATCGAAAGATAATGAATTCCAATTTGAATTGGGTCGGCAACAGGCGCTGGTGGGGATTTTCAAAAGTCGGTTTCTCAAACGACTCGAATCGAGCCTTGCGTCGTTCCGCATTTCGATAGAACGGGCGCTGGAATTTGTGAAAACATTTGCCGAATATGTGCAAGATGGCGTGATTTTGGATGCGTCATCATTTCAGAGTGCTATGCGCCTGCTTAATCGTGACCAAACCGATGATGATAGTGATGATATTCCGACCTCGCGTGCGGGTAAGCTGGATGAGCATCATGAAGCGCGTCAAATCATCGAAGCCCTTCCGCATTTGGATAAAGATAAATATGATGCGCGTAAATTGCATAAAGCCTTGCAAGCCGATATAGATGCCCTGACATCTATTTGGAATGACATCAAAAATCTGCAAATTGGTCGTGATGCCAAAATCATCAAACTGAAGGCATTGTTATCGAATTTGCGTGGGCAAAAAGCTATCATTTTTACCTATTATAAAGACACCGCGCATTATATCGAACAGGCGTTAATGAGCGATATTAACGCCGATTGGCGTGCCGAAATGGGCAATCCTATCATCAAACGGATAGACAGCCATGTCAAATCCGATGACCGCGCCCGTATCATAGAGCGGTTTGCGCCTGTGGCGGGTGGGCATCCAGAATGGGTCGGTGCAGATGACGAAATAGATATTCTCATCGCCACCGATGTGATGTCTGAGGGTCAGAATTTACAAGATTGTGGCAACCTGATTAATTATGATTTGCACTGGAATCCGACGCGCATGGTGCAACGGGCAGGGCGTATAGACCGTTTGGGGTCTCTGCACGCCACGCTCAATATTTTTAATATGTTCCCAGAACGTGCCTTAGAGGAATTATTAGGGTTGGTGCAACGGCTGACCGCCAAAATTGATATTATCAATCAATCGGGTTTTTTGGATGCGAGTGTGTTGGGCGAAGTGGTCACACCCAAAGACTTTAATACGCTCAAGCGCATTATCGAAGAAGATGATAGCGTGATTGATGAACAAGAATCATTTTTAGAATTGGCGAGTAGCGAGTCGTTGTTGGCAGAATTGCAAAAAATTCTGATGACCGATGGCAAGCAATGGCTAGAAGATTTGGATGATGGGATTCATTCGGGGTTGGAACGCCACAATAAACGGGGGATATTTTTCTATTTTACCGCGCCAAGAGGCGATGCTCGCGCTCATTTTTGGCGCTATTACGACATCCATACGCGCAAAATCAGCGATAATCGCTACGAGATGATGCAACTCATTTCGTGTAGCCCAGATACACCACGTTTCCCGCCTCCCTATCATGAGATAGACATCTTCAAAATCCAAGACGATGTGATGGATGGCATCATTTTGGATATGCACCAACAAGAGACTATCGGTGTTATTAGCAAGCGTATCTCTAAGGAACAGGTTGCGGTAGCTCAGGTATTGCAGGACAACCTCAATCACCCACAATATGACCGTGCGGAACTGCGCGAATTACGCAAATTCCTCAGACAGCCATTGGTGGGGGTTGCTATCAAGCAATTGCGCGAGTCATTGAAGGTGTATAACAAGAGTAATGATTTAGCCCATCTGATTGAGCCACTGCGTGCTTTGTATGAATTACAGGGTGGGGTAGGGGATAATAATGATGCACAACGAAAACTCATTATCCAAATTCAGCGTAATGACCTGCGATTGATATGCTACGAGTATATCTGGGCGTGAAATGCTATTTGTGGGGAAATATAGTGTAATTGACAAATATAATTTTTTGATGTAATGTGTAATAATAACTAAAAATCGGGGGTATCCAGATGAAAAAACAAAATCAAGAAATTGATCGAGGTCAAATAAAACCTTGGAACTTTGTCAATATTTATATAACAGACGAAAAATTTGATGAATATGTTTTACGTACAGCTTGGTTGATTCGCCCAAAGGCAAATAAAGCATTACGAAATTATACAGATGCTGTTTTTGCGAAAAATGTGAGTGTGCAAGGTTTCCGTTCTGGATCAAAAGGGGTTCTGTCTGCCGCCTTCACAGTGGTTAAAAATAGCCTAAAAAAGAGTATGTTTATACATGCAGATACGGCTGCTGCCATTGTTGCTTTATGGGCATATGCCGAGCAAGATTTGGTAAAATCCCTTCGCCAAGAATGTATTCGGGCAGGTATTTTGTTACCCTCGGTTTGGACGTGGGAAACGGCAATCACTGGTTTTTTTGAAATGAAAAATATTGAAGATATATTGACGGTGATAAAAAACATTCATACTTATAATGAAGAATTTTCTGAGTGGAAATATAATCTAGCCGCTATTTGGTTAAGTGGTGGATTGATGGCTACAAATGCGGATGATACCCTTGCCGAATTAAACCTAGCGGACATCAACCAAAGACAGAATATTGAGCAAGAGACGACAACAGACACTCAGATGCAGGCTGGAATGAATTTATCTGTTTTATATGACTAACTTGAGTCATGCCTGAGAGATGTTATTCAAAAAAGACAAGACTCTAAACAAATGATATATGCGCTATATGATAATTTTGACACCATATCAACGGATGAACGCATTCAAAATGTTTCTCAAGTGCAAGACTTGTTAGTCATCGAGAAAGAAACTGAAAATCGTTTATCAGATACCACACAGCAGAGTATGCAATTCTTAGAATACGAATTATCGGAGCGCCCAGATTTAATCACCAATTATCATTCATTAAAAGATAATCTGATGCAACAAGCTGTTTCTATCATCGTGGCTGCCGATGAACTCATGGAGATCATGAAGCAAATCGTTAGTTATGATAAAAAACGCCATGAGATATTGGTCGAGTGTCAAAATTGGATAGATAAAATTACCGCTATCAATTTACAAATGCAGAACGCCGATATTGTTAAGCCTAATTTTTTGGAAGACCTTGAGGCGCATGTTACATCGCCCACAACACTTAAAAGCGCCCTGTTGCAAGTTGGAAAGTTGCAACAGGATTACCAAATTCTCGAAAAACAACTAATTACTAAGCGTAAAAACTTGGTAGATAAAATACTAGAAACTATTCCTTTGGTCAACTTAGAAGGGCAAGCCTCACTTGATGGATTAGCCTCAAATGATGATCATGAAAATAGATTGTTACAAAAATCAATCTTTGAACTAGAGCATATTCTGTCTCAAGTGGCAGATCTTTATGCACAACAACAAGATAGCCCCAAAATCACATATTTTACAGTAGATGATCTCAGTCAACCCGAAAATTTTATCCTCTTACTAGAGGAACTAGCGCAACAAAAATTAGATATTGAATTGTTATTAATGTTATTGTGCGGTTGTTGTGTTCATGATGTCCCCTTTAATTTGGATTTATCTGATGCGGTTGTCACCAGTTTAATACGTGGTATGGGATCGCTTAATTCAAGTGAATCATACTTTGTTTTTTTTAATCAGATTGCGCCAGTATTACTGAACCATTGGCATAGTAACCATGCTATTGCGCGTACTAAAATTCAACTCATGATTATAGGTGCAACCTATACCCATGAACGGTTGCCACAACAGGTTGCATGGCAATTTTCAGAACACCAATGGCTTTTAGATAACACGCCAAATTGGAATCGTTTGTGGGAGACCATTCTATTTGATACCAATCGACCATACCTGATAAGTGGTCTATCGTATGAAGATAATCTTGCCCAAATGCAACGGGAAACAGAGCAATTCTTCATTAAGGAAAATGGACGTTATGCACGATCTGGGACAATCAAAAGTGGTAGACACGCCAGTATGTTGGCATCACATCTATTGCCTTTATTAGAAGGCTACTTTAATGACATCCAAAGTCTCAAAGCTGAAGCGATGGCTATTGCCGATGAGCAATTAGAAACAAAGGCACAACGAATTATTCACAAAGTATCTCAAATTCTTGACCTTTTTACTGAAACGTATTTGCTCGACCAATACGAAAACTATGTGGATAAAGATGGTATACGAGACAATAACCCATTCCTGCGTGAAAAAGCGTTAAAAATATTCTTTGATACAGCTACCCATGTTAAAGAATATGGGGAACTGTTTGTTCAATTTATTACCAATCGTATCAATGAATTGCAACAACTCTTGCGCAAAAAACTTATGATGGAGATGGCTCGATACCCCGAATTAGTAGATTTAGCAAACCTAGTCATTGACCACATAGAAAGCGCAAGCCAGCAAAAAGACTCAACATTAAGTGACCCAATTCTAAGCATAGAGGTAGCAAGGGCTAAAATAATCACCACAATTTTAACTAATCCAAAGTATGGGGTGCGTTTGCCCAACCTGGTCATTGAGCTGACCCATTTTGATAGTGATTTTGCGAAGTGGGGTTACCCCTTATTTGAAGATATTTTACAAGAACGAGATGCAATTACCTCATCACGCTACTTAATTGAAGGTGATGCTCCAAATCAAGCCTTGCTCATTTCTGCGATACCCATACAAATACAAAATATGGCACAAAAGAGACAAGCCTATATCGTTAATGATATTACAAGGCTTGAAGAAAGCCTGTTGGGGTTGGGGGGTGATATAACAGACTTACAGGTATTATCTAAATTAGGGCGCTGGAAATTATTAGAAATAGAACTCAATCAACGGATTCAGAAGATTAAAGAACAACAACAATCGAAACAAAGTAATTTTGAACAGCAATTAAAGGCTGTTATGGTAAAAATTTCTACGCTAAAAGAGCAAATTCGCACGGATGCAAACATCACCCTTAGTTTGAAAAAAGAAATTAGGGGAGGTTTGGGTATTATTGAAGATTCTGTGATGGGAGCGAAGTTATTCAGTGGCATAGATGATTTCTTGAATGATATTGAATACAGGTTGGCATATCATTCATGGAGCATCATGGATGTTCAAAAGTCTATTTCACAATTGCAGTCTGATGCACAAGGAGTCACCTCTCATACAAAAAATCAATTTACAGCCAAACAAGTCCTAGACCTGTTAGAGCATAAAGAAATTACGTCATTAGGGTTTAATGAAAAACAAATTGCTTCCTCATCTATTGATACACGCTCTTTTTTGCTTGAACAATGGCTAAAAGTAAATACGCTTCCCTCATTTTTTCGAAGTGAGATGAGTCTGAATGAGGCAGAAACAATTGCCAACTTATACCGTTGTTTTATTCAAATGACCTCTATGAAAAAGATTTTAGGTGTAAAGGGAAATCATCTGTGGGATGAGTCTGTTACACCCTACGGTTTGTACCAATTGTTATACCCCAAAACCAGTGTATTAAATACATCTTGTGTACTCATTACCTTGCCAAGTGAAAAACCAAAAGCCAGACATCGTCAAGCCTTGCAAGAGTTGATTACTAATAAACAGTGGTTACCTAATTATTTTGTGCTTATTTTTATCCCCGGATGCTCCCCAGAACTCAAAAAGAATTTAGAAGATGAATATTATAAGCAAGGTATCATTATTATTGATGAAGCGGTCATCCTCGATTTGGTTTTAGCAGAGACAAAGGGTAGTAATCCGGTTGGCAAATTACGGGCTTTAATGCTGAACTCGAAATCGTTGCAAGAGATAGATATCTTCAAAATCAATCAACTAGTTGATAATCAAACCTCAATTTTTGTTGGTAGAGATACCGCAATTGAGCGTATTGTGACCAGTGGTGAAAACTATGCGTTGTATGGTGGAAGACGTATTGGCAAGAGTTCTGTATTAAATGCTGTCAGAGAACGCCTAGAGCAACGCAGTTTTTTGGTCGCAACTTTTTCTTTTGAGGGACAAAAAATATGTGCCGATACAGTGGTTGTCTTATCCCTAGCACGAGAATTAAAATTGCCACATGTTACTAATCTTGATACATTTGATATAGCTATTGGGGAGTATCTCAATGCCAATTCATCTCAGCGAATTGCGATTTTATTGGATGAAATTGATAAGTATATTGAACATAATCCTAAACGCCATTTATTGATTGAACGATTTAGAAGTTTATCAGAACGCTATCCGACACGCTTTAGAGTCATTGTCGCTGGTTTTATGGAACTCTATAAGTGTATGCAATTGCGTGGTCCCTATACTCCAACGAGTGACCCTTGGCAACGTATGTTTAGACACATGCCATTGGAAAATCTAAAAGCCGAGAACGCAGAAGCGATTGTACGGGAGGGGTTTATAGAGATATTAGGATGGGAATTTGAACATAGGTCAATACCTCTATTGGTTGTTCAGCGTACTGGGGGGCACCCCGCCTTTGTTCAAAAATTCTGTGAAAAACTACAACAACTAGTCGCAAAACGTGGTGATAGAACTGTCAAAATACACGACCTACAAATAATATTTGAAGACCAACAACCAGAGGATGGATTTATCGCATTTGTCGGGAAAACATTAGAAATGAACCTGGGTAAGGTTGCTAGATATGTCATCTTCTCGCTTGTTTTATTGAATAAAGACCTAAAAAGTTTTCGATTTGAACAGTTAAGCGAGGCTTCTAGCATTGATATTCCACTCAAAATATTGAATGAGAGCATAGAGTATCTTATCGCCACAAGCGTTATACGCCAGATTCAACCTCAATTATATGAGTTCACTGTTCCAGATTATCCACTAATTCTCAGCCGATTGGGTGACATTAAAGGGCATTTAGAAACACTAGAAGAATCTGTCAAAGAATCTTTAGAGGTGAGCAATGAAAAGCTGGACGGATGATATTGTGCAAAAAATTATTGCTCAAAAGACAACGCAATATTTTATCAATGGTGCGCCCGGGTCTGGTAAATCATATGCCCTACAGCGTTTGAAACATGATGTGCCTGAATATATAGCAGGCACTATTATCTTTGGACCATTTCACATATCACTAGCGAGTTATCAACCTTATTGTCAGTGGGTAATTCAATCATTTTATGATGCGTCTTATTTAGATGATAAGAACCCTCACATTCACGATATAGCAGAATTATGGGAGTGGTTATCTGAAGAGGTCGATGCCCCTAACAAGACTGTGATTCTGCTTTTAGATATTGAAGGCAATACAACTCATTCACCCCAACAGATGGCTGATTTTTTTTCTGCGCTACGGAGTTTAGACACAACAAATCACAAACGCCAATTTAAACTACATCATGTTCTAACAGGTTATTGGGATCATGTAGCACTTGAAAATCATTACCAAACAACCCATATCTCTTTCCCCTATACGGTAGGTCACAATTATCGCCTTTGGGATGGACTGACGGCAGAGGATATAAAAAATCTTATTCCCCAAGAGTCTTTAAACCGCGATTTATATGCTGATGTGTTATATGAAATCACAGGTGGTCATGCTCAAATGATTATTGAGATTCTTGCTAATATCGGGTATGAATTTAAGCTGGAACATCTATTACACAGCATTCATACCTTGGCTCAGTCGAGTATTACAACGACCCAACTTGTTGCAGTATGGAAAGAATTGCCTCAATCGGTAATAGTTCTTTTAACAGACCTTCTCATTCACAGAAGCCTTCCCATAAATGCTAACTCATCTCTATATCATTATTTACTCTCTAATGGCATTGCTTCTTTTAAACAAATCGATCAACAAAATTACTTACACTTTAAGGGGTGGTATATCGAATTGATGATACGCTATCATCAGGGCGAATTAAGAATTATTGATGAACGTGTTGGAAAACTTACACCTTCAGATATATTACCCCAAATCCAATCACTCAATTTTGAGGCTTATAGGCTTGTATATGATATCGAGAATGCGGCTAGAAATCTGGTTGTAATTATGCTCTCTATTCATAAAAATCTAAATGAGACCTTATTGAATGGATTTACTCGCAATAATCCTAAAAGCGATGATGATGAACTTAGTATCGTTGCTGATAATCAACGCACTCTTGCAGATAGGCGTGGTTTGAATATTGCCATTAACCCAATCATTGCTTATATCTCAACAAATGATTTAGCCAATCTTATTGAAGATATTGGATACAAATATAATCTCAATCAGTGGAAAATAGTTGGAAAAACCATGAAGGATGTGAAAGATATTCGTAATGCCGTGATGCACAACCAACTAATTGATGAAATCTCATTAAATAAATTATATGAGTTACAGAGTCAGATATATAGTGCATTTACAAATAATTTGAGTTGAATGTGATACCGTACTTTTTGCCACCTATAATATATGTGTTATACCCTGCCCATCCTGACCCTAAACCCTTGTGTGCCACAATAGGTGAAACAACTACACACATCAAGTTTAGTGTAGAATTAAAGGGCGGAGAAGAGGAACATATCACATGTCACAAAATGACAAGCCCAACCCAGAAGTTCAACCC
>Ga0163144_10014499_pt1 | contig 16354 bp, 7 predicted proteins | sample OliLak19BULKMAT1_FD_123175 | JGI IMG/M metagenome (GOLD analysis project Ga0163144, IMG submission 123175) | Freshwater microbial mat bacterial communities from Lake Vanda, McMurdo Dry Valleys, Antarctica - Oligotrophic Lake LV.19.BULKMAT1 | ecosystem: Environmental > Aquatic > Freshwater > Lake... | reverse complement strand
TAGGCCCCCCGTCCGCATGCCCGAGGGGCGAGGACCGAATGGGAATCAGCAGGATGAGGCCATGAAGGCGCGAGGGGGCTCCAACTCGCCGGGTAACCCTTGCACTTATGCATATCATTAAAAGTTTATATTTGCTTATGTATTAGCCATCGCCTAATCTCACTCCATGCTTTGGATGTATGCCGGTTTCATCGCCCTAGTCCTGATCCTCCTGGCCCTCGACCTCGGGGTCTTCAACCGCAAAGCTCACGTCGTGTCCGTGAAGGAGGCGCTTGGGTGGTCCGCCTTCTGGATCGCCCTCGGCCTCGCCTTCTCGGTGTTCATCTACTTCGGCTACGAGCGCCACTGGATGGGCTTGGGCCTGACCCCCGACATGATGACCCCGGCGCCCCAGGCCGTCGAGGGGGTGGGACTCGTCTACAACGACGGATACAGCGCAACCGTTAAATATCTCACTGGGTACCTGGTCGAGAAGTCGCTCGCCGTCGACAACATCTTTGTGATCGCGATGCTCTTCGGCTTCTTCGCCGTACCCGCCATGTACCAGCACCGGGTGCTCTTCTGGGGGATCGTGGGCGCCCTGGTTATGCGCGGGCTGATGATCGCGGTGGGGGCTCAGCTCATCCAGCGCTTCAACTGGGTCATTTACGTGTTCGCGGTTTTCCTCATCCTGACCGGGATCAAGATGCTGCTGCTGAAGACCGACGAGACCGACCCGAACCGCAACATCGTGGTCCGGCTGACCCGCCGCCTCTTCGCAGTGAGCGAGCGATTCCACGGCCAGCATTTCTTCGTTCGCGCGGGGTCGCTCGCGTCCCACGAGGCGCCCACGCCCGGCGCTCCCGCGGAGGTGGACCGGATCGTGGACTCGGCGCGCCCTGGGACCTTGCTCGCCACGCCGCTGTTCCTCGCTCTGGTCATGGTCGAGTTCACGGACGTCATTTTTGCGGTGGACTCGATCCCGGCCATCTTTGCGATCACTGCCGACCCCTATCTGGTGTTCACGAGCAACGTGTTCGCGATCCTGGGAATGCGAAGTCTCTACTTTGCGCTCGCGGGGATGATCGACACGTTTAGGTACCTGAAGGTGGCGCTCGCGATCGTCTTGATGGTGGTGGGAACGAAGATGATGACCCACGTCTGGCTGAAGGAAGTGCTGGGCCAAAACTTCAACCTTTACCTCCTCGCCGTCGTCCTGTTCATACTCGCGGCCGGCGTCGTGGCCTCCCTCGTGGCCTCGCGGCGTGACGCCGCGGGCCCGGTCGGCCCGGCGAAGTGATGGTGGATCGGCGCTGACTGCCGACGTCTGCCCCCCACGGCAACTGTGGGCAATGAGACGAACGGCCTCAGACCTTGGGGCCTCGGCGCATGCTCAAGGACGACGACAGCGCCCAATGCATCATTGACTCCAGATCCAATAAAGGGCGGGGAGCGTGCCTCTTCCTCAGGGCGGTGGGACGAAAAGGAGCAGTCATGTCCTGCGTCGCCAGATCCGTCGTTATCGCAGCGTTTCTGGGGGGACGGCTTTTGCGCAAGGCCCACCTCTGCACGGAACCGCCGCCGAAGCCCAGGTTCTGAGAGAAATGAGCGGCCGCCTTAAAGATGCGCTGGCAAGGGGTGACGTGACCGCGAAGGAGACAACCTGGCCCGCTACCAGCAGGCCGACGCCGGCCTGGCCCTCATTGACGCCGATGCCGCGGCCGTGCAGCGGCGGCTCGCGAGATCAGTGCCGTGTTTGATCAACTCCGACAGGCTCAGGAGTTCGAACGCGAGAGGAGCGGTGAAGGAGGCCTAGGGGCTGATCAGTGACATCGCGATGAAGCTGACCGAGGACGCGGTGTCGGGCGTGGGCGGTCGTCTTTGTGCCCGCACCCGGAACTTCAACGCGGGCTCCCGCGGCGTGAGCGTAGGGGGCACCTTCGCCGCGCGCACTCCGCGGCGGTGGTGACGCCCACGCCCGACGTGTCCTCGGGCTCCGGGTTTGAGGGCGGGTCGCTGTTGCAGGAGAGGCGCGACACGGCGCAGCGCGCGCGCACGGAAGCGGTCGCGCTTCAGAGGCAGGGTCTGTTGACGGAGGCCATCGCGAAGTACCGCGAGAGCGGGAGAGAGCGCCCGTGAAGCCCGAGCCGCCGCCGTGTTCGCTGACCGGGGAGTGGGCGCAGGTCTATCGTAAAAACCCGGACTGTTTGGCCCAGGACAACTTCTTCATCCTGCCTCAGAACGCTAGCGGAGCGACTTACAGCAACGAAACCCGAGGTGATAGTTCTCGTGGCTGTTGTTGTCCATCACCTTCGTTCCGTGCCAGAAGGGCGCCCGCCACCGACACCAGTCTTCATGCGCCTTGTAGCGATCGAAAATGAACCAGCTGCCCTTCATCTCCGTGACCCCGAGGGTCTTGCTGCCGCGACTCGACATCTGGGTTTCGTCGAGGGGCAGGTTCATGTGCTCGGCGGCATTGCCGTTGATGTCATAGACCCCCAAAGAGCTGTGGCAGGCCGGGAAGTAGCCGGCGGGAAATGTGTTCGACCCACAGCCGGCCCAGTTGCCGCCATTGCAGCCCGGAGTCTTCGTGCTCGACGTACCGCAAACACCCTTCTGGTAGGCGGCTCCGTAGCTCCAGGACTTCGTCGCGGTGTCCCTGCGGTTGTTCGCCGAACGCATGGACTCGGCGCCAGACATCAAGGACTTACCCCTGGCGAGCGCAAAGTCATAGTCCGGCTCCTCGAGACGGCCGGCGCATCCGCCCTCCCATTCGTGCGCATCGCACAAGCGCTTGCCCAGAGCCTGGCAGACGAGGGCGGCGTCGCGGGCCTTGATCCACACGACGGGATACGCGCAGGGGATGTTTGGGAACTCGAATCGATCGATGCACGAGGTCGCGTCTTCCGGCTTCTCCCGCGACGCGTCGTAGAGGGGCGCCATATATCGGGCGCCGCAGATGCGGTCGGACTCTGGATCTTCATAGGAAACCGTCGCGGCCTTGAGTTTCGCGACGCATTCTTGAGGGGTGGCGGGATGCCGCGTCATCGCGGGATTGCCCTGGCCTATCCGACTGGAGGTCGCGAAGATCTCCTCGAGGCGGCGCATAGCCTCGTCGCTCAGGCCATGGACGCGTTTCAGATCGGCCAGCAGCGCTTCGTTGCGCGGACTCGAAGTAGCGAGGGTTTTGATCTGCGCCTGGGCGGGGCTTGTGCTCTGCTGGGCCATGAGGAGGGCTATGAGCGCGCAGGCCAGGTGCTGGCTACGGCTCATCGGGGCGAGCGGCGGAGCAGGTAGAAGAAGTCGCGGTTGTCCGCCACACTCACGAAGCGGGGAAGGGACTGCCCGCCCTTTGCTCCGTCGACCGCGTTCATGCCCTGGATGAGATGTTCGGTGAGAAGCGTCGAACCCGCGGGCCGATAGATGGCCATGTACGTATGTTCGAGCGCATTCATGTCGAGCTGCATCGCGTAGCTGCATCCGGCGGCCTGGAAGATGCGGGCCATGGCGGAAGGAGTGGCGGTGGAGAAGTAGCCGTAGATCAAATACGGCCGGCCCTGGTTCTCCTGCATGCACAGGCCGGCGCGAAGGGTCCGCAGTTTCTTTCCCGCGGAGCCGGACCAGTTGCCGGCGCTCCATCGGCGCACTTCGGGGCCGGGCGCTCCGAGGCCGGTCGACGGATCGCGTTCGAGGATCGGAACGCCGTTCTGACGCGCGTAGCGGACGCGGGGAAGGGTCGCGTTGTCCTCGTCCGTCCACGTTTTGAGGGTGATGGAGCCGTCTTCGAGGCCGATCACCGTGGCGAGGCCGACGTGGAGTTTGCTCAGCACCACACCGTTTTCGATGAAGCCATAGTGCGCGCCGTTGGTCTGAGCCGCTTCGCTCGATGAGCGCAGGGCGCCGTGGGTGCGCTTGAAGCCGCCGGTAAAGGTGGCGGCCACGCGACCGGCCTCCATGGGACTGAGCATTCCCGTTCGCACCAGGGGTTCAACCGAAGGAGTGCCGTCAGGCCCGGTTGTGGAGTTTCCCCGGATCGCGGGCTGGACCGCATCCGACCACTCCACGCGCGGGTGATCGGTTCCGACGCGGAACCCCATGTCGAACTGTTTCAGATCGAAGGCCACCAGATAAGCAAGGGCGGTGGACTCGGTCGAGTCGAGCGGTGAGACACCGCTGCCCTGTTCGGCGATGACGTCGGGGGATACGAGATCGGGCTGCAACGTGGTGACGAAGATCCCCGGATTGTCCTCCGCGCCGTACCAGCGGCCCACCGCGACCCGTCCGTCGGTTTCGCCGGTCACGGGGATTTCAAGATTGACGGGGACGACGCGCTGGTCAAGCGCATCGCCCCTCACTCGCGGAGGTATGGGGCCGGTGAGTGCGGGGACCGGCCCGGATACAGCTCGGGCCGGGGTCAGGTTCGAGGTGGCGGCGAAGGCGTCCTTGTAGAAGAGGTCCTTGACGAACGAGGTCATCTCCTCGCCTTGCCAGACATGGTCGCGAAGCAGGTCGACCACGCGTTCTTTCGGCGTGCGATGGCCGTCGACCGGATTGCGGAGGTAGACGGCTCCGCCACAAAGCGGCGCATAGACGAGTCCGGAGCGACGCGCCTCCGTCAAAGGCCCGGCTTCTGTGGCGGACCACAGCTGGCAACGGGTGCCCGGGTTGAACCCGCCATCCGGACCCGCAAGGGTCAGGCCGGAAGCGTTGACCTGATCAAGCCGGAGCCTCACCCCGGGCTGGCTTTCGAGGTGATACCAGACCGGGTCGCCGCCCTGGATCTTCAATTGCAGGAGGTACCACGTGCCGATGTTGGGATTCAGATCGATCAGGCTCGCCTTGAGCGCGTCGGGGCCGCCCGACGAAAGGCGCGTGAGTTCGCGGAACTGTTGAAGATCGATGACGGACTTCGACCGATTCGCGTTGTACTCCGCACTGCGCTCCGCCGCGAGCGCCAATGAAAGTGGCGATGCAGTCCGGGAGGTCATCGCGGCGGTGGTTTGAGACGGGGCGAAGCGGCGGGCCGCCGAAAGAGCCATTGCGGGTTCCGCGGCCCGGAGGGAAGGCGCGATCCCGGAACAGGAGAGAGTCATGGAGAATGCCAAGCCGATGGCAAGGACGCCCGACAAAGACACGGCAGGGCGCAGGCTGCGGCTTGACACATTCAAGGGCCGGGCAACACACTCCCACGATGTCAAAAATGAGGCTGACGAGTGTCGGCTATGTGCTCGTCTGCATTCTGGGCGCGTTTGTTTCACCGCTCGCCACGGTTCGCGCCACTGAGTTCGTGGCCCCTTCTCTGAACCTGCCCCCCCGGCCTGCCGATGCGATCGGCGGAGCCGAGTTCATAAGACGTACGAGTGGAATGTCCATCGTAGACCGTGACCGCGCCGTGGTGGCCGAGATTGAGAAGGGGAACGTCCCTTCGTTCCTGAATCATCTGAAGCCGGTTACGGTTGGCAGCAAGGCGGCGGATGGTCGCGCGGTGACCGCGACGGTTTGGGTGACCCCGGATTACCTCGCCATCGGATCGGACGACGACTTCTTCTATGTCCCGCTCAATTACTACTCCGCCACGTTGATCGCGGCCCGCTTCGGTTGTGTTCTCCCGACGCCGCGCATCGTTGATGCGATCTACGATCAGTCGGTCCATCACCTGAAGCCCGCCCCGCTGCCCGCGAGCCCACTCATGGCCACGAACCTCTACATGGCCGAGCACAAGCAGAAGATCGACGTGCAGCGCCGCGGTTTCGCTCTGGGCGAATTGATCGCCGGCCACAAAAAGGACCTGGTCCTCACCAACCGCCTGGCGCAGATTCCCGGTCGTGTCGCGATCTACGGCTGGCATCTCGCGACCGGCCGTCCTATTCAGCCCCTGAGCCTGGTGCACGGCGCTCGTTACGTGGACTACAGCCATGGAGTTCGATTGGTCGCCTCCGTCGTGGAGGTAGGCGGTGTCGCGCGATCGATCTACGACGCTCTTCAGGATTCGATGCTCGCGCCCGCCCTGAGTCGCGAAGGCGTCACTCGCGACCCGTGGGCACTGATGCACCCGCGGTAGGTGAGGTCGACGCGGCGGCCGGCCCTGGCTCCTGCCGGATCGCCCAATCCCTATGCTCCGCAGGCGCGAGGTGGTTGAGTGCGATGGCGTCTCCATCATCGAGGTCGGCGCTCTGTCTGCGGGAGTGATCATTCCACTGCACTGAGGAGCAACTAGCGTGCCACTGCCTCGCTTTGCCTGGGTGAAAGTCGACCGCGAGCGAAAGTGAGAGATTTTTCGTCAGATCAAGGGGCCGAAGCGCACGAATACCGGGAGTATTTCAAGGTTTGGCAACGCGGAGCTCTGCGGAAAAGATTCGCTTTCGACGCGGAGGGACTTTCGCCACGGGCTGCTGGGCCCGTGTCGTTGTCCGGGCCCGGCTTGTCCGGCCCCTTTGGTGATGGTCGTGGTACCGGTACTGGTGCCGACGTCCGTGCTGACGTCCGTGATCCCGACCCCTCCCGCGACGACTTCTACAAAGGGGCGGTGGCGGGGTCGAAAGGGAGGGGGCTTCTAGATAGTTGCTTTCTTCTGGGCGAACATCCGAAGCAGACCGTTGATCGCCATGTGTAGCAGCATATAGACGACCAGGCCGACGACGTACGAGAGCATCAACTGCATCGAACCCACGGTCGGGTCCGGCATCAGGCCTTTGAAGGGAGAAAGGAACGGAGAGGTCAGCGTGTCCAGAAAGCGTTTGAAGCCGCTGGACTGGCGCGCGCCCAGGAGCTCGAGGACGACCTCCAGGCCGATAAGGCCGTAGAGCAGAAAGAATCCGTAGTCGATGAACTGAGAACCCCGGGTCGCCTTCCGAGCTCGTTGAAGCTCGGATTCAGATTCCCCGACCTCGGTGGTAGCGTTGTGCTTCAGCCCCGCGGCAACCGACCGGACTTCACTGCGCTCGGCGGCGTTCGTCGAGGCGGCCTCCGTCTGAATACGCTCGTGAACATCCCTCTCGAGCTTCGCCTTCACCGCGCCATGCTGTGCGATGCGGCGCGCCTCGTCTTCCGCGACCTGATCTGTTCCTGGTTCTAAGTTTGCACTCCTCAGCCCGATAGACAGCAGAAAGCGTGCCATGCGTGCAAGTCCCTGAGTGTTCGCCACCGAACAGACCCGGGAAGGGACCCTCGGCCAAGCTCGCGTCGATATGACTATGCAAGCGGGTGTGTGGATCGACCATCGCGAAGCCGTTCTGATTTTCACGGGCGAGGAAGGTGAACGAACGGAACGAATAGAGTCCGGAGCCGAGAAACACGCGCGGGTCGAAGGCCTTTCGTCGGAGGACGCCCCAGAAGGTGATCACCGAGACCGGCAGTTCGCCGATCACCTCGATAAGTATTACAACGAGGTGATCCGGCAGCTGGGGGCTGTGGACTCGATCTTCCTCTTCGGCCCGGGCGAGGCCAAGAGGGAGTTCCAGAAACGTATGGCGACCAAGGGATTTGGTGGTCGCGTCGTCGCGGTCGAGACCGCGGACAGAATGAGCGAGCCACAGATGGCGGCCAAGGTGAGGAAGTATTTCAGGAGCTAGCGTGGTCCGATTCGCACGGAGCTGATTGTGGGACCCCGGTTGATCCAGGATCCAAGGGAGGGCCTGGCGCCCCCCCCTCCCAATCGCTGGTCGCCCCTCCCGGCCACGGACGACATTCCCCTTCGCGCCGAGCTGTTCAGCGCCGAACAGATGGAGTCGCACGGCCGCGCCCTGGCCGCCATCCACCATCTGGCCCCGAGGTCCTCTCCCGACCAGCTCCTGGCCCGACTCGCGGAAAACGAGAGCACCTTGGTGGGGGTTTGCACGCTGCTCACCGACGCGGTCGCGGCCAAAGGCCGGATCACCCCCGCGGGGGAGTGGCTGCTTGATAACTTTCACCTGATCGAGGAACAGGTCAGGACTGCGAAACGGCATCTACCCCGCGGCTATTCTCACGAGCTGCCCCGCCTGGCTGGGGGTCCCTCCGCGGGACACCCAAGGGTCTATGACCTCGCCCTGCAAGCGATCGCGCACGGCGATGGCCGGGTGGAGGGCGCCGGACTGAGCCGTTTCATCGCCTCGTATCAAACCGTCACGCCACTCACCATCGGCGAACTCTGGGCCATCCCGATCATGCTGCGGCTGGCCATAATCGAGAACCTGCGGCGGATCGGAGTGCGGCTCGCGGCCGCCTGGACCGATCGCCGGATCGCCGAATTCTGGGCGGGTGCCATGACCGAAACCGCCTCCGAGGATCCGAAGAGTTTGATTCTGGTCATGGCCGACATGGCTCGCTCCGGGCCGCAGATGACGAGCCCCTTCGTGGCTGAGCTCGCGCGAAGGCTGCAGGGGCGCGGCGCCGCGCTGGCCATGCCGCTCACCTGGATCGAACAACGCCTGGGCGAGCGGAGCCTGACCATTGAGCAGATGGTGCAGTTGGAGAACCAGTCTCAGGCCGCGAACCAGGTCTCGGTCAGCAACAGTATCGGGAGCCTGCGGACCCTGGGTGCCATCGACTGGCGTGACTTCGTGGAGAGCCTGAGCATGGTCGACCGGGTTCTGCGTGACGATCCGTCGGGTGCCTACCCAAAGATGGACTTCTCGACCCGGGACCAATACCGCCAGATCACCGAGCGGATGGCCCGAGCGAGCCGTCTCGGGGAGGTCGATATCGCGCGGCTCGCGGTGGAGATGGCGGGGCAGCCCGGGGGAGCCAGGAGGAACAACAGCGGCGGCGATCATGTGGGCTTCTATCTGGTCGGCGCGGGCCGCGCCGATCTCGAAGCGGCGGCGGGGCTTCGTCCTAACCTGATCCAGACTCTGTGGCGCCGGACTGTGGAATCGCCTCTACTCGCCTATCTGGGGCCCATCATCCTGCTGACCACTATCCTCGCCGCCGCGCTCGTGAACCACGCGGCGGCCGCGGGGTTCTCGCCTCCGGCTCTTCTGGTGTTTGCCATCGTCTCGGTGGTGGCCTCGAGCTCGCTCGCAGTGGGCCTCGTGAACTGGCTCACCTCGCTGTTTTCGGGTCCGAACCTGGTTCCCCGAATGGACTTTTCGAACGGCATCCCGGCCAGGGCGCGCACCCTGGTGGTCATACCCACCCTCCTGAGCAACGCTTCGGGCGTGGAGCACCTCGTCGAAGGCCTGGAGATTCGCTTTCTCGCCAACCAGGACGAGCGGCTCCACTTCGGCTTGCTCACCGACTTCAAGGACGCCGACTCGGAGATTGTCGAAGGAGACGAGGCCCTGGCGGTTCTGGCCCGGACCCGGATCGAAGGCCTGAACGCAAAATACCGCGACCGGCGGGCAGGGCGGGGCGACGCGTTCTTCCTATTTCATCGCCCGCGCAAATGGAACGTGCACGAGCGGGTCTGGATGGGCTACGAGCGAAAACGGGGCAAGCTGGAGGACTTAAATCACCTCCTGCGCGCCAACCCGGGACAGGCCCAGACTGCTTTCTCCCTTCTGGTGGGCGATCTCGGCGTGCTCCCCAGCGTGAAGTACGTCATCACCCTCGATACTGACACTGATCTGCCACGGGAGTCGGCGCGGCAGTTCGTGGCCGCCATGGCTCATCCGTTGAACCGTCCCCTCTACGACGAGGTCCAAAAACGGGTGGTATCGGGCTACGGGATCCTGCAGCCCCGGGTGGCCATCGCCCTTCCCTCCGCAAACCGTTCGCGCTACGCGCGGATGTGCGGGGGCGAGCCCGGTATCGACCCCTACACGCGAACGGTATCCGACGTGTACCAGGACCTTTTTGGCGAGGGCTCGTTCATCGGCAAGGGCATCTATGACGTGGACGCCTTCGCCCAGGCCCTGGGCGGACGGTTCCCGGAGAATCGGATCCTGAGCCACGACCTGATCGAAGGATGCTACGCGCGTGCGGGCCTTTTGAGCGACGTTCAACTGGTGGAGGATTGCCCGGCTCGATACGACGCGGACGTGAGCCGGCGCCGCCGCTGGATCCGGGGCGACTGGCAGATTGCGGGTTGGCTGTTCCGGCGCGTGGCCGGTTGCGGGGGCAGCGAGACTCCAAAGCGTCACCCCAATCCCCTCTCGCGGCTCTCGCAGTGGAAGCTCCTCGACAACCTGCGCCGGAGTCTGGTGCCCATCAGCCTCACCGCGCTGCTGATCATGGGTTGGACCCTCGGGCGGAACCCGTGGTTCTGGACGGGAGTCGCTATCGCGATCCTGATTCTCCCCGCCCTACTCGGATCCGTGGCCGACCTGATCCGAAAGCCCCCGGAAGCTCTTCTCCTTTCCCACGTGAGGATCACCGCGCGCTCCATGATGCGGCGTCTGTTTCAGGTCGCATTCGAATTCGCCTGCCTGCCTTACGAGGCGTGGGTCAGCCTGGACGCCATTGGGCGCACCTTGTGGCGGATGTGGGTGAGCCAGAGGGGTCTGCTCGAATGGAATCCGTCGGGCCGTTCTGACCTTCGCTCCGCAGGAAGCCGCGGCCACGATCTGATCGCGTCCTACCGTTCGATGGGCCCGGCCCTCGTCCTGATCACGCTGATCGCCATTGCGCTCGCCGCTCCGAATCTCTCTCCGCTGGCCCGGGTCGCGCCGGTTTTGCTGCTCTGGTGGGCCTCGCCCCTTTTCGCCTGGTGGATGAGCCTGCCCCTCGAGCGACCACGGGCGGCCCTGACCGGCGAGCAGGAGCGCTTCTTGGGGCTGGTGTCGCGGCGGACCTGGAGTTTCTTCGAGTCCCTGGTGGGCCAAGAAGATCACTTCCTGCCTCCGGATAATTATCAGGCGTCGCGCGAACCCGCGGTGGCCCATCGGTCCTCGCCCACCAACATGGGACTCTCCCTGCTCGCCAATCTGGCCGCCCACGACTTCGGATATCTGCCCGTTTCCGCTCTGCTTTCGCGTCTTGAAGGCGCGCTCACCGCCATGTCGGGACTGGAGCGGCACCGCGGCCATTTTTACAACTGGTATGACACCCAGACCCTGGAGCCGCTCCTTCCGCGCTACGTTTCGACGGTGGACAGCGGCAACCTCGCCGGCCAGCTGATCACCTTGCGCTCGGGCCTGACCGGTCTGGGCCACGAGCCGATCTTTCCGAGGCGTTTCTTCGAGGGGCTCAGGGACACCCTCGGCGTCCTGGGCGGGGTCGCGGGCGACCCTGTCCCTGCGTCCTTTGTCCGCTTCAGCAAGGAGCTCGACCTCGTCGCCGCCGAGCCCCCAGCGACTCTGCGGTCGACTTACGCCTGTCTTGACACACTTCTCCAGATCTCTGCCTCATTAGCCGACGAGCTGGCGTCTCAGGGGGAAACGAAGGCGGAAACGCCGGGCCCCAAGTCGGAAGCGATGGCGTGGGCCGTGACCTTGGAACGACAATGCCGCGAGGCCCGGGACGACCTGGCCTTTGTGGCCCCGTGGCTCGAGACCGCGAGCCCGCCGATCCTGCGGACGGACGATCTCACTCCAAGCCTCAGCCTGAACGAACTGGCTGTCCTCTTTGAACGGATCGACGCCCAGGTCGGCCGGCTGGTCCCGACCCCCACCGCGGAAGAGCAGCCTGCTCTCCTCGCTTTCAAGGCCCTGGTTCAGGAGGGAAGCGCACGCGCGCGCGCCCGACTGGGAGCGCTGGAACAGCTGGCTACCCAGGCGGGTGCTCTGGCTCGGATGGACTTCGCCTTCCTGTATGACAAGGCCCGGCGCCTTCTGACCGTCGGCTACAACGTGACCGAGCAGCGCATCGACTCGAGCTTCTACGACCTTCTCGCGTCGGAAGCGCGGCTCTCCGCTTTCGTAGCCATCGCCCAAGGTCAGTTGTCCCAGGACAGCTGGTTCGCTCTGGGGCGCCTGCTCACCAGCGCCGGGGGGGAACCGGTGCTGCTCTCCTGGAGCGGCTCGATGTTCGAGTACCTGATGCCGCTGCTCATCATGCCCCAGTATGAGAACACCCTGCTCGACCAGACCTGCCGCGCGGCGGTGGCCCGGCAGATCGAATACGGAAAGCAACGAGGCGTCGCGTGGGGCATCTCGGAATCCGGCTACAACACGGTCGATGTCCATCTCAACTATCAGTACCGGGCCTTTGGCGTGCCCGGCCTGGGGCTGAAACGGGGCCTGGGCGACGACCTGGTCATAGCGCCCTACGCTTCAACCCTGGCCCTGATGGTCTCTCCCGAGGAGGCCTGCCTGAATCTGCAGCGCCTCGCTCATGAGGGCGTCCTCGGGAGGTTTGGCTTTTACGAGGCGATCGATCACACCAAGGCTCGAAGGCACCGCGACCGGACCCCGGTGGTTGTGAAGTCCTTCATGGCCCATCACCAGGGCATGAGTCTGCTCGCCCTCGCGCACGTGCTTCTGGATCGCCCCATGCAACGCCGCTTTGAAGCCGACCGCGAGTTCCAGGCCACTTTGCTGCTGCTTCAGGAAAAGATCCCTGCGGCCACCGCCCCCGCCCCTCTGACCGCGCAGCTCGCGGAGCTGAAGTTGACGCAGGCCGCGGGAGACATCCCCATCCGCGTCTTCCAGACCCCCGACACCGACATTCCCGAGGTGCAGCTGCTCTCGAACGGCCGTTATCACGTGATGGTGACCCAGGCCGGGGGCGGCTACAGCCGGTTCAAGGATCTCTCGGTCACGCGCTTTCGAGAAGATTCGGTCGGCGACTCGTGGGGTGCCTTCTGTTACCTGCGCGACCTGGACAGCGGAAGGTTCTGGTCGGCCACCTCGCAGCCCACTGCGACCCGGCCGGAGAGTTACGAAGCGGTCTTCGCGGAGGGCCGGGCCGAGTTTCGACGGCGCGACCTGACTCCTGCGGGCGGCGATTTCGAGACCCACACTGAAATCGTGGTTTCGCCCGAGGACGATATCGAACTGCGCCGTCTCCGGATCACCAACCGGTCCAAACAGACGAAGCGGATAGAGGTCACGAGTTACGCCGAGGTGGTGATGGCGCCCCAGGCCACCGATGCCATGCACCCGGCCTTCTCCAACCTGTTCGTGGAAACCGAGGTCCTGCCCGAGCGTCGCGCGATCCTGTGCACCAGGCGCCCACGCTCGCGGGCCGAGACCGCTCCCTGGATGCTTCACCTGATGCAGGTGCACGGCGATTTCAAGGCCGAGGTTTCCTACGAGACTGATCGATCCCGGTTTCTCGGAAGGGGCGGCAGCGTCAGGGCGCCCCTGGCTCTCACCCGGCGCGGTGCGCTCTCGGGCGCAGCCGGCTCGGTCCTCGATCCCATTGTGAGCATTCGCAGCGTCATCTCGCTTGCCCCCGGGCAGGCGGCCACCATCGACATCGTGTCGGGAGTCGCGATGTCCCGGGAGGGGGTCCTTGGCCTGGCCGAGCGGTATCGGGAGCGCCACTTCGCCGATCGGGTGATGGAACTGGCCTGGACGCACGGCCAGGTGGTGCTCACACAGCTGAACGCGAGCGAGGCTGATTCGCAGCTCTACTCGCGCCTGGCCGGCTCGGTGATCTACCCAAACGCCGCGCTACGGGCCGACCCCCGCATCCTCCTCCGGAACCGCCGGGGCCAGTCCGGACTTTGGGCCTACGCCATCTCAGGAGATCTTCCCATCGTGCTGCTGCGGATCGCTGACACGGCGAACGTCGGCCTGGTGCGGCAGCTGGTCCAGGCCCATGCCTACTGGAGGCTCAAGGGACTGTCCGTGGACCTCGTGATCTGGAATGAACACCACGCGGGCTATCTGCAGCAACTGCAGGAGCAGATCATGGGACTGATCACCTCGGGAGTCGAGGCGAGCCTGATCGACCGCCCGGGCGGGATTTTCGTCCGGGCAACCTCCCAGATGTCCAACGAGGATCGCATCCTTTTTGAGTCCGTGGCCCGGGTGGTGATCAGCGACCAGGAAGGGTCGCTCATTGAACAACTCGATCGCAGGGCTGCCCGTACGCCCTGGCCGCCTCGGTTCCAGGCCACCCGAACCCGCGACGCCGAACCGCCCGAACCGTTGACACCTCAGGCCTTGATCCTTGAGAACGGACTGGGCGGCTTCACCCCGGACGGGAGCGAGTACATCATCACTCTGGCCCCGGGGGTTTCGACTCCTGCTCCCTGGGTGAACGTGCTGGCGAATCCGCAATTCGGAACCATCGTGTCCGAGGCGGGAAGTGCTTACACCTGGCATGAGAACGCCCACGAGTTCCGGCTCACTCCCTGGCACAACGATCCAGTGAGCGATCGCAGCGGCGAGGCCATCTATCTTCGCGACGAGGAAACCGGGGAGGTGTGGTCGCCCTCGCCCTGGCCCGCGCCCGCCGCCCACAGCTACCGCATTCGGCACGGATTCGGCTACAGCGTTTTCGAAACCGTGGTCTTCGGTATTCGCACCGAACTCTGGATCTATGTGGCGGTGGACGCTCCGATCAAGTTCTCGGTCCTCAAGATCCGAAACGACTCCGGGCGACCGCGCCTGATCTCGGCCACCGGCTACGTTGAGTGGGTTCTCGGGGACCGGCGCGAGAAGTCCGCCATGCATGTCACGACCGAGGTCAATCTGCCCACCGGCGCCCTTTTCGCGCGCAATCCCTTCAATCCGGAGTTCGCGGAACGTATCGCCTTCTTCGCCGCTGAGGGAACGGCCCTGACCCTGACCGCCGACCGCAAGGAGTTCATCGGGCGCAATGGCGCCATGGATCATCCCGCGGCCATGGGCCGCGCCCACCTTTCGGGGAAGGTGGGGGCCGCCATAGACCCCTGCGCCGCGATCCAGGTGAGCTTCGATCTCGCCGCCTCGCAGGAGCTGGAAGTGGTGTTCCGTCTCGGGGTAGGGCACAGCGCCACCGCGGCGTTCGAGCTGGTGCAGAACTCACGGGGTAGGGCGGCTCGGGCCGCCCTCGAGGCGGTGTGGAAACACTGGAAGAACACCCTCGGAGCGGTGCAGGTGGACACCCCGGACCCTGCTCTCAATGTCCTGGCCAATGGGTGGCTCTTGTACCAGACCCTGGCCTGCCGGATGTGGGCTCGCAGCGGGTTCTACCAATCAGGCGGGGCCTTTGGCTTCCGCGATCAGTTGCAAGACGCCATGGCCCTTGTCCACGCGAAGCCGGAACTTCTGCGCGCACATATCCTCCTGTGCGCCAGTCGACAGTTCCGGGAGGGCGACGTTCAGCACTGGTGGCATCCGCCCTCGGGCCGCGGGGTTCGCACGCGATGTTCGGACGATTATCTGTGGCTCCCCCTGGCCGTGGCCCGCTACGTCTCTACCACCGGGGACACTGGCGTTCTGGACGAATCGTCGCGATTCCTGGAGGGGCGGCCGGTCAACCCCGGGGATGACTCCTACTTCGATCTCCCCGGACGGTCCGCCGAGCGCGGATCTCTGTACGAGCATTGCGTCCTGGCCATCCGCCACGCACTGCGATTCGGCGAGCATGGCCTGCCCTTGATGGGATCGGGGGACTGGAACGACGGCATGAATCTGGTGGGCATTGAGGGCCGGGGAGAAAGCGTATGGTTGGCCTTCTTTCTGTACGACGTCCTGGGACAGTTCACCAGTGTGGCCGAGGGGCGGGGCGACCTGGCCTGCGTCCAGCTGTGTCAGGCAGAACGGACCCGCCTGGCCAAGAACATCGAGGCCCACGGCTGGGACGGCGAGTGGTATCGGCGCGCCTATTTTGACGACGGCACCCCCCTCGGTTCGGCGGCGAACCCGGAAGGACAGATCGACTCGATCTGCCAGAGCTGGTCCGTGCTCTCGGGAGCCGGTGAGCCCGCGCGGGTGCGACAGGCCATGGCAAGTGTCAACCAGCGGCTGGTTCGGCGTGACGTCGCCCTGGTGCAGCTTCTCGACCCGCCTTTCGACAAGTCCGACCAGGACCCAGGGTACATCCGAGGCTATGTTCCGGGGGTCCGCGAAAACGGAGGTCAGTACACCCACGCTGCGATCTGGGCCACCATGGCCTTTGCCGCACTGGGTGACCGCGAGCGCGCCTGGGAGCTGATGAATCTCATCAACCCGGCCAATCACGCCCGAACCGCCGCGGGCGTCGCCGCCTACAAAGTCGAACCGTATGTGGTCGCGGCCGACGTCTACGCGGTGGCCCCGCATGTCGGGCGGGGCGGTTGGACCTGGTACACAGGCTCCGCGGGTTGGATGTACCGGCTGATTCTGGAATCGCTCCTCGGACTGAGGCTCGAGGGAAACCGGCTGCACCTTGCCCCCTGCATCCCCGCCCAATGGCCCGCCTTCACCGTCCGCTATCGCTATCGCGACACCACGCATCACATCGTGGTGTCCCAGGCGGGCGCCCATGATCAAGATGATGGCGGCAGCGACCGCTTGGGTGTCACCATGGACGGCGTGCTTCAGGAAGGTGCCTTCATCCCGCTGGCCGACGACCAGCATGACCACCGCGTAGAGGTGCGTCT
>Ga0163144_10014495_pt1 | contig 16355 bp, 13 predicted proteins | sample OliLak19BULKMAT1_FD_123175 | JGI IMG/M metagenome (GOLD analysis project Ga0163144, IMG submission 123175) | Freshwater microbial mat bacterial communities from Lake Vanda, McMurdo Dry Valleys, Antarctica - Oligotrophic Lake LV.19.BULKMAT1 | ecosystem: Environmental > Aquatic > Freshwater >... | reverse complement strand
GCGGTGTCCAGCTCCTTAGACCTATGTCCTGACGGACCTGACCCACACGCGCCGCTGGCTAAAGCCAAGAACGCTTTCATCCACTGCCACTAAAGTGGCGTGGCTTTCTCGCGGGCTAAAGCCTTAAAAGGTAAGCCCTACTCATCACTCAGGACTCATCACTCATCACTGTTTTTAGGGTTGTAGCGTCAAACGCGAGGCCGCAGCCGCTTCTACCGCGCTGCGCCCAAACAGCATCGGCTTATACTGCAAGCTCGTCCACAACGGAATCAGGTCGGCGTAATGTTCGCTGAACGGGTGGCCGCTCTGCCCCGTCGTATTGATATTCTCGCTGATGTCCCAATTCGAGAGGTCGGCAATCATGCGGAACGACGCGCCGCTGACCATATTAAAACTGGTCATACGCCAATTGGCCGCGTTGACCGTGCCAGTGCTACCACCCGTCGGTACGCTACGGTTGACGGTGTTCTCAATCAAATCAATGCCGCTTGCGCCCAATGGGTTGCTCACGAACACCGCTTGGTGCATCTCGCCCCATGACCATGTGCTGAGGTCTGTGCCAAACTTGGCGTCACTCCATGCCAGCCCACGGGTTAACGCAGAAGTCAGCGCATCATCGCGGGTTTCAATCGTTGCGTCGTCAGTGGTCTGGTCGTCCCACCAGCCATTATCTGGCTCATCCAACAGACCGACGAGCGCCCATTGCGTGCGTGAACCCGTCCCGACTTCCGGCAACTCTGCGTTTTTGAGTTGGTCATTGAACGTCAGGTTAATCAACTCAAAGTAAGTCGCGCCCCACACCGCTGCCGCCGGGCTATCTGCGTCTGCGTTCAAATCCCATGCCACCAATAGGTCGCGGGCTTGGTCTAGGCGTGAGCCATCCTCCAATACCAAGTCGCGATAGTACGGGATGAACGCCTCGGCAACCCCGACCCAGTTATCGCCTTGAATCGCCTTGAACGTGTCATGCGTGTGCTGCTCAGACGCTTCTAGCATCTCGACGATTCGCAGACCACGATAGCCATAGTCCCAGTTCAGACCGATGACTGCGTTGATGTCCTCGCCGTATTCGGCGGCCAATTCAGCCTTGAGTTGGTCATAATATTCCGGCACGACCAACGCTTCATTCGCGCTGTGAATCCAACCGCGCTCTGGGTTATAGATGCGCGGCAACAGGTCAAATGGGATGAAGCCCAACCATGCAGTATCGCTGGTTGACCCGTCCTGTATGCTGACGCCATCGTTGACCGCCGGACGCACCGGAATCAGGCCGGGGGTCTGGTAGCCGATGTTGCCGTCCACATCCGCATAAATCATGTTTTGCGATGGCCCAGCGAAGTAGGACAGCGCCTCGCGGAAATCCTCAAAATTAGCGGCCTTGTTCAGCTTAACCAGCGAGGTGAACAATTGCGACGGGTCATGTGCCGTCCAGCGTAACGCTATCGGCTCGGCATTGAAGCCCAACGGCTGCCCATCATCGCCCACGCCATTGTCGTTGATAATCGGGCCGAGATCGGTCATACGAACCTGAATCGGATAGGTTTCGTCCCCATCCCCGACGCGGATGGTTTCCTCAACGACGGTCATATCGCGCATTTCGCCGTCATATTCATATTGCAGCGGATTGTCCGGGTTGACCTTGATGCTATACAAGTCCATCACGTCCGGCGCAACGTTGGTGAAGCCCCACGCGATGCGGGCGTTATGCCCAATCACAACGCCCGGAGTGGGTACAAAGGCATAGCCGCGCACATCGAATGGGCAATCGACGCTGACCGGCTGGCAGTGCAACCCAACCTCATACCAGATAGACGGCATTTGTAGGCTGAGATGCGGGTCGTTCGCCAATAAGGGCTTGCCAGTGGTGGTCAAATCGCCAGACACAACCCAGTTGTTGCTGCCGATGCCCTCGCCCTCGCCAAATGCGAAGCGCGTCCCCGGCGCGATGTTGCCCGCCAGTTGATAGGCCGCCGGACTCAGCACGACGCTAGAGGCAAGCGGGTGGAGGCTAGACGTGATGATATCCAGCGGCGCACGGTCTCCGATGGGCAAATCATCAGCGGTGACGATAGTCGGCATATCCTCAAACGGATACGGCGGGATGAGTTCGGCGTATTGTTCCGGCGTGAGCGCATCCGTCCACTGCTGATACTCGAAGTCTTCCATCTGGTCGGACAAGTCCCACATCATGACCTTGCCCCAGACAATCGAATCGACGGGAGTCCACGGCTCAACCTTGATATTGACGCCCGTGACGCCCAATAGCGAATATTCAAACGCCAAATCGCCGGGGGCGCGGTTGCCGATATAAGCGTTCACACCATTGGCGAAGGCTTCAAGATACGTTTTGGTCTCAGCATCGTAGCTGTTCTCATACTCATATTGCGCGATGCGATACCAGCCGATGGTGCGGATGAACAAATCGCTGCTCAAGGCGCTTTCATTCCCGCCGGTCAGCTCTTGGATGCGCCCCGCCCCGATATGGCGGGCAAATTCCATCTGCCACCAACGGTCTTGCGCGTGGGTATATCCCTGCGCGAAGAATAAGTCGGACGAATTGGTCGCGTAGATATGCGGGACGCCATAGCTATCGCGCAGCACTTCAACGGGGGCGGTCAGACCTTTGACGGTCAATGTGCCGCTGTGTTGTGGGAGCGGGCCGCGTGTGATTTTCAAGAAGGCCACGCCGCCGATAATCACCAAGAGTACGATGACCACCAACACGCCTAATAAGATATATCGCAAGACTTTCATACAACACTCCTCATGCAAACATCAAAACCAAATGTACATTTGGGTCGGAGAGATTTTAGACTCATCCTGCGCTAAACGCTAATCCAAATGGCGCAACAATGTCAGTCCATCACATGCTGACAACTTGGGTTTAACCCAATTACCCGTGCTTTTTAATATGCCCAACGCATTATGTAACGACATCTCGTTTTACTTTGAGGAGACCGTTTCTATGCGTAAGTTGATTTTGCTCGTCGTATTATTCGCCCTGATGCTTCCCATCAGCGCCCAAGATGGCCTAACCCTGACCCCGCTTGGTAGCTATGCTACCGGCTTATTCGATGAGGGCGCGGCGGAGATTGCGGCCTATGATGCAGCCACCAAGACCCTATTCGTGGTCAACGGCGGCGCTTCGACCATTGACTTGCTGGACATCACCGACCCGACCAACATCACCCTCAAGGGGCAAATTGACGCCGCCCAATACGGCGACAACGCGACAAGCGTAGCGACCTATAACGGCCTCATCGCTGTCGCTTTCCCCGCATCGGATAAAACTGAGGCGGGCGTTGTCGGTTTCTTCAACGCCGATGGCTCGTTCATCAGCAAAGTGACGGTGGGCGCACTCCCCGATATGGTGACATTCAACGCTGACGGCACAAAAGTCGTGAGCGCCAATGAAGGCGAACCCAACGACGATTACAGTTCTGACCCCGAAGGCTCGGTCAGCATCATCAACCTCAGCAACGGCGCGGCTACCCTGACCGATGCGGATGTCGTGACCGTCGGGTTTGGCGACTTCAACACTGATGGCGCACGCGCCGCTGAACTGCCCGCCGAAGTGCGCGTGTTCGGCCCCAACGCTACCGTCGCCCAAGACCTTGAGCCGGAATATGTCGCAATCGTCGGTGATGTGGCGTATGTCACCATCCAAGAAGCCAACGCTCTCGCGGTGATTGACCTCGCGGCGGGCAGTGTGACAAAAATCGTCAGCTTCGGCTTCAAAGACCACAGTCTCGAAGGCAACCGGATTGACACCACCGATGCTGATGGCGGTTTCGCCTTGCAAAATGTCCCTGTGTTTGGGATGTACCAGCCGGACGGCATCGCGGCTTTCACCGCCGCTGATGGCATGACCTACCTCTTGACCGCCAACGAAGGCGACACCCGCGATTACGACGGCTACAGTGAAGAGGGTGAAGTCAGCGAAATCACGCTTGATGCCGCCGCCTTCCCCGATGCCGCAGCCCTCCAGACCGAAGAAATTGCCGGCAAGCTGGAAATCGTGACCTCAACTGGTGACACCGACGGCGACGGCGACCTCGACGCGCTGTACCTCCCCGGTGCGCGTTCATTCACCGTCTGGACTGCCGACGGCGTGTTGGTCTGGGACAGCGGCGAGGCGATTGAGACCATCACCGCAGAGCGTTACCCCGACTATTTCAACAGCAGCAACGACGACACAGAGTTAGATGACCGTAGCGACAACAAAGGCCCAGAGCCTGAAGGCGTCACCCTCGGCGTGATTGGTGACAAGACCTATGCCTTTATCGCGTTGGAGCGCATCGGCGGCGCGATGGTTTATGACGTGACCGACCCCACTGCCCCGGCCTTTGTGACGTATGCGAACAACCGTAATTTCGACGCCGACCCCGAAACAGCCGAAGCCCTCGACCTCGGACCAGAGGGCGTGCTGTTCATCCCGGCAGTGAACGCACCAGATGGTCAGACAAACCTATTGGTTCTCGCCAACGAAATCAGCGGCACGACCACGATTTTCGCGGTCAAATAATCTCACCTCACTCCCCCTTTCTATGCGAGAGAGGGGGTTTTGATTCCGGTTAAAACAACCCTGAAAGACAATGGAGATGTTTATGCGTTGGCTCATCGTGATTTTCGCTATCTTGTTAGTCCTCCTGCCCGTCGCGGCGCAAGATGACCCTCTGACCGTCATTGCCGCCGCTGAGACCGTAGAGTCGTCTGGTGACGGCGCAACCGGCGTTGTGATATGGGCGCACCCCACAGACCCTACCCTGAGCTTGATTTTGGGCGCGGACGATAATGCGGGCTTAGGCGTATATGACCTCAGCGGCGCACTGCTACAATTCTTGGACGCCGACGGGGGCGTGACTTACCCCGACCTCCGTTACAGTTTTGCGCTAGACGGCACGCCCTCAACCCTGATTGCGGCAGGGATTGCCGATACGCCGAAAGTCGTGTTTTACACCGTAGAAACCGACTCGCGCCAATTGATCCGTTTGGGCGAAATCGAAACTGGCGTGCCAGTCGCAGCGATGTGTATGGCCGTCAGCCGTATCACGGGGACGCATTCGGTCATCGTCATCAGCGAAAATGGCGCAGCAGAGCAATACCAACTGACCGATGATGACGGCGAAATCAGCGCCGAACTCGTCCGCGCTTTCAATATCGGCGGCGAAGTCGAAAGCTGCATGGCCGATGATGCGTTAGGGCGGATATACGTCGTTGAGGGCGACATCGCGGTCTGGCGTTATGGGATTGAGCCGGAGGACGGTATCCAGCGCCGCATCGTGGATGTGACCGGGACGGCGCGTATCAGCGAAGAAGTCGAAGGACTCGCGCTGTACACGGCGGCGGATAATCAGGGTTACTTGCTGATTACCGACGAAAAAGGGGATCGGGTGCTGGTCTATGAGCGCACCAGCAATAACGCTTACATTGGCGCGTTCGAGATTGCATCCGGGGGTGGAATCGATGCAGTGAGCGAACCAACCGGCATCACAGTCAGTAACTTGCAATTCAGTGAATCCTTCCCGTCCGGCCTGTTCATCACGGCGGACGATGTGAACACCGACCCGCGTGCAGACAATAACTATAAGCTGGTCTCGTGGGGGGATATAGCAGCCGGTTTGGGCTTGCTAACCGACATCGCGTTTGACCCACGCGGCGCGGCGGTGATTGCGGTAGATGTCGATGCGGCGGCTGTGATGGCCACTGCCGAGACCTCGCCGGTATTGAGAAACACCGATTCGGCGGATGACCCGGCCTTCTGGCTGCACCCGTCCGACCCCGCCCAAAGCCTGATTATCGGCACGGATAAGCGGGCTGGACTGGTCACGTATACCCTGACGGGCGAGGCGGTACAAGTGGTTGAACTTGGGCGCGTCAACAATGTCGATGTGCGCCAAAATGTCCTGTTGGGCGGACAAGTGTATGATATTGCCGCCGCGACCAATCGGACGACAGGCACGCTCGACCTGTTCATACTTGACCGCGAGACGGGTCAAATCACACCCGCAGGGGCGTTCGTATCACAGGTTGAGGAAGTCTATGGCGTGTGCTTATACGTCGCCGCCGACAGTGCGGTATATGCCTTCCTCAACAGCGCCGACACCGGCGAAGTTGAACAATACCGTCTTGATGCTGTTGACGGTGCGCTGACGGCGGAAGTTGTCCGCACCTTCACCCTCGGCTCACAAACCGAAGGTTGTGCCGCCGATGATGAGATGGGAGTGCTGTATATCGGCGAAGAAGCTCAGGGCTTATGGCGCGTGTCAACAGACCCAACTGCGCCCGCCGACCTCTTGCAAATCGACACAACAGGCGAGGGCGGACATCTAACCGCTGATACCGAAGGCATTTCGCTGTATACCGGCGCAGACGGCGCGGGCTATGTGGTCGTTAGCAGTCAGGGCAGTAGCACATTTGTGGTCTATGACCGCCAGACCAACGCCTATCTTGGCACCGTTCGGATTGTTGAAGGGGCGTCCACCGACGCGGTAAGCGGCACAGACGGGATTGAAGTTGTCTCCGTCCCGCTACCGGGTTATCCGTCTGGCCTACTGATTGTGCAAGACGACGTGAATTTGGACGGCGCGACAGCCGCAGGCCAGAACTTCAAGCTGATTGATTTCGGCGCGGTGCTGGCGGCCATAGGGCAATAATAACGACCATTCTAAAATCGGGGCGTAGCGTGCTGCGCCCCGATTTTACGGTTATAGTGCGGCGGTGCGAACCACTTCACGCGCCTTGTCCGCGCTGAGGTCAGCATCGTTGAGGATGCCATACGGCAGGTTGTTCTTCTTGACGAAAGATGGCAAGCTAATCAGCGCGTCAACGATGTCCTGTGATTCCAGTCGGTTCAGGCGCACACCAGCCGATTCCATCACCTGACGGATGACGCCGACGTTCTTGGCGTCTTGACCGTGCAGCACCATCGCCAGCAGAATCCCCGGCCCCAGCAATTCCGAATAGGGCAAGCGGCTACGGCTAGAGAGGCGGCCTTGCATCGCTTGGGCGAAATACTGCTCGCTGCCTTCTTGCGGGCGGGTATGGCCGAGTTGAGTCGTCAGGCGCACCTCCATACAAATCAGGTCGAGCAGTTCGCGCAGGGCGACGATTTTACCGTCCCCTACCCCAGCGGCAATCGCAAACGCCCGCTGACCAATCCCCGCCGCCAGACGCGCCGCCCACTCTTGGAAGCGCTCATCGGGCGTATTTTTGCCCTTCTCAGCCGCATATTTCCAATCGAGGATGCCGGTGGTGATGCTGAGAAGCTCGACGATTCCCGCGCCACGGATGTGCTTGGGCGCGGCGCTGATGACATCCCAGTCGATGAGGACTTTTTCGGCGGGGCCGGTCTCAACATAGAAGCCCGCGCCATTACTCTCACGCAGTGATGCGCTAGACGAAAAGAACCCGTCAACGCTCAAGGCGGTTGGGATGAGGACGACAGGCAACTTGGCCTTATAACCCATATACTTGGCGGCATCGGCCACCACGCCGCCGCCCACGGCATAAATCGCGGTGGCTTGTTTGGGCAGACCACTTACGAGGTCGTCCAGATAATCTCGGTCTAGGCTTTCCGGTTCGGCCTGAACGACCACCGGCAGCCGCACCATCGTGTTGACCGCCTGCCAAGACCGCTTGCCGGTCAGCAGCGCAACCGGACGCTGCTCACGGTACTTCGAGAGGTCGAGCAGTTCTATACGTGGCAGATGCCAAATTGTGGTCATAGCCTCGGCACTCCTAGGGGTGAGAATTTTATGCGTTGAACTCCGCAAGTTTAGACCGATTCTGGGCGTTTGCCAACCTATTAACTTGGACTCATCCATATCTTGAATCCATTCCCATGCTGTCATAGGCTTAAACATATTGGGCGCGCAAGCGCGTCCCTACGAAATTTGCGATGTCTGCGCCGTAAAAAAACGCCGTCAACAGATGTTCTGTAGGGGCTGGCTTACCAGCCCACCCAACGGATTATCCAAGAAACAGGACAAGACATACCCATGAAGGTTGGCGTCCTCGCGCTGCAAGGCGCGTTTATCGAACATATCAAAGCCGTGGAATCGCTCGGCGCGGAAGGAATCGAAGTCCGGCTGCCAGAACATTTGGAAGGACTCGATGCTCTCATCCTCCCCGGCGGCGAAAGCACCACCATCGGTAAATTGGCCGTCCAGTACGGTTTAATCGACCCGTTGCGCGAATTTGCAAAATCTAAACCCACATGGGGGACGTGTGCGGGTATGATTTTCTTGGCAAAGGACATCGGCTATGATCGTCAGCCGATTCTGGGCGTCATGGACATCACCGTGAACCGCAACGCCTTTGGCCGTCAGGTGGACAGCTTTGAAGCTGACTTGCCCATCAAGGGGATTGAAGGGGGCGACTTTCACGCCATCTTTATCCGCGCCCCCATCGCAACCGCAGCCGGTGACGGGGTTGAAGTTTTGGGCAGTCTGGCCGATGGGCGAATCATCGCGGCGCGTCAAGGACATCTGTTGGCGACGGCTTTTCACCCAGAATTAACCGACGATACGCGGATTCACGCCCTGTTTTTGAAACTCGTGGGCGAGAGACCATAGACAAGTGCGTGACCTGAGCTAAAATATCGCCCGATTAGCCAACAGGTCACGGGAAATTTTTATGGACACCGAACGTCTGAGCCGCGCTGCTCAACTACTCTCTACCATGATGGTCGATGGTGAATTACCGGACGAGTTAGATGATGAACTCGAAGACATCGAAGACGACGCTGAGGACATCGATGATGAACTCGAAGACGACGAAGATGATGACATCGGCATCAATCTCGCGCTGATTTTCAGCCTCGATGAAGACCCCGACGAAGCCGGGTACGATGAAGAACTCGATGAAGACGAGGACGACATCGACCTGTATGGCGACGATGAGGACGAGGTTGAAGACGATGAGGACGATGAAGGCTACGAAGAAGAACTAGATTTTTAGAGTCCTGAGTGAAGGACAAGATAATAGGTGCAAGGATAAAGGCCAAAGAAACCCGCCTAAAGGTTAGAGGCGCATGTTGTAGGGACGGCATTCTTGCCGTCCGTTTTCGGAACAGGCGGACGCCCAGAAGGGCGTCCCTACACATCACTTTTCTTCTGGAAAAATCTTGCCCGGATTCAGGATGCCGTTGGGGTCAAGCGTGGCTTTAATCGCCCGCATGACCTCCAACGCCGCGCCATGCTCGTGCAGCATGTGGTGGGCTTTGCCAATCCCTACCCCGTGTTCGCCGGTGGCCGTCCCGCCTAACTCAATCGCTTTGGTAACGATTAAATCGTTGATTTTCTCTCTCACCTTTAATTCGGCGGCGTCCTTATACGGGAACTCACAATGAATGTTGCCGTCGCCCGCGTGACCTTTCATGTAGGCGCGGATGCCATGCTGCGCCACCAATTCCTCGACATACCCAATCAGCGCCGGATATTGGCTGATCGGGACGGCCACATCATCAATCAAAAACGTGTAGCCGGGGTGCAGCCGCACCAGCGTTTCATAGGCATGGTGGCGCACCGACCAGAGTTTGGTGCGCTCGGCGTTATCGGTGGTCATCTTAAGCCGCGTCGCGCCTAAGCCCTCGCAAATCTCGCGCACCTGCCTCAACCCGTATTCCAAGGCCTCTGGGATGAGCGCATGGAATTCCATCAAGAGGGTCGGCTTTTCCTCAAGGTCTACCCCGGCATGGTCGCGCAGTAAACCCGACTGCTTGGCGTCGATGAATTCTAGCGCCGCTGGGTCTAGCCCGCTGCCGCGCACCGCGACCACCGCCTCTACCGCCGCCGCGACGGACGGGAAAGACGCGATTACCGCGCTCATCAGCGTCGGCACAGGCACAAGTTTTAACGTCGCCTGTGTGATAACCCCCAGCGTCCCCTCACTGCCGACAATCAGGTGCAGCAAGTCATAGCCGGATGATTGCTTGATGGAGCGCGACCCGACCCAAATCAGCCGCCCATCCGCCAGCGCGACTTGCATCTTTAGAACGTTGTCTTTGCTCGCGCCATATTTCACCGTGCGGATACCGGCGGCGTTATTCGCCAGCATCCCGCCGATGGTGGCGTTTGCGCCGGGGTCAGGCGGGAAAAACAACCCGAATCGGGAGAGTTGCGCGTTGAGGTCTTTATGCCCGATTCCCGGCTCTACCGTCACCTGAAAATCATCGACGTGGACTTCGAGGATACGGGTCATTTTTTCCATCGACAGTGATACCCCGCCATAGCGTGCCAGCGGGTTGGCCTCTAGCGATGTGCCGACGCCCCACGGCGTGACCGGGATGCGCTGCTCGTTGCAATATTTGAGAACCGCCGCGATTTGTTCCGCCGTGTGCGGCCAGATGACGGCTTGCGCGTTGCCCATCGGGTGGCGAGATTGGTCACGGTTGTGCAGGTCAAGGTCTGCGCCGCGCCGACTCAGATTGTCCGCCCCGACAATGGCGGTCAGCGCGTCGGTGTGACTATCGTTCAGCGAGGTAAAATTTTGGGTCATCTGTAATTATCCTTTACTGTGTATCACCTTGCAGGGACGACCTTCTGGTCGTCCGCCACCTGTTGCGGAAACGGACGGCAAGAATGCCGTCCCCACGCTTCTAACCTCTATTGAACCAGCCGCGTTTTGGGGGCGGGGCGGGATTATGCGTGAGCGTCAATGCGCCCCCGCCGCTCACATTGATAACAGGTCGTAACTCCTTCAAAATCATGTTAACGGCATGGACATTAGGACGCCGACGATTGACGATTTCCAGATACCCTCTCGCCTGCCTAATCGCGCCTTGCGCCATTTCAAAGGTCAAGCCCTCTGCCCATTTCCACTTCTCAGGGTAATAGTAGTAATACAGCGGATAGAATGCAGTCGTCATCAGCGAAACCGTGCGCTTCTGGTGCGCCCAAAGGTCTATCCCGACGTGCAGCGCAACCTCTGCCGCCAAAGTCAACGCATGAATTGTCGAGACGGTATATCTAAAGTTGGCTGTGTCATCTGGTTTGGTCTGAATCACACTAGGGATATAGCCCGCCGGATGGATGGTATCAATCAGACCACAAATTTCTATTGCAGTGGTCTCTATTAGTTCACTGTCTTCAAAAGCCACACCAGCCGCCATCTTGACGAGCGCCCACCATGCATTTTTAACGGTGACTTGTTCCGTGGGAAACCCTTCCCTAATCCACTCGTACACCATCTCTTTGAACGGGTCATGCAGTTTTGGCTCATAGGCTGGATGGTCGCGCAAACACTCATAGGTTTGAATCGCGCCAAATCTCCCCAAAACCCACACATCTATCGGATTTGGCACAAAGCACAGGTACTCCCAAACCATTGGTAAGGATTCTAACGCCCGCGCACCGGCCTCAACATCATTCAATAAACGCCAGCGTAAGGCGTTATACAAGCTATGTTGATACGGGATGGAAAGGGTGTGTGTATCGGTGCTTAAACTTTCGAATTGCGCCCACGCGCCCGCATATGGCGCTTGGGCGCGGTGAGTTTGGGCGTTTGTAACATCTTGCGCCGTGAAAATCAGGCCATAATGGGTATACTGAGTTATCATGAAAAGACTCCAGACAAAAGCGGCTGGAACACGCTCCAGATGAATTGATGGTGTGACGCGCTTTTAGCAGCGAAAGAGGCGCACAAAATTATGGATGAACAAACTTCAAGCCCACAGTCACCTCAACAGTCATTAGAGCATATCCGCCGGAAGATGGAAAGTCTCGCGGCGGACTATAATGCGGGCAAAATTAATCGTGAGCAATTCGACGCGATTTTTTCTCACTATAGCGACCAAAAAGCTGTTTTAGAGCGCATGATTGAGATGAACCCGACCACCGACGCATGGAAGCGCGTGGCCGCGTCGGGGGTGACGTCTTATCTTCACCAATATCACGCCGCCCAACCGATGCTGATTACGACTCTGCGACTGGGCGCAAAAGAGCCGATTTTTCTGCACGGCAAAGTCCCCGGTGAATCCGCCCGCGATATGTCCTCAATTTTGACCAGCATCACCAGCGGGCAAGCCACCGAAGGCTTAGTTAAGCGCCAACTGCGTATCGGGTGGCTGACCGTCTATGTCGGCGAAAAGGCCGCCACGCTGGTGGTCTATTCCGCCGAACCGACCAAAGACCAGACCGAGCGCGTCAGCGAGGCGCATAAGCTGTTTGAACGCGCCAACGCCCTCGCCTTAGAGCAACAGGACACGCCCGCGCACCGCTACGTTTTCCCTCAGCGTTCGCTCACCCGTTGACCGAGGCATGACACGCCCGTACAATGGCATGATTAAGCGGGACATCATCGGCGGGCGGACAACCCACCTTTCTCAAATTCCCCATGATTTGTAGGTGCGACCCATGGGTCGCCCTTTAGAAAAAGGTCACGATGCCCTCAGAATTGGCCGCGCAGCGCGGCGAACCGAGCTATGTCTGGCGTGCAGGGCAAGAACGCCGCCTACAAATGATTGCGAAATGGGCAAAACTAGACGGCGCGCAGATTTTGGTGGACGGCTGTGGCGTCGGGATGTATGCCGCGCAATTTTTACAGCGCCACACCCCGCATGTCGAGGCCATCGACATCGAATTACCGCGTGTGATGGACGCCCGTGATAACGGGGTCAGTAAGGCCGTCGTCTCTGCGGCGGAGAATCTGCCCTACCCGTCCAACACCTTCGACACCATCCTCAGCCATGAGGTGATAGAACACGTCCTCGATGACCGCGCCTCGCTATCTGAGATGGCGCGAGTCGCAAAGGTCGGCGGGCGAATCGTGATGTTCTGCCCGAATCGCTGGTATCCCTTTGTGACGCACGGGCATTACTGGCGCGGGGAATATCACTTCGGCAACACGCCGCTGATTAACTATCTGCCGGATACATTGCGCGATAAACTCGCGCCGCACGTTCGCGCCTATACCAAGCGCGGCATCCGGCGCATGGCAGACGGTCTGCCCTTGAAAATCGTGCACCATAGCCGGGTCTATGGCGGGTATGACAACATCATCGCCCGCCTCGGCGGGGTCGGGAAGGCCATCCGCGATGCGCTGTATAAATTCGAGGGGACGCCGCTGGACACCTTTGGATTATCGCATTTCGTGGTGTTCGAGAAAATATAACGCGATCCATCCGCCCAATACCTAACCTGTAGGGGCGACCCATGGGTCGCCCATTTTTGGGAATTTCAGGGTAGACTGATGACCCTGAAGCCGAAATTGCTGCCGCTTTCGCTTGGGCTGAATCGACGGCGATAGCTGGCGCGGACGCGCTCGGCATCAACGTTCCACGACCCGCCCCGCACCACGCGGTGAACCCCAGTTGCCGTGTCGTTATCGCCCGTGTCGTAGGCCGTCACGCACCACTCCCACACGTTCCCAGCCATATCGACCACCCCATACGGGCTATCGCCTTTGTCCTTGCCCTCATAGCGTGAGACCGGCGTCGTGCCGCCATGTTTCTTGGCATAATTGCAGCGCTTCTCCGCCCACGCCCCCCACGGATATTTGGGGTTATAGTCGCCTTGCGCGGCACGTTGCCACATCTGCTCCGTCGGCAAGGTGAGGGTTTTGCCGGTCTTAGCGCTCAACCAACGGCAATAGGCCATCGCCTCGTACCATGTCACATTGACGCGAGGATGATCAGGACGGCTGAAGTTGGGAAAATCCTGTGGCGCTTGGATTCTCTCGGCCAGACCTGCCCAATATTCCGGGTTAGCGTACCCCTCGTCTTGGATGAACAGGCCGTATTGCGCCACTGTCACCGGATACTTGGCGATTTCAAAGGCTGCGACCTCGAAAATTTTCTTGTCGCCTTTTTCGCCAAAGTAACTTTCGTCCCCATATTCCTCAATCAACGTGACTTTGCCCGCCGGAATCGCTATCCAGACATACGGGCGCGGCTCGACCAAATATTCCGTTTCAGAGTTAGTCATGAAGCAATCCAGACCGGCAAATGACCGAGCGAAATCACGCCTATCCATTTCGCACGGTCTCCCTCGGTGAAAATGGCGGCCTCGCCGACGATTTCTGCCCCGGCCTTGCCCGCAATCAAACGCATCCCTTGAAGCGTGCTGCCGGTGGAAATCACGTCATCCAACAACACGACGCGCTTGCCGGTGATGTTATTGCGGTCTTTCTCATCCAGATAGAGCGTCTGCGGTGCGCCCGTGGTGATGGAGAGCGTCTCGGACTTGAGCGCGTCGCCCATATAGGGCTTATACGACTTGCGGAGGACGACGTATGGCAAGCCGGACTCGACGCTGATGGCGTGCGCCAACGGGATAGACTTGGCCTCTGCCGTGACCAGATAATCTGGGTTAAGCAACTTGAGTTTCTCGGACAGCGCCCGCGCCGCCGCTTGTACCAATTCGGTATCGCCCAAAATGTTCAGGATGGCGATTTTCACGCCGGGTTTAATCTCGAATAGGCGCAAATCGCGCTCGACGCCCGCAACATTGACGCGGTGCGTATCTGGGAGTTGGGTCATAGGGGGAATCACTTTCTTCTGTGTGGGTTAGGGTTGCGACTCGATGTCGAGGTCATCGTCATCAATTTGAAAATCGTCTAAATCGGTATCGACGTTCGAATCGTTGATGTCGAAATGAGCATCCGCAAATTTCTCATCGGCGACAACCGGCGTTTTAGGCGCTTGATTGGCAGCCTCATCCTCTATTTTACGCAGGCGTTCCTGTTTTTCATTAGAGGAATACTTCTGCTGATGCGCCGCGTTGCTCATTTTCTTGCGTAGGAAGGCTGGCATATCACCGGTCTCATCCATCTCTTGGGTCTCGGAATCGAGGTCATCCATCGTCCGTTTGAACATGGCGGAAGTGGTGGACTTACCGGCAAAATCGCGCATCGACTGGGTGACGGAGCGCGTCGAACTGGAAGCGCCGGTCATATTCCCACGGTCAGCCTGACGGATAGCCTCTTCACGGGCGCGGGCGGCCTCTAGCAATAGCGCGGCTTCAGTCACGCCGGGGTTTTGCTTTTGCGGGGATGTCACGTCGCCAGAGAAATCCGCCGAGACGTTCAAGCTGATTTCCCGCGCCGCGCCGATTTGAATCAGGTCATCCCAACGCAAGGTAATGGTCGCCAGCGTCCGCTGACCAGCCTCAGCCACGGCTGGGATGTCGAATTCCAGCACAACGGCCTTGACTTCCTCGGCATAGGCGTCACCCATCCGAATCAGAAGCCCGTGCGCGGTTTTCTCGGACGGGTAATCATTCATCTGACCGATGAACTTCACCCCGTCGGCCTCACCACGAACCTCGGCGGTGATATTCTGGGCGACCACGCCCAACAGACCATTGAGTTCCTCTTGGAAGATGGCAGGCAACGATTCTGGCGACTCGATGAAGTAATACGCGCCGCCGCCCGCACGGGCGATAGCGCTCATCAAATCCTCGTTATAGTCCTTGCCCAAGCCCATCGTGGTCGTAGCGATGCCGAGTTTGTATTTTTCTTCGGCCAGCGCGGTCAATTTCTCGATGTCCACAATCCCTTGATTGGCCTGCCCGTCGCTGATGAGCATGACGCGGTTGGTCAAGTCATCGGCACGGCGCGAGTCTACCTGTCGGCAACCTTCCAGCCAGCCGCCGCTGAGATTGGTCGAACCGCGTGCCTCTAACCGGTGGATGGCCTGCTTGACCACATCTTTACGGGTGACATATTCCGGCGGCAGCAACACCTCAATCCGGTCATCGTATTGCACCACCGAGAGGATGTCTTGGGCGCTGAGATTATTGACCAGCATATCGGCGGCCAACTTGGTATAGCGCATCTTGTCGCCCGCCATCGAGCCGCTACGGTCAATCACCAGACCGACGTTCATCTTGCGCCGATTGCCTGTATCAAGGGTCAGCGCACCAACCAGTCGCAGCAGCACGCGCAGCCGCATCGGGTGATTGAGGGGCAAGAGGTCGTACTCTAGCAAAAGTTCCGGTTGCACGGACATAGAATTTCCCCCTAGCGTCGTGGTTGATGAAGGCTGATGGTGCGCTTAGGTCAACGGCTTGGTATCTTTGCCCGCGCCGCCGTTGCCGCTGTGGAATAAGACTTTCGCCTCGCCCAGTTGGAGCAAATCACCGTTGTGGAGGCTGTGACGCCCGCGCAGCGACACGGTATTGATGAGCGTGCCGTTGGTGCTGCCGGTATCTTCCAGCCAGAGCGTATCGGCCTCGCGCCGGAGGACGCAGTGATAGCGCGACACGCCCCGGTCATTGACGATAATCGTGTTTTCTACCGCCCGTCCGATGTGGATTTCATCGGTGGTCAGCGGATAGTCATGGTCGCCATAACGGGCGAATTTGGGCGTCTCCCCGCTGATTTGCGCGGGCGTAATCTGGAACTTGGCCTCGGTG
>Ga0163144_10014494_pt1 | contig 16355 bp, 12 predicted proteins | sample OliLak19BULKMAT1_FD_123175 | JGI IMG/M metagenome (GOLD analysis project Ga0163144, IMG submission 123175) | Freshwater microbial mat bacterial communities from Lake Vanda, McMurdo Dry Valleys, Antarctica - Oligotrophic Lake LV.19.BULKMAT1 | ecosystem: Environmental > Aquatic > Freshwater >... | reverse complement strand
GCAGGTGAGTCGGGTCGGTCGGTCATAGGCAGGCCACCATGTTAGCAAATTGCGACTGATGGATGCTCAGGAAGATTGGAAATTGCTCGGGAAAATATCCCGATGACGTTTCACATCGTCCCGGGACTTTTTGCGAAGAAAAACCGTAAGCTGGAAACACGTCCCCCCCGCAGCGTGTCGTCAGTCGACCCGGCAGCGGGAGCGATGTTCTGAGTCCTCACCTCCATCCCTCCACGCTTCATGAACACCGCGATCGATCCCCTGTCCTGCTCCTGGAACCATTTCTCCGTCCGCTCGACGCTCTCGTTCTCCACCCGGGTCGCGGCTCTCGCGGCCTGGGTGAAGGCGCGGACGGCGAGCGGTCTGATGCCGTTCGATCGTCGCCTGACGGGCGCACCTGTTCCCTGGACCACACTGCGCGAGCGCGATGGCGAGCAACGCGAGGGACTCAATTTCGTTTCCTCCGACTACCTCGGGCTCGCGACCCACCCTCAGGTCAAACAAGCCGCGCAGTCAGCGATCGCGCGCTTCGGAACCCACAGTGCAGGAACCGGCGCGCTCGCGGGCACGCACGGCGGCGCGGACGAGCTCTGCGCCGGCCTTTCCCGGATGACGCTCCTGCCCCACGTCGGCCTCCAACCCAGCGGATGGGCGGCCGGATACGGCGCCCTCCGCGCCATCCTCCGGCCGGGAGACACGGTCCTGATCGATGAGCAGGCCGGCAGCGGCCTGCTCGAGGGCGCGCGCAACTCCACCCACCGGGTGCATCGCTATCGGCACCTCGACATCGAGCACCTCCAACGCTGGCTGCAGCGCCTGCGGGCGAAGGATCCGCACGGTCTGATTCTCGTGGCCACTCCAACCTTGTTTCCGATCGACGGAGCTGCGGTCGATCTGGTTGCGCTGCGTCAGGTCTGCCACACCTTCGATGCGCTGCTGCTGATCGATGTGGCGCACGATCTCGGCTGCACCGGACCGGACGGCACCGGTGAAGCCGGCCTGCAGGGCCTGGCCGGTCAGTTCGACCTGGTGGTTGGCAGTCTGGCAAAAACGTTCGCCAGCACCGGCGGCTTCATCGCAACCGCCCGCGCCGATCTCGGAGACTATCTGCGCGCCTATTCTCCAGCCCACGCATTCAGCGCGATGCTCTCCCCGGGCCAGATCGCCGCCGCGTCCAAGGCAGTGCAAATCACCCGATCCGCCGAGGGTGCCGCGCGCCGCACCGCACTGCAGCGCGCTTCGATCGCGCTGCGCGCAGCCCTCTCCCAACATCGTCTCCACATCTCCGGCGCTCCCGGTCCCATCGTCCAGATCGTGGTCGGAAACACACGCATCGCGCGCCTCGCCACACGACTCTGCGCCGAGGAGGGCATCCTGCTCACCTTGCTTGAACCACCTGTCGTGCATTCCGGCGCCTGCGCGCTGCGTCTGCAGCTGATGGCGGGACATGAACCCGCGCTTTTCCCCGACGTGGCGCAGAAGATCGCAACCGTGCTCGCCGATGTGACGCGTTCATCCACGCGTGCCGCCACCCGCGGCGCGACACTCGGCTGAAACCGAAGCGCGCGTGCTCCGCGCTGCCGGTCAGCCGCGTCCTCGCGACGATTGTCCGCTCCATTTTCCCCGAGGAATCTTGCCGTTCGTGGTGAGAGATGAAGGCTCGCCGCCGTTTCGTCCTCAAGAAAACCAACGATCGCGCCGAAACAATCTGGCGACGATTTCGCATTTCTACACGAAAACGGCCTCGCGTTTTGCACGCCATCGTTTCTAACGTAACCACGTTCCCATGATTTACCGGCCGACATCAACGTCGTCCGGCAACCAAAACGATAAACGAACACATAGATCCCATGGCCAAAAAAGCCGTATCCAAAGTACCTGCTACAAAGAAACCCGCTGCCAAAAAGGCCGCTCCGGCCAAGAAGAAAGGCAAGTAGGCGTTAGTGAACTTCGCCGGGAAGGCGGAGGGCGCTCGCGTCCCCGCCTTCTCCCGGCCGAACTTAACGCTTTTTCGGCGGTCTGGGGAGTTGATGAAATTCTCCAAAGTCGCCCTCAGCGCATTCCTCGCCGCGACTATGGTCGCGGCCGAGGAACCTGGGACTTCAGTCCCCGGCACGGCCCCAAAGGCCGAATCTTCGATCAGCGCCGACGAGCTTTATTCGCTCGGAAAAAATCTGTTCGACACGTACGCCCCTGACACTCTCAGGGAGGAGTACGACTTTATTTCCCGCGAATCGTGGGAAGGTCTTGTCGCGCACCTGACTCACGCCCTCGAATCGGGCTCGTTTTCCGAGCTCGCCGACTGCGTGCCGGAACTCCGTTCCGCCCTTGCGATCGCCCGCTCCACTCCCGGAGGAGCGGAGTGGATCGACTGGCTGAATGAGCGTCTCGACCTGGCCGAAGCGGCCGGCGATGCGTTGCATCCGACGACCCCTCCGAGTAGCCTCCCACCTGCGGTTCCTCCCGGCACCACCCCCAAGCCGCGTCCCTCCCCGCTCCCTCCGGCGGCCCTTCCAGAGACCATCCCTCACTTTGCGCTTTGGCAAAAACGAATTGCGGGGCGTCCTCTGCCCGATCGCGCCAGAGAACTCATGCCGACGCTCAAGTCCGTCTTCGCCGGGGAAGGGATACCGCCCGCGCTCGCGTGGCTGGTCGAGGTCGAGTCCTCCTTCAATCCGCTCGCGCGCAGTCCGGCGGGAGCCAAGGGTCTTTTCCAGTTCATGCCCGCGACCGCTCAAAGCCTGGGGCTGAGCACGCTTCTCCCGGACGAGCGCACGAATCCGGTGAAGAGCGCCCAAGCTGCCGCCCAATATCTGCGCGCGCTCCACCGTCGCTTTGCCGACTGGCCGCTCGTGCTCGCCGCCTACAATGCCGGTGAAGGCCGTGTTGGCCGCGCTCTCACAAGCCGCCGCGGCAAGACGTTCGCGGACGCCAGCAGCGCCTTGCCGACCGAGACCCAACTCTACGTACCCAAGGTTCTCGCCACCATCGCCCACCGCGAGGGCATCGATCCACTGAGCCTGCCTGCACCCCTCCGACTCGGATTGGCCGCGATCGAGTGACTCCGACTCAAAACGAGGTTCGAGGCGTTTCTGCGTGACTCGTCAGGCGGTTTTCGGCCTGCGGATATCCGCCGTCTTCAGCCGTGGCCAAAACTTCCGTTTTGCCAGCAGCCGTTTTGCCCCGTTGGCTGGGGGAATGGGATTCTTCGATCGCTTCGCCACCAAAAAACCCTCGCCCGCTCAGCCCCTCGCCGCTTCGCCCGCCGTCGAGCCCGCCGCAACTCCGGTCCCACCGGCGCCCGCCTCGGTGACGCCACCGTCGACCTCGTCCGCCACCTCCATCGCGGCTTCGCTGCTCGCCGCCCGTGAACGTCTCGATGCCCGCGATCTGCCTGGAGCCCTCGCGCTCTACGAGCCCGTGCTGGCGTCCGCGGGTGATCGTCCGGATGTGCTCGTGACCATTTCCGGAGATCTTGGTTCCACCGGCCACGTCGAAGCGATCGTCGAACTGATCGCTCCGCGCTACGACGCCGAACGCCACGGGCCCGCCACCGGGCTCAATCTGCTCCAAGCCTACCTCGCCACCCGCAACGCGACGGCCGCCCAGCATCTGCTCGACATTCTCTTCGCGCTCCAGCGTCCGGAATGGGAGGAACGTCTCTACGGTTTCTCCAACGCCCTCGGCGAACTGATTGAAGCGGAAAATCACGGACTGGTTCCGCCCGCGGGGGCAGCGACACCTGAGGGAGCCGCCCGGCCCGCGCAGGCCAACACAATCAGTCTGGTCAGCATCAGCAAACCAATCTGGCTCTACGGCCTCGAGCCCATCGCCGATCGCCTCCTGCCCGCCAAGGGCGACCGCCTTCGTCGCATCGCCTTCGCCCAGCTCGCCGTCCCCGGAAAGACCGACGCCTTCGAGACGATGAAGGATCCGGAGGACGAACTCGGACGGCTCTCCCGCGCCCTGCCTCTGTGGTTGGCGGAGACCTTCAGTTTTGCCCCGGCCTATGCTCCCATCGCCGCCGTCGGCATGGTCAACGAGGCCCGCCACTACGCGCTTTTTCCCTCCGAGTGGACCACCGACAATCTCCGCCAGCTCGTCGAGACCAGCAGTGGTGGTCTCGACTACGTCGTCACCGGTTCCATCCGGCAGGTCTCCGGCGATACCGAGGTCCTCCTGCGCGTTTGGGAGATCAAAAAATTCCGCGAGCGCAAACAGTTCAGCGCCCGTTGGAGCCCCGCCACGGCCGATGTGGAGCTCATCCGGTTGCACGAACAGGTTCGTCTGTTCATGGAGTGGTCCGGTTTTCCCGCCGGAAAGGGGCTCGCCTACCAGGTGCCAACGTCGCCGCGCGCCTGGCTCGACGTGCTCGGGGCCTCTCTGACGTTGTTCCTCGGAGAAAAGGAACTGCTCGCACCGACTCAGCTCACCACCTTGCCTCCCGCGCTTGCGGTCGCCGGCGGGCTCGCGGTCTCCTCCGAGGCTGCATCGCTTGCTTGGCTGACGTTGAACGCGCGCGCCAAAAAACTTCAGGTGTCGGCCCTCGATCAGGGCAACCCTGCCCTCGCCGACTCGCCACTCGTGCAGGCCGCCCGGGAGACCGTCGGTTAACCGCCAAATTTTTTGTTTTGGCAGCCGGCTCGCCGATCTGCCAACCCACGCCATGCATCCGCCCACCGCCGATCTGCGCATCCGCGCGATCAAACCCCTGATCGCTCCCGCCGCGCTCGAGGAGGACCTTCCCTTGGATGATCGAGGCATCGAGCTCGTGCGATCCAGCCGCCGGCAGATTGACGCCATCATCACCGGCGCCGATGCCCGCCTTCTGGTGGTGGTCGGGCCCTGCTCGATCCACGATCCCGTCGCCTCCGCGGAGTACGCGAGCCGCCTCGCCGGGGTCGCTCCTCGTTACGCGGACGATCTTCTGCTGGTCATGCGCATCTACTTTGAAAAGCCGCGCACGGTCATCGGATGGAAGGGTCTGATCAATGATCCCCTGCTCGATGGTTCCTATCAGATCAATCGCGGCCTGCGGATCGCGCGCGAGGTGCTCATTCACGTCACCGGGCTCGGCGTGCCGGCGGCGACCGAGTTTCTCGACACGACCCTGGGCCAGTACTACGCGGATCTGATCAGCTGGGGCGCGATCGGAGCCCGCACCGTCGAGAGCCAGATCCATCGCGAGCTCGCTTCCGGACTTTCCATGCCAGTCGGTTTCAAGAATCGGACCGACGGCGATATCCAAGTGGCGATCGACGCCATCCTCTCGGCCCGCCATCCGCATTGGTTTCCTTCGCTGACGCGCGAGGGTGCACCCGCCGTGATGGGCACCTCTGGAAACGACCGGACGCATCTGGTTCTGCGCGGCGGCACCCGCGGACCCAATTGTTTCCCCGCGGATATTCAGGCTGCGGCGGCGCGCCTCCGCGCCGCGTCGTTGCCGCCGCACCTGATGGTCGATTGCAGCCATGCAAACAGCGGCAAGGATCCGTCGCGCCAGCCCGCCGTCGCCGCCGCACTCGCCGAACAGATCACGGGTGGCTCGCGCGCGATCGTGGCGTTGATGCTCGAGAGCCATCTGGTTTCCGGAACCCAAAGCGTCGGTCAGCGCCCCCTGACCTACGGTCAGAGTGTCACCGACGCCTGCCTCGGGTGGGACGAAACCTTGCCCATCCTCGATCTGCTCGCCACCGCCGCGCGCAGCCGCCGCGCGCAGATCTGATCGCCACACGATCGGTTCAGCGGACCGACGCCGCCAGTTGCCCGCACCCGGCGGCAATGTCAATTCCCCGCCGCTGCCGCACCGTGCTCGGCAGTCCATACACCTCACCCAGGATTCGCTGGAACGTTTTCGCTTCCTCCGTTTTTCCCGGGGACCCACCATAGCCTTGGGTCGGGTTCAACGGGATCAGGTTCACCTGCGCCGAAAGCCCCTGCAGCAACCGTCCCACCGCGTGGGCGTGATCCGCCGAATCATTCTTTCCCTCAATCAGCGTCCACTCGTAAAAGATCCGGCGTCCCGTGCTCTCACTGTACGTGCGACACGCGTCCATCAGTTCGTCCAACGGCCACGCCTTGGCCGCGGGGACCAACGCCAAGCGCTCCGCCTGCGTGGCCGCATGCAGCGATACGGCGAGGTGCAGGGGCTGATTTTCCTTCGCCAGACGCAGAATCCCCGGAATCACGCCGACCGTGCTCAGGGTGATGCGCTCCGCACCCAGCGACAATCCCGACGAATCCCGCGCAATCACCAGCGCGCGCATCGTCGCGTCGTAATTGTGCAAGGGTTCACCCATGCCCATCAGCACGATGTTGCGCAGCCGCGACTCGCCCGCCCGTCGCAGCGCGCGCGCCACGTGCACCATCTGGGCGACGATTTCACCTGCAGTCAGGTGGCGGGTGAAACCCATCTGCCCGGTGGCACAAAACACACAGCCCATCGCACAACCCGCCTGAGTGCTGACACACGCGGTCACACGACCCGTGAAGCGCATCAGCACCGTCTCGATCTGCCGCTGATCCGGCAGTGTGAGAAGAAATTTCCGGGTGAAACCATCGTTCGAGTCAGTCGCCAGTGCCGTCGGCAGCACGCCCAACCGTGTTTCCGCGACCAGTCGCACGCGCACCTTGGGCGGCACCTCAGCCATCGCGTCAAAGCGGTCCACCAACTCCCAATAGAGGTAATTCCAGAGCCGTGCCGCATGCACCGGGGAAAATCCCCACGAAACCACCAGGGCGAATACTTCCTCGCGGGTCAGGCCGTAAAGATCGCGGAGGGGAGGAGTCATGATGGCAATTCGTGACGCTGAGGGCCGTCCGGTCCGCTGCCAACCCCGTTTCCAATCGCCGATCAAGCATCGGATCCGCGGGTTTGTCCGGAAGTGTACGCCCTCTCCTTCTGCCCACGGATCCAACCACGGTCCCGGCAGCCCGCGACCAATCCTGCTTGGCGCTGCATGGGACGGCGTGCTAAGCCATGCTCCATGAAGCTCCATCCCCGGGTTCCCTCCTTATTACTGCTGCTCGCCTTGTTCGGCTTCGCGGTCCCTCTGACGGCGGAAATCTATCCCGTCTACTTCGGAACGGGCGGCCCGGGTGCCAAGGGAATCTATCGCGCGGATTTCGACACCGCCACCGGCAAACTGACACCCGCCGAGCTGGCCGCCGAGATCGGCTCCCCCGGGTTCCTCGCGCTCCATCCTGCGGGCGACAAACTTTATGCGGTCGCGAACTTTCCCGGCGGTCCTGGCGCCATCGGATACCGCATCGGCCCGAAGGGCTCCTTGGAACCGATCAACACCGCACCCACCGGGAATGGCGGCGGAGCGCATCTGGCGGTGCATCCATCCGGAAAATTTCTCCTTACCGCTCAATATGGTGGCGGTTCAGTTGCCCTCTTTCCTTTGGATGAAGCGGGCCGTTTGGGAGCGGCCACCCTCACGCGGCACGAGGGTGGCTCGCGCGTGGTCAAGGGGCGTCAGGACTCACCCCACCCGCACTGGTGCGGATTTTCGCCCGATGGCAAATTCGCCCTGGTCCCCGACTTGGGCTTGGATGGCATCGTGATCTACCGGATCAACCTGCAGGTTCCGTCTCTCGAGCGTCACGGATTCGCCGCGTCAGTACCCGGTGGCGGTCCGCGTCACCTGCGTTTCTCCCCCGACGGCAAATTCATTTACCTGCTCAACGAACTGAGCCTGTCGGTCACTTCCTTCGCCTGGGACGCCACCAAGGGCACCACCCGACTCCTCGCCACCGTGCCCGCCCTCAGCGAGGCCGCCAAATCAAAGGAGGCCTTCAACTCCGCCGCCGAAATTCTGGTAAGTCGTGACGGACGTTTTGTCTACTCCTCCAATCGCGGACACGACACGGTGACGGTTTACCGGGCCGACCCGGCGACGTCCGCCCTGAAGGTGATTCAAGTCCAACCGATCCGCGGCGCCTTCCCACGCAACATCAATCTCGCGCCCGCAGGGGACTGGTTGCTCGCGGCGGGAGCGGACTCCAACACGGTCTCGGTGCACAAAGTTGACCCAAAGACCGGTGAACTGACCTACCAGACCAAGGGCGTGATCAATGTGCCCGCCCCGATTTGCATTCTCTTCGCACGACCATAAGTCGTGCGATAAGTTCGCGGTCCATCGACGCAGGCTCGAAACCGCTCGCGTCAACCCGCACTCGATCGTGCACCCGCGTACAGGTTGAGCGCCTCGACGATCCAACCGTTAAATTGTTCGCGTTGATTGTCACAGGCGCGGGTGGAGATCTTCGCCGCACCATACCATCGACGAAGATCGGTGTCGTCGACGTAGACCAGGACCGGAGTCAGAGACGCCTCAAGCTCTGCGTCGCTCGCAGGGAGTTGCGAGCCGGAGGGAAAAGGAACGATTTGTTGGGTAGGGGATGACATGGTGGTGATGACAGAGCGTATCGGCGCGATTGATTTCATCCCAAGGCCTTCGATGCATTTCGGGGAATAGTCCGGAGATGGGCAGGGAAAAACACCCAAGGGACCCCCTTCACAACTCGCTCCAGGCCATGAGGAATCAGGCGAGCCCGCCCCCTATTCTTTTTTGTACTCGTGGTCCCGCTTGGCCGGAAAACGGACGTCCGGGACGCCTTGGATCCGAATTCTCCCCACATCAACAAACCCGGCGTAATCCATCACACCGTCAGTCGTGCGGATGCGCGCATATTTGAAGTCGCCTTCGATCGCATCGGTGAATCGCCTGAATTTTCCGTCGGACACGAGGATGAGGTCCTCGCGGCCGCCCGCCAGAACCCGATAGCCCATCGTCGCATCGTCGGGCAAGTCCAGCCGTTCCACCGCGATGGAAGCCGGATCGATCGCGCCACGGGCGGCATACGGATAAATCAATGTTGCCATTCGATCGGTCCGGCGATCGCCCGCCAACCGCTGGCGAAACACCAGCCAGTCAATGTCCCGGTGCGAGGGCTCGTTCGGCAATCCGCCAAGGGTCGCGTTGCCCGAGGACTTGATTTTCGTGATCCGATCCGCCGCGCGACGGTCGTGCTTGAGGACGAAACCGGAATCCTCGATCGAACCATAACCATCCGCGATCTCACGCATCGAGTCCGGCGTGTGGAGATTGAAGTCCATCTCCTGGCCGCTCCCACGTGTATCCACTTCATCGATGATCAGCCAGTACTCGGCCTTGGAAAACACAATGTGCCGCCGGTGCCGGGCCATTTGGTAGCGCAGGTAACCGTCATGGGTGGCGGCGAAAAACTCGGTTTGCTGCTGGGGTGACCAGATTTTGTCATAACCCGGTTGGTTCAGTTTCTCGGGCACCGCCTGATTGATCGTCAACATGTTGTGCGCCAGGGGGTGCTTGTTCCACGAGACATGCCCCGGATCAAGGTAACCCAGTTTGCCGAGGCCCGCGTCCAACGCGATCGGCCGCCCGTTGGCGTAGATCTCAAAAGCCAGTTGGTCGTAGTGGCTGTGGTTCTGGAAGTCGCCGTAGTTGACCATCATGAAGTACGATCGGGGGTTCCAAGAATCCCGCATGACCACAAAGCGCGAGTCAGGGAAGTCCACAGACCTGACCTTGGGTTCCGTGACCTTGAGCGGCAACGCGGCGAGCGAATCCGCAGCGATCTCGTGCCGGACCGCGCCAACGAAATCCCCCCGACCGAAAAACCGGCCCATTTCGGTGAACAACGGAACCAGGTCCTTGCTCCGGGAAGCATCGTTGAAGGGCACATTCACGCCAACCGGGGTGTTTGTCAGGACATAGAACTCGATGAACTTCTCCAGCCGGCCTAGATACCGGTCGAGGAGCGAACGGTCGTCATTGAAGTACTGGTGCATCAGCATGTACCGGTAAAACACCGAGAACATGTACGAGGCATAGCTGGTGGTCCGCTCAACGTAGCCTCCGTCGTCGAGGATGTCCTTTTCCAGATGCTCGATCATGTTTTTCCTGCCATGGTCCAGCCACTGGCCGGACTCCGCGAACTCCGGGAAGGCGAGCGCGGCGTAGGACAGCGTGTGCGCGGTGTGGGTCTGCCAGTTATAGGGATGAAACGGAGTTTTCGTCAGGCATTGCTCGAGCCAGCGGGCCGAACCGAGGATATTTTTCAGCATGCGCTTGTTGCTCTCGGGCGAGAGCTGCTGAACGAACGTTCGCTGTGCATTGATCAATCGTTCCGTCCGGTTGGAGAGGCCAAGCTCGTACCAGATGAAGTCGTACCCGTTGGTCACGTTGATGACTTTCTCGTTCTCCACGCGATCCAGCTGTTCATACCATTGGTTGAAAATTCGCTCGAACGCGGCCGCGGTCGCGGGCCCGCGCTTCAGGAGATGGACATTGATCAGCGCGTCGACGAAGCCGAGGTAGTGCACGCCCCACTTGCTCACGTTCGCATAAGTGTGATTGAAATCAACCTGGTCACCCCAGTGGACTCCGTGCAGGGTAAACCCGTTTTCCGGCGTGTACACCGCCGACGCCGCCTGAACGATCGCGTCGGAACGAGCCGCGTCGGACGCAACCTCCCGCACCCATTCATCGGCCGTGATGAAAGATCGCTTGTTCGACGCATCGTAGAGCGACAACCGGCCATTGCTCGCCCGGCCGGCGAAGTACTCGTGCAGGATACCCGAGATCCGGTCATGGTCCCCGTCTTTCAACGCCGCGCGCAAGGCGGGCTCGATGGACTTGATCCGGAGCGAGTTGATCAGCTCCTCGTCGGTGATCGGGTGAATCTTCCGCCGAAAGTAATCCGGCTCAATGTAAACATCATGCCATTCCGACAACCGTAGTTTGAGCTCGACCCCGGAACGATCGCCATGCGGAACCTCCTGCCGGCACAGCGGGCAATGCCACTTGTCTCCAACCTGGTAGACGTTCGACTGCAGCGCGATCGCCGGACCGGAGCGGTCCAGTTCCGTTGACCAAAGGAGGGTTGTCAGCCAGCAAGACGAGAGGAGCAGGCGACCGAGAACAGGGATCGTAGGCATGGGGCGGATTAGATGCTCCTCAGTCGGTCGTGTCACGCCCGGGAAGGCAACCCTGTCCAATGGCCCTCCACCCACGATCCCCCCGCGCCCTCAGCCGTTGAGGGTCCAGCCGGCGCGGTACTCCCGCTTCAGCAGCGCATTCGCTTCCGGAGCGTTGGTGATCCGACCCGCCTTGCCGTCGTACTCGAGTTTCTTGCCAGCGCGATACGCGACCAAACCGAGCGCCATCTGCTCGGTCATCAGTCCGTTGTAGTCGAAATTGCACGAGGTCTTGAGATCGCCCTTGCAGGCTTTGATCCACTCCTCTTGGAAGTTGTCGGCGGTCGGCGTCACCTCCGCCTTGGACCGTGGTTTGTAGTAAGTGAGATCATCGGTGTCACCAATCGGCATCAGCAGGCGGGAATTGAAGTCCGCCACGAGCAGGCCCCGGGATCCCTTGAACATCACGCCATGGCCGATGCCGTTCAGATCGAGGAAACGTTTCGGCGAGGTCGGCAGGTGTCCGCCCTGATACCAGCTCACCCGAATGGCGGGCCGCCAGCTGTTCGCCGGATGGTCGAAGTGGGCGGTGAGCTCAACCGGCGTGACCTCCGGGTTGTAGGCCTCACCGGTCGCCTCGATCGACGTCGGCAGGCCCGCATCGATCGCGTTCCACGCGAGGTCCATCGTATGGTTGCCCATGTCTCCGACCTGGCCGGTTCCGAAATCCCAGTACATGTTCCATTGCAGACAATTCATCCCCGCCTTGGCCGAGAAGTAGTCGGGGTTGTAAGGATGCGCCGGCGAGGGCCCAAGCCACAGGTCGTAGTGGAAGGTGCTGGGCGGCGTCCCGACCGCTGGCAGGTATCCGGGCCGGCGCAGCTGGCGGTTGCCCCAGGCATAGACACCACGCAGTTCACCGATGGCCCCGTCATGGATCAGCTCGCGCACCCGGGAGAAATTGGGGTTGGCATGCCGCTGCGTCCCGGCCTGCGTGGCGATCTTGTGCTTGTTTTTCAGGTACGTCGCCCGGACCAGCCGGATCTCCTCGACGCTCATGGCGATCGGTTTCTCCATGAAGACGTGCAATCCGCGGTTCATCGCCCACATCGCAATGTGGGCGTGCGAGTGGTCCGGCGTGCAGCAGACGACCGCATCGAGGTCCTTCTGCTCAAGACACTTTCTCCAGTCGACGTAGGTCTTGGCTCCGGGGAACCGCATCAGCGCATCCGGGAAACGCAGTTCGTTCACGTCGCACAGCGCGACGACATTCTGGCTGGCAAGCGCGTCGTAATGCGCCAGCCCGCGGCCCCACACGCCGATCAGGGCGATGTTGAGCTTCTTGCTGGGGGTGTTCTGACCAAAGAGGGTGCTGCTCTTGAGCAGGAGCAAACCCGCTCCGGAAGCGGTCGCGGATTGAAGGAACCGACGGCGATTCAAGACAGGAGTCAGGGGTGTCATGGATCAAAAGCCTGGCGTTTAGGCCCCCGAGGGTCAATCCCGCCGGTGTCGAAACTGTCACCTATGCCTCCGCGATGAGCGCCGTATAAGATGGCGTCTCCGGCCAGCCCCTCGATCGTCACGCCCCCCCGCGCACCCCGAACCTCAAAAGTTGAGCGTTGAACGCCCCTCCCAACCCCTGATCATCGCCGTCCTCCGCCCTCTGTCCCGTCTTTCCGCCCTCCGCCCTCCATGACCTCAGCCGAACTCGCGGCCGCCTTGATTCTTGCGATCAACGCCCAGAACTTCGGATCCACCCCGGATCATATGCTCGACGGGGCTCCGGTGCGGCACTTCCCCAGCATCGATCTCGCCGTCATCGCGTTTCCCGATCAGGGCGAGCCGGTGGCCGCCAACGTCCTCTTTTCCCGCGACTTCACGGGTGGTCTGACGGCTCAGGTCGAGCCCGGTTTCGGCAGGGTCACGAATGTCCACTACCTCGCGGATCAGCGCGACCGGCAGGGCAACTCCGTGGCCTGGCTGCCAGACACCGACTGGAACGTCATGACTTGGCAGACCTTGTCCGGGCGGAACGACCAGCCGCGTTTCGTCGCCCCCTATCCCGCCTCCCTGATCAAGCTGATGGTGCTCGTCGGTGTCGCCCGTGAGATCGACGCCGGTCGGGCGGCATGGGACAGCCCATGGACCCACGCCAACGAAACGCGCAGTCTGCTCGACTGGGCAGAGTCCATGATCGTCATCAGCAGCAATTCCGCCACCTCGGCCTTGGTCGCGCTGCTCCATCAGACCGAAGCCATCCTGCGCGGCCCCTCGGGCGAACAGCTCAACCGGGTCAACGCCACCTTCGCCGCCTACGGTCTCGAAACCCTGCGCCTGACCAACACCCAACCCGACGGCGGCTGGATGAACCCGGACGGCGCTGGCTTGGGCGAATTGCAAATGACCGCATGGGACACCGCCCGACTGCTCTGGCTGCTGGACTCCGACGCTCCGCCCGCGCCTTGGCTGGCCGCCGACCTGCCGCCTCTGCTCTCGGCCCCGAGCCGCGAGCAGGTGCGCCGTCTCCTCGAGGCGCAGGCCCTTCATGAGGTCCTGTCCAGCACCGCGCTCGCCGGCGTCCCGGGCTGGCAGGCCGGCCTGCCGGCGCAACTGCCCTGGCGTTGGATCCGGGCCGATGGCAGTGTGGATACCGGCGGACAGCGGTTCCCCGGCGATGTCCGTCCGGTGAATGCAGCCACCGAGGTCCGTTTCGCCCACAAAACCGGCACGACCGAGAACTTCGTGTCGGACGCCGGGATCGTCACCGCACTTCCACCCGCCCGGCGCCACTACCTCATCGCCCTGACCAGCAATCTCGGCACGCGCTACGCTCCGACCAGCCCGGGTGCCACCACGTGGCGGATCCCCCAACTCGCCGCCGCCATTGATCATTACCTGAAAGATCACCTCGAACCGGTCCAAGGACCCACCCGGTGACGTTCGGTCCATTTCAGCATTGAGCGTGCATCGCCGAGCGCTGAGCGTTCTCCGTCCGCTCCTTTCGTCATTCCGCGCCCGCCGCGATCTCATGCCTTCCCCTTTCGCGACCCTGCAGCCCGGCGCAACCATCGGCGTCATCGCCCCGGCCGGTCCCGCCACCGCAGACGCCGTCGCCCGCGTCCCCGGGCTGATCGAAGCGATGGGTTATGTGCCCCGCGTGTTTCCCGGATGCCATGAGCGTCTGCCGTTTCTCGCCGGTGACGACTCCCGGCGTCGGCAAGACTTGGAAGCGGCCTTCCTCGACCCGGAGATCGACGCGGTTTTCTGCCTGCGCGGAGGCTACGGGAGCGGCCGGCTGCTGGACAAGATTGACTGGCCGGCGGTGTTCGCCCACGCCAAACCCTTCGTTGGCTACAGCGACATCACCGCCTTGCAGGCCCAGTTTTCCAACGCCGGTATCGTCACTTTCCACGGTCCAATGTTGGCCTCGGACCTGATCGACTCCCCGCACTCGCCCGACGAACTCGGCTTCGGTATCCTGCGCACCGGGTTGGCCGCCGGCACCACGTGGCAGCCGACACGGGAGGCGCCGGTCTTCTCGGCCCCCGGACAGGCGGCTGGCAAACTGGTCGGCGGCAACCTCAGCCTCGTGGTTTCACTGCTGGGCACCCCGTATGCGCTCGATCTGCGCGACGCCATTCTTTTCCTTGAGGAGGTGGGTGAAGCGCCTTACCGGATCGACCGACTTTTTCAACAACTGCGCCTGTCGGGTGGACTCAACCAGGTGCGCGGTTTCGTCCTCGGCCGCTTCAACGAAGCCGCCAGCCCGGCGGAGGTGGTCGCCGACTACCTCGCGCCCCTCGGCAAACCTGTGCTCGGCGGATGGCCCGCCGGCCATGGTCCTTTCAACACGCTTCTGCCCCTCGGCGGTCAGGTCGAAATCGACGCCTCCCGCGGCACGATCACGTTTCTCCAAACCCTGCTGGCTGCCACACCCGACCCAGCGGCGCCTCCACGCGCAGTCAAATCCGGGGAATAAACCATCGTGCTCAACTATCTCTGGGTCTGCTTTTTCGCGATCGGCTTCATCGCGGCGCTGGGTCAATGGCTGATTTCCGGCGACACCGAAGTGTTCAAGACGGTCGTCGACGGCACGTTCACCTCCTCGAAAACCGCGGTGATGGACATCGCCCTGCCGCTGGCCGGCGTCATGACCCTCTGGCTGGGCTTTTTGTCTGTCGCCGAAAAAGCCGGCGCCATCCAAGGGATCGCCCGGTTGATCGGACCGTTCTTCTCTCGAATCTTCCCGGAAGTGCCGAAGAACCACCCGGCCACGGGACACATGATGATGAACTTCTCAGCCAACATGCTGGGCTTGGACAACGCCGCGACCCCCATCGGTCTCAAGGCAATGGAGAGCCTGCAGTCGCTGAACCCGAACAAGGACGAGGCGACCAACGCCCAGATCATGTTCCTGGTGCTGCAGACGTCGGGCCTGACGCTGATCCCGATCTCGGTCATCGCTCAGCGCGCAATCCTCGGAGCCGCCAATCCTTCCGACGTCTTCATTCCGATTCTGATCGCGACCTATGTCGCCACCCTGACCGCGCTGATCGCGGTCGCACTGCGACAGAAGATCAACCTGTTTGATCGCGTCATCGTCGGCTGGCTCGGCGGCGTCACCGCCGCCGTCGTCGGACTCGTCTGGTACCTCAGCCAGCACCTGAGTCGCGGCGAGATCGAAGTCTTCTCCAAGGTCGCGGCGAACGTTTCCCTGCTGACGCTGATCGTCGCACTGCTCGTCGGCGCCATGATCCGCAAGGTGAATGTCTACGAGGCCTTCATCGAGGGGGCCAAGGGCGGGATCCAGACGTCCCTCACCATCATCCCCTACCTGGTGGCCATGCTGGTGGCGATCGGCGTGATGCGCAATGCCGGGGTCCTGGGCATGCTCGTATCCGGTTTCGACTGGATCATGATCCAGCTCGGCTGGCCCACCGAGTTTACGCCCGCGCTGCCCACGGCGCTGATGAAACCGCTCTCGGGCAGCGGTGCCCGGGCGATGATGGTGGACGCCATGCAAACCTACGGCGCGGACTCGTTCGTCGGGCGCCTGGCGTGTATCTTTCAGGGCGCTACCGATACAACGTTCTACATCGTCGCCCTGTACTTCGGATCGGTCGGCATCAAACGTACCCGCTACGCCATCACCTATGGCCTGCTCGCCGATTTTGTCGGCGTCATCGCCGCCATCTTTGTCGCCTACCTCTTCTTTGGCTGATCCCCGGCGACACCAAGACGCCAGGATCAGTCAGCCGCTCCAAAACACAGCGCCGTAAGAAGTTTGCCAAAATGACCTCCGCCCCGTTGTAGGCGGCCTCGCTGAGGCCGCGACGGGACCAACCGATCCCGCCCTCCGTTGTAGGTGGCCTCGCTGAGGCCGCGACGG
>Ga0163144_10014492_pt1 | contig 16356 bp, 9 predicted proteins | sample OliLak19BULKMAT1_FD_123175 | JGI IMG/M metagenome (GOLD analysis project Ga0163144, IMG submission 123175) | Freshwater microbial mat bacterial communities from Lake Vanda, McMurdo Dry Valleys, Antarctica - Oligotrophic Lake LV.19.BULKMAT1 | ecosystem: Environmental > Aquatic > Freshwater > Lake... | reverse complement strand
TATTAGCTGGGGTTCCCATGATTTGGCACAAAGCGCAACCCGCCCGTCAGCCCGATTTGTTGATCATCTTGAACGACAAACTGGATCGGATCCAGTCGACTTACTTTGATGGGGCGGCAGATGCAGTCGTGGAAGTCGTTTCGCCGGAAAGTGATAGCCGCGATCACGGGGAAAAATTTGTGGAGCACGAAGCGGCGGGGGTGCGCGAATACTATTTGTGTGATCCGACGCGGCAGGTGCTTGATGTCTTTATTTTAGGAGGGGATGGGCGTTATCACCGCGCAGTGCCGGATGCCGAAGGGCGGATCGCGTCTGCGGTGCTGCCGGGCTTGGCGTTCGATCCGGCGTTGCTGTGGGGTGATCCGCTACCGGATGTGTTGGCGATATTGGCGCTGGTGCAGGGGATGGGCGCAGAGTAACTTTTATCTCCCCCTCACAATATCAGCTCATGCCCATCCGACTCCAGCGCCACGCGGATGAACGCCCGCAAAATTGGCGTAAGCGGCTGGCGGCGGTCGTAGATCAACAGTAGGGGGCGCGTCAGTTCGACCTCTAGCAGCGACAACAGGCGCAAATCCCCGCGCTCGCCTTCGCGCTCCACCGCATAACGCGGCAAGATGCTGACCCCCATCTCATTAAGAACGGCGTATTTGATCGCCCCCGGACTATCCAGTTCGGCAGTCGTGCGCAAACGGATGCCGCGCGTGCCCAACAGCGATTCTAACCAGCGGCGCGCTCGGCTGGTGGGCAAGCGGTTGATGAAGGGTTGCCCCACCAACTGCGCCACCGAGACCGATCCGGCATTCGCCCAGACATGGGTGGGATGCACCACCACCTGATAGGCGATATCGCGCAGCCGCAACTTCCCCAAGTTGGGGTGATCCAGTTCGGCAAGTTCCCCCTCCAGGAAACCCAACGCATAGCGCCCGCTGAGCGTATCCGCCACGACTTCGCTAGTGAGCGCGGTTTGCAGCGAGACGCTGATATTGGGGTAAGCGCTTTGGAAGGCGTGCAACCAGGGCGGCAACAGATACACACTCACCCCCGGCGTCGCTGCTACCGTCAATTGCCGATCCGCCACCTGATCGACCTGCATAATGGCGTGTTCTGCTTCTGCCAACAATGCCAGCAGCCGCCGCGCATACTCATACAGGGTGTCCCCCGCCGGGGTAGGGGTCACCCCTGCCGGACTGCGGTCAAACAAGCGTGCGCCCAAGTCCGCCTCTAGGGTGTGGATATTTTGGCTGACGGCAGATTGGGTCGTATAGAGCAAGTCGGCGGCACGGTTGAAACTGCCGCGCTCGTAAACGGCGACGAACAAACGCAATTTCTGAAACGTGACCATACGCTGTGACCCTATTTCTGTCTCAATCAATGCCATTGCTTGCCATCATACCTGTGATCCATAAGAAATAGCCGCTTGTCCGCAAATGGTTTTATTTTATGCCCTGAACGTGCGACAATAGGCAGAGCGGTTTTTGCGTAAAATCTTGAATGGTGTCGGCTTCCAACAGAAAGATGAGATCAAACCGTATGGCAAATTATATTCACGTCTCCGTAGCTTGGCCCTACGCGAATGGCGACATGCACGTTGGACACTTGGCGGGTGCCTACCTGCCGGCGGATATCTTCGCGCGCTATCACCGCATGATCGGCGATCACGTCTTGATGGTCTCTGGTTCTGATAGTCACGGCACACCGATCTCGGTCGAAGCGGACAAGCGCGGCGTCACCCCGCGCTCGATCTTCGAGCATTACCACGAGCGTTTTTTGCTGACCCAACAGAAGATCGGCATCAGCTATGACTTGTTCACGCATACCGATACCGAAAATCACCATAAAATCGCCCAAGATGTATTTACGCTGCTCTTGGAGCGTGGGCACCTGTATAAGGAAACGCAACAGCTTCTCTATAGCGAACTGGAACGCCGCTTCTTGCCGGACCGCTATGTCGAGGGGGAGTGTTATATTTGTCATTTCCCTGATGCACGCGGCGATCAGTGTGACAATTGCGGCAACCTGCTGGACGCCAATAAGCTGATCAACCCCCGTAGCAAGAACAATCCGCTGGAACGCTTGATCGTGCGCGAGACCGAGCATTACTTCCTTGATCTCAGCAAGTTCACCGATGCCTTGTTGGTGTATCTGGACAGCCACGAACCGCATTGGCGCGCCAACGTGCTGCGCTTCAGCCGCAACTTCATCAGCGAAGGCTTGCGCGGTCGCCCGATCACGCGCGATATCGATTGGGGCATTCCCGTGCCACTGGCGGGCTGGGATGAAAAACGCCTGTACGTGTGGTTTGAAGCCGTCATGGGCTATCTGACCGCCAGCATCGAATGGGCGCGCAATAGCGGACAACCGGAGGCGTGGAAAAACTGGTGGTATAACCCCGATGCGCGCATCTATAATTTCATCGGCAAGGATAATATTCCCTTTCACACGGTGATTTGGCCCGCCGAATTGATGGGCATTGACGGCATTTACAATGATGCCCCCGGCTTGCAATTGCCTTATGATGTGCCCGCCAACGAATTCATGAATATTGAGGGTAAGCAGTTCTCGAAGAGCCGCAATTGGGCGATTTGGGCACCGGATATCCTCGAACGCTATCAACCGGACGCAGTGCGCTTTTATGTGACCATGACTTTTCCCGAAACCCACGACTCGGATTTTGCGTGGGATGGTTTCTTGAACCGTATCAACGGCGAACTGCTGGCAGCATGGGGCAACTTGGTCAACCGGATGCTGAGCTTTGCCTACAAGCGCTTTGATGGTGCCGTGCCGACCTACGACGCGCTGACCGCCGCCGATCTGGATATTATCGCCAAAGTTGAAGCCGGCTTTGACGAGGTAGGCGCGCTGATCGAACAGGTGCGCTTGCGGGAAGCGTTGCAAGTGGCGATGGGGCTGGTGCGCGACTCGAACAGTTATCTGGATGCGCGCAAGCCGTGGACGACGATCAAGGAAGACCCCGCCGACGCTGCCCGCTCGGTGTATACGATTTTGCGGGTAATCGACAACCTCAAGACGATGTTGGCACCGTTTTTGCCGTTCTCGGCGCAGCAAGTCCACGAGTATTTGGGCTATGACGGGCGCTTTTTCGGCTCGCTCGATATTCACAGTCACCGCGAGTCGGAACGGGCGCACCGTGCGCTGAGCTATAACGCCGAAGGTGCTGTCGGCGTATGGACGAAGAGCGCGCTGGCGGCAGGGCAAGCACTGCGCGAACCGCAAGCGTTATATGTGAAGCTGGAGCCGGAGATCGTCGATAGCGAACGAGCGTATTTAGGCGCACAACGCGACGAACACCCAATAGTATAGGAGTTAAAAGCAGGGGTTGGGGATTAGGGGATGTAGGAGTCAGGGGGTGGGGCGGGGTGGGGCATTGTCCCCGCCCCCATTCCATTATTCGACGTAAAACTCAATCGCGCTGGTGGCGTTGATGCACGCTTCGTCAAGAGGTGCGCTTGGATCATACAAGAAGCCGAGCATCAGGGTTTTGGCACACGCCCCTGAGTCGGTCACGGCAACGGTGATGGCGTGCCCCGCCGCGGGGAACACGAGCAGTACCCCGTCCGACAAGCCTTCGAGCGCGCTTTCTGCCGAAGCTACAGGCGTAATCGGGTCGAAGCTGCCCGCCAACAACAGCGTCGGAATATCACTGATCACGCGCTCCGTTTCGATAAGGTCGGCGGTCTGCACGCCCCACGTCTCGCAAAGCGTAATGTTGCTGATGATATTATCGACAAAGTAGGACCTCAAAGGCGTGGGTGCTGATTCGGCGATGCTCACAGCGGCGTCAGCGTCATTCAGTTGATACTCTTCTTGACAATCGACTGAATTCGACATGCCTTCGCTGTCGTCAATCTGCCCATACTGGTCAAAATAGTCTAACACCATGTCGCTCTCGGCAATCGGCGCATTGATCTCCGGCGCGCCCTCGACCTCGATAGGGAATTCGAGATTGGCAACGATGCGGTAGCCATAGGTGAAGTCCTCTTCACTTTCGGCATATGCCATCAGCGTGATCCCATACGGCAAGAAGGGGATCGCTTGGGTGTCGTAGAAGGTTTGGAAGAGCATGTTATACAGCGTTGCGCCATCCACTGTAGTCACGATACCCTCATCATCAACATCGACCGGATCCGCGTCCAAGGTGTCCAAGAGGGTGTAAAAATCATCGGCGAGGGTGGGATAGGCATCGTTACAAACATCGTCGTTGGCGCACTGGTCGAAAAGTTCATTGAGCGCGCTCAAGAAGCCGGTTATTTGAACGGTGAGATCATCGGTTTCGAGTGCATAGACCGAATCCAGCACCGCGCTATAGACGATTTCGGGGGTGTCGCGCATGATCGTCAGCCCCAGTTTCGTGCCATACGAGATGCCCCACAACGCCACTTGATCATACCCTAGTGCCATCACCAGATCGTAGGCGTCGGCGGCGCTGTTGGCGCTGTTGTACTGTTGCAGATCGATGCCTTCGTCCTCGGACAAGCGATATCGGCAAGCTTCTGTCGGGTCGGCGTCGGGATCGGCGTCGCTGTCCTCTTCCAATTCATAGCAGTTGAGGCTGGGGAGCGAAAAACCCGTCCCGCGTTGGTCAAACAGGATGACGGTGTGATTTTCGGCGATGGGTTCGCTCAAAAACGAATCCGTGCCTAATAATGCCGAGCCACCGGGTCCGCCTTCCAGATACAAGACGGGGATCGCGTCGGGGTCGTCGTTGAGGGGGCTGATAATGGCGACGGCAAGTTCAACGAGGTTGCCGTCCGGTTGGGAGCGGTCTTCGGGCACGGTTAAATAGCCGCAGGTGACATTTTCAATTTCTGGAAATGGGCAGTCCCCTTCTGCAAAGCCCAAACTGGGCGCTTCGTCTTGACGCGCTTGCAGCGGCGCGATGCTGCCGATGAGCAGGAAAGCCACAAGGACGCAACAGCGTGCTGGTCGATAGCGTGGTGATAACGGGCTGTGCATGAGATGGGACTCCTCTGAAAAGTGATGATAATCGGTGAAATAATAGCAGAGATGCGAGTAGTTTTGTTGAAAGAGGATTCAAGGCAGTGGACGACCCCAATGGCGTGACCCGTGTTATTTTTGCGACGGGGCGGAGCTATGTCCCCGCCCCCAAAATATCGAAAACCCATGCCCCATTACGCCGGCACCACGATGATCTCGGTTTGGGTATTGCCTAGCCATTCGATGCCGTCTGCTGTCACCACCACATCTTCCTCTAGCGACACCGAGCCATAGCCCGCCACATGCACGCCCAGTTCCAGCGTGAAACAATTGCCCACCTCGACGATGCCGAAGGGCATTTTGCCGTAACGCTCCCAACGCGGACCCAGCAGCGTCGAGCCATCGTGAACAGTGCGCCCGATGTGGTGCCCGACCGCATGTTGGTATTCGGGATAGCCCGCCGCCGTGATGAAATTGCGCGCCGCGTCATCGACCACCGCCCCCTGCACGCCCGGCTTGAGGACGGCGGCGGCGGCGAGGATAGCACCGCGCACCGAGTCGAAGGCGTGCTGTACGGGGGCGGGGATGGTCGTTTCGCCCGCCGGTTGCAGGTACCATACCCGTTGAATGTCAGAAATATAGTCATTCAAGACCACGCCCTGATCGATCCGGACGAGTTCGCCCGCTTTGGCAACGTATTCATCCGAGGGCGACACATGCCCGATGGGGGAGTCCGGTCCACAGGTGACGGTCGGGCAGTGGTGGGCATCCCACGACGGGATCACGCCTTCTTTTTTGTATTCGGCATGGACGAAACGGGCGATGTCGAGTTCGGTCTGCCCCGGTTTGAGGAATGCCGTGATCCGGTCGATGATCACATCGGTGAGCGCGACGGCGGCGCGGATGCGGGCTTGTTCGCTGGCGGTTTTGCGTCCGCGCAAGGCGTTCAGCAGGGTATCGGCGGAGATGAGCCTGTATGGTTTGCCGGCGAGATAGCGTTGCAGTGTCAAGTACATGCCGTGCGACAGCCCATCAGCGGCGGTGTCGCTTTCCGAATAATTGATGGCGATCTGTGCCGGATTGAGGCGATCCAGCACTTCGACGAGGGCGGGTTGGATGCTTTGATCATACGAGATGGTCTCGTCCCAAATGCCCATGCGTTGGAAATTGACGATCTCATAGCGTCCGGCAATGGCGATTTTGACGCCCGTGCCGGTGATGATGAGGGCGGTGTGCCATGTCACGTTAGAGGGCGATATCAACGGGAGGGCGGGGTCGGCATTGTGTTCCGTCTCGCGGACGAAGGTCAGCCACAGGTCGATATTTTGTTCTTGTAAGATGCCGACGGCTTGCTCAATTTTTTCGTGCTGTAGGGTGAAATCGGTCATGGAGGTTCCTTAGAGAAAAGGGATTAGGATTTAGGGATTAGGAAAAGCATAGCGCAAAGGGGGGAAGGTGCAAAGGGTTTAGGGATTAGGAAAAGCCTATCGCAAATGGGAAAAAGGTGAAAAGGGCACCATGAGAGCGATCAATCTTTAACGACTTCGTGAAATTAATTTAACACATCTGCCCATCGCCGTTAATGAATCGCGGGTAATCTCGGCTTTTGCACCCGTTGTGTGATAAATCATTCAGTCGGACAGAGATTTCAGCTTAAGGAGAAACATTGTGGGCAACTTCAATAACAAGATGTCACGTCGTCGTTTTATTCAAATGAGTGCCCTTGCCGCTGTCATGGCGCAAGCAGGTTCGATTTTGCCAGCATTTGCCCAAGATGGTACCCCGACCGCGCTTCCCGCTTTGCCTCCTGCCCCTGCTGCTGGCCCGATTGATGTGGAAGCCGCTGGTGGTTTGGACTCCCTGATCGAAGCCGCCCGTGCCGAAGGCTCGCTGTCCACCACCGCGTTGCCGGATGATTGGGCGAATTATGGCGGCATGAAGCAGAAGTTCTTTGTCGAAAACTATGACTTTTTGACCCACACCGACCTGACCCCCGAAGGCAGCTCTGCCGAAGAAATCGAACAAATCCGCGCCAACGCTGGCAACAGTGGTCCCCAGAACCCCGACGTGATCGATGTCGGTTTTGTGTGGGGTCAACTGGCGCAGGATCAGGGCTTACTGCAACCGTACAAGGTCGCGACTTGGGACAGCATCCCCGAAGAAATCAAAGACCCGGATGGGTTCTGGTACGGCAACTATTACGGCACGATGGCGTTTGAAGTCAACGTCGATGCCGTTCCGTTTGTCCCCCGCGACTGGAGCGACCTGCTCGACCCACGTCTGGCGGGCTTGATCGCCATCAATGACCCGGTTGCTGGCAGCCAAAACACCCACGCCGTGTGGGCGGCGGCAATCGGCAATGGCGGCACCATCGACACCCCCGAATTGGGGATCGAATTCTTCCGTCAATTGGCGGAAAGCGGCAACCTCGTCCCGACCGCATGGTCGCCGGCGGCGTTGGTCAGCGGCGAACTGCCCATCACCCTGCGTTGGGACTATAACGCCCTCGCTAACCGTGACAACAATGCCGACAGCGCCAATATCGAAGTCGTGTACCCTGCCAGCGGCAGCATTGCCGGTGTGTACCTGTGCGCCATCAATGCTTACTCGCCCCGCCCCAACGCCGCCCGCCTGTGGATGGAATACGTCTACAGCGACGAAGGTGGTTTGGAATGGCTGAAGGGGTATGCCAAGCCAGTGCGCTTCGACGACATGTTGGCGCGTGGCGTCATCCCCGAAGAAATTTTGGCGAAACTGCCCGTTGCTAATGTCCCGGTTGCCTTCCCCACCCTTGCGCAACTGCAAGTGGGTCTGCAATATGTGCGTGACAACTGGGCGACCGAAGTCGGCATCACCTACACCGCTGGCTAATTGCGGTTCGCGGCATCACTTTCAATACGGACAGGGCACGCGCCTTGTCCGTATTGCTATAAAATAAGCCTTGTTGCGGATGTGCGCGATTGTCGTTGCCTGATCCCTAACCCCTAAATCCTAACCCCTATATAAGGAGTTACCACCTGCTTATGACCGCCATTGCGTCCGCACCCAAAAGCGCTGTTCGCAACCGCCCTCGGTTCTCCTTCGATTTTGTGGGACTATTGCCTTTTACGATCTTTATCTTGGTATTTTTGGTACTGCCCGCCTTCTCGATTGTGCTGCGCGCGGTGACGGATGCGTCGGGTACCCCCACGCTCGAAAATATCGCCAAACTGAGCAGTAATCAGACCATCGTCATCGCGTATCGGTCGTCTTTGCAGGTCAGCGTGATCACGGCGATCAGTGGGGCGGTGATCGGCGGCTTGCTGGCATGGGCGATCACGCTGGGCAAACTGCCGGAGTGGATTCGGAATACCGTGCTGTCGTTTTCGGGCGTGGCGGCAAACTTCGCCGGGGTGCCGTTGGTGTTCGCTTTTACGGCATTGTTCGGGCGCTTGGGGATGATCAACACCCTCTCGCGGTCGTTGGGGGGGGGCGCGCTGGTCGATCCTCAACAGATTTTGTATAACCTGACCGGCTTGTGCATCGTTTACACTTATTTTCAAATCCCGCTCATGGTGTTGATCTTGACGCCGGCGCTGAACGGGTTACGCAAGGAATGGCGCGAAGCTGCCGAAAATTTAGGCGCGACCCAAGCCCAATATTGGCGCTATGTCGCCTTCCCAATTTTGACCCCCGCCTTGTTTGGAGCGCTGGCGCTGTTGTTCGTCAACGCCTTTAGCACCTATGCCACCGCGATTGCTTTATTGGGGGCGATGGGGCAGACGTTCGCGGTGACGGTGGTGGTCGCCAACCAGTTTCGCACGGATACTTTTGGCGATCCGGGGTTGGGGTATGCGTTGGCGTTCAGCATGATGATCGTAATCGCCGCGACGGTGCTGATCTACACCTATAGCCGTCGTCGTGCAGAACAATGGCTGCGCATTGCCGAATAGCCACCCGACTCATAGGGAGAGATAGATATGAAGAATGATAAGCGGACGTCGTGGTTGGCGTGGTTGTGGCTGGCGGTTGCGGTGGCATATTTGTTGGTGCCACTGGTGGCGATGGTGTGGGCGTCGGTGACGACGCCGCGCGGCATTGACGTGTCGGCGTATCCCGATGTGTTGAGCCAACCAGATTTTGCGGAGCGCTTCTTTTTTTCGCTCCGGTCGGCGGTGATCACGATTTTTATCAGCACTGTGTTGGTGGTGCCGACCGCCTTTTGGGTGCAGCTTAGAATGCCCCGGATGCGCCCTGTGATCGAATTCATGACCATTTTGCCGTTGGTGATCCCGGCGTTGCTGCTGACCTTCGGCTTGATCCGCTTTTTCAACAGCACGCCGCTGACCAACAGCAGCACCGGTTTGTATATTATGATGTTGGGTGCCTATGTGATTATCTCGATGCCCTACATGTACCGCTCGGTCGATGCTGGCTTGCAGTCGATCAATGTGCGCACCTTGACCGAGGCGGCGCAAAGCTTGGGGGCGGGGTGGGGCACGATCTTGGGGCGGGTGATCTTCCCAAACCTGTTGTTTTCGGTCTTAAACGGCAGTTTTATCACTTTATCGCTAGTCTTGGGTGAATTTACCATCGCGTCGTTGCTCAATCAGCCCGCCTTCACGCCCTATATCCTTGACCTCAGCTACCGTGAAGCGGATCAAGCGGTGGCGTTGGGGATCATCAGCTTCGTGTTGACATGGCTGAGCGTGTTGGCGATTCAGATCGTCGGGCGCGGGCGGGGCATGGTCGGCGGGGCGGGCGTGCGCTGAGGGTTTATCTTCTACGTCAAAAACACGATATAAGGGACAGCAGGGATGGCATTTTTAGAACTCACCCATATTCACAAAGCCTTTGGTAGCAGTGTCGCCGTGCAGGATTTTTCGCTGAACATTGAAGGCGGCGAATTCATCTCGTTTTTGGGTCCTAGCGGGTGTGGCAAGACGACGGTGCTGCGCATGGTCGCCGGCTTTGAATATCCGACTTCTGGCACGATTTTGTTGCAGGGCAAGGATATCACCACCATTGGTGCCAACCGCCGTAATGTGGGCATGGTGTTTCAGCAGTATGCGCTGTTCCCCAACATGAACGTGACCGACAACATTTGCTTTGGCATGAAGGTGGCGGGTGCCGACAAGAAAACCATGCAAGACCGCGCCGCCGAAATGTTGGCGCTGATCAACATGACCGATTTCGCCAGACGCTACCCCCATCAACTCTCCGGCGGGCAACAGCAGCGGGTGGCATTGGCGCGGGCGCTGGCGATCCGCCCGCAAGTCTTGTTGTTGGATGAGCCGCTATCGGCATTGGACGCCAAGATTCGTATGACGTTGCGGCAAGAGATTCGCGCGATTCAGCGGCAACTGGGGATCACCACCATTTTCGTCACCCATGATCAAGAGGAAGCGCTGTCGATTGCCGACCGCATCGTCGTGATGAGCAAGGGCAATATCGAGCAGGTAGGCAGCCCGCGCGATATTTATAACCGTCCAGAGACGCAATTCGTCGCCTCGTTCATCGGCACGCTGAATGTCTTGCACGCCGAAGTCGCGGATCAAACTGGGCGGCAATTGCGTTTGGACGGGCAGCCGATCATGGTGGAGGAGTCGTTGGCGGGCAGTGACTCGCACGTCTCGTTGGCGTTGCGCCCCGAATCGATCAGTTTCAGCGCCGATGATGCCGCCGCGAATCGCCTCACGGTCACGGTCGAGGACATCAACTTCTTGGGGTCGGTGGTGCGCATCCGCACGCGCTTGCGCGATCAAGGGTTGAATGTCGATATCTTCAATAACCCCGGCTTGGTGCTGCCGTCGGTGGGGGACACCGTGACGGTCTATTTCAGCACTGGGGCGGGCAAGGTCCTGAAGGAGCGCGAGGCAGTCGCTTAACCGCCGCGCGCCCGAATTTGTGCCAGCAGTGCTGCGCCGATCACTGGGGGATACAGCGTCTCTGGGTAGTGTTCTAAATCAAGTCGCCCTCTTAAGGCACGCATTAGCGGGTTGGTGTAATTGAGCGGATCGGGGTTCGTCAGCAAACCCCCGCCAAAAGCGATGGGCGGGTCGGTGAGCGCGAGGCGGTTTTTGAGGCGAGCGATCATCCCCGCGAGATACCCCGCCGCCTCGTTAATTGCGCCCTTGGCATAGAGGTTGCCTTCTTCTGCCAGCATCAACATGAGGCTGGCGAGCGCGGCGACTTCGTGCGTGGGCGGCGGCGTGCGATACAGCCACGGGATCACCTCTTTAGGGCTGGAGAGTTGTAGCTCCTGCATGACGAAATGGGCGACGGCGTAAAATACGTCGATTTTACTATCCGACCACAACGTCAACCCTTGGAGCGCTTTTAGCCCCAGCCAGTAGCCGCTGCCTTCATCGCCCAGCAGGTAGCCCCACCCGCCGACTTGTAACCCTTCGCCCGTCTCGCTCACGCCATAGGCGACGCTGCCCGTGCCCGCCATGACGATCACGCCGCGTCGGGCACCGTGTGCCCCGACCAACGCCATCTCGACATCGGTGGCGGGCACGACGAGGGTCGTAGGCAACACCGCCTTGACGATCTCATGCAGCCAATCGGCGGCATAGGCGGGGGCGGCTCCGGCGATGCCGATCCCGACCGCCACAATGGGCTGATCGGGCGCGGCGGCGATCACGGTGCGCATGGCGTCCTGCACGAGTAGGGCGGCGGCGTCCCGCCCGATCACGCTGGGGTTGGCGGTGCCCACCATCGTCGTTTGTGCCAAGATCGTGAGGGCGTCATCGACCACCACCACGCGCAAATTGCTACCGCCGCCATCAATGCCGATTGTGAACATGGGAGTCCCTTCTCTATAGATGGAAGGATCATATGCGAAGAGGGTGGGGGAATGCAAGCAGAGGGGCGTGGGCAGAAAATGCCCATGCCCCTCTTCATCCCCGATTGATCCGCCCCTTTACGGCATCGCTGGTCCGAACTTGCCAAAGTTGGTGGCAAGAATGCTGAAATCTTGAATATTGACGATCCCGTCCCCATTGAAATCGGCGCGGGCGTCAAAGCCGACTTGCCCGACGGACTTGCCAAAGCTCGTCGCTAAGATGCTGAAATCTTGGATATTGATGATATTGTCGTTGTTGGTATCACCAAGCAACAGCATAATATTGAGCGCCATGGGGTTGGTGGCGGTCGCCAGCGTGACGTTGGTCATGACGCTGATTGACTGCGCGAACTTGATCCACACGGTGATCGCCCCCGGCGGCAGCGCGGGCAAGCTGATCACCCCGTTGGCATCCGCAGTCGCGACGCCATTATAGAGAGCGACCCCGCCTCCCTGTGGGACGATCTTGACTTGGAACGACAGATTGGCGGCGTTGCGGTTTTGCATGGTGGGGCTGATGTTGAGCGTGACGCCACTCGTGATGATGACATTGCCGTTGGCGACCCCAGCCAATACCAAATTGCCGCCGAAGGTGACATCGGTTTTGCGGGGGTTCGTCGTATTGAAGGTAATCGGCGTCCCCGCTGATTGGGCTTTGGCGCGGAAGCGGAGGGTGGCAATCGTGAAGGTGCCGGATGGGAAGGGTGCCGAGAACCTGCCCGCCGCATAGTTTGCCGTGCCAAGCGCGTTGTCGAAACTCTGCTCGACCGTCACGCTCAGTTGGGACGTTACAGCGCTGATGCTCACCACTTCGAGCAGTGCCGGGTCGAAATTGAGATAGCCCGCCGCTCCATCGACTTGTTGGGATCCCGCACGCACTTCGATGTTGACGTTAAACTCAGTGCCCACGCCGACGGATTGGGTGGCGGGCATGACAGCCATCACAACGCCGTTCACTGGGAGCGTCGCGCTTGGGGTGAAGGTCGGTGTCCGCGTCGGCGTCATCGATGGTGTAAAAGTGCGTGTTGGCGTCGCAGTGAGGGTGGGGGTGCGTGACGGCGTCGCAGTGAAGGTAGATGTAAAAGTGGGCGTCGCCGATGCCGTTGCAGAAGGTGTGAACGTTGGCGTGCGCGTTGGCGTCGCAGTGAATGTAGATGTAAAGGTGGGCGTCGCCGATGCCGTTGCAGAAGGTGTGAACGTTGGCGTGCGCGTTGACGTCATAGATGCTGTGAAGGTCATGGTCGCCGATGGCGTAAAGGTAGGTGTCTGGCTAGGTGTTGCGGTCGATGTAGGCGTGAACGTTGCGGTGGGTGTGGGCGTCGCGGTTGCAGCGATAATGACCGACGTGTTTTGGTTGGCGCTGTTGTTGGCAGTGTTCTCGTCGGTGGGCGATCCGCCAAGGTCAACGTTGATACTTTGCGGGATATTGGTACCGGGCATGACATTCATTGTGAGCGCGATACTGGCACTGGCACCGCTATTGATCGTGCCTAATTCACAGGTGATGGTGGTGCCAGACGGTGCGAGACACGTTCCTTGACTGGGCAAAATCTGGACGATATTTAATCCGCTCGACCAAGAAATATTGGCGGTGGCGTTGGTCGCGTTTGCCATACCGATATTGGGTGCCGAGATCAGATACGTGACTTGCCCGCCTGCTGTCGCCGGATCGACGTTATCGCTAATCGCGGCGACAAGGTCAATCCCTGCGACGGTGAACGGGACGCCCGACCACCAACCCGATAAGCGCCCTTCGCTGTCCTTTTGTTGGGTGCGATAAAAGTAGCTTCCCGGTGCGAGTGATGATACTGTCCACGACGTTCCATTGCCAAATCCAGAGTCAATGATCGGGCTGCTGAAGTCAGCGTTGTCGTCCAATTGATAAGCGAACTGTTGCGGCAGCCCATTGCCCGCCCCCGGTTGAGTCGTCACCGTGAATGGCACAGTGACACGCTGATCGCGTATTGGGGCGACAGGTTTGGCACCCATGGGTTCCCATCGCCCCGCTTGGAGGGCAATGTCATAGGAGCCGGTGCCATTGAGCGAAGTCATTACGAAGTCAAATGTTCCTGATCCACTGGTATCGTAGATGTACATATTGCCGTCAATACTGCTGCCAGACTGAAGCACTTCCCCATTGGTACGACGAAGCTCATAGTTATAGCTGATAAATCCTTCAAGATTGAAAAGCCGGATCGAGAACGGATTGCCATTGTCCTTGATCACGCGCCAGCGTTGAATGTTCGTTGCGCTGTTCTGTACCCATCCGTTCTGTACGCGGGGAATACAATCATTGAAGATACCAATGGTGTAATTCCCGCTGGTGCCAGTTTCACCGATGATCACGACTTGATATTGATCTGCTTCTTGTCCGCGATTGTACTCAACCGCGAAAATGGCACGTCCCCCGGCAGTTGAACGTACAGACTGGAGTACGGTACCGTTGGCGCGTCGCCAGATCGCTGTGTAGCGCAGATTTCCACTACCACGGGTGATATCAATACACTGGATTGGATAGGTTGCGTTGAGGTAATACGTCCACAAGTGCTGACCGTTGCCATCTAGCGAGCGCGTGCGATTATACGCCGAACCGAAAAATAGATTGTCTTGAAACACGGGACCATTGAGGTTATTGCTAATCGTCACACTCGTGCTGGCGCTGTTATTGCCCGTCAGGGGGTCGGTCTCGGTGGCAGATACACTGACGCTCACGGTGGTGGTGGTCGGAGTTGGTAGGTTAACGGCAATTTGACGCGATACCGCCGCCCCCGATGCGACATCGCCAAGACTCGTACAAATCACGTTCGATCCCGATACGGAACAGCCAGCCGGTGCACTGTTAAACGTGGTGCCGCTCGGTATGGCAATCGTGATCTGCGCGCCTGTGGCGGTCGATTCGCCATGATTGGTCAACGTGCCGTTGATCGTCATGGTGCCGCCCGTCGCAATGGCACCATTGGTGGCGTTGGTGGCTAACGAGGCGCGTACATCCGCACGGGCATTGACCGTCGTGGTCTCGCTGTCCGTATTGTTGCTACTGACCGGATCGGTCTCGGTCGCCACGACACTGACGGACATGGTGAGTGATCCGCGTACCCCGCCGCCAATAATCAATGGCAACGACCGAGTCGCGTTGATGACAATCGAGGGGATCACACAGGTGATCACTTGGGCGGACACCGTACAATCGCTTGGGAGCGTGCCAGCGCTGACGTTGGCAGGCATGGTCAGGCGTGCTTGCGCGTTGAGGGCGGTGGTCGTTAGGCTCCGATTCTCGATCAGCATAGCAGCGTAAAGCGTGTTTCCGGCGATCACCGGATCGGGTGAGTCCACGAGTGTGATGGCGAGATCCGCCACTGCGTTTACGTTGACAGTATGCGTAGCGCTGTTATTGCCGCTTACGGAGTCGGTGATTCCGGTAGCGCTGATGGCGGCAATGGTTTGTAACGTCCCGCGCGCGTTCGCATTGAGGGCAATATCGAACGCTAAGGTGCCGGTTGCGCCATTGTTGAGCGTGCCCAACGGACAAATGCGGGTTGTTGTCCCGGTACAGGTGACAGCGTTGCCGTTTAAGCTAAAACCTGAAAGTGTGGTATTGGCAGCAACAGGGAGGGTCATGATGGCACTGGGGGCGGCGTTGGGGCCCGCATTGTTGAAGTTGAGCGTGACGCGGGTGGTCGCACTGGGTACCACTGTCACCGGATTGGTGCTGCCCACCGTAACGCCCAAATTGGCAGCGGACTGAACTGTCGTCGATTGGGCAATATTGGTGTTATTGGCGGCATTGGGGTCGGCGGTGCTGGAGGTAACGGACGCCGTATTGGTGCTGGTGCTGGCGGTGGCGGCATTGGTGCTGACGACGAGCGTCACCGTCGCATTTGCCCCAGTGTTGATTGTGCCGAGGCTACAACTAAAGGCTCCGCTGGCAGGGGCGGCACAGGTCCCCTGCGACGGTGTGGCAGATACAAAACCAACATTGGCTGGCAAGGTGTCGGTGAGGGTGACGGCGGCGGCATTTTGCCCCCCTGCCGGATTCGCAACCGTGAGGGTATAAGTGACATTTCCGCCGCGCGCCACAGGATCGGGCGAGTCGGTTTGGGTGAGAGCGAGGTCGGCACCCAGCGAAACCGTGAATTGGATGGTCGGTGACCAATCACCGCCCGTAGTCATATCCCCTTGGCGACTTTTTACAAACCAAGTGCCACTGGTCAAATTGCTTATGGTAAAGGCGGTTTGCCCTTCCGCTTGCCAGTTATTGGCAGGGGTGATAGCAGGAGCAAAACTTGCATTATTGGCAATCTGATATTCAAAATTGAAACGCCCTGTGTAGTTTAGTGGGGCGGGTTGAATCGTGAGCGAGATGGTGCTACTCGTAAAGGCTTGATTGGCGGTTGGGCTGGTGATAGCGGGGGTGCCGGGTTCATCCTTGATATGAACTCCTAAGCTTCTAGGTATAAAAAACCAATTATCAGGGTAATCATAAACCTCAGCGTTCCACGAGGCGATGCGTCCCGGGGAAATAACAAGTGCCACATGCCCAAAACGCGACCAACCTTGAAAACCAACATTTG